>Ga0315315_10001306_pt1 | contig 22691 bp, 24 predicted proteins | sample M140m3416metaG_FD_203699 | JGI IMG/M metagenome (GOLD analysis project Ga0315315, IMG submission 203699) | Ammonia-oxidizing marine archaeal communities from Monterey Bay, California, United States - M1 40m 3416 | ecosystem: Environmental > Aquatic > Marine > Intertidal zone | place: USA...
ATAAAAAGACTTTTTTTTGTTAAATTTTTTTGGGGGGCATTTTTAATGCAAAAATTTAAGTCAGTTGAGGAATTGGTAAATCAACTGAAACCAGATAAGCCAGTTTATTGTATCAGAAAGAATTCTATTCTTTCTGCAACAAATTACTTTAAAAAGAAATTTCCTGGAAAAATTTTATTTGCAGTCAAAACAAACCCACATCCAGAGGTTATTAAAACTCTAGTTGAAAATGGAATAGACCAATTTGATGTTGCTTCAATTGAAGAAATCAAAGCTGTGAGAAAATTTAGCAAAACTGCTAAATGCTCTTATATGCATACAGTAAAAAGTAGAGAAAGTATCACTGAAGCATATTTCAAATATGGAGTTAAAACATTTGCACTAGACACTAAGGATGAGTTAATTAAAATAATTGAAAGCACAAGTAATTCTAGAGATCTTGAATTATTTGTAAGAGTTTCTGTTTCAAATGAACATGCAGAGATTGATCTATCTAAAAAATTTGGTGCTCTTAACTCTGAAGCTTCGGGTCTTTTAAGACTAGCTAAACAACACTCAAAAAAAATTGGCTTAAGTTTCCATGTTGGATCTCAGTGTATGCACCCTATCTCATATGCAAAAGGTATTACTGAAATAGGCAATATAATTAAAAAAACAAAAATTATCCCCGATTATATAAATGTTGGAGGTGGATTTCCAACTATATATCCTGATTTAATTCCACAATCTTTAGATAATTATTTTAATGAAATCAAAAAAAATTTAGAAAATTTAAAAATTGATAAATTGCCTGAAATTATTTGTGAGCCTGGTAGGGCTTTAGTCGCTGAAAGTGGTTCAACAATAGTTAGAGTTATTCTTAGAAAAAAACAAAAACTTTATATCAATGATGGTACTTATGGCACTCTTTTTGATGCAGGAACTCCAAATATAGTTTTCCCATCAAAAATGATCAAAGATAGCTCTAATAAAATCATTTCAAAAAAATTAACAGCATTCGACTTCTATGGTCCAACTTGTGATAGTATGGACTACATGAAAGGTCCATTTCTTCTTCCAAACAACATCAAAGAAAATGATTATATTGAGCTCGGTCAATTAGGATCTTATGGTTTAACATTTAGAACACAATTTAATGGTTTCTATTCTGATGAAATTTATGAGGTTGAGGATAAACCTATAATGAGCCTTTACGATAAAGATTCTAATAAAGCTACTTTGGTGGCTTAATGTCAGAAAATAAAAATTTAGGTCACAATAGTAAGAAAGATTTTCTTAAGAATCCTGTTGAACACATTGATATAACATCTTTTGACTCTAGGAAAATAATTTCATCAATGAGAAAAATGTCCTTTGTTTCAAGGGAAACTGCCAATGCAGCCAATATATTTAATGAAATGTTAAAAGATAAAGAATGTACAATTTTTTTAACTTTAGCAGGCTCTACATCTGCTGCAGGATGTATGAATATTTATAAAGATCTTGTAAAATACAATATGGTGGATGCAATCGTTGCTACTGGAGCATCAATTATAGATATGGATTTTTTTGAAGCTTTAGGGTTTAAACACTATCAAGGTTCGCAATTTCAAAATGATACGGAGCTAAGGAAAAATTACATCGATAGAATCTATGATACCTATATTGATGAAGATGAATTGCAGGTATGTGACAAAAAAATTTGTGAAATTGCTGATAATTTAGAACCAAAAAGTTACACATCTAGAGAATTTATTCACGAAATAGGTAAATTTCTAAAAAAAAATTCTGTAAAAAAAAATTCTTTAATCGAAACTGCATATGACAATAATGTTCCAATATTTTGCCCTGCATTTACAGATTCAAGTGCTGGTTTTGGATTGGTGATCCATCAAGAAAATAATCCAAAAAAACATGTAACAATAGACTCAATTAGAGAATTTAGAGAACTCACTGAGATTAAAATACAATCTAAAGGATCAGGATTGTTTATGATAGGTGGTGGCGTGCCGAAAAATTTTATACAAGATACTGTCATTTGTGCTGAGCTTTTAGGGAAAGAAGTTGATATGCATAAATATGCAATACAAATTACAGTTGCTGACTCTAGAGATGGAGCATGCAGTAGTTCGACTTTAAAAGAAGCAAGTTCTTGGGGCAAAGTTGATGTTACAAAAGAACAAATGGTTTTTGCAGAGGCAACAAGTGTTTTGCCATTAATTGCAAGTGACGCATATCATAGAGCTGAATGGAAAAAAAGAGATAGAAAAAATTTCTCAAAAATTTTTGGATAGAAAATTGCAGTATTTATCAAATAAAAATGGTTTTTTAGGAGTTGATAATAAGTTTGATTTCAAAGAGAAAGTTATAATTGTTCCTTTTGGACTAGAAAAAACTGTTAGCTATGGTGGTGGCACTAAAAATGGTCCAAAAGAAATTATCAAAGCATCTCATCAAGTTGAATTGTATGATGAAGAGCTAAATTGTGAACCTTACAAAAAAATAGGTATAAAAACTTTAAAACCCTTTAAGATAGATAAAAATATCCAAAAAGCTCTTAAAAAAGTATCAAAAATAAATCATGAAATATTAAATAAAAAGCTTTTTCCTATGACTTTTGGAGGTGAACATTCGATTACACCTGGTTGTATAGAACCTTTTGTAAAAAAATACAAAAATATTTGTCTTTTGCATTTTGATGCTCATGCAGATCTAAGAGATAGTTATAATGGAGAAAAATTTTCCCATGCCTCAGCTATAAGAAGATGTCTTGATCATAAAAATGTTTCGATCATTTCATTTGGGATAAGAAATATTTCTAAAAGTGAAATACCTTATTTAAAAAAAAATAGTTCAAGAATTAAAATTTTTTGGGCAAAAGACAAAGCAAAATGGGATTTACAAAAATTTAAAAAACTAATCAAAAACAAAACAGTATACTTAACCTTTGATGTGGATGGTCTTGACTCAAGCATAATGCCTGCTACAGGAACACCAGAACCTGGAGGTTTAATGTGGGATGAAACTTTAGATATTATTAGAATTGCTGCTAAAAATTCCAATATTGTGGGAGCAGACATTAATGAGCTTGCCCCAATAAAAGGTTTTAATTCATACAACTTTTTAGTAGCAAAACTAGCTTATAAAATTCTTTCCTATAAATATTTATATTAAATTTAAACTGGTTTAAAAGTTTTTAGAAGCAATCTAAAAGGAATAAGCATTATTAAAGCAACTAAAATTTTTACTGTTAGATCTCCTAGTGCAAGTGTCACCCATGGCACCCCTGTCGAAAAAAACGATATTGAAAAAAATATGAACGTATCTACGGTTGATCCAATTAATGATGAAGTAAGCGGTGCAATGAACCATTGTTTTTTTCTAAGATTGTCAAAAATTTTTACGTCTAATAATTGAGCTACCAAGAAAGCTGTGCCTGAACCTATTGCTATTCTAATAGATATCAAATCGGCAAAGTTTGTGGAAAATATAAGAGTAAAGATGATACCAATAATAAAACCTATATAGACGATATTTCTCGCCACTACTTTGCCATATGATCTATTTGCTAGATCAGTTATTAAAAAAGCTATTGGATAACTAAAAGCTCCATATGTTAAAATTTGATCTAATCCATAATAATTGACTGGAAACTGAACTAAATAATTTGAAGCTAGGACAACAACTCCCATCATTAATGAGAGAAATAAAAATAACCTATTCATTAAGCAGTTTTAGATTGGACTATTCTTTTTTGAAATGGAGACTTAATTAATAAACTTTTTTTAAGTTTTTTAAGTCTTGGAGAAAGATTTCTATTTTTTACAGTTTTTAAATATTCATCAAAGCTACCTTTTTTATCAACTGACCTTACTCCAGCATTACTAACAGTTAACTTTAAGCTTCTCTTAAGCAGTTCACTTGTAAATTTAACTTTTTTTAAGTTTGGTAAAAATCTTCTTTTAGTCTTGTTGTTAGCGTGACTAACATTGTGACCTTTCATAGGATTTTTTCCAGTCAGTTCACATTTTTTTGACATAATATTCCAGTCTATATAAAGAGAGATTTTGATTGCGTCAAGTTTATAAGATTTTAAACTAAGCTTTATTTCCTATTATTTCAGTAAAATTCTTAGCACCATCTTTCAATAATAATTCTTTAAGCTCTTTTTTAATCATGTTAACTATATTTGGTCCCCTAAAGACCATTCCTGTATAGAGTTGAACATAATTAGCTCCTGCAGCAAATTTGTCATAAGCACTTTTTCCAGAGTCTACTCCACCTACCCCAATAATTTTTATTTTGCCTTTAAGTATCTTATAAAATTTACTTATCAATTTTGTAGATTGCTCTTTTATGGGTTTACCTGACAGGCCTCCTTTTTGATATTTTTGTATATTACTCAAGTTTTCTCTAGATGAATCTGAGGTATTTGAAATTATCACAGCCTCAATATTATTATTTAGAAGAACTTCTGAAATTTTATTTACTTCATTGTCATTAATATCAGGTGAAACTTTAACTGCAATTGGAGTTTCTGAATTTAAAGTTTTTTTTTCATTATTTATTGTTTCTAGTAACTCAACTAATTTTTTTTGATCATGAAAACTTCTTAAATCTTTTGTGTTTGGGGATGATATATTTATTGTTATATAATCAGCTACATGATGAAAAGTTTTAAAACATTTAACATAATCGTTAAGTCTATTTTCTGTATTCATATTTGGACCTATATTTATTCCAAGTAATCCAAGTTGAGTATTCGATTTAATCCGATTAACAATATTTAATGCTCCATGGTTGTTAAAACCCAGTCGATTTATCAATGCTTCATCTTCAACTAATCTGAAAACTCTAGGTTTTGGATTTCCATATTGTCTTAAAGGTGTAATTGTACCCACTTCTACGAAACCAAAGCCTAATTTAAAAAGTGAATTATATACCTCAGCGTTCTTATCAAAACCTGCAGCCATACCAATTGGATTTTCTAGATCTTTATTAAATAATTTGGTTTGAAATAATGGGTTGTCTTTATCTTCATCTAAAATATTAGGTACAAAATTAAATTTTAACGATTTAATAGCTAAATTATGAGCTGTCTCTGGATCTAATTTGAAAATTAAAGATCTTAAATTTGAAAACATTATTTAATTTTATTTAATATAAGATCTTTTGTTTCTTTAACACCAAAAAAACTTATAAAAAATCCCATCCGTGGACCATTTTCATCACCAAATACTACTTCGTAAATTAATTTAAACCAATCTCTAAGATTATCCGAATAACCATTTTCTTTTCCTGTTGAATATATCAAGGTTTGGATATCTTCTGGTGTCATTTTATCATTACATTTATCTAAGGTTTTTACTAAAGAATTTAAAGCTAATTTTTCAGTATCATTTGGTGTTTTGTATTTTTTTTGCAATTTTATGAAATCATTATAATACTTAATTGCATAGCCAACTAATTTATCAAAGATAGGATGTTTTTTTTCATCAATATTTGTTTTATATTTTTTTACAAATTTCCATAAAAGCTGTTTGTTATCTGCATTACTCGTCTCGACTAAATTAAGCAACATCGAAAAAGACATTATCATATTTTCTTTTGGTACTTCACTGTTATGAACGTGCCATACTGGATTCATAAGTAATTGTAATTCATTTTGATTTTTTCCTTTTTCAATACAATCCAAGTATTCATCGACTGCCTTTGGAACAATTTCTTTAAAAAGTTTTTTTGCTCTTTTAGGGTTTTGATACATATATAACGATAAACTTTCAGGTGATGCATATTCAAGCCACTGATCTATTGTAATTCCATTTCCTTTTGATTTTGAAATTTTTTCTCCTTTTTCATCTAAAAATAATTCATAGGCAAATCCTGATGGATTTGTTTTTCCAATTAATTTAATTATTTTTGATGATAGAATAGCACTTTCAATAAGATCTTTTCCATACATTTCAAAGTCAACATCTAGAGCGTACCACCTCATTGCCCAATCTACTTTCCATTGTAATTTACAATTTCCATTTAAGATACTTGCTTCTAAATCTTTTCCATTATTATCAAAAATAATTTTAGAGTTTTTAACACTTATTTCTTTTACTGGAATTTCTAAGACTTTTGTTGTGTCAGGACATATTGGTAGAAATGGACTGTAAGTTTTTTGACGTTCTTTACCTAAAGTTGGCAATATAATATTCATTATTTTTTCGTAATTATCTAGAATAATTTGCAGTGTAGGATTAAAAAAACCAGACTTGTAGAGAGATGTTGAGCTTTTAAAATTATATACGAAATTAAAATTGTTTAAAAAATTTTTTAACATCTCATTATTATGTTCACCAAAGCTTTGAAATTTCCCAAATGGATCTGGTACTTGAGTGAGTGGTTTATGTAAATTTTTCTGTAGCAAATCTTTTTGAGGTACATTGTCAGGAACTTTTCTTAGTCCATCCATGTCATCTGAAAATGTAATTATTTCTGTTGGAACATCAGTTAGATGTTTAAGAGCATTTACCATCATTGACGTTCTTGCAACTTCTCCAAAGGTTCCTATGTGTGGAAGTCCACTTGGTCCATAACCAGTTTGGAGAGTTATTTTTCCTTTTTTTTCAATAATTGATTTTCTCTCCCGGAGCATTTTTTTTGCTTCAACAAAAGGCCATGCACTTGTTTTGTCTAAATTTTCTTTTTTAACCATGAATAATTCAAATTATATATTAAATAAACGATTTAACTAATTCTTATAGAGTTGAAATTTATTTACCATAAAATAATGTTCTTTCAAAATGTCAAATTATAAAACTGTTTTTTTTACTCTTGGAATTCTTCAAATAATTCTTGGAATTTTTATGTTGATTCCATTAATTGCACAATTTTTTTACAGTGAAATAGATTCATCTTTTTTTGGTGCTTCAATTGTTACAATAATTTTTGGGACTTTATTTTTTTTGTCAAATTTAGATCATGATAAAAAATTGAATTTGCAACAGGCTTTTTTATTGACTGCATTATCGTGGTTAAGTATTGCAATTTTTGGTTCTCTCCCATTTGTTTTTTCAAGTGTTGAATTTTCTTTTACTAATGCTTTTTTTGAAAGTATGTCTGGTATTACAACCACTGGTTCCACAATTATTTCAAATTTAGAAAACATGCCCAAAGGTATTCTACTATGGAGAGCTTTACTTCAATGGCTGGGAGGAATAGGTATAATTGTTATGGCAATCACCCTTATGCCAATAATGAATGTTGGTGGTATGCAACTTTTTAAAATTTCAAACAATGATTCTTCTGAAAAAATTCTTCCTAAGTCTAAGGAAATAGCCCTTAGGTTAATATATATTTACTCAGGTTTAACTCTGTTTTGTGCAGTATCATACAAAATCCTTGGAATGAATTTTTTCGACAGTTTAACACATTCCATGACGACCATTGCCACTGGTGGTTTCTCAAATTACAATGACTCTATAGGATATTTTGATAGCTTTTCTATTGAATTATCAGCAATGATTTTTATTATTTTAGGAAGTATACCTTTCATTACATATATAAAATTTTTAAATGGAAACAAAAAAATATTTCTATCTGACATTCAAATTAGAACTTTTATAAAAATTATAATTTTTAGCATCTTAATTATTTCTAGTTATTTAATCATAAATGATTCTACTGAATTAAATTTAAGATCTGTTTTTTTTAATACGATTTCTATTTTAACTGGAACTGGTTATGTAAATGCCCAATTTGATAGTTGGGGTGGGTTTCCTTTGATACTTTTTTTGGTTTTAATGTTTATAGGGGGGTGTGCAGGTTCAACAACATGTGGGATAAAAATATTCAGAGTTCAGATATTGTATTCATTCGTTTTCAATCAACTTAAAAAGATTATCTATCCGAAAGGAATTTTTGTATTAAAATATGATCAAAACCCAGTTGATAATAAATTTATTGCCTCAATAATTTCATTTATTTACATGTATTTCATAATTTTTTTTACAATTACTGCATTGCTTTCATTAACTGGTCTTGATTTTATTACGTCTCTTTCTGGTGCTGCAACCTCTATTTCAAATGTTGGACCAGGTTTAGGATCTACTATTGGTCCAAATGGAAATTTTTCCTCTTTACCGGATCTTTCTAAGTGGATATTAACTTTAGGTATGATTTTGGGTAGACTTGAATTATTTGCTATACTAGTATTATTTTTACCTTCTTTTTGGAGAAATTAAAATTGATAGAATTAAAAAAACAATCTCTTTCAGAAATGTTCTCAATTTATTTCGATAAACGAATGTTAAAAATATTATTATTAGGAGCAATTTCAGGTTTCCCATGGGTTTTGATAGGTAGCAGTTTAAGCTTATGGTTAAAGGAAGATGGATTAAGTAGATCAACTATTGGTTGGGCTGGATTAATTTTTGGAGTTTATGCATTTAATTATTTATGGGCACCTTTAGTTGATAGAATACAAATACCTTTTTTAACAAAGAAAATTGGCCATAGAAGAGGCTGGATTGTTTTAATGCAGCTCATTATTTTATCTTCACTGATTATGTGGAGTGTAATTAACCCCACAGAAAATTTAGCATTAGTAATTACAGTTGGTTTAATTATTGCAATAGCGTCTGCAACACAAGATATAACAGTTGATGCTTTAAGAATTGAACAAATCGGGGAAAATGAGGGAAAGTCAATGGCTGCTGGAGCAGCTATGGCTGTTGTGGGATGGTGGTCAGGATATAAGTTAGGTGGCGTCTTATCTTTATTTTCTGCTGAAATTTTACAAACTAGAGGTTTTGAAAATTACTGGCAATTAACTTTTTTAATTTTAGGTATCTTAGTAATCTTAATGAATATTGGGTTGATGTTTATTAAAGAAACAGAAAATTCTGAAAGATATAATAAACAAAAAGAAAATGACAAATTAATTTCAAATAGATTTCAAAATGAAAATGTAATTACTCAATTCATTTCGTGGATTGGTGGAACTATCAGTGGTCCAATAATAAGTTTTTTCAAAAAAAATGGTTTTTCAATCGCACTTGGAATATTAGTTTTTGTCTTTTTATTTAAGGTTGGTGAAGCATTTCTTGGTAGGATGTCAATTATTTTTTATAAAGAAATAGGCTTTAGCAAGTCAGATATTGCTATTTATTCAAAAACTTTAGGTTGGATTACAACAGTTATATTTACCTTGTTGGGTGGATTATTTGTAATAAGGTCAGGAGTTTTAAAAGCAATGTTCTTAGCTGGAATTATTATGGCTAGTACCAATCTTTTGTTTAGTGTTTTAGCTTGGAGTGATAAATCAGAATTATTATTTGCAATAGCTGTAATTTTTGATGACATTGCTGCTGCATTCGCAACAGTAGCATTCGTGGCTTTTATCTCATTACTGGTTGATAGGGCTTATACAGCAACACAATACGCTCTACTTGCATCAATAGGAACGGCAGGAAGAACTACATTAGCATCTTCATCTGGTGCCCTTGTAGATTGGTTAAACGGAGATTGGGGGACTTTTTTTATACTTACAGCTTTAATGGTAATTCCGTCTCTTATTATTCTTTGGATAATGAGAAATAAATTAAAACTAAGTGAAAAATAATTTCTTTAATCATTCTTCTGCAAATATTTATTCAAAACCTTCATCAAATTCTGATGTAAGTTCTCAGATTTTATACGGCGAAAAATTTAAAATTTTATCTGAAAAGAAAAATTGGATTAAAATTAAAACTAGTTTTGATAATTATATCGGTTTTATGAGAAAGAAAAAATTTAATCAAAATTTTAAACCTACAAATAAGATCTATAAACCTAAATCAAAAATTTTCAAAAGGGTAAATAATAAGTTTCTCCCAACAAATAGTTTTCTTTATTTTTCCTCAGGAATTTCGATTAAAAAAAGGATTAAAAACTTTATTGAATTTGAAAAAAATAAATGGATAAAAATAAAAGATACAAAAAAAATTAATCATTATGAACCAAACTTTATTAGAATACTTAAACTATTTTTAGGATGTAAGTATTTATGGGGAGGCAAAACTTGTAGAGGTATTGATTGTTCGGCTTTAATCCAAATTTATTTTTATTATAATAGAATTTTCTTTCCAAGAGACTCGAAAGACCAAATTAAATTTTGTAAGAAAAAAAAAAATAATAAATTATCAAAAGGTGATATAATTTTTTGGAAAGGTCACGTAGGAATGTGCTTGGATCAATCAAAATTCATTCATGCATATGGACCAAGAAAAAAGGTATTAATCATGAAAACTAATTTTGCAATAAAATTGATAAAACAAACAGCAAAATTAACTATTAGGAAAATAAGTAATATAGAAAATTACTAATCCCGACCAAAATCTGGCTTATTAATATCTTGTTTTAGTTTAATAATTTTTGACCTTACTTTTTTGGTTTGAATCAACTTTTTTAAAATCGATTTGTTATTTTTTGTATTAATATCTTTTTTAAAATTTTTTAAATTTTTAATGAATAAATTTATAGCATAAGACAGATTATTTTTATTATTAAAGAAAATATCTCTCCACATTATTTCATTAGATGCAGCAATTCTTGAAAAATCTCTTAAACCTCCAGCGCTGAATTTTAAAAGATTAAATTTTTGTTTTTTTTCAAAATCCTGGGCCGACTTCACTAAATTGTATGCTATCAAATGTGGTAAATGACTTGTAACTGAAAAAATTTTATCATGTTTTTCAGGACTCATAATAATAGTTTTAGAGCCCATCTTTCTCCAAAAATTACTTAAGAACACTAATTGTTTTTTATTGGATCTTTTTCCTTTAATTAAAATAGACCATTTATTTTCAAAAAGATTTTGTTTACCATATTCAGGACCACTGACTTCTGATCCAGCAATTGGATGACTGGATGTCCAAGAGATATCTTTTTTTAGATTTTTATTAATTACTTCTTCAGACTTAATTTTTGATGATCCGATATCGGTGATTATATGTTTAGAATTTAGTTTGTTGTTAATCTTAAGAATTACTTTTTTGTATTCGCTCATTGGTATACAAAAAATAATTAAATCAGAATTGATTACTGCATCTTGCAGATTATTTACCATAACACCAGGTAACCTTAGTTTTTTTATTTTTTTTATATTTTTTTTTGATTTTTCATAAACAAAAATTTTTTTAGCTAATTTTTTTTTTGCAATCCTTCTTAACAAAGAGGATCCTAATAAACCACAGCCTATAATTAATATTTTTTTCATTTTATAAATATACTTCTTACTGCACTCATAAACTTTAAACAATCAGTTCTTGAACCAACCGTTAATCGGAGCATATTTTTAATTTTATAGCCATACTCAGTAGATCTTAAAATAATCCCTTTTTTTTTTAATTTTTCATAAAAATATTTTGCCTTATATTTGCACTTAGCAAAATCTAATAGTAAAAAATTGGCACTTACATTGTTAGATCTAATATTATATTTTTCTAAAAATCTTTTTAATTTTGTAGCATGTAAAATATTATGTTTTATCGAACGTGAAATAAATTTTTTGTCTTTAAGAGACTCTATGGCAGCAATTTGTGCCATTTCATTTACATTAAAGGGTGGCTTAATCAAATTTAAATTATCAATTATTTTTTTATTTCCACACCCCCATCCTACTCTCAAAGATGCAAGACCGTAAATTTTTGAAAAAGTTCGTAAAATAAAAACATTATTTCTATTTTTAAATAAATCTAATCCAGACTTATAGTCTTTGTTTTTCATATATTCTGCATAAGCATCATCAACAACTAACAATATATTTTTTCTTAGTTTTTTTCGTAACTCAATAAGTTCGAATTTATTCAAATAAGTCCCTGTTGGGTTATTTGGATTAGCTAAAAATACAATCTTTGTTTTTTTTGTAACATTCTTAAGAATTTCAGAAATTGAAATTCTATAGTTTATTTCTTTTGCAAAAATTACTTTTGCTCCAACTATTTTTGCATAAATCCTATACATAAGAAAACTAAACTGAGGAACTATTACTTCATCTTTTGGACTGAGAAATAATTGACACAACATCTGAATAACTTCATCTGAACCAGAGCCACATATAATTTGATTTTCATTACATTTAAAGTTTTTAGATATTTGATGTCTTAATTTTATTGATTTTGAGTCAGGGTATCTAGAAAAATTGATGTTTTTACTTAATAATATTTTTTTAGCCATTGGGCTTATACCAAGAGCAGACTCATTTGCTGAAAGTTTGGTAATTTTTTTCAATTTTTTTATAGTAGATTTACCTGGCTTATACGTTTCTAGATTGAATTTTTTAAATCTTAAAGTTGTCATTTTTTAAATTTAAGCTCTTTATAAATAAAATAACAAATTTTTATATAGTATTAGTTAAATATTTTTAAAATTGACATACTAAATAACTTCTTGTACAAAATTTATGCGCTGATTTACCTGAATTGCGAGCGCTTTAAAAAAACCGCTAAAAAAGTTTTTTTTCTCACAATTCAGATTTAGGCTTTTATTATGAATATTAATGAAAATATAAAAACGCTTATTATAAAGAAACCTTTGAAGCTTGATTGTGGTCAAGTCATAAATAATTTTCCTTTAGCTTATGAAACATATGGATCACTCAATGAGAATAAGGATAACGCAATTTTAGTTTGTCATGCTTTAACAGGAGACCAATTTGTGACCGGTAAAAATCCAATTACAAAAAAAGATGGTTGGTGGTCTTATGCAGTTGGCCCGGATAAATCAATTGATACTAATAAATATTTCGTCATTTGTGCAAATGTTATAGGGGGATGTATGGGTTCTTTTGGTCCGAGTCATATAAATCCAGAAACAAAAAAAATATATGGTACAGATTTTCCTGTAATTACAATAAATGACATTGTGAATGCACAAGTAAATCTATTAGACCATTTTGGAATTACAAAACTTTTCTCTGTTGTTGGAGGTTCAATGGGAGGAATGCAAGTTTTACAATTTGTAAGCAACTTTCCAGATAAGACAAAAACAGTAATACCAATTGCATGTACATCTAGTCACTCTGCTCAAAATATTGCATTCAACGAATTAGGAAGACAAGCTATTACAGCAGACCATAATTGGTTAGATGGAAAATATTCTATAAAAAACATTGTTCCTGATAAAGGTTTGGCTGTTGCAAGAATGGCTGCCCATATTACATATTTGTCTAAAAAGGGTCTTCAAGAAAAATTTGGTAGAAAGCTCCAAGAGAGGGATGATCTTAAGTTTGGTTTTGATGCTGATTTTCAAATAGAAAGTTACTTGAGATATCAAGGTTCAGTATTTGTAGATAGATTTGATGCAAACAGTTATCTTTATATTACTCGAGCAATGGATTATTTTGATTTAGTCAAGCAATTTAATGGAAATTTATCTAATGCCTTCAAAAATACAAAAGCTAAATTTTTCGTTATATCTTTTACCTCTGATTGGCTTTATCCCACTCAAGAGAACAAAGATATAGTTATTGCTCTTAATGCAATAGGTGCAAATGTTGGCTTTGTGGAAATAGAATCTGACAAAGGTCATGACTCTTTCTTATTAGATGTTCCAGATTTTTTAGAAGTTCTCAAAAATTTTTTAGATAAATCTTATATAGAATTATAATTATGAAATCAGAATATAAAATAATTGCAGATATTATTAAGGAAAATTCTAGAGTGCTTGATGTGGGGTGTGATGATGGATCGCTAATGGAATTCTTGAAAGAAAATAAACATGTGGATATTAGAGGGATTGAAATTTCAAAAGAGAAAGTTCAAACTTGTATATCTAAAGGATTGACAGTTATTGAGGGTGATGCTGAATTTGATTTAAAACAATTTCCTAATAATTCCTTTGATTATGTTGTATTAGGACAAACACTACAAGCTTTTATAAATCCAGAAATTGTAATCAAAGAATTGTTAAGAGTTGGAAATAAAGCAATTGTAACAATTCCTAACTTTGGGCATTGGAAAGTAAGATTAAATTTATTAATTCGAGGAACCATGCCCGTAACTAAGTCATTACCAAACGAATGGTATAATACTCCTAATATACATATGTGTACGATTAAAGATTTTGTTAAATTTTCTAAGACAATAAATTTCAAAATTTTTAAATCTCTTGCACTTGTTAATAAAAATGTCTCAAATATTAAAAGTTCCAATTTATTTTTTAAAAATCTTTTTTCAGAACTTGGAGTATTTTTAATTGAAAAATAAAATGAAAATTGAAATTATCAAATGTTTGAACGATAATTATAGCTATTTAATAATTAATGAGTCCAATCAAAATGCTTGCGTTATAGACCCAAGTGAAGCAAAACCAATAATAAACTTTATAGAAAAAAATAATGTTAATCTAAGATATATTCTCAATACTCATCACCATTATGACCATGTAGGAGGTAATGCTGAATTAAAAAAAAAATACAAATTAAGTGTTATCGGATTTAAGGGTGACAAAGATCGCATTCCAGAAATTGATACGCTAGTTGAAGATGAGCAAGTTTGGAAACAAGATAATTTTGAGGCAAAAATATACCATATACCTGGTCATACTACCGGACATATTGCTTTTCACTTTTTTAAAGAAAAAGTAATTTTTACAGGTGATACTCTTTTTTCACTTGGCTGTGGAAAAATTTTTGAAGGAACATATGAACAAATGTTTAACTCTTTAAATAAGATTAAAAAACTACCAAAAGATACTCAAATTTATTGTGGGCATGAATATACACTACAAAACTCAAACTTTTGTATAGCTTATGACTCTAATAATTTTTATTTAAAAAAAAAAATAACAAAAATTAAGGAAAAAATTAAAAAAGGTTTGCCTACTATGCCAACAATTTTAGATGATGAAATACAATGTAATATATTTCTTAAAGCTGAGGATATTCAAAGCTTTTCAAAATTAAGAGATTTAAAGGATAATTTTTGACTTATAGAACTTGACTAATGCTTTGCTCAGACTATATTGCGGTTAATAAAAATACAGTCACATTATGTCATACGCAGTAATACAAACAGGTGGAAAACAATATAAAGTTAAATCTGGGGAAATTTTAAAAGTAGAAAAATTACCTGATTTAAAATCTGATGCGAAAATTGAGTTTAAGGAAATTTTAGCTTATGGGGATAACAAGATGATAGAAGTAGGAGACCCAATTGTTAAAGGAGCCAAAGTTGAAGCTAATTTAATTAAAAATGACAAAAACAGAACTATTTTAATTTTTAAAAAAAGAAGAAGACAAAACTCAAGAAGAAAAAATGGCCATCGACAAGAATATTCTATGATAAGAATAAATAAAATTTTTTCAAAAGATGGTAAAATTTTATCAGAGGCTGAAAAAGTTTCTAAACCTTCAAAAAAAGAAGGAATAAAAAAAGAGGTAAATAAATAATTAGGTATAAGTTATGGCAACAAAAAAAGCAGGCGGATCATCTAGAAACGGACGTGATAGTGCTGGCCGAAGACTTGGTGTAAAAAAATATGGTGGTGAAACTGTGATACCTGGCAACATAATTGTTAGACAAAGAGGAACAAAAATATTCCCTGGTGAAAACGTAGGTATGGGTAAGGATCACTCAATTTTTTCAGTAATAAAGGGTAAAGTAGTTTTTAAGAAAACTAAATCAGATAGAACTTTTGTTTCAGTAAAACCCAATTAATAGTACAACTTTAAATTAGCGTTGTATTATGAAATTCTTAGATCAAGTAAAAATTTATCTTAAAGCTGGAAATGGTGGTGACGGATCACCAAGTTTTAGAAGAGAAAAATTTATTGAATATGGTGGACCAGATGGTGGTGATGGTGGTGACGGTGGTTCAGTAATTTTAAAAGCTGAACGAAATCTAAATACTTTAATTGATTATAGATATCAACAACATCATAAAGCAAAAAGAGGTGATAACGGCGCTGGTCAAAATCGTACAGGAAAAAGTGGAAATAATTTATTACTTAAAGTTCCATTAGGTACACAAGTTTTTGAAGAGGATAATAAAACTATGATTTACGATTTTACGAAAGTTAGTGAAGAATTTGTTGCTGCGTCTGGTGGTAAAGGTGGATTAGGAAATACCAGATTTAAAAGCTCAACAAATAGGGCTCCAAGAAAATTTACTAAAGGAACTAAAGGTGAAGAATTTACAATTTGGCTTCAATTAAAAACAATTGCTGATATTGGAATTATAGGCTTACCTAATGCAGGCAAATCAAGTTTGTTAGCTGCTATAACTAATGCAAACCCTAAAATTGCAAATTATCAATTTACAACATTAAATCCAAATCTTGGTGTAGCAAATTATGATAACAAAGAAGTAACAATTGCAGATATTCCTGGTTTAGTTGAGGGAGCACATAAAGGTACAGGACTTGGAATACAATTTTTAAAGCATATAGAAAGATGTAAATCTCTTTTACATATGATTGACATAACCGATGTTGATATAAAAAAAAGTTATAAACAAGTAAAGAATGAATTAAAAAATTATAGTTCTAAACTTTCAAAAAAAAAGGAATTAATTGTTCTAAATAAGATTGATTTAATAGAAAAAAATGAAGCAAAAAAAATTATTAAAGACTTTTCAAAAAATATGAAATCTGAAGTTATTTCATTGTCTACATTTGAAAAAAAATCAATTTCTAACATAAAAGCAAAACTAATATCTTATGCATCTTAAAAATTCAAAAGTAATAGTGATAAAAATCGGGTCATCCTTGTTAGTGGATAAGTTTAGAAAAATTAGAAAAAAATGGTTGTCTAGTTTTGCAAAGGATATTCAAAATTTAAAATCTAAAAATAAAAAAATTATTATCGTAAGTTCAGGAGCTATTGCCCTTGGATGTAAAAAGATGAATTATAATAAGGCTAATCTTAAATTAGATAAAAGTCAGGCGATAGCTTCCGTTGGTCAAATGGAATTGATTAATTTATTTTCACAAATATTTTCAAAAGTAAAGCTTAATATTTCTCAGATTTTATTAACTCTTGATGATACAGAAGAGAGAAGAAGATCTATAAATGCTAAGAGAACTTTTGAGAATTTATTTAAGCTCGATTATATACCGGTAGTTAATGAAAATGATACAATTGCCACTTCAGAGATTAAATATGGAGATAATGATAGGCTTGCTTCAAGGGTTGCCCAAATAACTAATGCAGATACACTTATTTTATTGTCAGACGTGGACGGACTTTACACAAAAAATCCAAAAAAGTTTAAAAATGCCAAATTAATAAAAAAAATAAATGATTTAAATAAAGATATTCAAAATGTAAATATTAAAGGTATGACAGAACTTGGTAGTGGTGGAATGAATACCAAAATTGAAGCAGCAAAAATTTGTAATCTATCTGGATGTAACATGGTTATCGCTAATGGATTACATCTTAATCCTATCAGAAAAATTGATGAAGAGAATAATTGTACTTGGTTTATATCAAAAGTTTCAAAATTACATGCTAGAAAAAAATGGATAATAAGCTCCGTTTCTCCAAAAGGAGAACTTACAATTGATGAGGGAGCAAAAAAAGCTCTAATAAATGGGAAAAGCTTGTTAGCTGCTGGCATAAAAAAAGTTTCAGGAAATTTTAATAAAGGTGACCATATTAAAATTCTTGATAATAAACGTAAAGAATTTGCCAGGGGATTAAGTTCTTTTTCATCTGAGGAAATAAATAAAATAATTGGATGTCATTCAAATGAAATTCAAAAAATTCTTGGTTATATATCCAAATCGGAGGTTGTTCATAAAGATGATATGGTGGAGATATCGTGAAAAATTCATTAATAAAAATCGGTAAAAAATCAAAAAAAGCATTTTTAAGTCAAATAAAACCTAAAAAAAAAGATAAAGTGTTAAATGATTATTACCAGCTTATTCAAAAAAATAAGAAGTTGATTATTAATGAAAATAAGAAAGATATTCAAAAAGCTCTTAAACAGAAGCTAAAAAAAAATTTGATAGATAGGCTTATCTTAAATGAAAAAAAAATTTTAGATATTATCAATTCAATTAAGAAAATTAGAAAATTGAGAGATCCAACTAATATTGTCTCTGAAAAATGGAAAAGACCCAATGGTCTTAATATTTCAAAAGTAACAATTCCAATTGGTGTTATTGGAGTCATTTATGAAAGTAGACCGAATGTAACTTCAGATGTGGCTTCATTATGCTTTAAGTCTGGAAATTCTGTAATCTTAAAAGGCGGCTCTGAAGCATTTTATTCAAATCGTATATTATCAAAATTATTTAGAAAATCCCTGAAAAAAAATAAAGTCGATGAAAATTTTATTCAATTTATTGAAGTAAAAAAAAGAAGTGTAGTCGATTTTATGTTGACCAAAATGAATAAATTTATTGATGTGATTATTCCTAGAGGAGGAAAAGGTTTGGTCAAAAAAGTTCAAGATTTATCAAATATTCCAACTATTGGTCATTTAGAAGGTGTTTGTCATTCTTATGTGGACAAAGATGCAAAACCTGAAATTGCAAGAAAAGTTATTTATAATGCTAAACTTAGAAACACTTCTATTTGTGGTGCAACAGAAACAATTTTAATGCATGAGGGAATAGTTAAAAAATTTGGAAATAACATTCTTAAAGATTTAGAGGAAAATGGATGTAAAATTATTGGAGATAATAAAATAAAACAACTTTATAATGGGCAAGTACAAAAAGCCTGCTCGCAAGATTGGTCCAAAGAATATTTATCATCCACTGTTTCAGTAAAAACTGTCAAAAATTTAGATGAAGCGATTAAACATATTAATAAATATGGAACGATGCATACAGACTGTATTATTACACAAAATCAAAAGTCAGCAAAAAAATTTATGAAAGAAATAAAAAGTTCTATTGCAATGCATAATACATCCACACAATTTGCAGACGGTGGGGAATTTGGTTTTGGGGGTGAGGTTGGAATTTCTACAAGCACACTACCTCCTCGAGGTCCAGTTGGATTGGATCAATTAGTTTCATACAAATATCAAGTTACAAGCAATGGTAAGATCAGAGAATAAATTGGAAATAAAAAAAAATAAAATTGGGATCCTAGGTGGATCTTTTGATCCTGCCCACAAGGGGCATTTAGCAATATCTAAAGAAGCAAAAAAAATACTAAAATTAAAAAAAGTAATATGGGCTATTACTAAAAAAAATCCGTTTAAAAAAAAAAGTGAAGTAAGCTTATCAGATAGAATTAAGCATTGTAAAAAAATTATAAAAAATAACTCTTTTATTAAAGTAAAATTTTATGAAGATTTAATAAAATCAAACAAAACTATAGACTTAATAAATTTTCTTTATAAAGATAAAAAAAATGAAATTTTTTTTTTAATGGGTGCAGATAATTTAATAAAATTTCATAAATGGCATAAATGGAAAACACTTTCTCAAAAAAGCACTATTATAGTATTTGATCGTTACGGATATAAAAAAAAATCTTTAAATTCAACGACATTTAAAAGACTAAATAAGAAAAATTTGAAGTTTATAAAATTTAAAAAAGTCAATATTTCTTCTTCTCAATTGAGAAAAATTTGATAGTCTTAAATTAATTAATGGATAAAATTTCTGATCTAAAACAAGTCATTATAAAAACTTTAGATATAAACAAAGCTCAAGATATTATTAGTATAGATTTAAAAGATAAAAGTTCGATGGCTGATTTTATGATAATTGCCAGTGGTACTTCATCCAGACATATACAATCTCTATCTGAGCAAGTTTTAGAAAAATTAAAAAATAATGGTCTTAAAGATTCAAAAATTGAAGGGAAAGAAAGCAATGAGTGGAAGTTAGTTGATGGTATTGATCTTATTGTACATATCTTTCATCCCGAAAAAAGAAAGTTTTATGAACTTGAAAAAATGTGGTCAGAATTAATACCTAAAGAACAATTGATAATATGATAAAAAAAAATTTAGGAATATTTATATTGCTTTATGCAATTTTAACTCAAACAGTTAATTCCTCTGAAAATGATATTTATAAGAAAATTGACTTATTTGGTGAAGTTCTTGAAAAAATAAATAAAGAATACGTAGATGAAATAAATCAGTCTGAAAGCATGGACTCAGCAATTAATGGTCTTCTTCAATCTTTAGATCCGTATTCAGCTTATATGTCACCTGAAATATTTAATGAAATGCAAACAGAAACTAGCGGTGAATTTGGAGGACTTGGCATTGAAGTTAGTATGGAAGCTGGAGTTGTTAAAGTAATTTCACCAATAGACGATACCCCAGCTTCAAGAGCTGGTATTAAGGCAGGGGACTATATTGTTAAAATTGATAATGTCCAAGTTCAAGGAAAATCTTTAAGTGAAGCTGTAGATTTAATGAGAGGACCAGTTGGATCTGGAATAGATTTAACTGTTAGAAGAATTGGAGAAAAAAAAGCATTGAAATTTAATATTGTTAGGGAAGTAATTCAAATTCAATCGGTCAAAGCTGATCTTTTAGAAAAAAATATAGGATATATAAGATTAACTTCATTTAATGAAAATAGTGGCATACAAATAAAAAAAGAAATTGAAGAATTTGAAAAGAATAAAAACTTAAAATCTTATATTCTCGATCTACGAAATAATCCAGGAGGCTTGCTTTCTCAAGCAATCAAAATTTCTGACTATTTTTTAGATAATGGTGAAATTGTATCCACAAAAAGTAGAAAATCTTCAGAAAATAGAAAATGGTTTGCTAAACAAGGAGATTTAACAAATGGAAAAACTCTAATCGTTTTAATTAATTATGGATCAGCTTCGGCATCTGAAATTGTTGCTGGAGCGTTAAAAGATCATAAAAGAGCAATTTTATTAGGTGAAAACAGTTATGGAAAAGGTTCTGTACAATCAATAATCCCTTTAAAAAATGATGGAGCAATTAGATTGACTGTAGCAAAATATTATCTTCCATCAGGAAAATCTATTTCAGAAGTTGGTGTCTCTCCAGATATTGAAATTAGTGAAGAGTCAGATGACTTCAGAATTAAAACAGAAACTGATAACCAGTTAAATTACGCTATTAAATTACTCAACGGCTAAAATGGAGGAAAAATTTAAAAGATTGCCCTTAAGGAATGGGGTAGGTATTGTTGTTTTAAATAAAAAAAATAAAGTTTTAGTTGCAAAAAGAATTGATAACCCAAAGAATTATTGGCAAATGCCTCAGGGCGGGGTCGACAAAGGAGAAGATTTTATTAAAGCAGCTTACAGAGAGTTAGAGGAAGAAACTAACATTAAAAGTGTGAAATTAATTAAAGAATTAGATGGCACTATTACTTATGAACTTCCAAATCATCTTTTAGGAATTATTTGGAAAGGTAGATACAGGGGTCAAAAGCAAAAATGGTTTTTAATGAGATTTGTAGGAGAAGACAAAGAGATAGACATAAAAACAAAAAATCCAGAATTTTTAGATTGGAAATGGATTGATATCGATCAAATAACTGAGGTAGTTGTTGATTTTAAACTTCACGTTTATAAAGAACTCAAAGAAAAAATTAAAAGAATTATTTTCTAATTAAGAGATTTTAAAACTTCTACTTTTTGATCAGCTAAATACTTGGATTGATCATTTATTTCAGGATTATTAGCTTCATCTTCAGCAGTTTTCAATAGACTTTGCTGTTTTGTTTTGTCTAAGTCGACAAGATTAAATATTGAGCTTGTTAGAATTGATAGATTATTATTTTTAAACTCTACAATTCCGTCTTCAACATAAAAATTTTCATTGCCCGATTTTGATAAAATTTTAATTATACCTGGCTTTAAAAATGAAATAATTGAAATATGATCTTTAAGTATACCCATCTCACCCTCAAAAGCAGGGACAACAACTTCTGTAACATCTTCTTTTGTTAAAAAAGATTTTTCTGGATTTACTATTTCAACTTTAAACTCTTCGCTCATTAAGCTGCTGCTTCTTTTTCCATTTTTTGGGCTTTTTCTATTGCTTCCTCAATTGTTCCTACCATATAGAAAGCTGCCTCTGGAAGATGGTCATATTCACCTTTGCAAATCGCATCAAACCCTTTAATTGTTGACTCTAAATCAACTAATTTACCTGGTGATCCTGTAAATACTTCTGCTACAAAAAATGGTTGAGACAAAAATCTTTGGATTTTTCTTGCTCTAGCTACAACCAGTTTATCTTCTTCAGATAGCTCATCCATCCCCAAAATAGCAATAATATCTTGTAATGATTTATAAGACTGTAGTATTCTTTGTACATCTCTTGCCACTCTATAATGTTCATCTCCAACAATTCTAGGGTCCAAAATTCTTGAAGTTGAATCTAATGGGTCAACAGCAGGATAAATTCCAATTTCAGCTATTTGTCTTGAAAGGACTGTTGTTGCGTCTAAGTGAGCAAATGATGTTGCTGGAGCTGGGTCAGTTAAATCATCAGCTGGAACATAAATAGCCTGTACCGAAGTAATTGATCCTTTGTTTGTTGTGGTAATTCTTTCTTGAAGATTACCCATATCAGTTGCCAAAGTTGGTTGATAACCCACAGCGGATGGAATTCTTCCTAAAAGAGCAGAGACTTCTGAACCTGCTTGAGTAAATCTAAAAATATTATCAACAAAGAAAAGTACATCTTGACCTTCTTGGTCTCTAAAATATTCTGCTACTGTAAGACCAGTAAGCGCAACTCTTGCTCTTGCTCCAGGGGGTTCATTC
>Ga0315315_10001307_pt1 | contig 22688 bp, 14 predicted proteins | sample M140m3416metaG_FD_203699 | JGI IMG/M metagenome (GOLD analysis project Ga0315315, IMG submission 203699) | Ammonia-oxidizing marine archaeal communities from Monterey Bay, California, United States - M1 40m 3416 | ecosystem: Environmental > Aquatic > Marine > Intertidal zone | place: USA...
GTTTTACGACCGCATTTTATTGTATTATACGGCAAACTCTAGGGACAATTTTTGACATAAACCTAAACTAACTGTCACTATTAGCTTTTCCTAACGTTTATTACTATATTGAAGATTGAAGGTTAGTGAATGATTTTTTTTTAATAACAATACAATGGACAAACAATTTGAAATTTTACTGATTACCCGAAAGAACGTACTTAATTCAATAAAGGACTTATCGATAGACGAGTTAACGAAAATTCCAAATGGATTTAACAATAACATTATTTGGAATGCAGCTCACAACTTAGCAACGCAGCAATTACTAGTTTATAAACTAAGTAGACAGAGCCCCGTTATACCCGGAGAATTAATAGAGAAATACAGGAAAGGGACTTCAGCGCCAAAAAATGTTTCAGAAAATGAAATAAACGAGATTAAAGGACTATTAATCTCTTCTGCAAAACTAATGCAACAAGATTATGATAGTGGTTTATTTACGGAATATTCTGAATATACTACAAGCTATAATATCACTCTGAGCAGCACGGAAAAGGCAATTGCTTTTAATAATGTGCACGAAGGTTTGCACTTTGGATATATAATGGCCTTAAAAAAAGCTATTTGCTCTGTTTAATTGTTTTAAACTTTCTGTTTACCGGATAGCTAGATCAATTTTAATCCGATTCGTTTTCGATCCACATCTACAGAAATTACTTTAGTCTGAACATGTTGATGCACAGAAACTATATCAGCAGGATTACTTACATAACTATCTGCGAGATTGGAGATATGGATTAAGCCACTTTCTTTTATTCCAATATCTACAAAAGCTCCAAAATTAGTAACGTTGTTCACTATACCGGCTATTTCCATTCCCTGTTCTACATCGGCAATGCTTCTTAAACGCTTATCAAATTCGAAAACACGAGCAATTTTACGAGGATCTCTGCTAGGTTTAACCAATTCTTTTATCAAGTCATTAAGGGTTAGTTCCCCCACTTCTTTAGTAATATAATTTTCAATATCGAGATCACCTACCAACGCTTCATTTCCAATTAATTCGTTCAATGAACACTTTACATCTTTTGCCATTTTCTCTACCAAAGAATAAAGCTCTGGATGAACAGCGCTATTATCCAATGGATTTTCTCCATTTGCAATGCGCAAAAATCCTGCACTTTGCTCAAATGCCTTTGATCCTAATTTTGGTACTTTGTTCAATTCTGTCCGAGCAGTAAAATCGCCATTTGTTTTTCTGTATGCAACAATATTTTCTGCTATTTGCGGTCCAATTCCAGAAACGTACGTCAAAATATACTTACTCGCTGTATTTACATCGACTCCCACTCTATTTACACTGCTTTCAACAACCGAATCAAGCCTTTGTTTTAATATTGCCTGGTCAACATCATGCTGATATTGACCAACACCAATACTCTTTGGATCTATTTTAACTAACTCGGCAAGCGGATCCATTAACCTTCTTCCTATAGAAACAGCTCCACGAACCGTTACATCGTAATCTGGAAACTCCTCTCTAGCTATTTTCGAAGCTGAATAAATGGAAGCTCCGGCTTCATTTACTATATAGACATTTACTTTTGTACTGAATCGAACTCTTTTAATAAAAGATTCAGTTTCTCTACCTGCAGTTCCATTGCCAATAGCGATAGCTTCAATTTTATATTGCTGCACCATGGTAGATATCTTCTTCATCGCATCGGCACCTTTATTGTGAGGAGGATGCGGAAAAATAGTAGAATTACCAACTAAGTCTCCATTTTCACTTAGACAAACAACTTTGCAACCCGAACGAAATCCGGGATCGATAGCTAAGATTCTTTTTCCTCCTAAAGGAGATTGTAATAATAGTTGACGCAAGTTTTCAGCAAATACTTTTATCGCTTCTACATCTGCTTGTGTTTTTAAATCTTTTTTTACTTCTGTCTCTATGGATGTTTTTAATAACCTTGTATAAACATCTTTAACTACTTCTTGTAGTTCCTTTTTAAAATCACCGTTGTCCTTTATTACGGAATCGGAGATCATTAGAATTGCTTCTTTTTTTGGCGGTTCAATTACAACTTTCAAAACACCTTCTTTTTGCCCGCGATAAACCGCTAAAAAGCGATGTGACTTAATTCTTTTAATTGGTTCTTCAAAAGAGAAATAATCCTTAAACTTTTTGCCTTCTTCCTCTTTTCTTTTTACCATTTTGGATTTGAGCACACCTTCTCTCCAAAACAAACCTCTAATTTTTTGACGAATGTATTGTCTTTCACTAATCCATAATGCAGCAATATCCTGGGCTCCTTTAATTGCTTCGTTAACATTCTTAACATCTCCTGTAACAAATCGCTCTGCTATTGAACTTAGACTGGATCCTTTTTGTGTCATTAGTATCTTTGCCAGAGGCTCTAATCCTGATTGAAATGCTTTATCAGCTCTTGATTTTCTTCTTGGCTTAAATGGCAAATAGAGATCCTCTAATTCGTTGCTGTCCCATGAGTTATCAATTTTTTGTTTTAATTCTTGACTTAGATTTCCTTGTTCCGAAATAGTTTCTAAAATGGTTTTTTTACGCTTCTCTATATCCTTTAATCTAAAAAAGGCCATTTGAATATTCTCAATTTGGACTTCGTCCAACCCACCTGTCATTTGTTTTCGATAGCGCGAAATAAAAGGAACAGTTGCTTTTTCCTCGAGTAAATTTATGGTAGTCGAAACTTGCTTTTCGGAAATAGACAATGATTTCGAAATAAAAGATATGGGTAATGACATGGTTAAAATTTTTGTATCACAAGTATAAAAATTATATACCGACTTTTTCGATTCAATATAAATTGTTTCCAACTATCATAGCCTTATTTAAGATTCATCTCCCTCATTAATTGTACAGTTGATATATTTGCAAAATATGTCACAAGTTAAATTAGGTCTTAAAGAAAATTGGAAACAATTTTCGCTACTTGTTCTTATTAATGGTTTTGTTGGTGGAATGGTTGGAATGGAACGAACCATATTACCAGAATTAGCAAAAAGTGAATTCGGATTGAAAGGAAATGCAATAATTCTATCTTTTATTATTGTATTTGCCTTAACCAAAGCAATAACCAATTATTTCACTGGAGCATTTGCGAATAAAATAGGAAGAAAAAATTTATTGGTAATAGGTTGGTTTTTTGCTTTACCGATACCTTTCATACTTATGCACACTATTAGCTGGAACTGGATTATTTTCGCAAATGTTTTATTAGGAATAAACCAAGGATTAACCTGGTCAAGCACAGTTGTCATGAAAATTGATTTGGTCGGCGAAAAGCAAAGAGGTTTGGCTATGGGACTGAATGAATCTGCGGGGTATTTGGCAGTAGGTGGAGTTGCATTTCTTACAGGCTGGATTGCAAGTGAATACGGTTTGCGACCCTATCCTTTCTATTTAGGAGTCGGTTTTTCTGTTATAGGACTATTGAGCTCATGGATTTTTGTAAAAGATACAATTCAACATGTAGTACAAGAGACTAATGTTAGCGATATTAAAAAACTAAAAAACATCTTCTGGGAAACTACATGGAAAGATAGAAATCTTGGATCTATATCACAAGCTGGTTTAGTTAACAACTTGAATGACGGAATGGTTTGGGGATTATTCCCGATACTTTTAGCTACAAAAAACTTTAAATTAGATGAAATAGCAACCATCGTAGCTATCTATCCTATCCTTTGGGGAATTGGTCAATTATTCACGGGTAAAATGGCTGATATTTTTGACAAAAAGAAAATGCTATTCCTAGGGATGCTTCTTCAAGGGATTGCTCTTTTATCAATGATTTATGCAACAACATTTTGGCACTTTGCATTATTATTTTCCTTTCTTGGAATAGGAACAGCTATTGTTTACCCCACATTTCTCGCTGGGATAGGTGATTACACCCACCCCGAACAAAGAGCCAAAAGTATCGGGATATTTCGATTATGGAGAGATTCTGGATATGCTATTGGCGCAATAATAACGGGTGCAATTTCTGACATATATAATGCCAACACTTCCATTGCTTTAATCGGTTGGCTCACTATTTTATCTGCTTTAATCATTCAAATACGAATGAATACAAATGTTAATAAAAACGACTCAAACTTTGATTAAACATGTTTTTTCGAAGAGGAATAGAGAATATAAATCGACAGAATGAAATTTTTAGTCGATAACACATAAAACCCTTTATTTTTTAACTATTTTTGCGTTCTAACTTTTTTACAAACTAACAATCTACACAATGAAAAAAATTTACCTTTTAACAAGTTTGGCTTTGCTTACTCTGTTTGCAAATGCTCAAGTTATTTTTAATGTTGTGTCTCCATCTCCAATTTCCGGGATGTATGACCTTACATTCGCCCCTGACTCTTTAGATGGAAATGGAGGATGGAATGGAGGTGATTTGAATGACACTGCCAATTATGTTTTAGACACCCTAGCCTTTGCTTATGATGATGGTACAACAATTCCTACTGGAGCTACTGCTGCCTCAGGGGATTCTTGCTCATGCGGACCTGTGATAAGTGATGTTAATGGAAAGATAGCTGTGTTGTATAGAGGTGCATGCCAATTCGGAACAAAAGCACTAAATGCTCAAAACCAAGGAGCAGTAGCCGTAATTATTATTAATAATAATGGAGATGCTGTGGGAATGCAAGGAGGTGATGACGGAGTGAATGTTACTATTCCTGTAGTTATGATTGGAGAAGATGACGGAGCCATAATTTCCGCTGCCATGCAAACCGATAGCGTAGTTGTTTTCATAGGAAACAAACTAGGATATTTCGATGATGACTTAGGCTTCCAAAATAGTCATGTATTGCGCGCAGAGCAATTCTCCAACCCTGCACCTATTTCGCAGGATGCCTCGCAATTTGTAGTTGAACTAGGTGCTTGGGTATATAACTATGGTGTAAATGCTCAAACAGACGTAACATTAACTGCGAGTATAAATCTTGGAGGAACAATAGTCTATTCCAATGGCTCTGCTCCAATTAGTATAGCTGCAAACGATAGTGCATATATTTCTTTACCTACATTTTCACAAACAAGTTATTCTAATGGTTATTATTCATTAGCTTACGATTTAACATCTTCAGCTACAGATGAATTCCCTAATGACAATTCGGTTTCTGCCGACTTTGTAATTGATGACGAAATGTATTCCTATTGCGCTCTAGATAGCGCACTATTGCCAGTCATAACTGGCGGTTCTAGGTTTGGAACAGGTCAATTTACATCCTGTATTTCATTTAAAAATGGAAGCACTTCTTCTGTTGGACTATTTGCAAAAGGAATGTCATTTGGCGCAGTAACCAATGCTGATGCTGATTTAATAGGTAAATACTTTTCGCTAACTCTTTATCAATGGAACGACGTATTCACTGATATCAATGATGCTGCATTTGACAATTTAACAGGTGTTGCTTTTGGCGAATATGTTTATATAAATGACGACCAAGCAATTCCGGTCTATGCAGATTTATTTCCTCAAATTCCGTTAAATGATAATCAATGGTATTTAGGTTGTGTAACTGCAACAGATGCTGAAGTATTTATTGGATATGACAATGCCATTGATTACAAATTGAATTCGACTACATACAAAACACCAATGTTTCCTGTAGGAGAAGCTATTCCAACTCAACCGGCTTTTGGTGGAGGATCAGGAGAAGGTGGTTTAACCACTCAAGCTCCTTCCATTGTTATGCACATGGAAACTGGCGTGGGGATTGATGAAACGGAAATGGTAGATATTACCCCTTTTCCAAATCCAACCTCAGACTATATCAGTATTCCTTTTGGAAAATTAGAGGGTGATGCTACAATTACAATTTCAGATATGTCTGGAAAAATTGTTAAAACAGTGTCTGTTTCAATGCTATCCAATGATGTAACGAAAATTAACGTTTCAAATTTACCAAGTGGCATGTATGTTTTCCATACTGAATTGGAAAACGGCAGTGTTGCTAACTTCAATGTTGTTATCAACAAATAAGTTAAATAACCTATCGAACTTAAATAATCGAAAAGAGTATTTATCGATTAACCAAATTAAAGCAGAACAATGAAATCATTGTTCTGCTTTTTTGTTTGATCAACCAAAAGAAATTTTAATCCAGCGCATTACATAAAATCAAATTTTCAACTCCATGTATTTTGCGGTAGGATCCGGGTTCAGACAATATGCCTCGATTTCATAAAAACCTATTTTTTCATACAACCCTAATGCACTTTTAAGTTTAGCAATTGTATCTAGTCTCATCTTGTTGTAACCCAATTCGCATGCAATTGAGATAATTTTGTTACAGAGAACCTCTCCCAATCCTTTTCGTTGAAAAGAGTCATAGACGAACAAGCGCTTCATTTCACACACTTTTAAATCCAATTTCCGAATCGCAACACCACCAGCAACTACCCCATTTATCGTAGCATAAATAAAACAACCACCAGGTTTCCCATACATATTTTCGAACACTTGAAACTCTCTCTTTGTATTTTGGAATTCAAGATCCATACCCAACCATTTCATGTAATCTTGGGTAATACATCTGGCAATGGCGAATTCCTCTTTTAAATTACATATATGAATAGTGAAACCTTCCTTCATCTTATGCTTCTCAATATTAATTTTGAGCAATATAAATAGAAACTAACGAATGAACAAGATTATGTATTCCAGCAAACAAACTGCTATGGTTTATTTTATTGTAAGAATATTATTAATAATTTAGGTCTACTTTAGCATTGTAAAATTATATATTAACTCACATGAATAAGCTTAGAACAATTCTTGCATTTCTTTTAATTTCCCTTTCTTCTCATGCGCAATTAGCAAATGGCTCAGTTGCTCCAGATTTTAATTTAATTGACATCAATGGAAACTGGCATAATCTGCACCAGTATTTGGCAGAAGGAAAGGTTGTGTTTGTTGAATTTTTTGCTTGCCACTGCCCTTCTTGTTGGAGCTATCACAATACTGGAAAATTAGAAAACCTTTATCAAAATTATGGCCCCAATGGAACTGACCAAATAATGGTTATAATGATTGAATACGATCAATGGAATGGCACAAACGAGTTTAATGGAACAGCAGGGTGGACTCAGGGAGATTGGATTACTGGCAGCTCTATTCCTAAAGTCAATGCAGAAAACCCGGATAGAGATATCTTTCAAGATTACAATGTGACATATTACCCGATGGTATATAAAATATGTACTGATAAAACTACCGAACTAATGGACATCAGTTATTCAACTGCAGATTTATTTCAAAACGCAGATGCATGTCCTGGAGCACTCACTATAGATGAAAATGAAGAAGTTATAGAAATAGTTGTCGATAACAAAAACAAAAAAATTATTTTGAAAAATATCAAAAAATTAAAGTCTTTAAATATTATCGATGTTACCGGACAAATTATAAAAAGAACGGAAGGCAATAACAACAATAGTTTGGACACATCTTTATTAGCCAATGGTATTTACCTCTTACAAATTGAAGATACAAGAGGATCAGTCGTTAAGAAAGTATTCATTCAGAATTAATCAAAATGGACATACTTATTCGTTTTTGTTCCTCTTAATACTCCTTCTTGTTAACATTCGAATTAAATAATAATTTTATGTTCTCACGATAATTATGCTTAAAGTTGCTTACCACCCTATTTACAGACATCAACTTGTCGAAAATCATAGATTCCCTATGATTAAATACGAATTAATTCCAGAACAACTTATTAGAGAAGGAGTTTGTAATGATGATAACTTTTTCACTCCTACAGCAATACAAGACAGCGATATTTTGACAACGCATTCTAATGAGTATTTAAATAAATTAAACTCCCTAAGCCTTTCAAAGAAAGAAGCTCGTCCAATAGGTTTCCCTTTATCAAACGAGTTAATCAACAGAGAAAAAATCATCATGCAAGGCACTATTGATTCAGCTTTAGCAGCTATTAAGAATGGAGTCTCAATGAACGTGGCGGGAGGAACACATCACGCATTTAAAAGAAAAGGGGAAGCATTTTGCTTGCTAAATGATCAAGCAATTGCCGCTAATTTTCTGTTGAAACGAAACCTAGTAAAAAAAATATTAATTGTGGACCTAGATGTTCACCAAGGTAATGGAACTGCGTCTATATTTGAAAACAACAAAGATGTTTTCACCCTTTCATTTCATGGTAAAAATAATTATCCGTTTAGAAAAGAAACGAGTGACCTAGACATAGAGTTTGATGATGGAACAAACGATAGCACTTATCTAAATAAATTAAAGTATGTGTTGCCATCTGTAATGGATGATGTAGAGCCAGATTTTGTATTTTATCTCTCAGGGGTTGATGTAATAGAAAATGATAAACTAGGAAAACTTGCATTGTCAATTGACGGATGTAAGAAAAGAGATCAATTTGTTTTTGAAAAATGTAAGGAAAATAAGTTACCGATTCAAGTAAGCATGGGAGGAGGATATTCTTCAATTTTGAGTGAAATCATTAATTCTCATGTCAATACATTTAAATTAGCTCAAGATATTTTCTTCTAATTAGTTATAAAAAGCTAGTTAAGATTTTATTCTAGCTAAACTACGTAAAACCGGTTTGTTAGGGAAGGTTATGTAGTTTAGGTTTTGTTAGCTACTGTTTTTAAGTAAATACTCAAAATATTTTCAATTTATTCTTAAAGTCATTAAAAAGATTTTCCCAAACCTATTCCTAACCATGGGTGTGAGCTAAGACTTCCATCCCAAAAGCCGATAGGCTTATCATAAAATAAAAATGATATTGATGTATGGAAATAAAAACGATTTAAAGCTCGCCTCACAAAAGCTAAACCAATGGATGTATTGCTATTCTCTCCCTGTATTGAAAAATAACGATTTGTATTTATTTGAAATAAGTTGGTTTTCTTTCCAAACTCAATATTTGCTCCTAGAGGTATTCCCGTAAAATATCTATTAGCAAGAGAAAACCCAATTCTACCATTCACCCTAGTAAGTTGATTTTTCAAAATAATTCCATGCTCATAGTTTATGGAATATAATTGCGCAGGGCCTAGAATTTCAACATAACAGGAGTTAATTTTATTATGAATATTATTCCCATCTGAGTTTGACTGACCAAAAAAGTCAATTTGAATAAATACAACAAGAAATATAGTAATTGAAATAATTTTCATTTAAATAATTTTGTACAGAAGTATGGTAGCTAAATTATGATAACAGCAACTACTCGGTTTACACACTAAAAAAGTGTTATCTGTCCATCATCATCAGCTTCATCCTTAGCCCCATTAGAAGAGTCCTTTTTCTTCACTGGTTTATCTTCGTCTGTTTTTTTTACTGATACTATATCCCATTCCATTTCAACGGGTTTATCATCCTTTACTGGTTTCGTTTTCTTAGTAGACTTTAATTTAGCTTTCTTTTCAATTTCTTGTAATTTTACTACTTCTTCTTCAGGTATTTCTTCAATCAAAGTTACTTTTTCTGCAGCTTCTGTAGAAACCGCTTCAATTTGTTCTTCCAAAATTTCCACTGGTTCCTCCACAGCCTCAATAGGCCATTCTTCCCCTTCAACAGTAGCAAGCAACTCAATATCTTTTACTGCTAATTTTGTAAGTTGATTGCCTTGAGCTTTCAAGCCTTTGACATCAATAATATCGTTAATTTCTTCAATCTTGTCTTTAAGATGTTTGGTTTCCTTTAAACGCTTATTGTAAATAATTTTAATTTTTGGCTTAAACTGAGTAGATGCTACTACTAGCTCCACACCATTTTCTTCAGGTATAAATAATACTTTCTTCGAGGAAGACTCTACCAAGAATCGTTTTATGTAATACAATTCTTTATCAGAGTTCCAATAAACAGCAGCTACCGGATGACTCGGATTCCATTTTTCAATACTAATCAAATCATGGTCAAATTTGGTTGCCAACTCAAAACCACTTAATTTATAATTTCCAGATTGATGCAAAGTTAAAATCTTATCCTCACCTCTAAATTCACCCAGAAGCGTTCCTCTACCGTCATCATTTAATCTACGAACAACATCGTCCCACCAAACTTTGCGTGCGGCCAATGTAGAACCGCCAACTTCTTTTTGCTCTACTTTACTAATGATATCCTTGGTGACACGATTTCCTTTAGAGCCTCTTCCTTTAATCAATAATTCACCAAAATCAATATCAAAACGTAATTTTTTAAGATTCGGTTTTGAGCGCATTTTGACTGCTACAACTTCTTTTCTTCCATTTGGATTGCAAGATAAATAATGTACTTTAGAACCGACGGCCCCATTCGTAAGATCGTACTCTTTATCTCTTGTTATACTGCTAACATCAAAACGCTTCATGTAGGAGGCTCCCCCTTTACCATCTTGATAAATTAAATGATAAATTGTTCGTTTATCCCCTTTTTTCCAAACTCCAATATGCAAAATACCTTTTCCGACAAACTTTTTATCCGAAACCCGAGTAACAAGCATTTTACCCGTTTTGAAAAAGACAATTACATCATCAATTTCAGAGCAGTCAGAAATAAACTCATCTTTGCGTAATGTCCATCCGATAAATCCTTCTTCCTTGTTTACGTATAGCTTCTTATTTGATACGATAACTTTCTTAGCAGAAATACTATCAAAAACTCTTATATCAGTCTTTCTTTCTCTACCCTCGCTATATTTATCTTTTAAGTCTTTAAAGTAATCTATCGCAAATGGAATCAAATTATCTAAATGCCCTTGCACTTCTTTTAACGCTTCCTCAATTTTAGCAATAACTTCATCCGCCTTGAAAGCATCAAATTTTGAAATGCGCTTAATCTTAATTTCTGTAAGACGCACAATATCTTCTTCTGTTACTTTCCTTTTTAAATGTTTAATATGTGGCTTCAAGCCTTTGTCAATAGCAGAAATAACCCCTTCCCAAGTTTCCTCTTCTTCGATATCACGATAGATTCTATTTTCAATAAATATTCTCTCTAAAGATGCCCAATGCCATTGGTTTTCTAATTCAGATTTCCGAATCTCTAGCTCCAGTTTTAACAATTCAACTGTTCTATCTGTCGAATGTTTTAGCATTTCATTCACGCTAATAAACATAGGCTTATTTCCTCCTTGAATAACAGCAGCGTTTGGAGAAATAGACACTTCACAATTTGTAAATGCATACAAAGCATCAATCATTTTATCTGGAGAAACCCCAGGAGGTAAATGAATGATAATCTCTGCAACTGCAGCGGTATTATCCTCTACCTTTTTAACTTTAATCTTATTCTTCTCCGTTGCTTTAACAATTGAATCAATTAACGTATCAGTTGTTGCACCAAAAGGTATATCACTAATCTTAAGTGTCTTTTTATCTACTTTAGTAATTGTAGCGCGAACGCGAACTTTACCACCTCTTAAGCCTGCATTATAATTCGTAAAGTCAGCCATTCCTCCATGCGGAAAGTCAGGGTAAATATCTACTTTTTTGCCTCTGAGATGACTAATGGAAGCATCGATAAGCTCAATAAAGTTATGCGGCAATATTTTACACGCCATTCCTACCGCTATTCCTTCAGCACCTTGAGCTAATAACAAGGGAAATTTAACCGGCAAGTTGTTTGGCTCTTTATTCCTGCCATCATAAGATGACAACCATTCTGTTGTTTTTGGATTAAAAACAACGTGCTTGGCAAACTTCGTTAAACGCGCTTCAATATAACGAGGAGCAGCTGCACCATCACCTGTTAACGTGTTACCCCAGTTTCCTTGACAATCAATTAACAATTCTTTTTGTCCAATCTGAACCATTGCATCCCCAATAGATGCATCCCCATGCGGGTGATACTTCATGGTATTACCAATTACATTCGCTACCTTGTTATAGCGGCCATCATCCAATTCATTTAAAGAGTGTAATATTCTTCGCTGTACTGGCTTTAAACCATCTTCCAACGCTGGAACAGCTCTTTCAAGTATAACGTAAGAAGCATAGTCTAAAAACCATTCTTCGTACATTCCTGAAAGTGAAACAATGTTATCATCTCCTCCACCTAGATCACCTCCGTTTTCATCCAATAGCACTTGGTTGTCTTCAGAATGAGATTCTTCTTGGTTCAACTCTTCTTCTTCCCTATGTTCGTCTTCTGTGCTCATGGTGAGTGTTTTCTGAAAATTATTCTTGTTCTGCTAAATCCTCTTCAGTCTTCAAATTATTGATTATAAACTTTTGTCTATCCGGTGTATTTTTACCCATATAGAAAGTCAATATCTCTTCTATAGAATGATCTTTTGTAACCATGACAGGCTCTAATCGCATGTCTTCCCCAATAAAATGTTTAAACTCATCCGGAGAAATTTCACCCAAACCTTTAAATCGAGTTATCTCCGGATTCTTGCCTAAATCAGCCAGCGCTTGCAAACGTTCTTCTTCAGAGTAGCAATATCTTGATTCCTTTTTATTTCTTACTCTAAACAAAGGAGTTTGTAATATCTTAACATGACCTTTCTTTACTAAGTCTGGAAAGAATTGAAGGAAGAAGGTTAATAGCAATAATCGAATGTGCATACCATCAACATCGGCATCTGTTGCAATTATTACATGATTGTATCTTAGCCCTTCTAATCCATCCTCGATATTCAAAGCAGCTTGAACCAAATTAAATTCTTCGTTCTCGTAAACTACTTTCTTTGTCAACCCAAATGAGTTAAGAGGTTTTCCTTTCAAACTAAATACAGCTTGGGTACCTACATCCCTGCTCTTTGTAATTGATCCACTTGCCGAATCTCCCTCAGTAATAAAAATAGAAGTTTCTTCTCTCCGCTCATTCTTCAAATCGTTCAAATGAATACGGCAATCTCGTAATTTCTTGTTATGTAAATTAGACTTCTTAGCTCTATCCCTAGCAAGCTTGCGAATTCCGGAAAGCTCCTTACGTTCCTTTTCTGCTTGTTTAATCTTATTTTCAAGAACTTCTGTTACCTCTGGATGCTTGTGTAGGTAGTTATCCAATTTATCTTTCAGGAAGTCCATAACAAATCCACGCATGGATTTACCTCCTGGCTCAACTTCTAAAGAACCTAATTTTGTTTTGGTTTGGGATTCAAAAACCGGCTCCATCACTTTTACAGCAACTGCTGCCACAATAGACTGCCTAATATCAACTGGATCATACTTTCCGAAAAAATCCTTTATCACCTTAGCGATAGCTTCTCTAAATGCACTTTGATGCGTTCCTCCTTGAGTAGTGTGTTGACCGTTTACAAAAGAATAATAATCTTCTCCATAACTACGAGCATGTGTAAATGCTACTTCAATATCTTCTCCTTCTAAATGGATAATTGGGTACAATGGATCACCATCCATATTGTTTTCCAATAAATCTCTTAATCCATGTTTAGAATGAAACCGTTTGCTATTAAACTCTATTGTTAACCCTCTATTTAAATAGCAGTAGTTCCAAAATAATTTATCTAAGTATTGACTTCTAAAATGATACGCCTTAAAAACATCTACATCTGGAACAAATTTCACATAAGTTCCATTCTCTTTATCTGTTTTTACTAAATCGTGGTCTTTGGTAATATTCCCTCTATCAAACTCAACTGTTTTTTCCTGCCCTTCTCTAAACGATTGCACTTTAAAATAACTGGATAAAGCATTAACAGCTTTTGTACCTACCCCGTTTAAACCAACTGATTTTTTAAACGCTTTAGAATCGTACTTTCCACCGGTATTCATTTTGGAAACAACATCCACAACTTTCCCTAAAGGTATACCACGTCCCCAATCTCGTATTGAAACTGCGTCTTCTTTTATTTTGACAACAATCTTACGACCATTACCCATTACAAACTCATCGATACAGTTATCTACAACTTCTTTAACTAGAATGTAAATGCCATCATCAGCTGATTTACCATCTCCTAATTTACCGATATACATCCCAGGACGTAATCTTATATGCTCCTTCCAATCAAGTGAACGAATATTATCTTCGGTATACTGTGCTTTTTGTTCAGCCATAATTCTAAGCAGCATTTAAGTTGGTAAAATTAACGAATAAAACACGTGCTAAACACCTTGAAACTATGGGTTTTATTAACATTTTCCATGTTAATTACTGACAATGAAGCTCAAAATAGCTTAAAAATGCAATTTCTTCGAAAAAACAAAATAGACTTTTTTACTACCAAAACCATTATTTATTTATTATATCATTTTGCGGATACGAAAAATCAATCAACTTTTTGTCCCAAGATACTTTCCTTAAAAACATCTTCTTTTTCTTTACCTTAAACTTATGATATGTAAAGTAAAGGTTTTGTTTATCAATAAACTCAACTCCAAAAATACTTATAATTGCTTTCCGCTTATTCCTGTCATCAATCTCAATTTGCGAATTCTTAATTTCAGAAAGCAAAACTGTATATTTTCTTTTAACTAATGACCTGATTTCAGTATGTTCAATTAGTCTTTCTTCAACCTCTTTCATTAGCATCGAATGCCAATCATTACCATACCTCTTACTTAATAATTTATCAGTTTTTGCATTTTCCTGTATTAAGCTATCTAATCCTTCACTATAGATACCAGAGCCAGCATATAAATAAAGTAACTTCCAATTACCCTGTACTTCCTTTATCGCATTGTTTTTTTCAAATGAATTAGGCCTGCCGATTAAATAAAATGTATACTTTTCTTTTTTTTGAGAAAAACCAGAAACTACATGAAATAGGAAGAGCAAGAAAACAATATAGCGCATTAACATTACTTTTTAAAGACTTTAACAATCCTAGTTTTTTGATCTCCTGACAGCATGAGTGAATATAAACCAATACTATAATTACGCATATCTATATTTTCAATTACAACTGAAGAAACCTTCTTCCGAAAAACGACTTTACCCAAATTGTCTATAATTTTTAATTCTTCATACAAACCAGGTTTGACAAATTCAATAGTCACTTTGTCATTTACAGGATTTGGATAAATTGTGAATTCATTATTTAATAAATCTGAAGTTCCCACACAGGAAGAGACATTAACATAAGAAGACTCTATAATTGTATTAGTGTTTACACCGTCGGAGACAGTCAATTCAACAGCATAATTTCCTGCTGAACTATATTGAATACCAACGGGATTTTGATCTGACGAAGTTGAAGGATTACCACCGCTAAAAACCCAACTCCAACTAATCGGATTTCCTGCAGAAGCATCTGTAAAATCTATTGAAGCACCTTCGCAAATTGTAGTATTGTTAGAAGTAAAATTAGCAACCATATTATTTGCAGCAGTAATTTCAAAATTGTTATCAGAAATATCATAAAAAGTCCCATTTTCTGACATCACTCTTATTCTAGCTGTTGTTGTCACATTATTGGGAACCGTAATGTTTTCAGAGCCATCATTTGCTAAACCGCTAGCTACAACTATTGGATAAGTCAAACCTCCATCCGTAGAAAGCATTATATCCACAAATGAACAATTAACAGGAGAGTTATCGGTATTTGCTACATCCCAAAGTATTGTTTCTGTTGATGAAGCAGCCCAACTTATTCCACCAGCACTTGGATAGTTGAGAACAAAAGGACCAGAATTAGCATCTACAGAAAGTGTAACATCAGCATGATCATTGCACCCCCCCGTAATGGAGTTATCTCTAACAAACACCCTGAAGTTCATAGTTCTAGAGACAGACGGTAACACTTCCCAATCATCATTTACTCCGGAAATAACAGTGGCTAAACTTGGGAAAAACCGGGAAGGACTGGTGCTCGGGCTATTCGATCTAAAATTTGGTCCATCCACCGAAGTTGGAGAAGGAGACTGAGTGGATATTTCATTATCCATTTGCTCCCAGCAATAAGTGATTGGATCTCCATCAGCATCTGTAGCAATTGCAGTTAAAACAAACGGTGTCCCCCCTGGTACAGAGACATTACCATTAGTAGATGAAATAACTGGAGAAACATTTACCAATGGAGTTATTGCAGCACAACTATTGGCACTTCCCGTAATAAACCCACCTATCTCTTCCAAATTAACACCATGAAAATGATCATCACTGTTAGACTGCACATTAGGACTACAAATACCCGCATAAGCCATTATAGTGGAACCACTTCCTGGCTCCATTGCTGTATTGTTATTTCTATTTCCGCTACAAGAATTATTAAAACTATGATTACCTTTAAACTGATGTCCCATTTCATGGGCAACATAATCTATATCGAAAGGGTCGCCTACTGGAGCACTGCTTCCGGTAACTCCTCTAGCTTTATTATTATTAGAACAAACAACACCTAAACCAGCTAACCCTCCGCTGTTAGTTCCAAAAACATGTCCAATATCGTAATTATTACTCCCTATTATACTGTTCGTATTCGTTTGATTTTCACTAATCATATTGCCCGGTGAACCATTTGTAAACGGATCAGTATTCGAATTTGTGTAAACAATTAAATCATTGTTAGCTATAATTTCCATTGTGACTGCAATATCCCTTTCAAACACGCCATTCACCCTATTCATGGTAGTAACTTGCGCTGCCTGAGCAAGAGATAAAGTTCCTCCTTGAAAATCTGTATACTCACCAGTGGCAGAGATTGCACATCTGTAAGTTCGTAATTCACAACTTCCAAATGTTTTTAATGAACCAATCGATTCATTCAACTTCTCGGTTGAATGAAAAGAACAATCCATTACCTTATCCGTAAAAAAATCATCGCGGTAATAGCTCATATAAACTTCTGTTTCACCGTGGAACATTGGATCAATAAAAAAGGTTGATTTATCCGACATTACCATGGCATGAAAACCAAGTGGTGTAATATCCATTTTACCAATCTGATTTATATCATCCACACCTTTTAAATCAAAAGTTCTAATCGATGGAAATTTCTCACACAAAACAGGATGCATTGTCGTATTCTGAGTAACTGCAAAACGGGTAACCCTTCCATCTGGATTTAACAAGGAAATAACTACAACTTTCCCTTCAGAGGGGTCATCCCGATGCGACACATCTTTCAAAGCTTCAAACAGTAAAACTTCGTCAAAAGATAACTTTTTAAACTTTCTAGATTTAATGTATTGAGTAGACTTGGAGTAACTATTCAATCCTGATAACTCCTTCCAACAAACCAGTGGATCAACCAACTTTTGAGAATAGAACAAAACGGATAAAACAACAGCAAACGCAATACAAATATATTTCTTCATCGAGTTATTTTTTAATTACAAACTCAATAAATATAGCAGAAAACTAAGATAATGCCTTATTTTAAATGCTATTTCTTAGTTACACTGGTTTTCTTAGCTTCTAGATTAATGGGGTTTTCAACCAATTCATCCGTTAAAGCCAACTGAATAACCTCATCCATTGTTTTAACATAATTAAACTTTAATCCTTTAAGGTATCTAGGATTGATATCATCAATGTCTTTTCTATTTTTTTCACAAAGAATCAGCTCTTTAATATTTGCCCTTTTTGCAGCTAAAATCTTTTCTTTTATCCCTCCAACAGGTAATACCTGACCTCTTAACGTTATTTCACCTGTCATCGCTAAATGACTTTTCACCTTCCTTTGCGTAAACAAAGAGGCTAAAGCTGTCAACATTGTAATACCTGCAGATGGCCCATCTTTCGGCGTTGCACCCTCTGGAACGTGCACATGTATATTATAACTATCAAATACTTCTTGTTCAATTCCTAAATCAGCACTATGCGCTTTTAAATACTCCAATGCAATAACGGCAGATTCTTTCATCACCTCACCTAAATTCCCAGTAAGGGTTAATTTCCCCGTTCCTTTGGTAATTGATGACTCAATAAATAATATCGTTCCTCCTGTCCGCGTCCATGCCAATCCGGTCACAACACCAGCTACATTATTATTTTCATAACCATCTTTTTCATGAGCTGGTCCTAGAATTGTTTTCAAATCTGATAAATCAATAGCAACATTATACTCTTCCTCCATTGCTATCTGTTTTGCTCTATACCTTACAACTTTAGCAACTTTCTTCTCAAGCCCTCTAACCCCACTCTCATTGGTATAAGATTCTATTATCTTCTCAACTACGCTGTCCTCAATTGAAAACAGCTTTTTTGACAAACCATGTTCTTTTATCTGCTTGGGAGTTAAATGTCTCTTTGCAATTTCGACTTTTTCCTCAACGGTATAACCGTTTACTTCAATAAGCTCCATCCTATCCAATAATGCTGGCTGTATAGTCCCCAACTCATTGGCAGTTGCAATAAACATCACTTTCGATAAATCATATTCAATTTCCACAAAATTATCCTGAAAAGAATCATTTTGAGCAGGATCCAAAACCTCCAATAAAGCAGATGACGGATCACCGTGATTACTCTTACCTACCTTATCAATTTCATCCAAAACGAAAACGGGATTCGATGACTTAGCCTTTTTGATATTCGTCATAATTCGACCTGGCATCGCTCCAATATACGTTTTTCGATGCCCTCTTACTTCTGCTTCATCATGAACTCCGCCCAGAGACACTCGGACGTATTTTCTTCCAATTGCCTCGGCTATAGACTTCCCTAAAGATGTTTTACCAACACCAGGAGGTCCATGCAGACAAAGAATAGGAGACTTCATATTACCTTTCAATTTCAATACTGCCAAGTATTCAATAATTCTTTCCTTCACCTTTTCTAGACCATAATGATCTCGGTCTAAAATCTCGGTAGCCCTTGTCAAATCAAATTTATCCTTTGTGTAAACTCCCCAAGGCAAATCCAATAGCAATTCACAATAATTTGATTGAACGCCATATTCAGCTCCTTGCGGATTCATGCGCTCTAACTTATTTAATTCTTTGTAAAAAGCGTCTGAAACCTTCGTGGGCCATTTTTTCTTAGAAGCACGACTCCTCATGTCATTAACCTCTTCCTGCACCGGATTATCGCCCAATTCGTTTTGAATTTCCTTCATCTGTTGTTGAAGAAAATACTCGCGTTGTTGACGATCCAAATCCGTACGAACCTTAGATTGAATATCATTTTTTATCTCAAGAACTTGCAACTCCTTGTCTAAATGCTTTAACAAAAGATTAGCCCTAGCCTCCAGGTTTACTTCCTCCAAAAGGTCTTGCTTCTCTTCTATTTCTGCTTGCATGTGAGAAGAAATAAAATTGACCAAGAATGAAGAACTTTCTATGTTTTTTATAGCGAAAGAGGCTTCTGAAGGTATATTTGGCGATTGCTTAATAATTTTTAACGCCATGTCCTTTAAAGAATCAAATAGCGCAATTAGTCTTTTATCAAACTTCTTAGGCTTATCATCCAGAAATGTCTCAATCTGAGCTTTTAGGTAAGGATCCTCTTGAATTGGTGTAATTAATTTCAACCTTTTTTTACCTTGAATAATAACAGTGGTACTTCCATCTGGCATTTTAAGCATCTTTATTATTTGCGCTACCGTACCAATTTCAAATAAATCCGCAAAACTCGGATTCTCTAGAGCAGAATCTTTTTGAGATACTACACCAATAATTTTATCCGTTTTGTAAGCATCTTGAATTAACTTAATCGACTTGTCTCTGCCAACAGTAATAGGAATAACAACACCTGGAAAAAGGACGTTATTTCTTAACGACAAAATAGGCAATTGCTCTGGAACAACCTCGTTATCCATTCTTTCTTCATCCTCTGCAGAAATTAAGGGAATAAATTCTGTTTCTTCTTCTCCCATACCCGTAAGTCCAACCCAATCATTTTCTGATAAAAAATCACTCATTTCTATTGTATATATTTTATAACGTCATTATGGCAGATTTACAAAACCCACTATATGCACATTTATTTTTGTTAATTCAAAACAGCCATATTTATGGGGTTTTCAGAACATACAACACCATACCAAGCCCGCCGTATAAATTCACTTGTCAAGCTACATGCCAATTCAAAAACACTGAAAAATTGTCATTAATTAGCTTGCTCCCCCTTTTCGGGCAGAGTTATTGGAAAAGGAAGTTGAATGATCGCCAGTAGATTTAATAAAATACAACTGTTTATTGCTTCAAATGAAATAAACTCCTTATTTTTGCAGGCGAATTTAAAAAAAGAAACTTACTAATAAAATAGATATGGCTGGTACAAGAACTTTTACAATGATTAAGCCTGATGGAGTTGAAGATAACAACATTGGCAACATCCTACAAATGATTACCGATGGAGGATTCACTATCAAGGCAATGAAATTAACAAGATTATCAACTGAGCAGGCTCAAGAATTTTATGCTATTCATGCTGAAAGACCATTTTATGGTGAATTAGTCGAATACATGACTTCTGGACCAATAATCGCTGCAATCTTGGAGAAAGATAATGCAGTTGAAGACTTCAGAACTCTAATTGGAGCAACAAATCCAGCTGAGGCAGCGGAGGGTACAATTAGAGCTAAATATGCTGAATCTATCGGTCGAAATGCTGTACATGGATCTGATAGCGATGAAAATGCTGAGATAGAAGGTAATTTTCATTTTCCAGTAGCTGAAGTTGTAGCTTAACCTACTCAACTACTTTTTTATTAAAACCCTGTAAATATTAATTTACAGGGTTTTTTTGTCTACTGGCTTACTTTTAATGTAAATAGTTTACTTCACAATAAAAATGGCTATCTAAATCAATAGATAGCCATTTTTAACTTTAACAAATTACTACATCTATTCCCAAGTGAATTCACTTGCTTTTAATTTGGCATTCACCTTAATATCAGTAACTGTGAGCTCAACAACTTGTGGACCCATGTTCCTCGAACGTGTAAATGGATATTTTATTCCGTTTACTTCCTTATAATCGCTGTATTCAGAATAAGATTCCATTTCGCTTCCATCAGGACCTTTTTCAGTTGAGGTAGTGTAAACTTTAAGATGAGATTCTATATCAAAATAATCATATCCAACATCTCCCTCAGAATTAGTTATCGCTACCTTATATGCATCTTTTCCATTGACATCCTCAATAGATTCGAGTTTAAGTGCATATCCTAGTTCTTTATACTTTAACTCTTTATTCATAATCGCTTGCTCCTTCATCGCTTCCAATTCTTCACCTTCTAAGGCTTTCTTTCCTTGCATGCCTGAAGAACCTCCATTCTCGCCATCAAAAACTTGCTTTTGAACCGTCATTCCTTGCATATTCAATTCGAACAAAGACTTATTTGGTGCCATTTGCTTTGTGGTTATTTGCAATTTCATTCCTTGCATTTCTGTCTCCATTACAATTGTAATATCCTTTATTTTCTTGTATTTCTTTTCAACGCTTTTCATCGATGACTCTCCAGTAATAGCAAAGAAGTAATCTTCTAAAACTTTTTCAGCCGTCAACCCTATTGGAAGTTCTTTTGCAGGTTTATCGACTTTAATATCCCCATTTATGTCATAAAACTCTATAACACCGTCGCTATCAAATTTTGTAAGTGTGCCTGCGATATCTTTATTTCCAACCACAAGAATAATACAGTTTTCTGGATGAATGTATTTCTTAGCAGCTGCTTCGACATCAGCAAACTGAACATTTTGCAAACGACTTAAATAAGTTTGGTAATAATCCTTAGGCAAACCATATCTCTCAATGTTTAGTGCAAAACGCGCAATCGTTTGATCATTCTCTAATGAAAGAGCAAATCCTCCATTCATATTATTCTTAATACGATCTAGATCAGCTTGAGATGGTTTTTCATTTATGATATGATTCATCTCAAATAGGAATTGCGTTACAGAACTATCAGTTACTTCATTCCTTACACTCGCTCCAGCGTTAAAAGAACCCACTCTATTATCCGCTCTAACACCACCACGAGCACCATATGTATATGCCTTATCTTCTCTCAAGTTTGCATTTAAATAACTTGAAAATGCACCTCCAAAAATACTACTCATAACACTTACAGCAGCAGCATCTGGAGCTCCAACTTTATAATCTATCGGATATATAACCTTAATTACAGATTGAACCGCTCCTGGTTTATTTACGAATGCAACGCGCACGCCTTTAGCTGCCTCAGGCATGGCATAGTTATGTTTTGGAACATCTGCTTTTTCCCAACTACCTAAATACTTTTCAGTTAATTTCTTTGCATCCTCAACAGTTATATCCCCAACAATGACCAAATAAGAAATATTTGGACGGAAATATGTTTCGTAATACTTCTTACAAGCATCTATCGTAATATTTTCAATATCACTCTTCATTTGAACTTCACCATAAGGATGGTCTTTTCCGTATTTTAGAGCACTTGCAACACGACCAGCAATTGCATCTGCATTAGTTGCTAAAGACTTTAACGACGAAAACGCTCTTTTCTTTTTCTTATCCAATTCATCTTGAGGAAAAGCAGGGTTCAGCAAAATATCAGCAGCTATACCTAAAACTTTGTCAGAATGCTTTGTTAATGATGAAGCATAAAAACCGGAAGAAAAAGTAGAAACCGATGCTCCTACAAAATCTATCTCCTCATCAATTTGCGCTTTTGTTTTGGTCACAGTACCAGCACTTAACATATCCCCCATCATATCGGCCAAACCAACAGTTCCGTTTTCCAATACCGGATCTTTATCGATTGTTAACTGGAAAGAAACTTTTGGTAATTTGTGATTTTCTACTACAAATACTTTGAGACCATTGTCTAAAGTAAAACTAGCT
>Ga0315315_10001308_pt1 | contig 22685 bp, 28 predicted proteins | sample M140m3416metaG_FD_203699 | JGI IMG/M metagenome (GOLD analysis project Ga0315315, IMG submission 203699) | Ammonia-oxidizing marine archaeal communities from Monterey Bay, California, United States - M1 40m 3416 | ecosystem: Environmental > Aquatic > Marine > Intertidal zone | place: USA...
TTTTTCATCATTTAATATATATATATTATATGATAAATAACTAGCAAAACTTAACCATATTATATAAGGAACCAAAGCAATCATTGCTAAAATATGAACGTTACTATAATAATTAGATTGCATTATAAACTGTACTAATGTTAATATAGCAAATATCAAACTCAATATTACCATTATAAATCCATTAAATAATCCATTTTCACCAAAAAAAACTGGTATATATAGAAAATTGAATATAAGTGCTATTATTGGAATTATCCAATATTTAACATTTTTAAAGTATATTCTTTTACCACATTTAGAAATACCATATGGTCGACAATCTTCATCGTATAAAGCATAACTATATATGAAACCAATAAGTAAATATAATATTGGCCATACTATTCCAAATAAATAATTCGGTGGATAAAACTCTGGTTTAATTAAATTCTTATATTTATATTCTTGCCATTTTTTTCCGTAAATTGCACCAATGGACATTCCAATAATTAAAGGTATAAATATAATAGTATAAAAAATAATATTAACTATAATATTTGTAGTTTTATTTTTAGTTTTATAACAAAATATATCACTAATACAATCCATCACAATATAATTGATTCTATTATTACTATAGAATTATAAAAAATATATAATATGTATGTTTTTGTGTGTTGTGTATGTGTTTAGTTACTAGTTTCCTCAGCCACGACTTGGGTCTTAGGCTTGCGACCCCGCTTTTTCTTTGGCTTCTCATCATCTGAGATAATCTGCTCCTCTACCTGCTGAATCTCTTCCTCGTCAATTTTTTCAGCTTCGTTCTTGATCTCCTTCCAGATCCTGGCAATCTCAGAGAAGATCTCCGTCTTGTCCATATCTGGATGGGCCTCCTTGATCTCGGCGTACTTCTCCTTCACGAAGATGTTGTACTTCGAGGGAAGACGCTTCTCCTTGGGGTTGCCGTCCTTATCGAAGCCCTTCTTGCGCTTCGGCTTATCTGCCTTTTCGGCCTTGGCAGCAGCCTTGGCTTCCTTGGCCTTCTCCTTGTACTCCTTCTTGAACTGCTTGTAGTACTCATCAATATCCTTGAAGGTATTGATCTCCTCAGGCATGTTCTCGATGTGGAGCTTGAAGGCAGTGTTGATAGTGGCCATTCTAGTAACAAGAAGGTGGGTTGTTTGGTGTTGAGTTGTTTGGGCTACGAGACGAGCTGATCGACTAGAACTTGCGAGAACTTGTCTTTCAGCTGTGTATCCGCTCAGTGGGATAAACAAGATTTTTAAACCGACATAGTCATTTTTTATATTTTCTGGAACAAATTTATTCCAGAGCATTCAAGTGACCATAAGTCATATATAAAAAATTAATATATTATTATACTTATAATTCAACTATACACTATGGATAATTTGTTAAAATATGTTCCCGATGATATTCAAGATAAAATTTACTCTAAAATAATATATCCACAACCAAAAGAACTAATTGACGAAATTAAACAAATATCCTTGCACAGAGAAATACTAAGACATCTTAATAATGGTTATAGTACAAAATTACTACCAACTAAGGAAGATGTTCAAAATGAAATGTTGAAAATCCCTGGTCTTATGGAATCATATGTTAGATTATGTGAGGAAAACAAGGAATCGGATATGATAAGAGTTAAAAAAATAAATGAAGAAAATACTAGAATTCGTAATAAATTTGCATAATTATTTATTGCATATTATTGAAATCCTTCCAATCCTTGTTGACAATGCGACGATTTTTGTATGAATATCTGCTATCCTTTTTCTTGTTTAGAAAGTTTTTATTAGCTTTAATTTCATCAGTATTGTGCTTATTTTTAAATTTTCTAGGGATCTTAACTACGTCGCCAACATCATCGTGTTTATCGATAAAGTTGTTGAACATACGCGAGTTGATTTTGTAAGAAGTAGTCATTTCGATCAATTAGATGATAAAAAATATAATAACACCTTATCAATTTTTATTTTTCAACGATTATATCTTCATAAATTGTTAAAGCATCTCTAATGTCTCGATTGCAAATTGGACAACATATATTTCTACTTGATTTTATTTTTTCTATACAATTATTACAGCAAGCTCTATGTCCACATGGTAAAAATGCTTTAATTTTAATTTTATTATAAATATTATAACATACACAGCATTCTATATTTAATTCACCTAAAATATTGCTATTACTAGATTCTTTATCAAAATTTGCTATTTTGGATTTTCTCTTAAGTAACCATTTAAAACATTTCATGATGTTTATTATTAAAAAAATATATAATATATAATATCATTTTTTATATTAAATATTTGCATAATGCTTTTTATAATTATTTACTAAATTTTCAGCGCAACGCGGATTAATTTTCATTAATAATTTTTTTATCATTTCAATTAATAATTTATTTTGTTTATGCGATTCGTATGACATTACTAAATCGCATACGCCTTCATGTTCGCTATCTAATTCATCAATAAAATTACTAGCATTTTCCTGGTACCATATTTTCAACAATTTATAATGAATGTCAGATAAATCATTATATTTAAATTGCTTTATATTATTAAGCGTATCCTTAATTTTCCCATAATGTTCTATTTCCTTCAATAAGGAAACCGGGGGAATGCAGATATATTTAGCACATTCCCTAAGAATATCGTCAGGAAGAGCGTCAATCATCTGAGAACGAGACATCATAAATGTGGACATTGTGGAACTATATTATTTAATTAATTTAAATCAATTTTTTAGCAAAATAGTACAAAAATAGTAGTTAATAATAGAACTATGAATATATTAAACACATTTCGTAGTTTAAGAAAAATGCGTACAAAAAGAAGAAAAGGTGGTGCAGGAGATAACGAATGTGATATATGTTTCGAAGCTAAAAAAAAATTTGAAAATCTTAATTGTACTAGATGTTCAGATAAAGGTATTAACATTTGTGAAGAATGCGTTGGTATTATAAAAATTAAGGAAGAGAATTGTCCTATGTGTCGTGGAAAAATATCACATAAATTTGATTATTTACCGAAAAAAATTGCAGCTAGAATAAGGTTAAAAGAAATGCAACAATCAGCATCGTCGCCGAGAATAGCAGCATCGTCGCCGAGAAGACCAGTATCTCCATTGAGAAGACCAGCATCGTCGCCGAGAAGACCAGTATCGCCATTGAGAAGACCAGCATCGTCATCGAGAATAGCAGCATCACCATCAAGAAGACCAGCATCGTCGTCGAGAATAGCAGCATCGTCGTCGAGAAGACCAGTATCGCCATCGAGAATAGCAGCATCGTCGTCGAGAAGACCAGCATCGTCGTCGAGAATAGCAGCATCGTCGTCGAGAAGAGATTCACCGAATACTATAAGGGATAATAGAACAAGAGAAAAAAGGGATGAAAATTTAGTATTTTTAGCTAGAACAAATGCAAGTGCTGCTTCTAGAGCAGCAGTTAGATCAAGAAGAATAAATCAAATATAATTAACTATTTTTCAAGAAGACTACTCAAAATCTATTACTATAAAAACATAAAAATAAACATTTAAAATTTACTTTATCTATAAAATATTTTTTTTTTTAATTCTTTAAAATTAAAACCATTTAATATTCCAACAAGAACTATACGCCCTTGTCCAAAATATAATTCTTTCATATATTATATAAAATAAAAATAAAATTAAAATCCACCTCTTAAACGTAAAACCAAATGAAGCGTCGATTCTTTTTGAATATTATAATCTGCCAATGTTCGTCCATCTTCTAGCTGTTTTCCCGCAAAAATTAAACGTTGTTGATCTGGAGGAATACCTTCTTTATCTTGGATCTTGCTTTTAATCATATCAATAGTATCGCTACTTTCAACATCTAATGTAATAGTTTTACCAGTTAATGTTTTAACGAATATTTGCATATCTACTTTATATTATATAAGTAATATATTTTTATATATTATTAATTATGGATAATATTGAAAATATTTTGACAAAATTACATATTGCTAAGGTATGTAATATATGTAAAAATAATAACACGATAGATAAAAATATTTGTGCGAATTGCCAATCAAAATTATCACCACATTTCCCTGAATGTAATTGTATATATTGTAGATAATTCAATATTATTCTAGTAATTTTTTTTTCGATATATCTTTAGGATCCCATGATATATATATCATATTTGTGTTAGGTTCTGGTAATAATAATACAAATAAACCATTTTTTATCAATGAATCTACGACATAAGTAATACAATCATTTATTTTGTATAATGGTTTGCCATAAATATAAAATGGAATTTCGTAGAATATATTCATTCCGCCAATAGTAGCGGTATTTTTAATCTTTTTATGGCAATTTTCAATAATATAATCAAATGTATTATATTTTAAATTATTTTTTTTATCTTTTAAAGTATATAATTCACTCAAAGATAATCGAGGTGGCATAGTTTATTTAATTAATATAATTTTTTTATGCTATTATTTACATTATATTTTAAGGTACTTTTAATATTTTACTATCTTCAATGTCATTATAGGTAACCATAGCATTATGATTGGGTATAAATGCAGATTTTTTGACTGCCTTGGTTTGATTTAAACCTCTGTTATAAATGGATAATATGATATCATCATTGGCAGCATAATTAAAATATTTCAAATCTGCTATTTTAACGACATTTGGTGTTGCTAAATCTGAAGATGACATAAAATAATTATAATTGCTATTAATTATATTATCAAATTTAGGATTTATATAAAATGGCGAGTTTACGTTTTTAGGTGTTGCCGAAAGTCTTTTATCATCACCATAAATAGTTTCTATTTTATTTTCATACATTAACATACCATTTATATAAATTTTACATAAAGCACGATTGTTTGTTAAAATGTCATGTGGGTCTGCTAATTCTTTTAACACAAAAGTGATCATATACCATTTTTTGTCAAATTTAATATCATATATTCCTAGTAAATTCTTATTTCTTTGTTCCCATTCATCTAATGAACTAGTTAATATTTCGCTACATTTTTCATTGTTGAAATTATTGCGAAACGAGTCCGGTGTTAATAAATTATTATATTCAAATATTAATGCACTACCATCACCTTTTAATCTTATTAAAGGGCTCTTAGTTACTAACGTGGCCGATTTTTCAGTAGTTGGAGCATGAAAAGAACCAGAACAATTGAAATTAGAATCTTTATTATAATAAAACTCTTTTTCACCTTTTAAAAATATAGCCAAATCTTTTTTATTATTTGGATTTTTATCTAATTCTGTTTGATTAACGTATAACCAAAAATTGTAACTATATTCCGCGCCACCGCTTTGATTTATCGATGGACTAATATCTAAATAACTATTATGTAATTTATTAATAGTATTATATTTCCATTCACCATTAGATTGAAAATCATAGACACCTTGGATAATATCTATTTCTTTTTTAATATTATTATCACCTTTAAACATATTGTGCAGTTCAATAACATATATATTGTAAGCTACATATCCCATTAATAATAATATAATTAATGCTATAATAACTTGTAGTAGAGGGTTTCCTTCCATTATTATTACCTATCTATTTAAAATATGGAAATAAAAAATAATATTATAATTAATTTATTATTGAACGTTTGCTGCTTCTAATTTATAAATTGGATTTCTTAATCCATATGCACCTATTCCTAACGATGCCAATATACCATTTAATGGACCTGCGCGATAATCTTTGTAAACATCATTTTTATTAATGTCATAGTTCCACATGGTAAATTTGCTCAATAACCCTTCGAACCCAATTGGATAAGTTGTAGCATCTGAATTACCACCAACACACAATACTCCTTTATGGTCTAATTTGAAATTATGTATTTTATCTAAATTAGCTAGAGGAGTTTTGCCATCATTAAGTATTACTTTATTTAGATTTCCGTCAATATATGTAGTAATACTTCCTCCGGCAATATCACTTATAACAAATGCTATATGTACCCATCTTTGCACAGGAACATATTCAATTTGAAAATAAGATGCTGTGGCTGTATTTGTGTGTACTTCTGAATGATCGAAAGCCTCGCCTCCTGCTGCTCTATAATCGTCACCGCCATCTTTAAATGGTATTCTAACGCCGATATTGTTATAACCATCAGTAGGGTTTAATACTATATATGGTGAAGAATTTTTGACATTTTGATGCTTCTCTGTGGATTCTTCATCAGAAATATGAGCTATATGTCTAATAATACTTTGATCGGGTGCATTAAATATATATATCCAGAATGCATAAGATCTTTTTTGACCATTGCCATTTTCAAGTTTTTGCAGTATATCATGTTTAGTTAGTTTGTTACAAAATAATGGTACATCAGTGCCATTAATCATTAATTTAGATTGATATAAAACACTATCAGTTACTATATAATAAATTATATATCCTATTATCAAAGATATTACAAGTAGTATTATAATTAAAAATAATACACTAGTACTATCACTTAAGCTTTCCATAATAACATCTCTAGTATCTTGAACGGAAACACTAGATAAAGTATTTTTAACAGACGAAGCAGTATTACTTATAATTTCACCAGTATCTTTTACTATTTTATTTTCAGTAATAGCGTCAGATGTACTCGAAAACATTCCAGAAATACTATCTCCTACATCATCAAACATGCTTTTTTCATTTTCCTTGGCAACGTCTCCCATATTTTTAATTCAATTATCTAATTAAAGGAAATAAATTTTCTATTGCATAAATTTATATGATAATTCGAGATTTGATAATATGGAAAATTACTTAAATTATAGTTTGATTTTATATTTTTTTTCTGTAATGATAAATAACTTAATATTTTCGTAAATGATCCTATATTTGGTTCAAATCCTTTTTTATATTTAAATAATGACAAATTATAAATATATGACGTGAATATTGCTACAGCAACATCAATATTATATTTAAACAAGTAATAGTCATATAAACACATTATTTCCATAAAATTTCTATAAAATTCATTTTTCTTTTTAATAGGTATTATTCTAGAATCTAAATCTTTTATTAAATTTTCATGGAACTTTAATGGAATCATCCAGCAGTCTTTGTTAATAATATTTTCAATACGTAATCTATCGAAACTATTGCTATATAATATATTAACATCATAATTATTTTCGACATGATCGATATAATTATTGTTATTTTTAATATCACTCAATATCTTTTCTAAGTTTCCATTTGAATTTTTAAATAAAATATTAATTTTATTATCTTTGATATTTTTATAATTTAAAAACAATTTAATATCAGAATATGATGGTTTGATTAAATTATAAATTTTACAAACCTTTTTAATTTCTCCGATTTTCTTAATTATTTCATTATTGGAAATACATATTATTGGTATATTTTTCAATTTATTTTCATTAAGTAATTTCAACAAATTAATATTAATAGTTTTATCTCCTGTGAATATACTATCGAAATTATCAATTATTATTACTTTGTTTCTTATATTATTTGTTAATATCTGCAATAGCGAAGATGTTGTAGTTTTTTGTATTATATCCTTCATAGTTGCAAAGTTGTAGCAATTATTATTGTCGATAAGAGTAATATCATAGTTTAACAAATTACATATAGCATTTATTGAATAAGATTTACCGATACATGTTTGTCCAGCGACTATTATACAACTTGATACTGATATTTTAGCATTATAATTATATTTTTTTAACCATTCAAATATCTCCAAATAATGACTATGATTACCACACAAATTATTGATCAATTCATCCATATTATATATTAATTAACTCTATCATTAATACTGTTAAGTATAATATTAGCGCTAATATGGGCAATAATAACATTACCGGTATTATAGTTGTTTCGTCGTCAACTTTATAGCCGAATTTTTTCATATTGCCATCATTGTCAAACATTATATATGGTTGTAATGCAAAAATAATTGCAACTATTACTAGATAAATCACTATAGTTATTATTCGTCTAGAAAACATTCTTTATCTATTATTTTAGTAAGGAAAGAAAAAAATGAATATATATATACCAATATTAATAATTATATTTCTATTACTATTATATTTAAATGTAACATGTAATATAACTGAAACTTTTATTGGAGAAGAGAAGTTAGTTACAGATAATTTTCTAAATGTTGAAGGATCCATAAATATTTCTAACGATAAAATGGTTAAATTAATTGATAATATAAAAAAAACAAATAGAATCGATAAAAGTATAATAGGAATTAATAATAATATTGCTCTGGTAATTGATCCATATATTAATTACTATATTTTTAACAATGATGTTTCGGTTGAAAAATATAAAGATGGTATATTTGTATGTTTAAGTAACATAAGATTAGGTATTGAAAAATGTATATGGGATTTAAAAAATAAAGTAATAGCATATGTATCAATAACAGATTATTTATTTATTCAAGCACTTATAAAAGCTTACAGACAAGATATAAAAAAATTAACGTTAATTCGTGTAACACCAAGAGATCTAAAACAAACGTCGAAAAAATTATTTGATTATATGTTTACATATGTGGTATTAGATAGTGAGTATATGAATTATCTCAAAAAAATTAATTATTTTATTAACGGATTAAATGATGTTGATATAAATAGAATTAAGGCTTTTTATCCATTTATTGAAGAAAATTATTCGTCTGTCAGAAATTATTTTAGCAAAGATTCTAATGATAAATCATATGATATTTATTTAAGTAATAAAAATTCATTGATTCCAACTATGAAATATGATATAATTAGAAGTGTGGAGAATTTTATAACACGTCTGGAATTACCCAAGGATTATCTAGCGCCGGTAGATAAATTATACGTCGAGAAAAATAAGAGAGGTAATTACGGGTGTTATGGTAATGAAAAAATAACTAATAAATTCGAATGTGATTCTTATTATAATTATGATGGAAGTGTTAAGCAATATTATAGTAAGTGGGATAAAAAATGTGAGAGTAATTCTGAATGCCCTTATTATAAATCTAATAAAAATTATCAAAATTCTAGAGGTGGTTGCAATGATGATGGATATTGCGAATTTCCCGTAGGTGTAAAAAGGATAGGATATACAAAATATAAGGATACTGATGTTAATAGACCTTTATGTTACGATTGTGGAAACACTACATATTATGATTGTTGTGGCACTATCGATGAAGATAGTAATAATAAGGATTATGTTTTCGAAAATGATTTTAACGATAGAAAGAAATATAAATTAAATACAATAATTTCCTTATTAGATTATAGAGACTCATATAAATATGACTGAAAATTATATAACATATGCTTTCAATTTAATATCTATTATAATCATTATTATAATGTATTGTATAGTAATAAAATTTTGTATTGCAAAAGAAAAAAAAATCGAGAAATTCAATATGAACGAAAGTAACATAAGATATACTAATCCGTTTAAATATAGAGCAGCCAACACTAGAATCATGTATAATAATACTGGAGAATTACCTTGGAATAGACATATAATAAATTCTAGTATACCATATGACATTACTATTAAAAGTGAAGCTCAAAATGTATATTATTATGAATTCGATAATAAAACATATAGTGATAAACTAAAAACACTATTTAAAAATAATTGTCAAGAAATAATAATTGCAGTCGAGGGCAATAAGTGGAATAATTGGGTTAATCCGAAGACATTGACAGATAATAATATCAAGGGTCTTTTAGTTGAATATTATGATAAAATAATTAAATTAATACAAAATAAACTAAATGAGGGTGAAATCATGGATCTACCAGGATACGATGAAAAGAAGGATATTCAAGTAGTACACGATAGAATGATTAGATATAAAATTAATGTCGAAGAACCCGATTATTATATGTTTGACATCGACACTATACTATATCGCGCAGGAAAATATCAAGGTAAACATGTTAAATTTGTTGTAATTAGTAATGGCTATACTATGAATATAATATTGATCAAGGTAATTGGCGTTGTCTCAGAAGATAAAATAGTATTACATCCATACAAAGGTTATGATCTCGCGAATACTACGGATTTCAACGATTATATTCCTATGAAATATGGAAGTATAGATACTGATATTCAAACAAGCAGAGATAACACATTTGATGTCAATGATGAATATATGGATAGTGAAATAGAAAAACTGCTTTATAAGAAATTATTAGAAGAAAACATTCCAGAAGACATTGATATAAGTAATAATAATTATATTCCAAAGAAAAATGAAATAGTTAAAATAGACAAATGTAAGTTTTAGCAATATTATAGAATTTTTCTGGTGTTAAAGTTTTATTATAAATAGGTATATATTGATATGGTAATATAGTATAATATTCAAAACTACTCATTACTAATAAATATATAAATATACTTTATATAAAATGAGTACATAATTTTATTTTTATTTGATTTTTATAAACTTTTTTAAAATTTAAGAGATTTTATAAATTATGTACTCATTTTATATAGGATATGTCAAGTAAAAATTCATCAGATAAATTAAAGGACCTGTTATCTAATATTGACAGCAAAATTTCATCTGGGGAAACATCTAGAAACAGCAAGACTTTATTTTTAGATAGTATAGTAAGCGAATCAAAAGTAAAAAGAATTCAAAAATTTTTAAAGGCAGCTTTTATAAAAAACAGATTTAAATTAAATAATAGAATTAAGTATCACAATTATATTAATACTAAGCTCAAAGATATTACTGATATTGAATGTCTTGAAGAAAAAAGTATTAAAGGTGTTGACGGATTTACTATTAGAAATATAATTAATTTAGAAAAACAAATTGGAACAGAAAGTTTTAATGGTAATATTTATTTAACGTCTATTAAGGGTGCCTTTGGGTCTTATCCAATAGTAACAAAATTAATGGAAAATAATGCACAAAATAAAAATGAAATATCTATTATGAATTTTATAACAGATAATATAGTTTTGCAAGGAAAGTCAAAGCACTTTTTAATGTGCTATAAAAGTTGTACTTGTAATATAGCGGATTATCCTAAAAATAGAGCACTTATATGTATAAATGAAATAGCAAATGGCGACTTAAATGATTTAATAGATAATGCTAGTATAGTAAGTAACAAAAAGTTATTATATAATCTACTATTTCAGTGTTTTATCGCAGTTGCCACATTTCATAATAGTGTAAATAATGTCCACCAAGATATACATGCTGGTAATTTCTTATGGCAAAAAAATAATGAAAAAGGTTACTATCATTATATATTTAAAGGCGAAAGCTATTATTTAGAAGCATGTGATTATAATGTTATGTTATATGATTTCGGATATGCGCGAGTAATTAGATCTAAAAAAAGCATATTAAAGATATTAGCCGATTTTTCAGAATTGATGCCATCATTTCTTAAGAACGAATTTGAAGATGATTTGCCAATGCCCGAAGATGATATAGTACAAGAATTATATACTTTTATTGACATATTAATGGAAGAATACAAAGTTATATCAGAAAAATATACTGCATCTTCGTCTTCACCAAAATCAAAATCTACTAATTATCAAGAAGTATATTTTAAATATGTTATAGATAATATTATGACAAAATATACACCAAAAGATATGTTTACTACCGAAAAACCGAGAAAAATTATTAATAAAATACCATATTACATATAAAAATTAGATTAAACTAATTAAATAATAATGAAAATAATCGATAGTTTTATGTTTTATAATGAGTATAAAATGTTATTATTACGTTTAACAGAGTTATATGACGTCGTCGATCAATTTATAATAGTTGAAGCAACATCTACCTATGTGGGCAACAAAAAGGAATTGAATTTTAAAAGCAACTTAGAAATGTATAAAAAGTTTTTGGATAAAGTAACATATATAGTTGTAAATGATATGCCAAATACAGAAAATCCTTGGGATAATGAAAATTATCAAAGGGCATGTATAGATAAAGGAATTCAAAAATTAGAATTGAATGATGAAGATATTATAGTTGTTTCAGATTGTGATGAAATACCTAATTCAGAATTACTAAATAAAATTAAAAATGGTAATATAATTATTGATAAAGATATATTATATGGATTAAATATGGATTTTTATTATTATAATTATACATGTAAACAAGATATACTATGGAATAAAGGCAAATTATTAACATATAATAAATATAAATCATCATTATTAAATGATGAAATAAAAAAATTAGAATATATCAGAAAGTCTAATAGCGATAAATTAATACAAAATGGCGGATGGCATTTATCTTTTTTTGGTGATAAAAATTTTATAGTTAATAAGATTAAGAATTTTGCACATCAAGAACATAACAATGATAAATGTATTAATGATATTGATACAAATGTTAATAATAATAAATGTATATTTGATCGGCGACAATTAAAAAATATTAAAATAGAAAATAATTATAATTTGCCCAAAAATTATAGGATTTTGATTTAAAAGATAAGTTATATTTATTATAAAGTTGTTAAAATGTCAATAATTAAACGTTACGTTACATTATGTGATAAAGACGTAAAATATACTGCAGTTGGTTTAGTATGTGGATGTGCTGGATCTTACTATAGTGTATATGCAAATGAACATACAAGTAGGATAATGCAAGGTGACTTTTCCAATGAAAGATTATTGAAGTTACTTTATACAAATATTTTGGCAATGATTACCACATCTTTACGTGGGACGTGTTTCGCATATTCGCAAAAATGTATGAATGTAAGATTGCGTAAAATTATATATAATAAGATTATTAATCAAGATACTAAATATTATCAGATAACACCTGTGAGCAGTTTACTAGAATGTATCAATAATGATGTAAGAATAGTATCAGATTTAATTTCTTTAAATATAAATGTTATTTCAAGATCTTCTATACATGTTGTGGCGACATTATGGTTATTGAGCAATATTTCATGGAAACTTACTTTTGCAGCTTGTATATTAATACCTCTTAATTTATTAATATCAGAATTATATGACAAATTGCACAAATATTATATGGAAGGAATCGAGGATTTAAACAAAAATGTAAATACATATACCCATGAAACTATATCGCATATATCCGTTATCAAAACGTATGCAAACGAAGATAAATCAAATAATAAATATGTTAATTTATGCAATCAAATCAATAATTACAATACTAAGGAATCAATGCTATATGGTATTAACTTGTTATTTATAAGTAATATTCCTACTTTAACAACTATAGCTATTATTTTAATTGCTAGATATTTAGATACTACAAATGGATTAGTTACATTTATTTTACATAACCAAAGTTTATATGATCACATTAAAGCAATTATTCATTTTAAAAACGAATTTATTAAATGTAGAGAACCTTATAAGCGTGTTATTCAAATGCTAGATAAAAATGTAGATACAAAAGGTTATTATATACCAAAAAATAATATAGAAGGAAATATAGAGTTTAAGGCAATTGATTTTAAATATGAAAAGGCGGATGAATATATATTGAAAAATTTTGATTTCACTATAGAATCTGGTAGTAAAATTGCTATAATAGGCGAATCAGGATCTGGTAAAAGTACACTAGCGAAATTATTGATGGGTATTTTGTCGCCTGAAAATGGGAATATATATATTGATGAAACAGATGTAAAAATTTACGATAATAAATGGCTTAAAAATAAAATAGGATATGTGGCACAAGATAGTGTATTATTTAGTGATACTATTGCAAATAATATTGCTTATGGGATTGATGAAGTAACACAAGAAGATATTGAAAATGCAGCCAAACAAGCGAATGCGCATAATTTTATTATGAAACTGCCGAATAAATACGAAACTAAATTAGAAGGAACAGAATTGAGTTCACTATCAGGTGGGCAAAAACAACGCATATCAATAGCAAGGGCACTTATACGAAAACCAAAAATATTAATTTTTGACGAAGCCACATCGGCGCTAGATCCTAATTGTGAGGAATTAGTGCAAAATACTATTAAAGAATGCTTTAAAGATAGTAAAATAACTATTATTATAATCGCTCATAGAAAATCTGCATTAGAATTAGCTGATAATATTTATAAATTTGAAGATTCAAAATTAATAAAAGTAAAGTAAAAGTATCCTTATATTATTAGAATAAGTTAGAATGAATATTAAATTCATAACTAAATTACCTTATAATAGCAATAATATAATAAAGATATGTTCTGTTAAATCTGCTAATTGCATAGTAGTTAATAATTATTTAGATATTATTAAATTATCTGCGAATATCGAAACTATAATTAAGTATAATCCGAATATTGATACAAATATTATTTTTGATATTAGTAAATTAAATACAAAATTAATTGACGTTTTTATATACAGAATAACACAAGGGTTATATAGTTTTAATAAATATAAAACAAAAAAAACTATTAAGAACATTCAATTCTTTAGTGGAAAATATAATAAAAAGGGGCAAAATATTATCAATATAGTTGAATCTGCTAACTTTGCTAGAAATTTGATAAACGAGCCATCAAACAAAATGATTCCCAATACATTTGCAAATTATATTAAAACCCTTTTTAAAAGCAAAAGTAATGTTAATGTTAAAATATTGAATAGTGATGACATTTCTAGATTGAAATTGAATTTAATAAATGCAATCGGAGGATATTCGAAAAATAAGCCAAATATGGTAATATTAGATTATAAACCAAAGAATTACAAAAAAACTATATGTATTGCTGGAAAAGGTGTAATGATTGATACTGGTGGATACTCAATTAAAAGTGTTAAAGGAATGAATAATATGCATATGGACAAGGAAGGTGCGTGTATTAGCGTTAGCTTATTCAGTAATCTAGTTAGCAATAAAAACAAAAATAGAATAATATGTTTATGTCCATTAGTAGAAAATATTATATCGAACGAATCTCTAAAACCACGAGATGTAGTTACTGCGTATAATGGACTATCTGTAGAAATAGCAAATGTTGATGCTGAAGGTAGATTAATATTGGCAGATACATTATCATATATATGTAAAAATTATAAACCAAATTACATAATAGATGTAGCCACATTAACAGGATCGGGCAAATATTGTCATACAAGTTTCAGTTATTTTACTACAAACGAAAGACTAGCTAAATATGCTATGATAAGTTCGCAAGAATTAGGTGAAAATATTTTGAGAATACCAAAATGGGTAGAATATATAGAATATATTAAATCTGATATTGCCGATGTTAAAAATAGTAATTATAATTGTGATAAATCTGAGGATTTAATGGCAAGTTTGTTTTTAATGAATTTCATTGAAAAAAAATATAGAAATAATTGGATACATTTTGATATAAGAATGATTGGCCCTATAAATAGGTTGAATGTAGCAGAGGGTTATGGTAGTATATTAAAGATAATCAACAAGATATAAGTATAATACTTATTAATATAAATAAAAATGAATAAAGTGGGTATTCATGTACATTCGGGATTGGGTAATCAACTATTTATGATTTTTACTATGCTTTCTTATTATTATAATAATTGCACAGATTATATTCTATATCAAAAAACGATGGATTTTAAAACTGAAAGATATTATTGGGACTATATGTTTAAAGAACTAAGTAACAAAGTGGAAGATACTTGTAATATTAAAGATAAATATGAGGAAAAAGAATATCATTACTATGATATACCAATAACAGATAATGATATAGTATTAAAAGGATTTTTTCAAAGTTATAAATATTTTGATAATAATATAAATAAAATAAAAACACTATTAAATTTCGATAAAAAAATATCAGATGTGAAAGAAGAATATCCTGAATATTTTAATAGAAAAACTATTGCCCTTCATTTTAGGATAGGCAATTATTATAATTTGCAAAATTTGCATCCAATACAAAAAATAGAATATTATTTAAACGCTTTCAAAGAGTTGAAAGAAAATATTAATATTGAAGAGTATAATATACTGATATTTTGTCAGGAATGTGATAATAATATAGTAAACGAATATATTAAATATATTAATATTAATTATAAAAATTTGCATTATAAAAAAGTAGCAGATAATATACCAGATTGGAAACAAATACTGCTAATGGCATCATGTGATAATTATATTATTGCAAATAGCACTTTTTCTTGGATGGGGGCATATTTATCGTCTAATAAAAATGCGATAGTAATATCGCCAAAAAAATGGTTTGGACCATATTATAAAAATAATAAGTTGCATGATTTGAGACCAGAAAGTTGGAAAATAGTCGAATAAATTTATAATAAATCATAAATATGTTTAATTTCGACCGAATATTCAGTGGAAGGTGTTTCCAGAATAATTATAGAATTATATTTATTTAGTTTGCTGATAAAATCGTCAACTTCTTTATTAGAAATTTTACCATTTAAGAGAACAGCGTGTCTATCCTTTTTATCACCTTTATTAACTTCGCTATTATTAAAGTGTATTAATGTTACGTCGACTTGGCAATTATATAAAATATTCATAGCTTCAACTAGACTATATCCAAGCGCCCATGTATGAGCTGTATCAAAGCATATTCCCAAATACTTTTGCTGTTGTTTAGTAAAATTATTGAGAAAATCAGTGAAATCTTTTAAATCTGTTAGTAATTCCGTACCTTGCCCTGCTGGCGTTTCAATAATTAACTTAGTATTTAGCTTATTTTCTATCATATAAGATAATATGTAATTGATAGCCGTTTTCATATTTTCGAGACCTTTTTCATTTGTTAATTTAACATGTTTGCCAACATGCAATACAACACCATCAGAACCAATAATATTTGATATATCTAATTGGTTAATAATAGATTGAATCCAATAGCACTTTTCAATTGGCATGGTTCTTTTATCGTGTTTAAAATCGTTTGCAACATTAATGATATAAGGGGAATGTATAACTAACTTAAAATTGTGTTTTTTTAAATAGTCCTTGATTTCGTTAGATATACTTTCATATTTTTTTAAATCGGTTATGCTTGTACTTCTAGGATTTGACGCAAATATTTGCAGAGCATTTCCACCAGCAAGTCTTATATTTTCCATAGTTTTCAATATGGTTTTATCTTTGTTAATGTGAGCTCCAACATATTTAATAGTCATTGGTTTAATAATAAATGATAATATAAATCAATTTTTATATATAAAAAATGATATATACTTATTTAATTACATTTTGTACTATTATCATGAATAATATTGAAATAATAAATAAAACCGAAAGATTTGTACAAAAATATATGGATAATTATGACGATTCCCATAATTTCAATCATGCACTTAGGGTGAAAAATTTAGCAATTAAAATAGCGAAAAGTGAGAATATGAGTGAAGAAGAAATATTTGAAATTACTATTGCTGCATTGGTTCATGACGTTAGTGATCATAAATATAAATCGGAAACAAGTCAGGAAAATATATTGAAAACATTTTTAAAGGGGTTGCTAATAGAAGAAATAGTAGATAGAGTCGTCTATCTAGCATGTAATGTTAGCTTATCAAAGGAAGTCAATAGTATAACAAGAAATATATCTTATAATCTAACAAAACAATTGGTAGTAATTAGAGACGCGGATAGAATAGAATCACTTGGGGCAATGGGTATATCGAGATACTATATGTATGGTATAGTAAATAGAAATAGTAATATCCAAAATATAGTAGAAAATATCGAGCAGAGAACTAACATTTTAATTAAATCTATAAAAACAACATTAGGAAAAAAAATAAGCGAAGATAAATATAAAATCGTCAAGTTATTTATAGAAGATTATTATAACACTATACACAATTATCATAACTATTAGTAAAAGTACGTGTATATGTTTTAAATGGCCCTTTTTTACATTCGCCCAATAAAGAGCTATCGCATTTTGAATAATCTATAGTCCCGGATTGGGTAGAATTAGTTTTTGCTTTTGATTGATAATTAAATAACATACCAGAATGAATGCTATTTTTATATATATCCGATATATTATACTGATTTACCCAATTACCTTTATCATATATTGGTCTTTTAAATATGCAGGTCTTTTTGTCTACCGAAAATCCTTTATTTAAAATACTTTCCTTGGTTTTTATATTGTAAACATCGTTGTCATAACCGCAATTAAATTCGCATTTCTCCATTTGAATTTTATCTATAAAGTTTCTATTTTGATTATCTGTATAAGTTTTAGACAGATTATACATATTTTTACATGATTCCATAGAACTTAAATCTTTCATATTATAATCATATTCGTGTTCTAATAAATAATATTTATCCATATTTTCTATTTAATTAAAATAAAAATAATATTATATAATAATGATATATAATCTTAAAGAATCAAATAAAAACGAAATTAGTGAAATATTAAAAAAATATGATAAAATTAATATAATATATTATTATTCTAATTATTGCGTATTTTGCAATTTATTTAAACCATTGTGGAATAAAATAAAAACAAAATATAAAAAAAATATTAAAGTTAATATAATAAATGTAGAATATGGCGATTTTGGACATTTGAAATCAAAATATAAAAGAAACGTCAGGGGATTTCCCACCATAATAAAATATTATAACAAGAAAAAGCGAGAATATAAAGGGTCTAAATCATTTAAAGATTTAACAGAATTTATAAAAAAATAATTTAAGGATATATTAGTATAAATAAGTATTAATGGAAGAAGCTACATCACTAGTTGAAGACATAATTAATGAAGAACGTATTGAACCATCAAAAGAAGAATTGGAATCGTTTAAAAATTTGGTGAATGATTGGTTTAAATATGATGATCAAATCAGAAAATTACAGATTGCAATGAAAGAGCGCAAAAATTACCAACGAGTTTTAAACTCAAAAATAGAGCAATTCATGTTTAATTATAAATATAATGATTTAAATACACAACATGGTAGAATTAAAACTAATGTAAAAGAGTGTAAAGTGCCAATTAAAATGAATGATATTAAAACAAAGATAATGCAATATAATAATTTATCTGGCGAAGAATTGCTAAAAAGAATTTTCGAAGAAGATAGAGAAACTATATTAAAAAAAAATATAAGAAGAATAATACCAAAAGTATCATTGACTATATAAATATACATTCACATTCCTTATTTTTATGAATAGTGCTTCTAATATCATCATATTCGTATGATGTTGAATAAAAGGCATTTTTTATATTATTTTTAATAATAGTATCTTGACAATTGGGGCATGGGCGCGAATATTTCAATGGATTATTGAAACTTTTTGGACCGATTCTCACAACATATATATCACATTCTTGTAGAATATGTTTTTGCTTTTTTTTGATACGTGAAATAGCAGATACTTCAGCATGAATACTAAAGGTGCCCATATAGTAATTATAACCAGTTGCAATTATTCTATCTCTATGGACTATTACCGCACCATGTTTATGTGGATACATAGGAGATTTCTCTGCAATTTTTGCTGCAATACTTAGATATTCTTTTTGCTTTTCATTAGATAATTTCGGCTTCATACTATCATTGCATTCAAAGTATTTAGAAGTAAAACATCCCAAACTTTTTTCATCAAAACTGATATAATCTTCTTTGTATTTCTTCCTTCTGATTTTGGGCTCAATTGAACTACTCTGTGCATTTCGTACGTCAACCATAATAACTATTTTCCAATATAGTAAGCAAATATACTATACTTACTTATCAATTTTTTATAAAATAATATTATTTTATGATTGGTATGTTAAGTGGAATTTCTAGATCTTCTAGTAGATAATGTAGATGATTCACTAATTTTCGATGAAAAATACGAACCATTAAATGAAAGTAACTCTGATTGATTTAATTTAGAAGCTAATCCGTCAATATTATAACGCAGATATATATTATAATAGCGCGAATCAAAAGAGTAAAATTTTGTAACACCATTTATATTGAAACTTAATTTAATAAATTGAATTTTATTAGAAGTTGATAGTGATAATTTTCCACCACTAGTTTCAAAACATATTTTTTCAACTTTAAAATCAAGAAAGCTATTTGTAAAAAATGCATAATGAACACTTTTTTTTATACTATTTTTTGATTTAATTAATATACCGAATAAATAAGATAAATCCTGAATATTAATATTAAATTGATTAAATTTTACTAAAGCACGTTTAGTAAAGTTTTTTTTATAGTTATTATATAATAATTTTAAATTATCTTGAAAGCGTTTTTTATTTTCACTTAAAACTTTAAAGTACAATAATTGTGTTATTTCTTCTAAGTGATTTTCAATAGCATAGCTACTGCTTAATCTCAATACACAATCAGACGAACTTCTACCAATACTATATGGTTTAAATAAATATGATTTTCTTGAAGAAGAATTCATATTATCTATCTAATTAATATTTAATAAAAAAAAACTATTTATTTGCCCTTAGGTTTCTTGCCATTAGGTTTTTTGCCTTTAGGTTTCTTGCCATTAGGTTTCTTGCCTCCTTTCGCTAAAAAGTCTTGATTCGTATTGAAAAATGGGTCTTTATTTGGTACTAAATTAATACTACTAGATCTTTCTACTATACTTTTACTTATTATTGGATCCTTATTTGATTTTGATACTGAATTGCTTATTTTGATAGTTGATATATTAGAAAGTTTTAGAGGGTCGCTTTTTTTTGTATAATGAAATTTAAGAGAACTGAATCCTGGTGGAATATCATAAGGTTTAGGAGAAAAGCCATCGCGTTTTTTAAAAAGTTCATAATCCTTATTATAAACAAATGATAAAGATTTTATTTTTTTACTGGAAGAAAATGAAAGTGAATAATTACGTATAGTTACATCATTATAAACTCTTTTAAAACCATTTGGATATGTTGCCACTATAATATAACTTGTTTCAGTATTTATGTCTTTTTGCTTTACGTGACTTCCTTTAGTTATTTTAGATTCTGTTAAAATATTTGGTTTAAGCTTTCTTTTTTTATTATATTTATTTAATACATTGAATAAATTATTGAGTAATTTTTTAACAGGTAATTTACCACCTGTTATATTGGTCATAGTTCTAATATATATACATATTATTATCAAGGCAATTCATGATCATAACATAAATTGTGTACATATAAAGATTCAGTTCTACCCACGCGTTGTGCACGTCCTATTGCTTGCTGTTTATCAATATCCATCGAATGTAAAATTATAACATCTGTGGCACAACTTATATCAATCCCGGATCCAGCATGTTGTGTTGTTAATAAAATAACATTAATATCTCCTTTTCGAAATTTATTTAAAATATTCATCATATGTGATGTGTTTCCCTTTAATGAAGAATACGATATATCATCTGCATTTAATTTATCAATAATTTTAGTAAATGAATCTACGCGACTAAATACTATATATTTACCCTTTTTATTATTCTTGATAATTTCCAATAAGGTATCTTCCTTTGTTAATACACCTTTACCAATTAGAGAAAAATTATTTTCAATAACTTCATTTTCAACTTTATTAGGTACTATTGCGGTTAAATTTTCCGTACTAGCTATTTCACATCTACATTCAGGGCATTTTTTTGTAACACTATTAATATTATTCAAATATTGTATTAAACAACTACCGCAAAAAATATGTGTACAATCAAGTAATATTGGATTTGTTATATTATCTAAACAAATAGCACAAGTCTTATTTTTAATTTCTGTAATTCTTTCAGTTAAATCTTTTAATTTGTTTTCTAGTGTTTTTAGCTCAATATCAATATTTTTAATTTTAGTAGCTTTTGATTCACTAGAAATATCTAATTCCATAATATAATCTCTCTCTCTTTGTTTATTATATATCGATTTATTCATATCTGCACAAATTAATGTGACTATACCTTCCTCAGTGTCATTTTTACCCCCTAATTCTTTGATTGCACCTGAAATATCATTGGCATTTATTTTTTCTAAAACACTTTGATTAATATAATTTTTTATCGCTTTTAAATATTTAGACATTTTACATAAATAATAATTTTCTGTCATTGCAGGTATCTTAAAGCTTTCCCTTACGAAATTTCTATCACATTTAACAAGCAAATAATCAATATATTCCTCCTTAAGTATGTCTTTAATATTGTAATATTGTGAATAAGGAGATGATGAATATCTATCACATACATTCATATACGTACCGCTTATTAACCAAATAAACAAATAGTTAAAAATTTCTATTTTATTTATTATATCATGGCACTCGTCAATAATAATACGCTTCCATTTATTAATAAAGTTGTTTTTGCAATAATAAAAATTCAAAAATTTATTTAAAGTTGTATTTTTAATCAAAACAACATCATATTGATTGAAATAATCTATAATTTCCTGTTCGCCATTTGATGTATATTCTGGTAAATATTTTTTCATAAATATTAGACTATCGATCGCGAGGTATTTCAAGTTAGTACTATGTTTTAATGTTTTTTCCCATTGAACATATACGGGTCCGCGCGGTACTATAATTAATGTACTACTTATCATATCAAAGATATTGGGAGTTTTTTTATTACTTGATACTGCAGTAAAATAATTATAAGCT
>Ga0315315_10001309_pt1 | contig 22677 bp, 14 predicted proteins | sample M140m3416metaG_FD_203699 | JGI IMG/M metagenome (GOLD analysis project Ga0315315, IMG submission 203699) | Ammonia-oxidizing marine archaeal communities from Monterey Bay, California, United States - M1 40m 3416 | ecosystem: Environmental > Aquatic > Marine > Intertidal zone | place: USA...
CGAATCATGTCACAGAACAAATCAATCTCCCGGTCCCGCTCCGGATCTTTACCTAACAGGATATTCGGAAACGGCCCATAAAGCGTACCGGCCCCGAGGGCCCCGCCGAGCATTTCCAGTTTGATATCGGCCGCATGACAGGCATCCTGCATCTGACGAAGTTCGTCCAGATCCCAGCGACGTTCGTCTGAAATCGTGGGGAACCCGCAAATCCCTTCAACCCCGTGCCGAACGCAAAACTGCAGCAGTTCCTCCGAAACAATATTTCCGTTCGGGTCGTGATGCGATCGCTGACTCCCGAGTCGCATGCGGACCTTCTTGGGTGCGGACGCACTGGCCGCTGTGTTTCGGGCATGCGCCGGTGCAGTCGCGGATGCTCCCGCGACTCCTGCTCCCAGTGTGTGAACGAAAGATCTGCGATCCATAAGATGCCCTTTTCTGCAAAGTGTCAGGTGCTGTATTGTGTATCCCTATCTTACTAGATAATTTGCCATCGTAACGGCTGCAGATGGTGCAAGCCATCAAATGGTTTGATGCTGAAGTGTTCGATTTCCAAAACACCCGGTGAAGGTGCTGTTCTGCATGCACAGGTTGTGAAAACAGCAGAGAGAAGAACGCCTGGGATTTCCCGAGAAATTCAACCCGATCAGACCCTGTGGCTGAATACCGCTCGGGGATGACATGGACTGTGTTGTCACGTGAGTGCTGAGCACGCCAACTCGTTGTGTTTCAGTTTCGTCGCAGTTCGAATCCACTTCTGTCACACTGGTATGCACGTTCGTCTGGTCTGTCCGGCGTTGCCTCCTGCCCATGCTCTTCGAGGTTCAAAATGAAAGTGATCGTTGCTCTCACGTTTGCTGGCGTTTTCGCTGTTGGCTTGTCTGCATCGGCAGAAGTCACGATCTCAGTCAATAACGGTCCGGTGAACGGAGTCCTGCTGGAAACAGATGGTCACCGACTTGCCGTATATGGCTGGAAACCTGAGGACGCCCCTGGTATCGATCACCTGCTGCTGGCACACGGGCGTCGGGATGTTGTGTGGAAAGCAATGCCACTGATTGAATCCGGTGTAAAAGTGACTGCACCGAACCGCGAACGCTTCGGACTGGAACAACCGGCAGACTTCTGGGATGAATTCGCAACAGGCCGATTTCACGATTACGGTCAGCAGTCCACTAAAATTCTTCCGGCCGGGATTCCTGTCGACCGCTGGGTGAATGACGGTGACACGATTGAATGGCAGGGCGTCACTTTTCGTGCGCTGGAAACGCCTGGCTACACTCGCGGATCCGTTTCCTGGCTGACAGAAGTAAACGGTAGAACAATCGCTTTTACCGGCGATTTGATTTATGGAGACGGGCAGATTTTGGATCTCTACAGTTTTCAGGACGCGATCCCCGCTGCGCAAATCCGGGGCTATCACGGCTATGGATCGCGTTTGGCAGATCTGGTAGCCAGTTTGCGCAGGATCGCCGCCGAAAAGCCGGACCAGATTATTCCCGCTCGCGGGCCCGTCATTCACGACCCTCAGAAAGCCATCGCACTGCTGATTCACAGAGTTCAAAAGTTATATCGCAATTATCTTTCTACCAACGCACTGCACTGGTACTTCAAGAAAGACCGTATGCGGTTATGCGGTGAGCGTGTGCTGGGAACAGGTACGAACGTTGAGCTGATGACGTATTCTCACTACGAGCAGACTCCGTCGTGGGTTTTTGAAAATGGGACGAGCCGACTTCTGATCTCTGAGAGTGGTAACGCATTTCTTCTGGACTGCGGCTATCAGCGAATCATCGATGATGTGAAACAGCTGATCGCTCAGGGTATTGTTAAAAACGTAGAAGGCATTTTTGTAACGCACTTTCACGACGACCATGCCGACATGGTTCAGGCGGCCGCCGAAGCCCTGCAGTGTCCCGTCTATGCCATGAGCGAATATGCCGATCTGCTGGCAAGACCGGAGGCATATCATCTTCCGGCGATGACGGACAATCCAATCAGGAACATCACAATTCTTGAAGACGGCCATCAGCTCAAATGGCACGAGTTCCAATTCACCTTTCATTTCTACCCTGGCCAGACGTGGTACCACGGCGCATTGTTTGCCCGGAAAGCGGAACATAAACCGATTTTTTTTATCGGCGATTCTTTTGCACCTTCCGGGCTGGACGACTATTGCGTGCTCAATCGCAATCTGGTGCATGAAGACTCGGGATACCTGTTGTGCCTAAAAAAACTACGTGCTATTGAAGAACCGTTCTGGCTCGTCAACGAACATATTCCATTTGTATTTTCATTTACGAACGATGAACTGGACTATCTGGAAACTCGATATCGCCAGCGCATCGCGATCCTGCGGGAATTGTTTCCCTGGGATGATCCGAATTACGGAATCGACGAGCAGTGGGCCGTGCTTTACCCGCATGGTGTCACGATTGCTGCAGACGAGACGCTGAATCTTCAAATACGGATTACAAATCATTCTCCAGTTGCCCGAACGTTCATCGTGACTCCGCACGTGCCCGACGACTGGAAACTGGCTCAGCCCACAGTCACGCTGCAGCTGCCGCCACGACTGTCGGGGGCCGTCAGTATTCCGGTGACGGCAGTATCGGCAAGCGGTCGGTTTGTGGTGACCGCTGACGTTGCCAGTGACGGGATGCAGTTTGTCGAATGGGCCGAGGCTGTGATCACGGTGCGATGATAAATCTGCGACCTCACAGTGCATCACCGTTGTCACTGACACGGGAATTTAGGCATTGGCTAATGGCCCCTGTGCTGCGGTTCATGGTGATGATATTGCTTCTCTCCGGCAGCCCGTCATGTGTCTTCTCAGCACATCCCGTATCAGTAACTCGCACGCTGGTTTACGTGGCTCACGACCGGGTCAATGTGACAATCGAGGTCTTCCTGGAAGATCTGTATCTGTTTCACCGTCTCCAGCCTGATGAAACCAACTCTTTGGATGCTGCAACCATTCGCCAGGCAATGGAACTGCATCGCCGGTTTGTCGCCACACGATTCCTGATTCGGGACGCGGAAGGATTGATACGGCACTCGGACAATCCGCCACAAGTCACCGCCGACATTCCGGATGATGGAGTCCCACTGGCAAAACTAATGGCTCACAAGCTGACCTTTGGAATGCAGTACAGCTTCGATGTGCCTCCTGAGTTTCTGACGTTTGAGCAAAGATTCACGGATGCAGACGGAGTGCTGCCATCCGAAATGCAGCTGCAGGTCCGGCCGGAAAATGCAGACGAAACCATCAGCAGGGCTCTGGTCCCGTACTCCCCCGAAACAATTCGGTTTGACTGGACCAGTCCGCCATTAACGAAAGATGCGTCCGAGCAGGAGCGCCGGCGGTGGGCAAAACAACAACAGAAAGCAACCCTGGGAATCACCAGTTACAGTTCGGTCTATTCGTTTGTGTATATCGAGGAACATGAGATCCGTCATGAGATCCTGATTCCTTTGCTGACACTGGAGAAAAGTCTGCCGCTGAATCGCGAACAGAAGGATTTCCTGACTGTCTCCGAACAGGACGCTGTTCGACCACTGATTGAGACGTTCTTCGTATCGGGTAACCCGATCGAAGTCGACGGCGTGCGTTTGGCACCAATTGTCACACGCTGCGACTTCTACGGTGTTAACTTCCTTGATCTGGCTCAATTGACAGAGCGAAAGCCGGTGGCGATGTCGAGCGCGCGTGTCGGCATCATCTTAACGTATCCACTCGTGGCGGCTGCCAATCGGCTCCGTCTGACATGGGACCGATTTAACAAATCGCTCTGGGCCATCAACATGGTGGTGTTTTCAGAGGACGCCGATTTCCAAAAGACGTTGTCTCGAATCGGATCGAACAATGTCTTTGAATGGAATTCACCGAATGACTCTGCTGTGATCCGGGAACGGGTTCGGGCACCGGTGGTTGCAGGACTCCCCGAGCTCCCCACAATTCGTTTACCCGCCTTAACGCTGGTCTTTCTGGCACATGTTCTGATGGCAGCGGTTCAAATTTATCGCGGCAGGCTCAGACAAACAGCGATCCGAATCACGACATGCCTGATGTGCCTTGCCACCGTGACATCGGTCTATGACACCGACTGTTTGAGAATACGATGGGGATCACCACAAGACATTTCCGATGACGAAGCAAAGCGAATCGTTACGGAGCTCCTGTCCAGTGTCTACGATGCCTTTCGCCTGCGAGGTGAAGACGAGGTCTACGATGCGTTGGCCGTCAGCACCTCCGGCGATTTACTTGAGGATCTGTATCTGCAAATTCAGCAGAGTCTCAGGATGGCAGAGCAGGGCGGAGCGCTCGCGCGAGTGCAGGAAGTCGACATCACCAACATTGACAGGAAATCTGTGATATCAAACGGCAACCCACGGCCAACAGACTATGCTTTCCTGTGCCATTGTCGCTGGAATATTTCCGGCACCGTTGAACACTGGGGACACATTCATGAACGCACCAACCAGTTCCAGGCCAGTTTTCTGACAGAACCGGTTCTGGCTCAGCAAAACGATGTTACGTCATCGAAGCACCACTGGAAGTTCACCAGCATCGACATTACCGACGGCAAGCGTGTGCATTTTGAAACGCGCCTCCGAAACCTGATTTCGTCCCCGTGACTCGGGCGTAAATCTAAAGACGCCACCCGTGGTATCCGTAGACCGGTTTGCGAGAAGCGACTTTGGGACAAGTTGGCTTTCACGATCACGACGTGGTACGCGGCAGGCTATGAGTTGTCTCGCATTCAGGGCCACGGCCCGCAGGGCTGCCTGCTGCGGATCCTGTTGTCGACATCTGGTGCCCATCCTCGGTTAAGGGTTTCGTTTTTATGGTGCCCAAATGGTAGCGGCAATGTAGCGCTCGGGACCTGTTTGCTCTTCATTGAAATAATAGATGGTCACGATCCTGCCATCAGTACGTTGAATCGTCCGCGTGTAACCCTGATCTCGGTTCGCACCGTCATCGCGCAAGACGATTTCATTACTCCATGTTTTTCCTTCATCGCTGCTCAGCCTGGCCGCGATGCGAAAAGGAGCCGCCCGATAACCATAGGTGAGACAGAGACGTCCATCCCGGAGTTTAATCAAGCTCGGAGGATTCCCCTCGCCTAAATCGTCAATCGGATCCTTAATCTGCTGCCAACTCTCACCATTGTCCTGCGACAAATAGGCAGTCAGCCAGCGTCGCGGGCCTTCGCGCCGTCGCACGACTGCTACAATTCTTGACTCGGAAAGTCGCACCGAAGCCGGCATGATGGCAAAGCCCTCGGGTTCGGGACCAATCCAGGAAACAAATTTCCACGACGTACCGCCATCGGTGGTTCGCGCGACCAGCGGACGTCCCTCTTTTCCGTTTTGCTTTTCGGAAGTCAGAAACAACGTGCATTCCTGTTTGCCGTCAATCAAATAGTCAGTCCGAGCCTGGAGACCGGGGATCTGCAACTTGACAGGATGCAACCACGTGCGTCCGCGATCATAAGAATAATGAATCTCGGAGTACTCGCTCCGACGATCGTTTTTTGGAACTCGTAAAGCAAAGTCCGGATGGGTGAAGTCTAATGGCAGGTTCTGCGAGGCAGGTTGCGACTCGATATTCAGGAGTTTCGGTTCTTCAATGCTCCAGGTCTCCCCGCCATCGAGGGAACGAGCAAAACGGGTCACACGCGGTTTTTCTTTATCGATGGCATGCCTCTTGGGACCTTGATCTTTGTGATAACCGAGCTCAAAGCCCACCACAATTTCATCTCCCCATGACCAAATTCCATAATTCGCCGGCCAACCTCCATAACGCCCCGGTTCAAAATAAACTTTGCGATGGCTTTCAATCAGTGGCGGTTCTGCCCCCAGGACGTGAAACGAACAAACATGAGTCGTGAAAAGAATCGCCATAAGAACGAGGCAGATTATCCGACTCAGAGTGCGTTTGTAACCAGGGTCGCAGAGTTGCATGATTGCCTCAAGGGGATGTTTTGTTCAGATGTATCTGGCACCAATTCAGACTCGGATTGTCGCACATGATAACGGAAAACAGTGCCTGAACCAGGTTCACTCAGAACTCGAACAGTCCTTGTCAAAATTGATTTCAGTTTTGCCCCGACCTCTGACACCTTGATTATGTGTCGCACGACTTCTTCCACACAGGGCATCAACATCCGGAAAACGCACCTGTTCACAACCCGGCAAACAAAGCTGCTGCCGTGTAGTTTTGCACCGTCTACTGGACGAACGGTACGACGGATCATGTTTGCTGTCTGGTCCGGCGTTGACTGACGTGATCCGCACGGCTGGACCTGACTTTGCACTACTGAGGACGACTCAACACCCTTGATTGTCAGGTCGCAATATTGGGTAGAACAAAAAACACTCTTTTGCAGCCTTCAGCACTGCCAACCTTCACAACTTTTCCGACGGCACCAGCCGCAACGATTTCAAATCGATCATCGCTCCCTCAATTCTGTCGTGTGGGCGTACGGCGATCCGTTGAGCTCCATCGGGAAGGTCAAGCGTTCCTATTTTAGCCCGCTGGTAGGTACCCCAACTGCCCGTGGTGGCAACTTGGTGGACGACACTGCTGTTCCCGCATTCGATCACCATTGAATTCCCCGCACTGTTTTTGTCACATGCCCATGTGGCCCACACTTCATAAGGTCCGCCGTGCGCTACGTAAATCGGCCAGATAGCTCGGTCATTCATGGTTTGCCAGTGTCCAAGATTGTCGTGCATTTTTTCCACCACAAGCGTATCGCCATAGACTTCCGATTCGGTTGCCAAGAGTAAAAAAGAATCGTCCTCTCCCGCGCGGACACTCCGTACAAACCGGCCTCGCTGGTTGATTTCATGGTTCTGTACACCGGCCTGCCGTACATAAGCAATCACGTCAGCCAGATCCTGTGTCTCCAGGTCTTTCTCAAGCCCTTCGGGCATCGTTGATTTTGCGGTGCTCCTGAGTAGTTCTAATTCGTTTCGCAAAAGCGAAATACGCTCCCCTTTGGGCGCCAGCAGTGTGATGCTTTCCCCGGTTTCCTCGGTAAGGATTCCGTTGTGAGTTTTTCCGGCATCGGTGACTGCGACGTAGTTGATATACTTTGACTCTACGTTCCGGTTTGGATCCAGCACCGCGATCAACAGAGACTCGGGTGACTTATCTTTGAGCGACGCCAGATCAGGGCCAACCTGATGGCCGATGTCGTCGAGCTTGTGACAGACAGAGCAGGTTTTTCGGTAAAGTTGTTTGCCGCGTTCCGCATTCGTTACCAACGTGAGCGCAGACTGAAAATCAGCCACGACTTTGTGACGACTTGCGTCAACCGCAGCGTTAAACATTTTTGTCGCACGCTGCTGAATGGCTTCGTCAGGATGATTAATCAACTGCTCACGCTGGGTTGCATTGATTTCTCCGATCGCGAATTGCTCACGTTCCACCGCGTCGAGAATCGTTGTCGACCAGGCTGCGCGACTGAACAGCACATCGAAAACTTCCGCACGCAACTCGGGCCCCAGAGCGTTCCATTCAGACAGCAGCAGCGCGGGAATATTCTCATGTTCCAGTTCGCCCAAACGCTGCAACGCTGCCAACTGTATGCGGCCCGCATTACGAGGATCGAGCAACTCGCAAAGCGTTTCGATATCGTTTTGCTGTCGTTTTGCCTCACGGCCGAACAACCGAATTGCGGCAATGCGTTCGACCTGATCGGCATTCTCGTCAATGGCGATTTGCGCGGCTTGGTCCCACAGCCTCGATAGGCGCAGGAACGCTTCGGGACGCAGCATTTTGCTGTCCGGGCTCTGAGAGTCGCCCAAGCGTTTGCGGCGATGGTTGAGTGCATCCAGCACTTCCGCCAGTGCGTCAAAGTGCCAACTCGTATATTCTGTATGCGGTGATCCTGCAATTCTGTCAAAGACCATTTTCACAACTTGGCGATCGCCCAGTAAAGAACCCAGACGCAACAAACGAATGACGAATTCCTGCTGTTGTGCGGAAGCTGTCAGCTGACCGAGCACAGCAGTGACCACCTCACCGATATTCTCAGTGCTCAGTGAACTGATGATGGCTGTCGACAGGTATATATCGTCGACACCAGTCAGTGCCAACTCGCCCAGGGCGAAGCCTGCTCGCTTGTCGTTCCATTGACCCAGCGAATAGGCAAGCTGCAACCGCACAAACGGATCCGAATCCCCCGTTCGTGCCTGCATGGCAAGAGCGACTTTGGTGGACTGGTTCAGAAATCCTTCCGCAAGACGCACCGCGTGCCGCCGCACACCGGGATGGGGATCCGAGAACGCCGCCAGAACCATCTCGGCTTTCAGTGCCTTCAGGCCATCAAGCGTACACAAAGCATGCAACCTCGCCTGTGGACGCTTTCCGGATGCGACCATTGCTTCCAGCAGCGCAACCGCTTTGGCATCCTCTCGATGAACCAGAAGTCGCTGCACGGTATCGCGTTGCCAGCCACTGGGACTCTCCAGCGTCTGCACCAGCTCCGCTGTATTCATGCTGTCGAAGCGAGGTACAGCAGGCAGTATTTTCCCGATGGGAGAGACTCGATAGATGCGTCCTCGATCCTCACCGGCGCGGACGGATAAACCTTTCTGTAACTCCCGGGGAATGTACTGTGTATGCTCAATCACTTCACGGTACATGTCGGCGATATACAACGCCCCGTCGGGTCCGACTTTAATCATCGTGGGGCGAAACCAATTGTCCCGCGAAGCAAGGAATTCTGACTCCTGCTCATCTTCGGCGCGGCGACTGTGAAATGTGACACCGTCTCCGGACATCACCTCACGGTGGATCAGGTTGTGTACCGGTTCACTGACGAACGAGTTGCCGACAAAGGCCTCACCGAACAGCTGATCACGGTACACAATGGCGCTACAGGCGGACGTAAAGTGGTCTGCTCCGTCCAGATAGTTAAACCGTGGCAGTGTACGACTCACGGGATAACAACGGGACGCTCCCGGCTTGACCGAGACCTGCCGACGACCTTCCGGCGGGACGACATGCGGGTTGCGGCGAAGATAACGGTCAAAAAACATGTACTGCCACATCGGGTGACTGTTATTGCTGCCAAACCAGTTGCCCCAGTCGTCGCGAGTGCGGCCAAATTGTGTGCTGCCGAGTTCTTTTTCAATCATGCCCACATCGGGGAGAAGGCGAATGTCGTGTCTGAGGAGGTTGATCGTTTTTCCGGTCTTAATTGACTTCACACGCCCGCCGCTGTCGCCATTGGCACAGTAGACCCAGTTGTCCAGGCCCCATGTGAACCCGTTGAGCCGATGCTGCTGGTTTCCCTGACCAAAACCGGCGTAGAGAATTTCGCTGTGGTCTGCACGGCCGTCACCGTCGGAATCCTCGGCATAGAAGATATTCGGAGCAGCGGTCACCAGTATACCGTTTCGCCATGGCAGCACTCCGCTGGGAAAACCGACCTTGTCCATGAAAACAGTCGATTTGTCATATGTTCCATCGCCGTCGCTGTCTTCTAAAACACGAATGCGTCCACCCGGCTTCCCCTGTCCGTCGACACCCACGGGATAGTCGGCCATCTCAACGACCCACAAACGTCCGTCCGGTCCCCAATCAAAGGCGACCGGATCGAGCACCAGCGGTTCGGCGGCGACCAATTCGACCTGGAAGCCGGGGCGAGGGACCATTGATTTGAGCGATGCCTGGGGTGTCTTCGGGCCAGGCGCAATGTCTTTGAGGAGGTCGTCAAACGAACGCCGATCGACCAGATTATCCAACGTGGCAGTGTCTTCGTTCTGCCACCAAAGATGACGGGAGTGGACCCAAAAACCATTATTTGTTCCATCCTCTCGGACGATCATCGGCAGCTCCTCCCCGGGGTCCCTGTTGCCCCGTCTGCCGGAGAGAATTTCCCTGCTCCAGCCGGCTTTCATCGAATCAAACAGATGAATCGAATATCGTTCGGCGTTGGAAAACACGATGTCGTCGAATCCATCCTCGTTAATGTCAACAAAGCGGAGACCAGCGTCGGTTCCGAACCCGCGAAACTTCCAGGATCCGTTGCTGGAATATGGTGTGCCCAGTGTCGTGCCATCAGGCAATGCAAACGGGAGTCGCGTCCAGCGTTTGTTGTCCGTCGACCACTGGAGAATGACATTTGTGTCGTCGTCCAGGACGGAAAGGATCACTTCGCTGATTCCATCCCTGTCCAAATCACGGAAGCTGACTTCCATTCCTGTCGGGAGTTCTCCCGTCAGTTCACGAACAGCATTAGTCGCCAACAGTGACGTAAGATGGGGATCCGGAACCCACCTAGTACCGTTGAAATGCCACGCTCCACCAGCGGCCGCTGATTTCTGCGGTGCGAGATTGCCGGCTTCGACGTGCACCGATGTTTGCAAAACAGTCGGTCGTCCGTTGTTGTGCATGAGGGGAAAATGGACTTCACAAAACTGACGTTCCTGCGACTCCTGTTGTACAAGCAGGGCAGGAAAATCAGATGAAGACCAGTTCTGTTTTTCTGGTGACCAAATGCTGGTCTTCTGTGACCGACTGTTGCCGACGACAACATCCAGGAACCCATCATCGTTAACATCCAGCACCCGCACGCCATTGTCGCGTCCTTTTTCGTCCCGCAGGGGCTGTCCGTTCAACAGGTTTTTATTCAGCCGGTCAAGTGCCTCGCGGAACGTGAGAAACTTCACCTTCTTACCATGTTTTGCCACGGTATGATCAATCAGTTCGATGATCTGGTCGTTGCGGATCCAGCCGTGAGGGTGGAAAACCAAGTTCAGCACGCCCTGTTTGATGACCGTGATATCGATCGCCGCCTTGAGGTCACGTACGGTTTGCGGCGAATCGTTTTCCTTGTGGTAATACTGGGCTGACCAATCACTGGGTGTGACACAGGGAAACTCCCAGCAAAGCCGGTTGATCACGTACGGATAAGGGTAATTTTCGATTGAGTTGACGAACGACCGGTCATGCGGCACGTATTTTCCGAATTTCTCTTTGCCATCAGAGTCAAAGAGTAATTCGCGGGGGATCTCGGGATCATTCGGCGTGAAAATGTTAAACACCGAAGAATCGATGTGTAAAAAGCGACCCTTTTTATTGGTGTGGTTGAAAATCTCGGAGAAAAACCGCGGACTGACGGTGTTCAGCGAATCACAGCAGGGCATGCGGTAGGCCACCGGGCTGTTGTTGGGGATATCATTCAGCATGTCGACGCAGCGGTCATAGGTCGATTTGGCTTTGGCGAAATCACTTTCCTGCAGCAGCGGGCAGGGATGGTCGACCGTGTGGACGTCGATGCTCAACCCTTCGTCCAGCCATGGCGCCAGCAGATCGTCGTCGGGGACAACCCGGTTGGTCATAATACTGACGGGTGCACGGCCGTCGATTTGCTTAAGCCGCTGCAAGATGGGCCGCAGGTAGCTCTCGTACTTGACCGAATTGTGCCGCCCCTCGCGCATGTCGTCGATGGCCAATACAACGACGGCTTCCACTCCATCGTCACCGACCCACTGCGGCGTAATCAGCTTTGGGAAGTTCTGTGAAACATAGTACGGGCTGTCACTGCCGAGATAGGTCAGCCGATTTCCGTCGGCTGATAAGGCCGGGACCATTGAGTTCAGCAAACAGGTGACCAGAATTCCGCAGCGTGCAAACCACATCTGTCCGACTCCAAGATTCATAATGAAGGATCAATGAAGCCTTCAGAATACCTGAAATGGTGGCATGATGCTCGCTCGAAACATACCTGCTATTGCCACTCGCCCAGAAAGATTATGCTGCCGAGGTATCATCGCGGCAGGAATAGCACGTCGCGTTTGCCGCATTCGCATTTGGCAACATTCGAGTCGCTGCGATTCGAATGTTGCTAAAATCGTCCTCTGCATAAGTGTGCACAACCACACGGCTGATTCCGTCGCACAATCCGGAAGCGTGTTACGCCTGTCCGTTTTTCATGACACAGATTTTAACGGGAGTCAAACCTGACTGATCGGCTTCGCGGAGACTGAAGGGTTTGTGTCCAGGGAATACTGAACATTTCCAAAAGTGTCGCAAACACATTCAGACGATGATTCCTTCTCAGCGCACCGACACATTGGCAGACGTTCTATCCACACTCGGTCAGCCTTCCGTATTTGTGACCAAAAGACACTTAAAACCGACAATGGACTTTTGACCGAAGGCAGCACAAACACTAAGAAAGGGAATAGCTATCAGGCCCACGCAGAATTCCGCTTGCCATATATGCCTAACCACGTGGTCAAGCACGGAGGAACACCAGGTTTTATGTGCAGGGTCGGTCTGCAATACAAACGCCTGATTCATTCGGACTGGATAGACAATCCAATGAATGTGCTGGTGCCTGCGGAGCAGAGGCGCTTAAATTTAATATGTGTCCCCGCCTTATGACAGCAAACTTATGGTGTTGATTTACCGCACCTAAATTTGAAAAGGGGAAACAGGTCACCAATGCAGGACTTACGACGTTACACAACGGACTCGTTATCCATGATAACCAAGGCGCTTTATCGTCATACGTGCGGAAGCATTGGCGAGGAAAGCGATGCCGAGGTGTGCTCTTCTTTTTGCAAGACCATACCAATCCAGTAAGTTGTCAGGACATATGGGTTCTAAAATCAGAGTCCAGCACTAAAGATCATGATCGAATTGATCACGAGTCTGTCCCACACGCATCTGCATATCGCCAGGATCACTTCTGAAAGCGGGCCATTTTATGAATCCCATGGGGAGCGGGGCTTAAAATCGCCTGACAGCCGGAAGATCCAAATGCGCCTCCAGCTACCACCCACATCAGAAGCAATAGTCGCAATTGCTTAAGGGCTGTAAGGCAAGTGCGAATCATGAAGGATAATCTTCAGTTGCCCAGCTGAATTCTTCGCATAACCGAAGGAGTACTCGACCTTGACGACATCTCCGCCATGGACTTGTGTGAAGAAATAATTTCCCATGGCTACAGCCATGTCGCCAACAATCTTGGTTCCGGCGTGATCCCAACGAACATCTGACCACGGTTTAATTGCGAACCCATGATCCTCGGGGTAGTCGCTGTTCCCACCCACAAAATATGAAAGAGCTCCTTCAAAAGTTGTTCGAAATTGCTTTTCCGAAACAAGAGTTGGTTTAAACAGCACGGAAGCTTCTTGGTAGTTGTAAAACTCATTAATGTGTTCTTCAGCGGCAGCTTTATAGTCGCCTTTTGCAAGAAAGACCTCGCCAATCCTAACGATCCCTTCCCCCCAGCCTTTTTGAGCATCCAAAATTGATTGTTCGTTGATCATATGAATCTCCTATCTTTAAATTTGCGCCCGTGCTTTAGCCAATCCGCATATCGAGCGTACCTGTATATCAGGGATTATTTTAAAAGCAGACAATTTTTCAACTGTTTTTGAACAGGCAATCACATAGAAAATCGTTGCAATGACCGCGAAGCAAAACTTCGGTGGCCTCGCTGTTTGTCGGAAAGTTTAATTTGGGTGGTCGCCGTCGCTGTGAAGAATGGCTGTATGCGGTGACGGATGACGTGTGATCGAAGAGTGTCGCCCCCGAGCGTCAATACGAAGCGGATTCATTCCGCAGTATTCATGTGGAGATAGTCGGAACGGAAAAGTTCAACACACGATTTAGAGCAAAAGGACGCACTGTGGAATGTCGGAACTGATTGCCAAAGCCGCAGAGTTCGCTCGCCTCGCTCACGAGAGCATCGGTCAGCGACGCAAGTACACGAATGAACTGTACATCGTACACCCACAGGCGGTGGCCACCACGGTCGCCGGCGTGACCGACGATCCAGTCACAATCGCCGCTGCATGGCTGCATGACGTCGTCGAAGACACACCGTTTACCCTCGAACAATTAACAGAAGAATTTGGTGCGGAGGTTGCCGGACTGGTATCCGACCTTACAAATGCGTCGACTGAAACAGACGGTGGTCGTCAACAAAGAAAAGCCATTGATCGGCAACACACAGCACAGGCTGATCCGCGTGCAAAAACGGTGAAGCTTGCAGATCTGATTGACAATCTCTCCGATATTTCGGCCACAGACCCCGGGTTTGCACGTCTCTACCTCGACGAGAAACAACTCCAACTGCAGGTTTTGACCGAAGGCAATTCAGAACTCTTCCAACGCGTACAAACAATCATCGAACGCGAAATGCAGGCTCTGGAAACGCGTCAGTCGTAAGATCGTCTCACACCAGTGGACTGAAAACACGTAAGCCGCAGCCGCGCCGAATCATCATCTTTTATTGATACAGACCGTTTGAGAGGAAAATTTCCAATTCACTGCCTATCTTGTCGCAGCACACCATAAGGAGCCGGATGAGGCCGGCAAGAACTACGAGAGTACAAAGTATTCTGCCACGCTGACTGTCCTTGTACCGGAGATCTGCCCCTGTTGCGGCGAGTAAAACAATCGTTCAGTACGACTTGCGGAGGCTTGAAAAACCGCTGGTTTTCGTCGCGTCTGACACACACGGATCAGAACCCCCCAATGCCCAGTCAAGCTGCGATCTCAGTTTTGTTCACGAAGCCCGGGACCAAGCTGTGTTTTTTTGTGCCGGACGTCTAGGAGCAGTCGGTACTGAGCAGATGCTGGCAGAAGGGAACCTCACCGTCTGCTGCCGACGGTTGCTTTGGGTAGTCGGCATGACTTTTAAGAAAGCGGTCTGTGGATGGAAATCGCGTTGAATCAGGAAGTGTCCGACCTGCGTTTAAAATCAAACCGGACTCTTCGTGTGCAGCGATTCATCAATCGAATCCTACAGCCCCAAATTCGCGAACGCATCGGTAAGTTCCTCCTCAACACCTGATCAACAGGCTCAGTTAAAACTTATTCATCAGCAATCCGGCCTCGAAGCTACTTCTCGCCTGCTTTGACCCATTCTTCGTTGAACCACACGTGTTTGATGGTTTCGCTGTTGGGTTTAGGTGAGTAGCTATAGGTAACGTGAATCATACCGTCGCGGGACTGAATGACGGTGGGGTATGAGGCGTGCGGACTGTCATCTGGGGGCATGCGATTGTCTTCAATGTAGCGGTGCCATTTCCACGTGTCCCCCTCATCGTCAGAGACGTAGGCAGTCAACCGGGAGCGTCCGTGGCGTCCGTCCCGCCCGTCCAGGTCATTGCACAGAAGGATCCAGTGACCGTTTTGGAGCTTAGTGACCGACACGCTCGACTCGGGATTACGAATGTCCAGATCGTGGAAGTTGCCCCAGGTTTGACCGCCGTCTGTAGATTCCGCGACGCGGATGTAGGCTGCGCACGAAAAAACGGGCAAAGCCAACCAGTTGCATTGCGGTGAACCGCGATCAAGCTGGAGACCTCACCCGATTTTTACAGCTCAATTCGACTGGCGTTACCCACATGTAAATATAAGCTGCTGAAACTGATGCCATCCACGTAGTTCTGATGCGAAAGGTCTATCGACCAATCAGCCCCAACAACCACTTATTCTTACGACGTTCGATATCCATGACTTTTTCAAAGATGCTGATTTTCTGCACTTCAGAACAGCCACCTGCTGGTGCAGGGCAGCCTGTATCACACGGTGCCGCGCAACTGGGAGCACATGGCGCCGCGCAACTGGGAGCACATGGCGCCGCGCAACTGGGAGCACATGAACTATAAGCATCATGACCATGTGAGAAAAAACCGACTGTTTGTGCTGTCAACTGACCAGCACTAGCAGTACTAGCCATAAATAAAGCGAGAGCGAAAGCAGAAATGAATTTCATAGAGCGACCTTTCCGAGACGCGGAGAGTGGAAAACGATTGGGATACGCATCTCTCCTGTCGGTCTTTTGAGAGGATTCTCTTGCGTCTTTCGGCAAAATCTGCCTCTTGATCCTTCGATAGGCTTCTTTCTGCCGGATCACTTTTCGGAATTCCTTTAGTCGTCATGACCAGACGATCAGCGCGACGTCACTAATCGATATCCGGGACCAAAATGCACCAGTTATTCCGATTCCACCAGGCTACGGAATAAGACCGTTAATCGATAATTGCCGGACGTCATCAAGTGTCAGTCTTTCCGTCTTTACCTTCCGGCAATGTCAATCGGACGCGAACTGCTCGGCCATTTGAAGCATCGAGGACATCAGCCTTTACCATTCCCATTCGTACACTCTGGCCTTCTTCGACGATCTCCTGAGCGTAATGCATCAGCAAACCGGAGAGCGTATCAGCTTCGCTGGCCGAAAACTTCACGCTTAACCGCTCCTCCAGATCTTCAATCGGCGTACTACCAAGTGCCACAAACTGCCCGGGCCCATCAGGAACAATTTCCGGGTCCTCGATATCGAATTCATCCGCGACATCGCCGACGATTTGTTCCATTACGTTTTCCAGTGTGACGATCCCGATCACGGTGCCGTGTTCATCAATCACGAAAGCCATTAACTGATGCGTGCCCTGGAAATGCAGCAGAAGTTTTCCAACCGGCAGACTTTCCGGAACCTTACGAGGCGGACGAGCGATCACTCGGAAGTCAAAGTGATCGTCAATATTTTCCTGCAACAGATCTTTGATATGCAGAATTCCGAGAACCTCATCGAGCGAACCATCACAGACTGGATAGCGTGTATGCCGCGTACGACGAATCATCGCCATCATCTCATCAACAGGCGCTGAAACATCAATGAACGCGACGTCGTGCCGGGGAAGCATAATGCGACGACAGACCAGATCATCGAATTCGAATATAGCATCAATCAGCGTTCGTTCATTCCGTGTGAGTTCTCCATGCAGATGGGCTTGATGTACCAGCGTTCGAATCTCTGTTTCGGTGAATGTCTCACCATGTGCATCCGTCTGCTTCAGCCCCATGAAATTCAGCAGCCAGGTAGTCGTGGTACTCAGAGCTGCCATGAGTGGATATGTCAGCAGATAGAATGCTTTCATCGGCACTGCACACCACAAAAGCATTTTTTCCGGTTCACGAATCGCGAAAATCTTTGGCGCCTGCTCGCCAATCACCAGATGCAATGCAGTGATCACAGTAAACGCCACGATGAAGGCGATCACATGCTGCGTCGCCGGGCTATCGATTCCAATCAGGTCAAGAACCGGAGCCACAAGTTGTGCAAAAGCCGGTTCACCAACCCATCCCAGAGCCAGCGATGCCATGGTGATGCCAAGCTGACCGGCAGACAGGGACTGCTCGAGGCGAACCGCCAGCCATTTGGCAGTGGGTGCAAACCGACGACCTTCGGTTACCAGATCGTCAATTCGGCTGGGGCGAATCTTTACCAGCGAAAACTCAGCAGCCACAAAGAAGCCATTGGCGGCGACCAAAGCAGCAGCAATCCCCAGGAGTGTCAGTACTCTCGACCAGTCGACTGGGCCAGAAGCAATAGATTGCGATCCGGATTCAGCAAGTAGAACCAGAGTATCGACGATGGAACTGAGCCTGGGTGGCATCAGAAGGACCTTTGAGCGTGACAGCGTCCAGGGAGTACAAAGAACAAACAGCACCGATTGAAAGATTTTGGCGGTTCTAGCGACGGCGACGAAGGCCGACCCAGATCACTCCACCTGCAAATCCGACGAGCGTCGCGACAGACAGCAACGCAGCTCGTGGCATTGTGATGCTCCAAAGCAGTAACTGAGTCTCCACATTATCTGTATTCTGGAAGATAATGATCACAGCCAGAACCGCAATTATCACCAGTGTGTACAGGCGTATTTTTTGGTAGAGACTCTTGCCGGAAATTTGTATGTCAGCCACGAGAATGCCTCAGATATGGTGAATTGGGACAGGCTGCTGCCATTGTTCCCAATATACCCGCCCAGTGCCAGTTTGCATCCCATCAGAGGATGCCGGCACATCAGGCAAAGCCTCAGCCGGCATAAAGCGGCATTTCCCACATCCCACCCTAAGCCTGACCACTTGCGATCGACGACGTATCCAAGTCGCTCGAATCGCTCTCAATCCCAAGATGGATCGTCCCGGTTCTGCGTCAGTTAGAAACTCAGAGCCCCTGCTTTCAGTCTTTTGCCTTTCTGATTTGGCTCGATTTCAATTTCGACGGACCACATCGTGTTGAAAGCCGAATGACCAGTGAATCAGCTGGGTTGATTGCTTTCACCAGCCTAAGAACACAGAGACATTGGCAAATTGGCTGTTTTTTGCTTACGAATGCCTTCGAAAATCGTTTCTATTCAATGTGGAGACGAATGCTCGCTTTCCAAACAAGGATTTTTTGATGACTCAGGCAATTGTAGACCCGGCAGAATTGCGCCGGTTTGCTCAGGCACTGCGGCGATTCAATGAAGAACTCAACGATAAATCTGCTGCCATTGGGAGCCAGATGAGCACATTGTCGCAAACATGGAGAGACCAGGAGCATTTGAAGTTTTCAGAGGATTTTCAACAAAGCATGAAAGCCGTCAGTCGCTTTGCGGAAATGAACGAGGCCTACATTCCCTATCTGGTCAGAAAAGCTCAGCTCATCGAAGAATACCTGCAGCAGCAATAGAGCCATTTTTGATCCACGAATGCACCTGCAGCAATGACAAAATCTGCTAACGTCAAATCCGTCGATGCCATCCGCCAATTTGCAGCGGCTGTGGTGCAGTTTCGTGACGAAGCCAGGCTCTGTGTTACTCAGCTTGAAATGGAAATGCGCAAGGTCATCGGCTGGCTGGAACGCGATCGTCCAGGTTTCTGGAAACGCGAAGCTGAAATGTGCGATCGGCGACAGGCCGAAGCACGCATCAGTCTGCACCGCTGCCGTATGCGTCGAGTGGGAGACTTTCGCCCCACCTGCTTCGAAGAACAAAAGGCGGTCGAACACTGTAAACAACAGTTGAAACATGCTCAGCAGCAACTACGCGTGGTCAAGCACTGGACGATTGCCGCTCATCAGGAAGCTGATGAATACTACGGTCGAACTGTCCAGTTGATTCAGACAATCGAACGCGACATCCCTCGACTGATTACTCTCTTGCATCATTCCATTGAGAGTCTCGAAAATTACAACAAAGTGCAACTCCCCGGCTGGAGTCCGTCCAAACTCGACTTCGGTGATGTATCAAAATACGGCAACCCGGAATCTCCGCCTGGCAACGCTCAGGAAAACACACATAGTCCGGTTGATGACTCCTCCAATACTTCAGAAGACTCCAAAGGAGATCACTGATGCGTCAGGCAGATTTTGTGTCACCCGCCTCTCGACTCGAAGACGCGATCACTCGACTGGAACAGAATTGGCAGCAGACCAAAGAACACTGGTCTGATCCCGTCAGCCAGACTGTCGAAGAAGATTACCTGGTTCCGCTGCATAACCAGGTAATCTTGATGCTGGACGCCGTCAACAAAATCTCCGATGTGATGGGACGAGCCGAACGAGCATGTTCCCACAAACGCGAGTCCGGCCCCGCGTTGTGAGCGAATCTCGACAGTGTCAACTGCAATTACTGCTGAGAAGGATTGTTACCCCTCGGCTGCTATTTTAACTTCCTGGTGACCAGACCATTTTGCATTCTGGCCGTTACACAATGATGATTCCGCAGGACTCGCGATGAAATCGAACCACCACATTCTCAACCATCAGCTGCAAATTCTGTCGCGCGCCGTGTCTGTTTGCGAAGCAAAACGAAAAGAACTCACCGAAATCCAGGCACAACTGGCTGATCATGACCAAACTAGAACGAAACGCCTCGCAGAAATCCAAAAGCAACACACCCTTCGGCAACAGCAGGAATTGAAACGTTTGCAGATGCAGGTCCAGGAGGAGCGTGAAACTCTGCAACGGGATCTGCAGGGAGAGTCCGATTCCTTTCTCGCTCAAAAGAAACAAACCCAACTGCACCAGACGAGTGAGTTGACAGAAGAGACTTCACGACTGACGGAGCAGGAAAAAAGTGAACTCTGGGTATTGCAGTCAGTGTTGGACGAAGACGCGACTGACAGTCCAACAGATCAGCTGGAACGAGAACGGGAAAACTTTCACCTCCAGAAGACGACCATTGAACAACGTGCGGACGTGTTGCAGCAACAGATCACTCGCAGTCGGCTGTTTCTTGACGAATGCCATACCACCGCAGAAGTGCAGCCACCACCGCCACAAGCTTTTGTCGCAGATGGACGAGATCTGGCAGACGTCATCCGCGAATCAGGAGACCAACTACTGGCTCAGGCAGGAGAAATGGAATCCCTTTACTTGCCTCAATGGATTCGAGGCTCAAGACGATGGCTTCTGGCACTCAGCGTCACAGTACTCGTCTTTTTTACAGTACTGCTAATGAGGCTCTCCCCGAAAATCCTGCTGAACCCTGATCTTGCACCGATCAACTGGCAATGGATCCTTGTCTCTGCTTTGTGCGGTCTCGCAGCCGCTGCCTGCACTGCAGTATTCTGCATGATGTCCGTGCAAAACCATCTTCGCAATGGCTTCCAAAACATGCAGCAGTATGCGAGTAACCATCAAAGCCTGGCCGTTCTCTGGGAAGAACGATCCGAACAACGGCTGCAGAAACTGGCTCACGCCGCAAAAAAATGGCAAAAAAAGGTGACTCGACAACGTGAACGCAAAACCGCGAGCATTCAGGAACGCTTTGCCAGCCAGAGAGCAATTCTGAAACAGAATATTGTTCAACTTCAGCTGAAATTTGATGCCGACGTTAAATCACATGAGACAAGCCTGCAACATCACCAAACAACGGAACTCGACCGAATAAATCAGCGTGACCGCAACAGTCGACAGCAGCTGGAACAAACAACGGACAAACAGTGCAAGCAGGACCGGATCAAATGTGCGAGTGATTTCGACCGGGTGGCCCAGGACACGCGAGCCACCGCCGATCAGTTGGTCGAGGAATGGAATCAGCAACTGACCGCCGTAAGGCAACTCGTGCAGGAATCCACCCGATTTGGCTCAAGTCGCCACCGCTGGCCTGCAGGACTAGACAGCGAATGGAGCCCTCCGGAACAAATGCCGGACGCTATGTCTCCCGGAGACCTGCTGGTCACGCTTCCGAAGTCACCCGATTCTGCGGTACAGCCATCGACAACAAATCTTTGCGTTGAGATGCCGGCGATACTGGCCTTCCCGAGTGACACATCAATCCTGGTAGAACACGATACCGCGGGTCGTGAAACAGCCCTCAGTTTTCTGCGCACGCAAATCCTGCGGCTGCTCACGTTGATTCCCCCTGGTCAAATTCGTCTGACTCTGATCGATCCCATTGGTTTGGGACAGAGTTTCGCCGCGATGATGCACTTGGCCGACTACGATGAACTTTTGATTAACAGCCGCATTTGGACCGACGAATCACAAATTCGCAACCAACTTCGCAAGACCACGGAACACATGGAGAATGTGTTCCAGACATATCTGCGCAGCGAATTCTCAACGATCGAAGAATACAATGCATCTGCGGAAGAAGTGGCCGAACCATATCACTTCGTTCTGGTCGCCGGATTTCCTCAGGCATTCTCCGAAGAAGCAGCTCGACACCTGTCATCTGTTCTGACCAGCGGTCCAAGCTGTGGTGTTCACGCTTTGATCGCATGGAACCCGGAACTGACGTGCCCACCCGGATTCGATGTCGGCGAACTCAAAACAAACTGCATTCCGTTTCGAGTACTCAACCAAACCGTTGTCCCTGCACTGGATTTTCCGGCCGCCCTCGAATTCGAATCCGTTCCGGAACCCACCGCCGAAGAATCTGTCGCCATCGTGAAAGCAGTCGGAGCAAAGTCAAAGGACGCTCGCCGTGTTGAAGTGAGTTTCCGCCACGTGGCACCTCGAACCAAAGCCATCTGGAATCAATCCACGGCGGACAGTATCGACCTGCCGATTGGGCGAGCGGGTGCGGCACGAATCCAGTTCATGCGTCTCGGCCGAGGAACATCGCAACATGTACTGGTTGCCGGAAAAACGGGATCCGGAAAGTCGACATTCCTGCACATCGTGATCACCAATCTCGCACTGCACTACAGCCCTTCAGAAATCCAGTTCTACCTGATCGACTTCAAGAAGGGGGTCGAATTCCGCACCTATGCCGCCAATCGCCTGCCTCACGTCCGAGTCGTGGCAATCGAGAGTGATCGCGAATTCGGGCTCAGTGTTCTGGAACGTCTTGATGCGGTGATGCAGGAACGAGGTGAACTGTTCCGGTCGCGGGGCGTTCAGGATGTGCCTTCATTCCGAAAACAGTTTCCCGATGAGCCAATGCCACGTTTACTGTTGTTGGTCGATGAATTCCAGGAATTCTTCGTCGCGGAAGACCGGGTCGCATCACAAGCATCACTGCTACTCGACCGGCTGGTGCGACAGGGACGAGCGTTTGGAGTTCACGTCATGCTCGGTTCACAGACACTTGGCGGAGCCTACTCGCTGGCTCGCAGTACAATGGGTCAGGTAGCCGTCCGAATTGCCCTGCAATGCAGCGAGAGTGACGCTCACCTGATTCTGAGTGAAGACAACGCCGCTGCTCGATTACTGACTCGGCCAGGCGAAGCCATTTACAATGATGCGAACGGACTCAAAGAAGGCAATCACCCGTTCCAGATTGCTTGGCTGGAGGAAGAAGTCCGTGAAGAGATGATCAACCAGCTGAAAGAGCGAACGGACATTCCCACGCCTGAGTCACCGATGATCATCTTTGAAGGCAATGTCGCACCTACAGTTGAACAATGTGGTCCTCTGC
>Ga0315315_10001310_pt1 | contig 22674 bp, 17 predicted proteins | sample M140m3416metaG_FD_203699 | JGI IMG/M metagenome (GOLD analysis project Ga0315315, IMG submission 203699) | Ammonia-oxidizing marine archaeal communities from Monterey Bay, California, United States - M1 40m 3416 | ecosystem: Environmental > Aquatic > Marine > Intertidal zone | place: USA...
TCTGTGTCTGGGGATTCTTCACTTTTTGCAGCTCCTAATGGATTGCTTAATTATTTAGTTTCTGGAATAGGTATACCGCCAGAAACCTATGTATCCGCTAATACTACAATAGGTGGTGGTGGCGCGCTTGCTGGAGAAATAAATGTTACTTTAAAAGACGCTGCTGGTGTTGCAGTTACCGTTAAATTACCAGATAACATTAAAATATTTTTTACTCCTACAGAAGGAAGTTCGTCTGTTCCTCCTTTTGAATTAACTAGACCTGGTTTGCAGTATCTCGCTATAGCTGAAACAGAACCAGTAGAAAGTGCTATAGATATATTTTGGGAAACATCTACATCAGGTTTAATATCAGATTTAAACCAAGCTGTGCTAAATAATCAAAGTAATCCTTCTGGATCAAATATATCATGGAACCCTAGTTTTGATGAAGGATTAAAAGCTCCCAACTTAGCTGCTGGTGACACTGGTTATATATTAGCAGCTCCTTTCCAAGTAGTTGATAACTTTGGCCAAACAATCCTTTTGCAGCCAACTGACGCATTGACATTAGAAGCGCCAGGTGGATTACCAGCGATAACAAACGGTTTAGGTGAAAGCGTGAGTAGTGGTGCTAGAGATTATTTTAGATTAATTGACTTAGGTACTAACGCATCTGGCGTCGGCCCTTGGCAAATAAAAATAACTTCTAACACTGGTGGTGGTGGTGAAGGGGAAGATGTTGCCGCAAACATTAACTACTTCGATAATATTTATTATTTCTATAATGATAATGAAAATTTAAGACAATTTACTTTCAACTTTAAAGTAGTAGTAGATGGTCAACAAAACTTCGTGACAAGAGCAGCTAATTTACGTAATGTAATTCCAGAGTTTTTTACAGTTGAAGCTTTAAATCAAAGTCCGCTTACAAGCATAACATATGGGCCCGGAGCTATACCTGCTATTCCATATCCTAACCCTTATGTTCCAGTTACAACAAGTAAAGGTATTAGAGATCTAGCTATAATAAACATAAATAATGGGGCGGCAAATATAACCGAACCAAACCCTAGTGACGGTGGCGGGGCATTATCGCGTAGAGATCTTGAAATGGTAAATGGTCCAAATGTAGAAATCAATGTTAGTATATGGCGCCAAAGTTTTGGCTCTATACTCGGTCCTGATGCTGTTTATCAAGGAAATACAGAACAACCTTTGTTTTCTATTCAACCTTTTTCATTCCAAGGGGGTAATCTTAAGTATTTATTAATAAATAATAGTTCTAATTTTCCTAGTCGATTTAGAGGGGGCAATTACTATGTGCAACTTGCGATTCGAGACGGTGGAGAAAATCTTGAGTTTATTACTATAGAAATACAAATGATTGTTCAGCTTAAATCAGCAAACTTTTGGAACAGACTCCAACAAGTAGACGCCTATGGTAACCTTGCTGAAAACTACAATGGATCTCCACCGCAATATATTAGTCAAGGCACTTCTCCGGCGATTTTTGATGGTTTTAGTGGATGTGGAGAGGCTAGTTTTTGTCAACCTGACTCAACTAGAACTCAATGGTGGTATTATCCTTCTACTTTGTTTGAAATCACGTCTAGCGATATAGGTGCTTCTAGTGATAATTATGGTTGGTATATTTACGCGATGGGTTATTTTGATAACTCAAATGAAACAGCGGTAGAGTGTTGTACGCCTGGGACGGGTAATAGCCATGGGATAGCTGGAAGTTTTTCTATGTTAGATTACGCCGCTGCACTAGGTAATCCTAATTCAATAACTATTCCGATGACAATACCTATTACGGGTGGTGATCATTTAGTTCAAAGACAACCTATAGCTACTACTGATATTTATGCTCCTTGGAGTCCTTTCGCTACAGCTGAAATAGACGGGTGGGGATTACCCCCAAAAATAAACGGTAGAATAGCCGTGACAGGTTATGATCCAGCTGAATATCTTTGGACTTATGAAATAATACAAGGAGATAAAAACACAGCTTTACCAATAGGAAGCCAAGGTGCTCCTGGGTTGGCTTTAACAGGTTGCATGAAATTATTTAGAGACGTTGGAGGTAGCTACGATTTCTCTACTGGAAACACCACTTATGGCTTTGGATGGAACTATAATGACTACATTGATGCAGGGATTACACAAGACCAGATGACCCAACGAGTTCTTAAAGGTCACCCAGCTATAAGAACTCCTAGAATAAAGTACACAGAAATAAACAGTTCTGGACAAAAACAGTTTTATTACAAGCCTACGTCTTCAACGCCTTACACAACAGACTCGCCAGATTTTGGAGGAGTAGCTCAATTGGATCCAAATTGGAATTTTAATGGCGGAGCAACTCCTCAAATAATATACACGTATAGTGGTCCTCAAAAAGCAACAACCAGCCCTTGGTTTTATTCTCGCACGAACGGAACAACAACAGATATATATGAAATTCAAAAAGTATGGGCAATGTATATTTTTAGTGGTTGGGCTGGATCAAAATGGAGAAGTGGTAATTTTGGGGAACAAATTTCTGGTGCTAGCGATGCTTATAGAAAATACTGGCGTCAATGGGCTCAAACCTGGGAAGATGATGCATTAGATTCTAACGGCAATCCAATACCAGAGGACAATGGAGCTGTGGTATATGGCCAAGCAGAACTAATCAATAACCATCAACAGACACTATGTGCTAGTTTAGGAGCACATTTGGCCACACCTAACAAACCCAGTGGTATAGAAAATTTTGAATTCTCTATAATATAGTAATTATATTGTAAAATAAGTAATAATTAAATATGGCAGGCGCAATAATAGAAGTAAAATATTTTAATACTTTTCTACTGAAAAAGGTAAATAACAATAGTAGTGACCCTGTTTGGAATGGTTCTTTTGGTATACCTCCTAATCTAGGAGCCTCAGGGGCTCCACCATTTTTATCAACTGGTTATCCAGTTCAATCTGGTTTAGATGAGGATGAAACTTGGGTTGTAGAGGAATCTAGAATAAGAGGAGGATATAACAATACTTCAGTTGATTTTGGAGCAAAAGCATATATAGTTGAAGATGAACCAGTTGGAACTAGAAGATTTAACACTTTAATATACTCTGGTATATTTAATTCAAGAACAGGTATAAATAACACAAATGTGTTTTCTGTTGGTGAAGATATAACTAAATCTTTAGATCCAGCTAATGGCAGTGTACAAAAGCTATATGCTGAAGATACGAACCTAAATATATTTCAAGAGCTAAAAGTTAGTAGAGCATTAATAGACAAAGATGCTATATATTCAGCTGAAGGAGGTGGAACTGTTACAAGTTCTAATCTTGTTATTGGGGCGATTCAACCTTATCTTGGCAAGTATGGAATATCTCAAAATCCCGAAAGCTTTGGCGTGTACGGGAATAGAAAATATTTTACAGATAGAAATAATAACGTTGTTCTTAGGTTGGCAAATGATGGTATTACCGAAATATCATCTTATGGCATGAAAGACTTTTTTAGAGACAAGCTTAAGCTTTCAACAAACCCATCTGTTAAAGGAAAAATATTAGGAGCATACGATATATACGCAAGCGAATATTTGGTTTCAGTTCAAAATCCTCAATTATTACCAAGCAGAAGAGAAAGCGAAATTTTAACTTTAAATTTTGACGAAAAATCTCAAGGTTGGGTTAGCTTTTTTGACTATGAACCTGACGAAGTTTTTAGTTTAAGAAATAATTTTTATTCTGTAAAAACAATAGATGAGCAGTTTTTACCCGATGGATCACCTAATCCAGAATATAAAAAAGCTAAACTATTTAGACATTATAGTAATCAAGTAAATAGAGGAAGCTTCTATGGCGTTGATCACTCAAGCTCTATTACTTTTGTATTTAATCGAAATCCAACAAATTCTAAAACATTTAAAACAATAGGATACGAAGGTAGTAATGGATGGCAGGTGGATAGTTTTATATCAGATGAAACTGGAGCTATTTCTATAGATACTTCTTTAAATAATTTTACTTCTTCTGAAGATAATACAGCTGTAGTGCTTAGTTATACACAAGGAGAGTATATTTTAACAGAAGCAAGCGCTACTGTTTCTCAAAATGTATTTTATTCTTCTACTATATTTTTAAATGTAGGTAGCGTTACTGGTAGTATTTTTCAAGGAAATTATTTAAATTTTCAATCTGGAGGTTATGTTGGAGCAGAGGTTGTTTCTTATAACACAACTACCGGGGAATTAGTAATAAGCCAACCAGTGGATTTAACAGCTGGAGATTTAATATCTTTTAATGGATATGTTTCACGATCTAACTATATTTCTACCACTGGATTTCCTAATCCTCAAAGCTTTAATACATATTACGCTGGTTTTAATTTAAAAGAAAATAAATATGTTGCTAATTTAATAAACAACACAGGAGCTGGCGCTGGTGAAGTTAATTTTGGAAAAAATATAACTGGCATAAAAGGTTTTTATGCGGTTGTGAAAATGTCTACCGATACGGTAACAGACGTAGGAGGTGAAAAATCTTTATTTTCTGTAGAAAGTACTTTCAGCATGAATAACGGATATTAAATTAAATTAAATTAAATGAGTAATTCCTTAGTAAAACAAGAGTATACATTAGAGCAACTAGAGCACATAGAGCGTTTTAGAGAGCTAATAATGGATTTTGAAGACAAATTATTAGATTTACCAAACTCTTATGGTGATCCTAAGAAACCTGGACAAAATGAATTAGCTAATACAATTAATCCACTTAAGCATACTTTTGCAGATGGATTATATATTAGAGAAATATTTATGCCTAAAGGCCAAATAATCTCTACTGGTATACATAAAAAAGAACATCCTTATTTTGTATTAAAAGGTGATATATCTGTCTTGACAGATGAAGGCATTAAACGCATCAAAGCGCCATACAATGGGATAACAAAACCAGGAACAAAAAGATTAATATACATGCATGAAGACAGTATATGGATAACTGTTCATGCTACAGATAAAACTACACCAGAAGATGTATTAAATGATGTTGTAGCTAAAGATTTTGATGATCCAGATATTAGTATAGAAAGCATGAAGAAACAATTAAAATTAAAACAATAATAATATGAGTGTAGTAGCAGCAGGCGCTATTAGCGCAGCGGGTTCAATTGCCGGTGGTATTTTTGGTTCTAGATCTGCAAGAAGAGCGGCTAAAAGAGCTGCAAGAAAAGCTAGAAAATTAGAAAAAAAATTAGCCCAACTAGAAGCAAATCGCCAGGAGATTATAAACCCTTATGAAGGAGTTACTAGTTTAAGTGCTATGCTTAGTAATCCATTTGAAAAATTAACGGTAGCAACTAAAGCCACTGAAATGCAAATGGAACAAACTGATATTGCTTTAGCTAATACTTTAGACACGCTAAGAGCAACAGGGGCTAGCGCAGGTGGAGCAACCGCTTTAGCTCAAGCGGCTCTTCAAAGCAAAAAAGGTATTGCTGCAGACATAGAAAGACAAGAGGCTAATAATAACCAACAAAGATTAGCTGGTGAGCAAAGACTTCAGACACAGCAAATGGCAGAGGCTCAAAGAATACAACAAGCTGATGTATCAGGTAAACAATTTGTTTTTAGTCAAACAGAACAAAGAGAAATGCAACAACTTGATAGAGTTTCAAATCAAATAGCAGCGCTAAGAGGTCAAGAAGCTCAAGCTAGAAGAGATCAAACAGCCGCTGTCACAGGAGCTATAAGCGGTGTTATAGGTTCAGTTGGCACTATGGCTTCCGCTGGAGCTTTCTCTAAAAAATAATAATTCGCGAATGGAAAATAAAAACATAACATACAATCTTTCAATACAGCAAGCTAATAAGAGTAATGTTTTGGCTTATAACAAGGAATATGTATCTGCTAATATAGATACTACCTTTGGTATATTAGATAATGCTTATAAAAACACTGGAAAACAGTATGCCAAACTAAAAATGGCTGTACAATCCGGTAAATGTATAGATGAATACTGTGATTATGAGAATAAACAATTAGCTAGATTAGAAGATGCTCCTACTGTTTCCATAAGATTTATAGAACAAGTTGTAGATGAATTGTCTACTACAGCAGATACTTATTACGATGTTAATAACGATTACACTTTTATGGTTGCTAATTGCATGATTACTAATAAACCTGGATTTTCTAAAACAGAAGGATACAATATTAGCTTAGAGTTGTTAGAAGATGGTTCACAAGAAATAATATTTGAAGGACCTTTACTTGAAAAACCTTTAATAATAAACAGTAATACTTTAAATGCTTTGTTAAATTCTAATAATGATTTAGTAACTGAAACTCCAGACATTAACGCAGATATGCTTAAACTTTTAATTGATAGTGGTGTATTAGCAGAAGGATCTTCAGATGAGAATGGTCAATTAGTGCCAGAGGCAGCTATAGCTGATGAGTTTATATTAAAAAACACTGATGGGTCTTATGATTATGAAATCATAGACATTGGCATGGGTAAAGGTAGAAATATATTAAAGTTTGATATAGATAAAATTATTAGAAAAACAAAACCTTTTATAAATGCTGAGGTTGCTGGTCTTTTACAGCAAGAACAAAGTGTCGTGGCAGCATGGAATGTTTTTATAGCTAGAGGATCTAGCGAAGAAGAAGATGACCAAATGATGCAGAATGCTAATGCCGGTAGTTTGGCTTGGGATTACAAAAAAGTACTACCTTTATCACAAGAAAATAAACAATTATTTGAAACGGGTTATGCTAAGTATTTTGCTAAAAATTATTTAAAGCAATTTATGATTAATAAATTACCAGTAGTAGAACAAGATGCTGCTGTATTTGATTTAGAAGAAGCTAAGAAAGCTAAAGCTCAAAAGTTTATACAAGATAATAAATTAAGTTAAATGACATTATTACAATACGTTAGTTCTTTACAAGATACTGGATTATCTCAAGAAGAAATATTCGCTAAAGCTCAAGAGTTTAAAGGCAGAACAAAAACTGAAAAAGTAAAGACAAAAGACTCCCAGAAGGACCCGAGCTCGGAGTCAAGCGACAATACAGGGTCCAAATCGGCAAGTGGATCTTCAGCGCAGTACGAAATACCTGAGCAATATACTAGAGTAGCTCAACCTGGATCTACATATAAACCAGGTGATGGTTACGAATATAAGTATGAAATTGGAAAAGAAGGTAAAGGAGAGTATTATACTAAAAAAGAAGGTGCTAATGACTGGACAAGAGCTTCTGGTGTTTCTGAAATAGCAGTAGCTAGCGAGTTTGGTCATGCTGATTTTGATAAAGAAAAATACTTTGCTCAGCAAAATAAGAATAAAAAGCAAATTGAAGAGGCTAAAAAGCTAAATGAAAAAATAGCTCAACAACCTGCCTTAACTACAGTAAAAGAAACAGAGGTTGATTACGTTAATGTAGCAGACACTTGGAAAACTAGAGAAAGTAAAAAAGCAAGTAAGGCTTCAGATAGGGTATATGATGAAGAAAAAGGTGAAACTGTAAAAGTAAAAGACAAAGCTGAAAGAGCTGCTTTAACCTTAGAAGATTTTGATGGGGATCAAAAGCAGTTTGATCAGTATTCTAAATGGAAAGAACTAGACAGTAAAACAGAAGCAAATAGAGACTCTAAAGGTAATTACTACGCTGGAAGAGGAGCTATGGGTTCTGGAAGAAATAAAAAACTTTTTGCGGAATTAAAAGAACAAGGTAGAAACCCAGTTGTAGCTAATAATTTAATATATGCTGATAAAAAGGGTTCTATATCTGAAGAAGAGTGGACTAAACTAGATAAAGAAAGAAAAGAATATGAAGCTTCTTTAGATGAGGGGCAATTTGTTATAGGTGAAGAAAGTGATTTTAGTAAATTTTTTACTGGAGAAAACAGAGTTCAATTAGTAAAAGCAACCGAACTAGTTCCTAACCCAGAAGCTGTTAATGATTTTAATACAAAATATATACTTCCAGATGAAAATGGAAACAGCTCTAGTGGTATAAATTTTTCTGAATTAACCTCAACAGCGCAGTCTGAGTGGATACAAGAAAATGGACAAAAAGCTTGGGATAATTTAGGTGCTTTAGAAAAAGAAAAAATAAGAAGCGCTCCATTAGAGGCAAAACTAGATGCGGCTATACAACAAGCTGTTTCTGCTGATCCTCAAATACAAAAAATAGAGCTTGAAACTAGAGACAAGTTAGCACCGTTAGTTGCTGAAAAACAACAAGAGCTTCTTAAAAAACACGATATAAACACCCCGGAAGGTAACGATGCTTTCAACAAAGAGCTGGAAGATTATTATAAAAAAATCTATATAAAAGAAATAAAGTCTAATGAGGCTTACGGTAATAGAGTAAAAGAAATTGGTGCTGTAGGTAATAAAGCTTTTCAAGTGGCTGATAATTCTTTTGATAGATCAAATAGTTGGTTAACCAAGTTAGACCGATTGTCTGGTGTTGCTGATGGCATGCCTGGCATAGATTGGGTTAATGAGACTAGCGCAGATTTAATAGAGGGTTTTGCTAAAGGATCTAAAGGCATAGGTAGTGGTTTTGATAAGGCTATGGTTAGCTATGATACTCAGAAAGCTAAAGTAGCTAGAGACAACATAAAAGCTTTACAAAAAGCTAAAGCAGAAGGCAAGATTAAAGATGGTCAATTATTCTCTCATTATGGTAAAAAAATAACCTATGAAGAGAAAATAAAAAAGCTAGAGCAAGAAGAGGAAAGCTGGACAGAGGCTTTAGAACAAAACCTTGATGAAATAAAAGTTAGTGATCTTGAAACCTTAAAGTATAAAACTGCTAATTTTGACGATGGCTATGATTGGTCTGATATAGTTTTAACAACCGCTGAAGCTTTGCCCCAAATAGGTTTAGCAACAGTTGGAACTATCGCAGCTGGGGTTGCTCCCCCTTTAGCTCCAGTGCTAGGAGCTTTAGGTACAATTACAATGGGTGTTACTATGTATGGTGACGCGTATATGGACGCTGCAGAAACAGGTGCTCAAGTAGATTATGATGCTGAAAACGGATCAGGTGCTTGGGACGATTTAACCGAAGAAGATCAAAGAGATTATTTAGTTGATGGTTTAAAAGATGGTAGATACCATGAGCCCGGAAAAGCTGCTTTAGTTGCAGCCGTTCAAACAGGAATGGAAAAAATTGGTGCTGGTAAAATATTAGCAAAAACACAAAAAGCTTTAGGTGTAGGTAAAAATGGTCTAGCCTCTATAATAGCTGGGGATTTTAAACAAGCCGCTAAAAGCATTACAGCTGGGGCTTTAGCTAAAGGTGAATCAGCGCTTACGGAGTTTGTTACTGAATGGGGTCAAGAAATAGTAGGTGGAATTGGTAAAGGCATGATGGTAGATGGCGGTGGTGGTCCTTATAGATACGTAGATGGCAAAGCTGCGCTTGAAGCTGGTAGAGCTGGAGGTATTGTAGGTTTTATGCTGCCATTTGGAGGAAGCGTAAAAAGTCAATCAGCTATAGAAATAAGAGCATTGTCTAGAAAAGTAGCTATTAACTTTGCTCCTAGCAGTGAGTTTGGAACAGCTGCACAAATCAATGCTGACTTCTTTAAAAACGCTCAAAAGGAGTTAGATAAAAGACTTACCACAGGTAAAAATCCAGATGGTACAGAGTATACAAAAGAACAACACCAAGAAGATTCTATAAATATAGCTAATATTAAAAACGCTAGTGATAAAATACCTAAAGGTATGGATCAACAGACAAGAGAGAAAATGCTTGATCTGATGATTAAAAGAGATAATCTTACTAGAAAAATAAAAGATATTGGTGACAAAGATTTGTCTGTAGAAGAAGAGTCAGAGCTTAATGAAACAAAAGAACAGCTGCAAGACATAATGAAGCAAGAAGCTTTATTTAAGACTAGTGGTAATGTTAGAACAGCTATAAGAAAATCTGGTAAAGGTAATGTAGATTTTCAAGATTTCAGCAATGCTGAAGACATGAATAAGTATGCTAAAGAGCAAAAGCTAAAAGGTTGGCAAGAAAAAAACTCAGCTAACCATGGTGTTGTTCTTTACGATAAGAAAACAGGTAAAGAAAGAATACTTATTAATAATGAACTTTCGTTAGAAGATGGTAACGTTAACGTTGGTGCTCACGAGTTCTTACACACTGTACTTAGAAACACTGTTCAAAATAGCAAAGGAACAGCAGTTGCTTTAGGTAAAAGCTTACAGTCGTACTTAGAAGGTATTGATTCTTCACAAGTAGACGCTAACTCTGATTATGGAAAAAGATTAGCCGCGTATAAAAATGATCCTGCAAATATAAAAGGTGAAGAAGCTATAACTTTGTTTAGTGATGCCATAGCTAATGGAAGCATAAAGTTTAACGAAAATGTATTTACTAAAATAGGTGACGCATTTAGAAGAACACTTCAAGCTGCTGGTATTAAAAACGTTAGATTTGACACAGGTAGGGATGTTTACAATTTTGTAAAAGACTACAACAAAAGCATCGAAAAAGGTAAAGGTTTAAGTAAGGCTCAACAAGCTTTACTAGATGGCAGAGCAGAAGGTGATCTTGTTAAAAGAGAATACAGAACAAAAGATTCTACCGCTGATACTAAAGTGTCTAGAAAACTTACACCTGAGCAAGATCAACAAGCGCAGACCAAAGTAAAAGAAATACAGGAGCTTCAAAAAGAAGGTCAGGCTTTAGCAAAGAAGTTTGACAAGCCGTTTGTAAAAAGCGCTAAACAACAGAGGCTAGAAAAAGAACTAGCTGCAGACATAAAACCTACAGTTGATAGTTTTGTAGAAAGCAGAACTAAAGCTCTATATGATCCTATACCTGCAGACGCTAAAAAAGGTGTTACAAGGCAAGAGTTTGTTCAGTCTATGAAGTCTGATATAGCTACAATGATCAATAACGAGTTTAAAGCTAAACAGCCTTTAGAAAAGTTTATTACAAGTAGAGGTTTTGTAAGAGCTAATAGCTTAGCGAAAAGACTAGGAATTAAATCCGTAGAGCAGGGTATTGATCAAAGCATAGACACAGCTTCAAATATTACAACTAAAACAGATGGTGATGTAAAAACAGAAACTGAAACTAGAACAACTCAATCACCAAGAGCTACTACTCAGTTCACACCGGATTTTATTGCAAACCTTGATGTTAATGCAGAAGGTAAAACAGAAGCAGAAGTAAACGAAGAAATCCAAAAACAATTTGATGAAGCTATAGCTAAAGACTTGGAAGCTATGGGACCAGTTACAACATTTGGTCAAACTAAAGACATAGGACCTGCATTAGCTGCTTTAATGGAAAAAGCAACTCAAGGTAGAACTGAAAAAGTAGTCAATGGTGAGAAAAAAATAGTCAAAACACCTGGTATACCTGCTAAGGTTTTTATGGAAAAAAGTAAAAACATAGCAAAAAAATATGCTACTTCTGGTGCGTTGACCGCTGTTAAACAATATCTAGATGCTAATGCTCAAAGAGATTTTAATAATCTTCCAGATGCATTTGCTCCAAACAGTGGAAAAGCCACGTTTATACCTGAAAATGTAAAGAAAGCTTTATATAAGAAAAACGATAAAGATCAGTTTGTTTTAGATAAAAGCAAAACTCTTGCAGATTATAAAGCTTTGTTAGGTGACATGGAGAAACCCGTGTATAGAGCTAGTGAGGCTACGACAATAAAAGGTTTAATAGCATTATCACTTAGAAATAGAATATTTGAACAAGCTGTACCTGACGCTGTTGAGCGATCAGTTACAGGTGTTAAGTTTAGCAAACAAGCTGAGCAAGATTTTGATTACGAAAAAGCATTAAAAACTAAAGTAAAAGTCGACAGCAAAGAAGGTAAACAACAGTTAGAAGGTATTGCAAACGCTAGAACTAAAAAAGCTGTTAATGATCTTTTAAATCTACCTAATCTTACAATCACAGCAGAAAATAGAGCTGCGCTACAAGCAGAGCTTTTAGAAATAATTGAAAGTGATCCTAATTTTGATTTAGACGTATTTGAAGCAGGGGTTTTACAAAACTCAGGTGCTATAAGAACCAGGCTTGAAAATGGTAATGTTGTTTATCAATTAACTAACGGAAAAACAATACCAGGTGTTTACACAAGCACTAGTAGTAAAACAGGTAAAAAGAATTTTAAACCACCAACACCTGCTCAAATTCAAAAAAAGTTTGGAACTGGTGTTACGTTAGTAGCAGATAGAAATAGACTTTATTACGGAAAAACAGATCCAGCTTATATAGCGGCAAAAGAAGCTGCTAATGCTAATACACAAAAAAGTAAAATAAAAGCTAAAAGAGTTAGAGCTAAAAACGCTAGAACTAAAGAAGCTGCAAAGCAAGCAAAAGACAACTTAAACGTTTTAGAATCAGTTGCTTTAAAACTAGAAGCAATGGTTGAGGCTAATCCAGCTTCTATTAAGTTTGCTAGCATGATTATAGAAGGATCTTATCAAGCAACTACTGGTCTTACTAAAATAGCAGGTCAAATAAACTCTGCCTCAGTTGATCCTCAATTTGCTAGTGAAGGTAAATCTAATCAAGTAGGTGGAAAAGAAAAATATAGAGAAGAACATAGTCCACCAGCTTCTGTCGTAGGTGGTAGCTTGATTTGGGCTATTAAAAACGGACAAGTTAAAGAGGTTATGAAAGGTGTTAGGGCTAATTACTTTCAGACTCTTTTATCAAAAGCTGATGATGTTAAACTAGATCGCGCAGGTTTAGATTCTACATTACCTCCAGGAGTTAGCATAATGACGCCAAATGCTGGAATAAGAAGATTTGCAGCAGCAGGTATAAATCTAAATACTATAAAAGACTTTAAAACTGGTAAAGACTTTGCTGAAATAATGAATGTAGGTGTTGAAACCAGAGAAAGCAAAAGAAATCCTAATATAGTATATGCTCAAAACTCTTTAATAAGTGAGCAAATAAAAGGCGACTTAGAAGTTGATGTTACTATGGATAAAGCTGCTATTAAGAAGTTTGATCCACATGGCATGATAGAGGTAGTTTCTAATAGACTGTTTGGCGAAGCTAATTACTTTAAGCTGAACGACACTCAAAAAGCAGCAGTGCAAAAAGAAATGATTACTCATAACATAGCTAAGCTTACGCAAGCTAGAATAAAAGCTTATGAGCCAATTGCTTCTTTAGAATTAAAAGCTAGTAAAAGAAACACTAAAACATACGGTGGTAAAGTAAATCCTGAAATGACTATAGCTGAACAGCTTACTATTTTAGGCACTTATGATCAAGCGGCTAGAAAAGCTAGATCATTAGATACACCTAAAAAAGGTATTAGCGTATTTGATTTTGATGATACGCTTGCTAAAACCAAAGAAAAAGTTATAGTAAATAAACTAGACGGAACTAGTACAGAAATATCAGCAGCTCAGTTCGCAGCTCAAGCCCTACAACTTGAATCAGAAGGCGCTACATTTGATTTTAGTAATTTTGAAAACGTTTCAAAAGGTACCGCTAAAGGACCACTAGCTGATCTAGCTTTACGACGTCAAGACAAGTTTGGTAGCAAAGATATATTTGTTTTAACAGCAAGACCACAAGCTTCAGCCCAAGCTATAAAAACATTTTTAGATGGTATTGGTTTAAACTTACCTATAGAAAATATAACAGGCTTAGCTGATGGATCACCAGCTGCTAAGGGTAATTGGGTGGCAGGTAAAGCTGCTCAAGGTTATAATGATTTTTACTTTGCAGATGATGCTTATAAAAACGTAGAAGCTGTACAAGAAGTTTTAAGCCAAGTAGATGTAGATTCAGAAGTTCAAATAGCTAAGTTCAGTAAAAGAAAAGTATTTGATCAAATATTTAATGATATAATAGAAAGTTCTACAGGTATTGAAACCTACAAAGAGTACTCAAAAGCCAAAGCTCAAACAGTAGGTAAAAAGAAAGGTAAATTTAATTTCTTTACTACGCCTTCTGCTGAAGACTTTTTAGGTTTACTTTACAAAACACTAGGTAAAGGTAAAAAAGGTGATGCTCAATTAGATTTTTATAAAAAGAATTTAATAGATACTTACAATAGAGCTGAAATGGCAGTAACAAAAGCCAAGATACAAGCTGCTAATGATTTTAAAGCTTTAAAAAGGAACTTAAAAACATTACCTAAAAGCTTAAGCAAAGAAGTTGGTTATGGTGGGTTTACTTTTTCACAAGCAGTTAGAGTTGCAGCGTGGAGTAGACAGGGTTTAACTATTCCTGGTCTTTCTAAAACAGATTCAAAAGCTTTAAATACTATTATAGACAACAATGCTGAGCTTAACACTTTTGTAGATGAACTTTTAAAAATACAAAAAGGCAAACCATATCCTGCGCCTAGTAAGGATTGGTTGGGTGGCAATATAACTTCAGATATATTAAATGATATAAACAAAGTAAATAGAAAAGAGTACTTACAAGAGTGGCAAGAAAATGTAGACATTATATTTTCTGAAAAGAACATGAACAAACTAGAGGCTGCATATGGTCCTAAGTATGTAGAAGCGCTGCGTGATACGTTAAGACGTATGAAATCAGGCTCTAATAGACCTTTAGGTGGTTCTAGAGTTGTTAATCAAGTCTTAGACTGGCTTAATAATTCTGTTGGTGCTATTATGTTCCTGAACACTAGATCAGCCGTCTTACAGACTCTTTCAGCAGTTAACTTTATTGGTGTTGGAAACAATAGTTTGCTAAATTCAGCTAAAGCTTTTTTAAATCAAAAGCAATATTGGAAAGATTTTCAAACATTAATGAACTCTCCTTATTTGGTTGAAAGACGTAATGGCTTAAAAATAAACGTAAGTGAATCTGAAATAGCAGACGCTGTCGCAGATAGCTCTAATAAAGCCAAATCAGTTTTAGGTTTATTACTCAGTAAAGGTTTTGTTCTTACAAGATTTGCTGATAGTTTTGCTATAGCAACTGGTGGTGCGGCTTTCTATAGAAATCAATTAGACATGTATCTTAAACAAGGTATGGATCAGAAACTTGCAGAGCAAAAAGCTTTTGAAGATTTTTATCAAATAGCAGAAGTAAATCAGCAGTCAAGTAATCCTAGTAAAATATCACAACAACAGGCAAGTGGTGCTGGTCGTGTTATATTAGCTTTTGCTAATACACCGATGCAGTATGCTCGTATAATAAAAAGATCTTCTCAAGATTTAATAAACGGTAGGGGTGATTGGAAAAAACATATAGGTACAATAGCTTTTTATGGCGTAGCCCAAAACCTTATATTTAATGCTTTACAAAATGCTTTGTTTGCTGAAGCGTTTGGTGAAGACGAAGAAGATGAAAAGAAAGAAAATAAGACAGGTAAAATAGCTAACGGTATGGCTGATTCATTGTTGTCTGGTTTAGGCATACAAGGTAAAGCTGCATTAGCACTTAAAAATTCTTTAATAACTTTGGCTCAAGAAAACAACAAAAAGTCACCTAAGTTTGTAAAAGCAGTTTATGAGTTATTTGATTTTTCACCCCCATTAGATGCCAAGTTTAGAAAGCTAAGAGTTGCTGCAAATACATTTACTTGGGATAGAGAGTTAATGAAAGAAAAAGGTTTTAGTCTAGACAACCCTGCTTATTTAGCTGGAGCTCAAGTTGTGTCAGGTTTAACAAATATACCTCTTGATAGAGCTATTCAAAAATTAAATAACATAAGAGGTATAATGAGTGAACGATCTGAAAAGTGGCAAAAAGTTGCTTTAGCTTTAGGTTGGTCAACATGGGACGTTGGTCTTGGTTATTACGGAGGATTTGACCCTGTAAAACCTTTAACAACAGAGCAGCAATATGATTTAGATGTTTCTAATATGAAAAAAGAAACAACTGCAGCGCAACAAAAACAAACTCTGTTAGACCTAGGTTTAACAAGAGCTGAAATTAAAAAACTTCGTTACGAAGAAGACAGAGTTAAAAAAATAATCGCATTACAAAAAAAGAAAAAAAATGCCGGATCACAAAAATAAAAAACACAGAGACACTATTAGAATAAATAAGCCTAGTAAAATATATAAGCCAGGTGACTTCGTTACAGAAGATGATTTTGAAAAGCAATTTGCTCAAATAAAAGGAGATCCTTCTACTTTTCCGCAAGCGTCTGTTGAAGATTATTCTACTATACAAACAGACGACAAAGGACCTTATGTTGTTAGAAATTCTTCTAATCAAATGAAAGCAGAAGGCTCGGCTATATACGCTAAAATAAGTTCAGCTTGTAAAGCTGCAGCAAAAAGAAAATTTAAAGTTTGGCCTAGTGCCTACGCTTCTGGTTGGGGCGTGCGTTGCACTAAAGCTGGTGGACCAAGTAAGTTTGGTGGAGGTAAAAAGAAAAAATAATGGCTTATTCACAACCTGGTTCGCCATTTGCTAAAAAGCAAAAAGGTGGTGGTACAACTAAAACATGCCTGCCCGCTTCTAAAATAAGAAGCATGAGTAAAGAAGAGAGACAGAAGCTAGTTAACTCTAAAAAATCTGCTGGCGCAAAAGGTAAATACAAAAGATCGTCTAAAACAAACGTTAAAGGCGCTCGTAAAAAAGGAGCTACACTTAGAGACTGGTTTGAAAAAGAAGACTGGAGAAGAGTTGATGATCCATCAAAAAAATGCGGAGAATAATATGAAAAAAATACTATGCCTATTATTATTATTAATTACATTTAATAGTAATGCTCAGTTGTTTAAAAAAATATATGATAATGTATTTAAGTATTCTAGCGTATATGCCGCTGGTAATACTTCTAATTCATTTGAAACACCTCGTAAAGATTACTTTGTAAGACCTCCAGCTGATGGAAACTTATATGACGTACCACAAGTAGTAGATGTTACTGAGTACTTTCCTAATGATTATAGATTAGGTTTTGGTATACGTAAACTTGCAAGATTTGGGTATGAAAACAAACCTAACTTTTACAACGGTACTGAAAACAATATAGCTTTATCTGCGCCTACAGCAGCTGTACAGGGTTTAGAGTATTTGTTTCATTATGAAAAAGAACGTCAGCGTGGTGATGAGTTTGAAAACTCTAGGTATTTTATACGTCATACGGGTAAGTATCACATTATAAAAGCTGAGCAGCGTCAAGCTGGTAATGTAGGATTTAAATATCAGTCTGCTGAAGTTAGACTTAGAGCACCTATAGGTAATAAGTTTAGTATATCTGCTGGTGCAATATATAGAACACATGAGCAAGCTTTTGGATATAACCCTATAGAAATATGGCTTAATGAAACAGAAGTAATAAATGGTGAGGAATATCCTACAAACTACTGGTATGAATTAGGATTTTTATATGGCTATGACGATATATTCTTTACAGAAGAAGATGAATTTGGTAATGAAAGATATGACTGGTATTGGATTGATCCAGCTGGTAATAGAGTTGCTGACAGTGATCTTGAATTTAGAAACACAGTCTTTGGTGATTTAATGATGCGCTACAATAACGAACAGTGGGATTTATTAGATGACTTTGGCGAGATAGCACCGATTATTGGATTTGATTTTTACCACTACCAAAACAATTTTTGGATGCACCTGTACGGTAATTTAATATTAGGTCACCACAAATATTTAAAAGGTGATGTTGACTTTAGCTACTTAAATAGAAACAACTGGGGTAAAGGTGGATTGAAAGAAGATGCACAGTTAGAGCAATGGCAAGATATGCAAGGTGGTATTATGTTTGGCTGGAAAATATGGAAAACAGTAGGTTTGTTTGCTGAGGCTGAATACGTAAAGTTTTGGGATCGTGAAATATTTAACACAAACTTTGGAATAAACGTAACACTAAGATAATGGCTAAAACACCACCACAAATAGGCGAAGATACTAAAATAACATTAGATTTTAAAACCATAGGTATGATAGTTGGCTTTGTTATAACTTTATCCGGCATGTGGTATACTTTACAAGCGGATATACAAGAAGCTATGGTAAAACCTGAGCCTGTTATAGATCGTGTGGAGTATGATTTAAAAGATGAGCTGATACGCCAAACGATAATGGACACTCAAAAAGATGTTGAAGAAATAAAAGAAACAATTGATAAAATAGATCAACGTTTATACGAAATACAAAGAGGAAGATGAAAAATTTAATTTTACTTTTATTTACTACAATAGCTTTTAGCCAAGTAAGTGTGCCTGAAGATAAATGGATAGATGATAATAATTTTGAAAAGGTTATAGCTCAAGTGTCATCTTTTGGTGAAAACAATTTTGAAACAATAGTTGTTGAGTTTTGGGCGGATTTTAATAAAGAAAACTGTTTTAGTGAATGGGACAAATTAAAAGACGCCACATATTATAGAATAGATATAGCTAAAGCTCCTAAAGCAAAAAATAAACATAGAGTGCGTATGGCTCCAACTTTACTTATATTTAAGAACGGTATTAAAGAAGCCACATTTAAAGCTGGATTAGATTTATTACTACCTACGGATCTTGAGGAAGTTCAAGCAACTATAGATGAGATAAATCAAGCTGATAAATTCTAATTTATGGAAAAAATAAGTGATCATATAACATATGCAGAAGCTATACACTCTAGTACAGCTAAACGTAAAAGTATAGATAATACACCAAATCCTGTTCAAGTAGAAACAATGGGTTTAACTGCTAGAAAAATATTTGAACCACTGCGTAAATGGGTTGGTGGAGCAATTAAAGTTACATCGTTTTTTAGATCAGCTGCTTTAAACGAGGCTATAGGAGGATCAGCAAGTTCTCAGCATTGTAAAGGCCAAGCAATTGATTTAGATGACGTCTATGGACATAAGAGCAACGCAGAGATGTATCAATGGATAAAAGAAAACCTAAACTTTGATCAGCTCATATGGGAGTTTGGTACAGATATGAATCCTAACTGGATACATGTGTCTTATGTTAACGATGAAGATAATAGAAATAAATGCTTAAAAGCATATAAAGAAAACGGTAAAACAAAATATAAAGTAATATGAGTTCACCCGCTAAAATAAAAGAAAAAGCTTACGAAAAACAAAATCGAGCTATGCGCGCAGAGCATAAGCGAGATACTGGTAAAACATTAGGTAAGAGACTTACAAAAGGAACTAACAAGCGAAGAGTGTCATTTGCTTGTAGATTTGCTGGTATGGCTGGAGCAATGAAAAATGCTAAAGGCGAACCAACTAAAAAAGCAATGGCACTAAAAAAGTGGGGTTTCGGTAGTGTAGAAGCAGCTAGAAACTTTTGTCAAAAAAATAAATCAAAAAAATCATGAGTACATCAAAATTTTCAGATCCCTTTATGATGAAGAGTCCAGTGACTCCTCTACAAGGAAACGCTTTTATTAAAGCAAAAATGGATGCAGAATCTGCTGGTAAAAGTAGTTTTAGTGTAGACGGCAAAAACTATCCATTAAAAATGGAAATAGATCCTGAAGAAAGAAAAAAATATCAAGATTCAATTCAAAAACTTCATAAACCTGCTTACGATAAATATGTTAAGCAAAGTAAAGAAGGTTTTTATATTGATGATACTGATGGAGCTGGGCCTAAAACTTTTGTTGAACCTAGAACTCCTAAGTCTTTAAAAGATTTTTCTTATGATATGGAAATAGGTAAAGGTGGATCTGTAACAAAAGATGGAGTACCAGCTTCAAAATTAGCTAGAATGTATAAATAAATAAATTATGGGAAAATTATTAGTAAAACTAGGATTATGGATGCAGGCTTGCTGGTGCAAGTTAATGTGTAAATGGAACTGGTTAGTGTCTAAGTTAATTGTAGATGTTAAAGACTGTCCAGTAGCAAAATGTATGTGTAAAAAATAAGGAACAAAAATAAAATGGGCGTACCATACCCAAAAGTTCCTGTAACCGAAGGGGATCTCAAACGAGGTCCCCTTCATTGTTTTTATCCGTCACAGGCAATACAATCTTCACTCATAGCTTGTTGTGCTATATCACCGCGTAGTACTGATTCAGTTCTAGTATAGTACAAGGTTTTAATACCTTTCTTCCATGCTGACATATGAACTTGATTGATCCATTTAGGTGTCGCTACACTAGGAAATGCTAGATTTAAACTAACAGATTGATCTATGTACTGTTGCCTGATACCAGCTTGATTTACTAGTTCTAGTTGATTTATTTCTTTAAACGTTTTAAAAACGTCTTTAGCCGGTACGTCGTGAGGTCCAACCATAACCCCGTCAAGCTCAGATAGACCTTGAACGCTACCACCATCTGCGAGAATTTTATCCCAAGTTTCATTCGTATTGATTTTAAGTTTTCTAAGTAATTTTAAAAGTGTAGGGTTTTTACGTATAAACGTACCTTTAGCTGATTGTTCTGTAAATACATTTGCAGCCCAAGGTTCTATTCCGGGTGAAATGTTTCCGCTAAGCTTCGAATTGCTAACAGTGGGAGCAATAGCCCTAAGGTGAGTATTACGATAACCAGTACCAGTACACCACAGAGGCTCGCCATAAACTTCAGCAAGATCCATACTAGCACGCTCAGACTCGATTTTAATTTGCGAAAATATTTTCCTAGTTTCAAACTGAGCAAGCAAACCTTCAAAAGGAATACTCTTTTCTTGGAGATACGTGTGCCATCCGAGTACACCCAACCCAAGTGCTCGTCCTTTTGTAGCAGAACGAATGGCATTTTCAAAACCTCTAAGTCCTTTTGCTCTTTGAATAAATTCCTCCATAACGCCATCAAGAAACCACGTGGCGTGGTATATAAGGTTGCTTCCTTTCCATTCATCATATTTAGCTAAGTTTAGTGATGACAAGCAACATACAAAGCTATGATTCTCATCTGTGTGTAATGTAATTTCAGAACATATATTAGTCATATGTACCTTTAAGCCATTGTCTTTGTAGGCTCGGGGGTTATTCTTGTTTGTGTTACCTTTAAAAAGAATATAAGGCTCTCCAGTAGCTTTGCGCTTTTGAAGTAATTTTCCCCAACGTTTTCTAGCATCTTTATCTCCTTGTTCAATTCGTCGCATGAACTTATCGCCAACAACAGCGCATTGGTGCAGATTAAGTGATTGTCTGTTGACATCACCTTTGGGTTCGCGTATTTCAAGCCACTCATCGAAATCGGAGTGTTCAATATTAATATTAACTGATGCAGCTCCTCGTCTGACAGATCCTTGATTAGTGGCAAGTATTGTTGAGTCGTATATCTTACAAAACGGCACAACGCCATCACTTGTTCCATTACCTGTTATTTTAGCGCCGGCGGGTCTTATTTGATTTATACCGATACCAACTCCACCACCGTGCTTAGCGAGTAGCATCATTTCTAGATTTTTACTTCCTATGTCTTGTATCGAGTCTGCAACATCAATGCCAAAGCAAGATATAGGTAAACCGCGATCAGTCCCTGTATTTGATAACACAGGACTAGCCAGACACAACCAGCCATTCCAAATATAATCAAAAAACGTGTTAGCCAGTTCAGGTTTATAAAGTCTACGCGCAACTGTTTTAGCAACGCGCATGTATGCTTCACGAGGTGTTTCATCTTGAAGCAGGTAACCACCTGCAATAGTTTTTTTGTATACGTCTGTATCACCCCACTTAGGGTAATCTTCTCCTTTTTTCCATTCATTGTTCCACATTTTATACTCCGTTTATTAAGTGTATTATCCAAGCTATTAAACCGTTAATGTTTAAAGCAACTAAGTTCCATTGTTTACGTGATGACGTTTGCACTATAACACATATAAATCCTATAATAAAAAATATAGGGTTAATAGTCCACTGACCAGCAATAACAAAGCCTGCGCCCATGTACCCGACACGTGACGCAAACTTCTGCCAAGATGTGAGCTTATTAGTATAGCGTAGGGCTTTAATCAGCCTGTACTTCCACCTTCTCTTTCTTTGCATCTTTTAATTTATTTTTAATTTCTTCAATAGCTTTTTCGTAACCTGGCATTAACTTTACAGTCTCCAGTGTACCTACAGACAGATCTTTTAAATAAGCATTTTCATCTAGTAGTTGCTTAATTATATTAATTGCTGCTTGTATCTTTTTTTCTAGCAGATCTGTTCTGCTTTGTTTACTTCCTTTCATATAGATCGTCTTCTATTTCTTTTTTAGTTAGTATAACATCAAAGCCATTACCAAATGTCTTCAAAGTCTTCTCCTTCGTTAGCTTTGCTATAGTCCGTCGGCCGTATTGCGAAAAAATCAGTATGAGTGACCCCGCCGGTAAGATGATAGAACCAATCAAGATTAGCCGCTGCACCCTTGTCATACGTGAAATGGTTCCCAAGGTTAGTGTAACCCAGTTCAACAAGTTTTTCATTTGCTCTCTTTTTTATAAAATGCGTAAGATCATTAGCTGATATACCTTCGATATCACCCATCTCAAACATCTTGTTAATATACTTAGTTTCAAGATCAACCATAGTTTCTGCAGCTTTTACTATATCTTCCCGACATAAATTCAGTAATTGATTGTTTTCACTGCACATATCGCAGAAAAGCTTGCAACCCATTTTACTGTGTAAGCTTTCATCGCGAACAGACCATTTCATTTGTTGCCCGATGCCCTTAAGTAAATTTCGAAGCTGAAAACTATACAGCACTGCAAAAGCACTATACAGACTAACTCCTTCAGCGAAGGCTGAAAATACAGCCAAGCTTTTACCAATGCCCACAG
>Ga0315315_10001312_pt1 | contig 22670 bp, 15 predicted proteins | sample M140m3416metaG_FD_203699 | JGI IMG/M metagenome (GOLD analysis project Ga0315315, IMG submission 203699) | Ammonia-oxidizing marine archaeal communities from Monterey Bay, California, United States - M1 40m 3416 | ecosystem: Environmental > Aquatic > Marine > Intertidal zone | place: USA...
ATGCTCTCCGACATGCCTGAACACAAGAGCAGTGTTGCGAGAGCCATCGTGAATCTGCGGGAAGCACCTTGCATTTTAGCAAATCGTTACCAGATGGCTAGTCGACCCTTTCCTCACCAATCTGATCATCATATATGTTGAGTCGTTAGTGACATCCTTAGTGGAGCGGAGGAGGAAATCCTGGGTGGCAGGGAGGAAGGAAGGAAGGCGAGGGCGGGAAGACCGATTGGATGACTGGCATTACTGGTCATCTGCCCCAGTTTGTACTCTAGTACTAGCTAGTAGTATGCATACTAAAGTATCTATCTGGATGTCCTATGCATGCTACTGTACGAGCTCGTAGTTTAAATAGGCATATGTACTTTTCGCGAGACAATCCATCGAAAAGAAGGGGAGTCGCTCTGGGTGGGTTGCCCGACCGGGCATCATCCGCGGACGAATCGCGTAGTCATGTCCCGCGTCGCGACGTCGTCGCGCTGGACACTTCATTCAAAGAAGAAAACCAAGACACCAACCATGTCCCCGAGAGAGAACGACGACGACAGTTGGCGCGCTTCCGACGGCAATTTCGAGCATCAGGCGACGGCGGTGGATCAAATGGAGGCAGCCACGCCTCAGCGCGACGAGGCTGGGGTGGGCGACGCCACCGAGACGTCTTCCGGCACGAATCAACAAAGCGTGGTTGAGGCGATGGACGACCTCGCCCTTACCGAGGTCAAGTTCTTCCAGGGGGACAGATGCATGTACGTCGCCGAACAGGGTGGAGAGGAGGGGGTTCAGCATGGCGGCGGCGGCAACATCTTCGCCCTGGCCGAGTCTGCTGTGAAGGCCCGCGTCACATCCGTCGGCTCGTCCAACTGCCGCCTCGCGCTGCCAGACGGATCCGAGGTCACTGTGCCCCTCGCCCATCCCGGCCTGTACACTATCGGCGAGTACGAGTCGCTCCGCTTAGCGGGGGAGACGGCTGCGTTGGTAATTGTGGCGTCCGGCCCATAGGGGGGTGGGGGGGGCACCCCCTTCGACGATATGGAAGTGTACCGCGACGATGCGGGCATCGCTGAGCTCAGCGTCTACCATGGCAAGCGCGTAGTGGACGGGATCACCGTGTCGTACTCGGGATCGAGCGGAAACCTGCATGGGACAAGCCCCGGCGGCTCGCACACGGTGGTCCTCAAGGCGGGGGAGTATATTGTTGAGGCGACGGTCAAGTACGGAAAATTCGTCCACTCCCTGGCCTTTCGGACGAACCTGGGGAGGGATTTTGGTCCCTGGGGTGGTGGGGACGGCGTGCACCTAGGCCTCTCGACATCCCTCGTCAGCCTCGCCCTTTCGGAAGTTTGTGTCAAGGCGCCCGACCGCTATTATGCCCTCTCCGCCCTCTACGGGCGCGCAGGCAGGTACCTTGATGCGATCGGCTTCTATTGGGCTCCAACTGCCACCAGAAACCACTCCGCAAGAAAAGAGGATATTACAACTGCCCTTGCCAAGGAGGTGTGCTTGAAAAGGTCAGATGTGTACGGCTGCGGACGATGTGACGGGGTGGCATTTAACGACGGTCACTATAACATCCGAATCACTGACCTCACTATAGTGACAACACGAGGTGGAAGTATACGGGGCGTGTCCGCCCATTACTACACGGGCCAGTCAGTCAGTCATGGAGGCAAGCCGAAGGCCGGCAAGACCGATGAGATGCGACTTGAACTTGCCAAGGGAGAATGGATATTAGAGGTTCACGTTCGACACAACGACAAATCTATCGTTGCCTTGACCTTCGTTACCAACAAGGACAGGAGCCTTGGTCCGTGTGGAAAGGTTTCGGAAAAGGATGGCGATGGCTGGGACGGCTGCCGAGATTCTGTCGCGACAGCTCCCACGGGCTACATGCTCATTGGCTTTACTGGCAATGCAGGCGAGAAGTCAATCCACAATATGGGATTCAACTGGTCCCCAGCGCCTAAGGGGCACTAGCTAGCAATGAGTTACATGTACGTACGTTTAGCTAATGAAGCGAAGGTGTGTACAGTGTACGACTTGTAGACGTTTTAAAGATGTTGGCTCCTAAATATAAGGGCTCCTATTTTATACACTAAGTCCTTTGAAATGAGATGAATTGTACACAACGACTGACAGTATCTGGTTCGACATCCTATTGATGCAACTCTAGTTCATTTTTCATATTGGTACTGCGCGATCTCGTTGGCGGTAGGTCGTGGGGGCGAGAAGGGGGCCTGTCCGACGATGAGATCCCTCTCTTTGTTCTGGACGAAGACCTGCCGTTGGATCTAGACGAAGACCTCTCCATCGTTCTGGACGAAGACCGTTGGCTTCTCATTGATTGCGACCTTAGGATATCACCGGTATCGGCGCTGCCTGCACGAGGCAGCGGACTACGCGATGATCTCTTCATTCTGTCTGAGCGTCTTATATCTGTCCTTGATTCACGGGTGTCTGTCCTTGATTCACGGATTTCAGGGTAGTCTCCAATAGAACCCGACCTCGAAATCGTAGTGGACAGAGAAAATCCGCTCTGCCGTTGACTATTGGAGCGGGAACTCCTTATCTTACTGGCCGGAGATCTCTCCGTGTAGGATTGGCTCCTAGAGATGCCGCCACGATGCCTATCCTGCTCGCGAGAGGTGACTACTCTAGGGCTCATGTCCAGCCCATGCCTCTTCATGTACCTATCATCAGATCGCGTTTTCTCCTTCATATGATTGACCTCAGTGTCAACCCATGCCTCCTCTAGGGAATAGTCATCATTGAGCTGATTCCTGTTGTAGGTCTTGAAGCGCGAAGAAGGATTAGGTGCAGGAGGAGACTTCGCGAGGAAACTAGCTGATGTTATTCCCGACACAACGCTTGCATCATCGTCAGCATCGATGCTTTCTGCAGGAAATCCAAGCATCTCGCTTCTCGACCTATGAATTCCGGGAGATTTCATCGACCTCCTCTGCGAAGTCCGTTTCATGGCGCTCTCGTCCATGCTTTCAACAGTATTGAGCCAAACACGTTCCAGAAGCTTGTCTTCGGACTCCTTTTCCTTTCGTTTCTTCTTGCGTTTTTTTACCTTCTTGACCTTAGGGGTATTTTGCTCCAACCGTGCCAATTCAGCGTCGACCTCCTTCCTGACAGTTATGAAGAACTGCTCAATGATCAAAGCCGCTTCTTTCTCCTTGGCGTGATTGACACGATTCTTCCAGGTTTGCTGAATTTTTTTAGCACAATTCTTCTGCTGCAAGGACGCGAGTTTTGCTTGAAGCACGACTTGAGCGAGTTTCCGCTCCAAAACATTCGTCCTATTGAGAAAGCATCTCGCGCTAGATTGGATAATTACAGCGCATTCGTGCTGGAATCCAAGCCATTCGCGCTCTTGGTACCCTCGGAAAGCAGACTGAATACGGATGATATCTTCGCGAACCAGGAGGTAATCAGAGTACTGCATGCAGCCACGCCAATGCTTCTGAATGATTACTGCCTTTCGATGCATTTGAATGCGCTTTTGCATCCTCCACGCGCGTTGAATTACTTCCGCAGCTAAGTTTTGCCCCCCCCTACTCACGTAACCGCGCCAGGCAGCCTGGAATTTACGAGCGGCACTTACTTTCGCCAAGTGATGTTGATACTTAATCAACGCGGCCCGGCGGCGGAAAATGCTCTGTACAATAATGATGTGGATGAGAGTATATAGATATGTCATTTGCACCTTGTTGCCTCTGTACATTGATTGGATGGTGGTCGCAGCCTTGACCTCCCGAAGCTCCTGAGTCCGCCTCTTCGCTAGCCAGGCGCGTGCGGTGCGCTGAGCAACAACGACATCAGCGAGACTGAAGATGTAATCAGTAAAGCACTGAAAGCCTCGCCAAGCGCGCTGAATATCAACTGCCGCGAGGTATTCTTTGGTCGCTTGGTATTCGTCCCTCGCTCTGTAACCTCTGAACGCAGACTGGATCTGTACGGCTGAATCACAGCGCCTCTTTTCAAGAAGGCGAGGATAGTTCTTCATCGCGACCCAACGGCGAACAACGTTCTGAGCAATAAGAATGTCTGCGAGGGTGTGCAAGTAGTTCATCGACCCGTCGTATGATCGCCAGGTTGACTGGATCTTGATTGCGCATTTCTCCCTCCTCTCAGCGTCCCTCTTCACCGCTGCTTTGTATGCAAACTTTCGGCGAGCGATACTCTGTACGATGATAATATCGACAACATCAAACTGATATGTGAGCTGCGCAGAGTATCCTCGCCAGGCGGCTTGGACCTTGGTCGCCTGCTCGTGCAAAATCAGGTCCTCAGTACTCTTCATCACGCGAGCACGGGCGATGTAGCCGCGAGCTATGCGCTGGATCTCTGTCCCGCAATATTGTTCCTCCTCAGCGCTTTCGCGAGCGTACCATCCACGCCAGACTGATTGGATCCGAGTTGCAGCATCACGGTGATCGTGGAGATCTTCTTTGGCAAGCCATCTTCTCGTGTATTGCTGAATAACAATAGTGGCCCACATCCTATCCAATGCCTCATTCTGTGCCAGGTAGCGTCGGATTGCGGTTTGGATGGGAATAGCAGCGGCAGATAAGAGGCGAATGCCTGCCCTATGAATCGGGTCAATGCTAGAATCATTCAGGTTGTACGCAACACCATAATTTTGGATCTCTGCGGACTTTTTCAGAATAGATGCTGGCTTATTGTGGGAACGAGATATCTTTCCCTCACAGGAGAGAGTCAGCGGCCCCTCACGCCGCTGCGCCGATGTACTGCCCTTGTCCAAGTACTGGCCTCGCCTTGCGGGAGAAGGCGACGGCAGATTCTGCTTCGGGCCATTTCGGGGTGGGGGAGGCGATGGGTGAACACGATTTTCGGGCTCTGGCGTGCTCCAAGATGCCGCTCTTCGCTCTCTTCGACGAGCGGCGGGCGATATCTTAGTAACCCCATTGGAAGGCTCAGCAGCAACCTTGGGGGATTCCCTGTTCGCATTTACATCGACAGGATATACACCAGCTATAGATTTGCTGCGGCGGGAGTGAGGCTTTCCGTTATCAGGTGAAGGTGTCGCGCGAGGTGTTTCGGCATCAGGTGTAGGTCTCGAGCGAGACTTTCCGCCATCGGGTGTAGGTCTCGAGCGAGATTTGTCACCATCGGGTGTAGGTCTCGAGCGAGATTTGTCACCATCGGGTGTAGGTCTCGAGCGAGATTTTCCGCCATCCGGTGTAGGCCTCGAGCGAGATTTTCCGCCATCCGGTGTAGGCCTCGAGCGAGATTTTCCGCCATCCGGTGTAGGCCTAGCGCCCGAGGCCTTCTTGATTGCCATTCCTCTCTTGGCGAATTTGTCAGTGTAGGGAGACGTCGATGCGTTCGGGACCGTGCTCGACTTTTTGAGAGGACTTTCGCTCATCACTTTTCGAGGGGTTGCCACCGACCGCTTGGAGTCCGATGTCAGCTTCAGTTGCTGCATGGATGAGGCGAGCCGGTTGGCCCCATCAAGTAGGTTGTTCTCGGATTTGGATTGGTCCGCATACGGCTTCGGCGTACCCTTCGAAATTGGGGAACCCGCGGCATAACCAGGAGAGCTGGCAGCAGGCGCTTTCGCCTTGGTCTGCTTAAATTGTGCCGCAGTGGGGGTGCCGCTAAAGTCTTCCCAGCTTCCGTCGTCCGCCTCCACCTTGGTATGGACCGACAAATTCTTAGCTCCCCCGTTACCTCTGACGCTCCTCTCCGACCAGTTGGCAGTATGGGGGATCACCTCTTCGGAGGCATAAACGGCCATTGCGGCCTTCAGTCTGGATTCTACGGCGGGTGATACGCCGCCGCCGCCGGGCTTCTGCTGCTTCTGCTGATGCCGCCTCGGCGATGGGGTCGCCACCGGCCGCTGGTTCTCCTCCGCAGCCTTTGGAGAGATGGCATCTAGATAGCGGAGTCGGGCGGCAGACATGGTTTCGAGTCGTTCTTAAAAAAGGGGAACCAAACTATGATCGCAAGTTGGAGGGAGGGGGGGGGGCGCCCAAGTCCCAAAATCGCTGATGCCAAAATCGATCGCTGATGAGAGAGAGGAGGGGCGTTAATTAATGTGTCACTTAGCCAGAATGTCAAATCCAAGTCCACGAGGAGGGCGCATTGGCCAATGGCAACTGCCCCTCTGGTTGGTGGAACGTCTATAGCCGTATCCGCTTGGGCCGGCCTCTGTTCAGGAGAGTTGACGTGGGGTAGTATGGAGTGACCATGAGCGATGATGCGATAAGCGACCTGAAACTGAAGGATCCTTCCTACTGTAACCGCAACTGGCGTATGCATAATTTATCTATTCCTGCGTGGCCCGCTACTGAGGGGAAATGTTTAACCTTTAGCAATGAGGATTCGCATATCCATCCCCTCCCACGCTCAGGACGAATTTAGACCTGCAATTCTCCTTAAAGGATCATTGGGCGGTAAAAGAGCGGACCGTTTGTATGTGCTACAAATAATATTCATATTCGTCGCTGTTTAATAATATTGTTCGTACATCACTAGATGATGATAGATCATGATGATATGTATGCATACTAGCTATTAGCTCTACATACTCTAGTAGTACTCTAGTACATATAATTATGTTGTTGTTTAATCGGCCACCGTGATCCCGCCTCCTTTGCCAACTCTCGATGATTCCACCCCGATTTTCCGGGTGGGTGCATCTGGGCCAGGGTGACGGGAAGCCCTACTACTCTAGCTAGAGTATGCATAGGAGTCGTAGTATCCGTACTACACGTGTGTACTCTGGGAGCGTATACGTGTAGTATACATCACGTATGTACTAGCTAGAGTATGTATGCATGTATGTATGTTCTCTAGTAGTATGCATACTACTATCTAGTAGTAGTACTATGCATACGTACTACTCTCGTAGTAGTAGTATGTCATGTGGACATGTGGGGCAGGATCTTCCAGATCCTGCTGTAGGCACCCGGAGACGAAAACATGATGAAAATACGACCTCGTAGTGGTGAGACGAGAGAGAGGGGGAGAGGTGTCAAACAATGCGATTTTGAATTGGCCTCCGCCCTCCGCCCGTCACGTCGTCACACGACCATAACAGCTCCTACTACTGTATGCATACAGTATGCATACTAGCTAGTAGTACTACTAGGAGTAGGATCCATCGGGGGTATCGTATCCCACAGTACCGGCCGGTCACCGAGCTACAATCCTTACCACCGGCAGATCCAGGCAGCCATTCATACTCTAGATAGAGTACTCTAGTACATGCACGAACGACGCACGATGACGAGACCCAGCGCCCTCCTCCTCCTCTCGCTCGGCCTGCTCCTGGCCCTCGGGCCCGCCCCCTCCCGGGCCGGCTCCCCCTCCTTCCCGCGGCCCTTCTTCGGGATCGGCCTGCGGGCCGGATCTGGGTCGGTCCCCCCCTCCTCCTCCATCCCGCCGACCCTCAACTTCGACGCGGTGGTCGCCGACGTCGCCGCCGCCGCGTCCTCCGAGGGGGGAGGCGGCGCCTCCGGCTCCCCCCTCTTCCGGATCGAGACCTCGACCGACGCCCTGGTCCACCTCTTCGGGCTGGCGGCTGCGATCAACGGCGCCCTCCTCGCCGTCGCCCCCAGGCTCGGGAGGAGGCTGGCGGGGACGGCCGTGGACGAGGACGACTCCGTGGCGGTGTACGCCGAGACGGCCGTGGGATGCCACTCCCTCGAGTACGGCCTCACGGGGTACCTGGCAGCGACCGGCCTCGCCTCCGCCCCCGCCCTGGCCGCGGCCTACGGGGCCCTCGTCGACCTCGGGTTCCTGGCCAAGCACCTAGCCGACGGCACCTACCGGGGCAGCTCCGGCGCCGGGAGGGGGATCATGGCCGCCCTGGCGGCGGGATCGGCCCTGGCCGCCGCCTCCGTCCTGGGGGACGGCCTCCTCCTCATCCCCGCCGTCTCCCCGGAGCTCGCCCTGGGAGTCCTGACGGCCGTGTCCGCCGCCCAGGGCCTTCTGGCGTACTTCGCTCCCGCCCGGGCGGCCCGGGCCGTCCTGGGGGCCGACGCCGCCGGCGGGGCGAATCCCGCCTCCGCCGCTCTGTGCCGCAGGGCCGGCCAGACGAAGCTGGCCACCTCCGTGCTCAGGGCGGGCCTGCTGGCGGGCGCGGGACCGGTCCGTGCCCTGGCCTGCTCGGTCCTGGCCTCGGCGGCCCTCTCGGCGGACTCCATCGTCGTCAGGAAGGTGCACCGGGTGGCGGCGGGGGGGGGGGAGGGAGCCGAGGGAGAGGGGGGGGGGACAGAGGCGGGAACGGGAGCGGGAGGCCGCGGCGCCCTGTACCGCAAGCTGGGGTCGCTCGCGGTATCCCTCGCCGTGGGGGCGGCGCTGTTCCTGGCCGAGGAGTAGGAGCGTGTAGGGGCATCTATTTCATGACAATTGCAATACGCTATGCGTAGTACTAGCTAGTGGGACCATTCTGGTCATTATAATACTACTACGACTCGTACTAGACTAGTATGCATACTATGCATACTACTTAGTTGTGGTATGTATACCAGCCATGTCCCTGGGGTGGGGATCTACCAACCACCGGCGTCGTAAGGGTTGGTGTTCAGGTTTGCAGAAGGAACCGGGGGGGATGGAAGTAAGTGCCTGCCTGCCTGGTCCCGTTCGTTCGAGAGCCGGTTCGCTGTTACCCCCTCCCCCCCCCCCCAGGCGGGGTGAGTTTGCCAAGCAAGGATAAAAAAATAATTAGTCTCGTACGAGCTCGTACTCTCGTAGTAGTAATATTTTCAACACACATACCCGGGGACAAGGAAACCTGGCGCGTCACGGGAGCGCAATCATCGACGACGTCCCCTCGAAAAAAACTGTGCCAAAACCTCGATGCGCATGCTTGCCTGCAAGGTGGGATCTAGATGGATGCTACTACTACTACTAGCTAGTAGAGTATGGATACGGACACTGCCGGCCCCGCCCGTTTGAAATTATCCTATCCTAATGGGTGGAAAAAGAATAAATAAATAAATAAACGTTTTCCACCCCCAGGCCCCAGCACAAACAGCAGGACGCAGGACGGTCCATTGTTCGCCCCACCCCAACGGTTCCAAGATTCTTCGCCCCCCCCTGAGCCTCAGGATGCTGCACTCCGGCCACCTAACCAAGGAGAACGCCTCCTCCACCGCCACCTCCACCGCCACCTCCACCGCGGCGGCCGCCCCCTGCCCCAGCCGGGCCTGCCCCGCGTGCGGTTCCGACGTGCCCAAGGCCTCGTACTCCAACAAGCAGTGGAGGAAGGGTCCCGCGGGCCGCTGCCTCGGCTGCGTCGGGGGGGGCGTGCCAAGCAGGGGACTGGCCGACCGGACCAACACCGGCGCCAACACCAACGCCAACACCAACACCAACACCAAGACCGGCAAGTCCCTCCCCAGTACCGCCAGGTCCCTCGCCAGTACCGCCAGTACCGCCAGGCCCGCCGTCGTCTCCTCTTCCACGCCCACGCCCATCGGTCCAGGTGACGAGGTGGTGTACGACGTGGACGGCCTCATCTCCGGCGGACTTCTGGGAGGATCCCTGAGGACCACCACCAGAGACGGGACGGCGGCCCCTCCTCCTCCTCCCGCCGTCACGGGCGCCCCGCAGCGCTTCTCCCCCTTGGGCCCTCCTCCCTCCCGAGCGGCGGCCAACGCCACCACCGCCGCTGCAGTCGCCGTCGCCGTCGCCACCCCCTCCCCAACGCCCGCGGCCCGCTACGGGTCCGTGGCGACTCCCCTGTCGGCAGCCCTCTCCTCGATCGGAACTCCAGGATCGGCCCTGTCGCTGCTGGGCCTGCCTGCCTCGCCTCCTGGAACTTCCAGGGCCTCGGCCCTGTTCGGGGCCGAGGTCAGCCTCGATCACATTCAGGCCCTCAGGGCTGCCGCCCCACCTAGGCCGTTCCTGGAGGGGACGGCTGCGGCGGGGGACGGCGCGGCTGCGGCTGCGGCTGCGGCTGAGAGGGAGAGGGAGATCCTCGCCGTCGCCACCGAGGCCCTCTCCCTCCCCTGCTTCCGGGAGGAGGGCGAGGGCGAGATGGTGAGAGGGGTTTGGGGAGGAGCCGCAGTGAGGCTGGGAGATACCGATCCGGGCCGCCTGGCCGTGGTGAAGTGGAGGCTCAGGGCCGAGCTTGCCAGGGCCGATCTGGCCCTGGCGGGTCCCAGGGCGGCCCTGACCAGGATCGACGCGGTCCTCAGTCCCAAGGCGGCCGCCCCCGCCTCCGCCGGCGGTGCCGGTGCCGGTGCCGGTGCCGGTGCCGGTGCCGCCTCCGCGGGGTCGGCTGACTCGCCAGCCGCCGCGGCCGAGGCCGTGGGAACAGTGCTGGCCGAGGCGCTGCTGGAGGCGGGGGACTCGGACGGGGCCTTCGCCGTCAGGTGCGCCATGTCCGACCCTTCGAACGGGGAGGGGACTGACGTGGTTGAAGAGCTGGGGAGGATCGCCTCCATCGCCCTCCGGGGAGATGAGGAGGAGGAGGAAGAGTCCAAGGAGGAGGAGCAGCAGCAGCAGCAGCAGCAGCAGCTTGACGCAGAGCCGGCCGCCGTTCCCGTCAGGGAGGAGAGGCGCGTCACGTTCTGCCAATCAGGGGACGCTGAGGGGCCGGAGCAGATGCAGGAGCAGGAGGCCCGCGCCATCGCCTCTAGCTTCGCCTCCGGTGGGCCGGACCTGGCCCGGAACCTGTACCTGGCCTACCGCGCCGCGTACGCCTCAGGGAAGGGGGCGCCGGGAGCCGGTCCGGTCCTGGTCCTGGCCGAAGGAGCGGCAAGAGCTGCGGTCCTAGCGGCCACCCTGGGCGGACGCACCCTCGAGGAGCTCGATGGGAACCTGGCCGGGACCGGGGGGGCGCTCGCTGCGCTGGACGGGGCGCTGGTCAATCCCGCCGTGGGAGCCGTTGGGGGGGCAGCCGATGCGGTCGCTGCCGCCGTCGGGGGCGCGGTGGGCGGCGCGGTGGACGCTGTCGGCGGTGCCGCGGACGCCGTCGGTGGCGCAGTGGGAGGTGCAGTGGACGCCGTCGGGGGCGCCGTCGGCGGCGCGGTGGACGCCGTCGGGGGCGCCGTCGGCGGCGCGGTGGACGCTGTCGGCGGTGCAGCGGACGCCGTCGGTGGCGCAGTGGGAGGTGCAGTGGACGCCGTCGGGGGCGCCGTCGGCGGCGCGGTGGACGCTGTCGGCGGTGCAGCGGACGCCGTCGGTGGTGCAGTGGGAGGTGCAGTGGACGCCGTCGGCGGGGCCGCGGATGCGGTCGTTGGAGCCGTGGGAAATGCGGTCGACGCGGTAGGCGGGGCCGCGGGTGCTGTCAAGTCCGCGGTCCTGGCACCGTTCGGGCACGGGCAGTGATCACGGGACGGACACAAGACACGCCCCGACTGTTCCGACCGCCAGGGGGCATGTCCCGTGCTGGTCGAGACGGAGCGTGCCGCACTTGGTGTCAGGTCATTTATTTTTAGGGAAGCACATGTGTGCGAACATAACCAGTAGTTGATTCTTAATTTTTTTAACAACCCAGCGTCCGGAAATTGTACATACTGGCTGTCAGCGGCGGGGCGGATAAATGATCGATGAAGTCCAGCGGCAACAAGGTCGACCCAGAGAGAAGCCTCCTTTCATTGGAGGGCGTCGTCAGGTGCTGTCGTCAATTCCCTTTAGCCAAACAATGACAACGCACACGTTGTCACCGGATCCTCTCTTGATCGCTTCGTTCGCAACGAACCGGGACATGCTTTTCCTCCGTACAAGCTTCGCGCTCTTGGGGCCGACCGGCTTTCCTCCGGTCTTGGCCGGTGAGTCCAGGCGGTTGTGGACGAAGGAAACCACCTCGGAGCTCGACATGACGTCCCAAAGACCGTCCGATGCGAGCAGGATGAATTCATCGCCCTCCTCCACAACCGGAAATCTCTTTATTTCGGCTTCGCCGCTGACAGCCGGCTTCGCGAAGCGATCACCGATGGCTCTTGATAGAGAAAGATTGCGCACCCTATGGACCTTGCAGTAATGGTCCCACTCTATGCGCTCCCCCATTGCAAGAATGCGCGCCTTTTCGCGCTCGTCGTTGGGCTTATGGTCGCGGGTCAGGTCCACGGCCCTCCCCCTTCGACTCAAGATCGCGCGGCTATCCCCCACATTTGCGGATACTAGGGTTCGGGTGCCATCTTTGTCCTCGTGAACGGCGACGGCAACCGCCGTCGATCCTTGGTACTGCAAGTCGTTATTCATGCAAACTTCCTTATCAACCTCCTCGAAGGACGATCGGAATGCTGAAACGAACGAAGCGATGCTAGGGTATTTCGGGTTATCAGCCAAGGCGCCTTCGTCTCGGTAGTCTCCCTCTGTCGCCCGATTGAAACGGATGAACTTTTCGTAAAGGCGATCTCGCAGATATTGGCTGACACCCCCGCCGCCATGACCGTCGAATACCGCGGCGAAGCGGCCTCCGTCTGCCACGAAATATGCGTCCTCCATAGAGAGCCTTCCACCCTTGAGAGCACGGATAGAAGTCTGCGGACAGGTATCGAAAGGAGCAAGCCCGGAAAACTCGATATGAGAATACTTTTGGACGCAAAGTAAAAAATAAAGGAGTAGTTGACAAGGGGTAGATCAAGCAAGAACTTACATCGTATGCACCAGGGCTTGCCACATCAGTCCTACTGTCCGAAGAAGTCGAAGTTTTCCTGGCCGTTGACCATTCCTCGGCAGAAACAAAGTCCCTCACTGTCCGACGCCGAAATCCAAAGACAGCTCCATCATCATTTCCAGATGCGGCTTCTGCGGCAGCTTTGGGAGATGCGAGGTTCTGGCCTGTACCCAAATCCAAAACGAGCGATCCCATCGCGGCTAAGGCCAGAGCACTTGCCGTGAGCATTTCGGCGGATCTGATATGATTACCTCCGTTGCCGTCCTCTGTCCGGCCGGCGTTTTGCCCCCCCGCCGAAAGGGCGGCAGCCGCCGAAGACCTTGCCGTCTCATGCGAAGGATACGTCCCGGCGGTAGACAAATTTCCGGCTCCAGAAACGTACGATGCCGAACAGCATAGGTGAACCGACGATGACGGGTTAACAACCGTTTCAGATGACGACCGAGAGGAGGCGGACGCTATGCAGGAGATTGACCCAGGATTGCTTGGAGTAGTCGTCGGGTTCGGTCCACCGCCTGAGATCAAAGGGGTGGCAAAATGGCGTCTCTTGTGGTTAGAACAGCTGCGGGCGGATCCGAGGACGAGCTGCCGGCTGGCAGAAGATACGAGAACAGCTGACATGTCAAATGCTTTTTATTCTTCTTCTTGTAGAACTTGAAGGCCGCCGTTTTGGTGTCCTTGGGGGGGGGCTTTGCCTCAAGAATGAGGTCCAGGGAGAATGGCCCGGGACAGCTGTTGTAAGTTGTGAACTGTGTTCGAAGATATCACTACCTGAGGCATTTTAGGTACAAATTAATATAAAAATTGAGTATTTTGTTAAATGAAAATATTATTCCTATATGATAGAATTAAACAATATCTATATTTGAAACAATGAAGAAGTGGTGATTGTATTTTATAGGGAAGCTAGAACAGTCGGTGTCATCAGTCATCAATGTATGCATAATATGCATACGAGCGTAGTAAAAATACCAGCCAGTAGTGGGAATTCCCAGCCAGTATTCATATCATACAGCTATAGATGTATGTACTGCTTAGTACCGAAGCGCACGCGCGTACATGTACTCTAGCAAGTACATACTCTCGAGTATGCATACGAGCTCGTGTAATATGTATATATATATATGTATATACTTGTCTTCTAGCACGTTCCGCTTTCGCTTGGTCTCTCTGTTCATATCATTACGCTCCTCGTATTATATACGAGCTCGTAGAGTACTACTACCCCTACTGTAGTATTAATACTACCATGCATATATATATATTTATGTTAGATTGTTCTTACTGCATTCTCTCATTAAAATGAAAAATTCAGGAAAGCTAGAAATGATGGCGGTCCAAGACGTGATCATCCTACATGGGGGGGAGCTCTCCTCTGACATCGCCTCGCGGCTGGAGGCCAAGATCTCTGTGCAGCTCGGTAAGGACCGTGTCAAATTGCTGCCCATGTCTTCGAGCCGGGAGGTCAAATCAATTCTCGAGGCGCCGCCAACGACTCTAGCTGTTTTCGTCGCGCAGACCATCGAAAACGAGGCCCCCCCGGAGGACGCGGGCGCCTGTGTGCGCTTCTTCAAGCGCAGGACGCATCCTGCTGATCTACTGGCTGGTAAATTCCAGTTCGCTGTGCTAGGATTGGGCGACTCCAATCTGCTCCTGGACCGCCAGCACACTGCCGCCAAGGACTGCAACCAGGTCGCGCAAGCACTGGACCGGAGGCTCGAAGACGTCGGGGGGGTAAGGTACTGCAATCGGGGAGAAGCTGACGAGCGCACGGGTCTCTTAGAGGTGGAGCCATGGATGGACGAGCTTTTGGATAAAATCAAGGTCGCGTGATGCACGCCGCTACGCGTAGTTAAGAGGGTCGCCTTCGATAGATTTCAAAGAAGTCCTTTTCCATGTACACAATGTATTGAAAGGTTGATATTGCTTTTGTATTCTCTATTATTATGTATTCCGTCGATTGATCTCTGGCGACATTGTAGCCGCAACTGTGGGGAAAAGAAAGATTTGCCCATACGCCCAAGAATCTCATCCTCGCCGGGTGTGTGCCGTAGTAGATTGGTTCTACTTGACTCGCGTTTCCGGCGATTAATTGTTTGGCTCCGTCCTTTCCATGACAATGACCAATTTCGAGAACGGCCATTTTAAACTCTCCACTTCCAACATTACACACGGCTAATAAACTGAGATTGGTAGTGCCGTCCAAGGAGCGGTCGTGACAATTGAATGAAATACACTGGCATTTCCGCCGCCCCTCATTCTTATGCAGCAAACATCCCCTAATAAGATGCCCCGTTACCACCACGGAGCTGCAGAACCATGTGAATAGTCGCGCCAGCGGCAATATTGTACGAATCCAAGGTCTTGTCGTCGGCAAGCTGCTTCCCCGAGTAGATGAGACGGATCTGGTCCACCTGGATGCCCTCCTTTTCCTGCAGAGCCTGTTTGACGGCCAAGACCTGGTTTTCAGGCTCAAAATTGAAGGCCTGTTTGCGGCCAGTCAGAGTTTTGATAAAAATCTGCGGTTCACGAGGGTGGATGCGAAGATAGATGCCAGCAAGGTGAGATGTAGTTCGGCATTTTGTAATAATTCTATTGCGAACACGGCGAGAGAGTGCTCCGGGACAATGACGTGCATCAAGCTTAGCACAGCCACGGTGGGGACGCTGGTGGCAGAGGGAAGAGGATTTAGACTGGCCAGAAGTTTTCTACTGGTAATTTAAAGTCGTACCCGTCGGAGACGAAATGTACTGGTCATCCCGCCATCTTCATGGTCCAGGGACAGTGAGGTGCTCCGGCGCTCCATTGTGATGGCCTCTGTGTAGAACCATACTGATTCCTTAGTTGAAAGAGAAAAACATGCCGAAGTGGTAATCGAAAAGCCCCATATCGGACTGAGAGGGCGGTGAGATATCAACACAACCACTGCCCCCGGAATTACTTACCTGCATATTATGAAGGCGGTAAACGAATAGATCAGAAAGGTCTTGTCCGCAGGAAGTGCTGCTGCGACTTCGGAGTCGAGTTTGAGCCCGATGAACAGCCGGGAGTCACGGGATGTGAGAGCTCTTTGCTACCTACCTGGTATTAAACATGCTTCGTGTGTTATGCAATGCTAAGTTATGCATACATACACGTTAGTACGAGCTCGTAATATCATTATTTATTTGTTAGCTACCGCGTACGATTGCTTCGATTACTCGTACTTTACATTTTTTATTTAATTGAGCCATGACTAAAATATATAGATCTACTTAGGAAGAACAGGAAAGTACAGCGATGGGGTCGGCGAAAGGTGAGAATGACTAATAAAAAGAGGAACATCTCCATCATTCACAATGGAAGTGCGTCAACAAGAAGATTCCTAGCCAATGCTGACCCTCTCGGCGGATGAGAAGCCCACAACCAACAGCGAAATCACGCTCCGCCGACCTTCAGAGAGAGGGTCGGCATTTCATTTGCTGCGGTAAGGCAGCCACTTCTCTATCTTGCCCTTCGTCTCCGTTGAGGTCCTCAAGCGAAAAAACTTTCAAATCGCATCTTTTTGGCCTATTCCTAAATTCTTAAACTACAATGTCGCTAGATGTGCTAAGCCTGATCGTCAAAATAAATACCGTTACAATTCAGTCGCTGGTGGTCCAAGGCTTTTGGGTTCAGGTGCTGGGGCTCCATTGAGCGGGCTTACTTTGGCACCGCTTTCTCCCTCGCTGAGTCCCCAAGGGAACATGGTGACAAGTTCCTCGGCCGCCGTTGGGTGAATTGCTATCGTCGAATCAAAGTCGGCCTTAGTTGCTCCCATTTTTATGGCGATGGCAAAGCCTTGGAGCATTTCATCTGCGCCCATCCCAATAACATGCAGTCCAACCACCAGTTCCTCCTTTCCAGCGCAGATGAGCTTCATGGTGGTTTTGGGCTTCTCGTCGGAGTCAACTGCCCAAACGCCATAATGGAGATTGGCAAATTTGCTTTTGTAGATCTTGAGGTTGTCTTCTCCGTACCTTTCAATAGCTTGCTTCTCTGTCAGACCAACCGTCCCAATGGGTGGATGGCTGAAAACCACGGATGGGACATTTTCGTAGCTAACCTTGGCCTTGGAAAACTCTTGACCTCCGAACAATCGATCCGCCAAACGCCGACCAGCCGCAATGGCCATGGGAGTGAGCTCGACTTGACCGCAAACATCCCCCAAAGCAAAAATCCCTTGACTAGAAGTTTCGCTGTATTCGTCGACCTTAATGTATCCACCTTCTCGTGTCTCCACATCGGCGTTGTCGAGATTCAGAGGATCAACTAGTGGCGCACGCCCAACCGCCATGATTACCGCATCGACGTCCTCAATCGTTTCCCCATTAAGCAGGTTCACAGCCTTCTTCCCCTCGTCACTACTTCTAATCGATTTCACACCACCAGTGTTGCGATATATAGTTGTGCCCTGGTTTTGCATTTCTTCATCGAGCTCATCACTGAGAGTAATATCAAAATCTCGAAGAAATTTGCCCTTACGAAGTACTAGACTGGTTTCCGAGCCGAGCGCCTGCAGCACGCCAGCGAGCTCCACGGCAATGTATCCCGCCCCAACGACGACAGTCTTCTCGGGGAGCTCATCTAGATCGAAAAACCCATCGCTGCTGATTGTATGCTCCCTAATCCCCTCGCCCGAAGGAATCGCGGGGTATCCGCCCGTCGCTATCAATACATTCTTGGCGGTGTACGTTATTGGGTCCCCTCCGCCATCAGGAGTGATGGAGACCCCTTTTCCGCCCTCGGCAAAGGCAGCCTCTCCAAAAATTGTCGTGATTCCACTGTTGGCAATATTACGGTCGTAGATACCATTGAGCCGGCTGATGTAGCTGTCTCTCGCCCGCTTGAGAAAGTTCCAATCGAAGGATGCCCCCATCGCACCGCCGAATCCGTAGTGGTGCATCTCCTGCAACGTCTCGGCGATAGAGGCGGCATTCCACATGACCTTCTTAGGGACACACCCAACGTTGACGCACGTGCCTCCGAGACGGCCCTTCTCGACGACAGCCACCTTGGCACCGTACGACGCCGCCCTCCGGGCCGAGGCGATTCCACCTGACCCGGCCCCAATCACAAGCAAGTCAAAGTCAGTCTCGGTCGCATCGGTCTCAGAGGCGTCGGTCGACAGGGAGAGCGTATTGCTGTGACGGCCGAAGGCTGGTCGGACGCGGCTGTATTGGCTTTGAGTATCACGAGCAATGGTGTAGGCCGCGGCGCTGAAGTTGCGCTGCCCCCCCAGCGGCACTACAAAGGCGGCAGAAGCTCGGTGAAAGAATAGGCTGGTGGTGACTACGGTCACGAGGGGGAACATGCGAATCCCTCTGCTGATCATGGCTTTATATTTGCCTGCGCAACGAACGATGCCAGGGCGTGCCCCTGTCACAGTCGATAGGATTCAAGCGATAGATATTCGTTCAAAGCGTATTATACACCAATGCACCAATCGATATCCCGATCGAGAGTCGCGAGGCGCAAGTCAATGACGAACAGCAGAAAGATCTTTCTTTTTTATACCCCGTTGGAGGCTACGAGCTCGTACGTCTGCTGTATCCTATCCGAGGAGCTTCGATTCCTGCGGGAATTCCTACTGGTTTCGTCTAGCTTCTCGTATAGTGTCATCTACCTGAGCTGTTTCAAACTATCCATACGAGAGCCCGTACACCTGCCGTTTACTGCTGTACTGTGAAGTACGAGGTAAGTATCAACAACAACAAATACGAGCGTAGTAATAAAAAATGTTTGCTCTCATCATATCGACTCTCGACTCTCGACTCTCCGCTTAATAAACCATGCTAAGCTCCAGACGACTGGTTTCGTCGCTTGTCCGAAGAAGAATAAGCCTGACAGCACGGAAAACTATGAGCACGTCACCGGCATCCAACTTCCCCGTCGCGGCCACCATCACTGAGAAGCTCACCGCAGCGTTCGCGCCGCTGCACCATCTCGAAGTCCGCAACGAATCCCACATGCACAATGTCCCCCCTAACTCTGAGACACACTTTAAGGTCATCATCGCCTCCCCGACCTTTCAGGAATACAAGACGCCAATCGCTCGGCATCGGGCAATCAATAAGGTTCTGGCAGAAGAGGTCGCGACCGAAGGACCAGTGCATGCTCTTAGCATTGTGGCAAAGACGCCTAAGCAGTGGGACAAGATGGTCGAAGAGGGGAAGGCTGTTGGGAGCAGCCCAAACTGTCGAGGAGGAGATGGAAGTTTGCCACCAAAACATAGCACAGTATAGAAGGTAAATGCGATGAAAATTCCTTGACTGGGGGGGCCAACAAATCCTTGGGTTGTGCAGGCTCCTTCTTACGGGCTCGTAGATAATGTGTCTCCGTCCGCTTCCAAAGAATTTATCTTCTTCAGTAACTCCCTCATCATGTCGTCCTGCTGGCCGAGTCTCTCACGTATATATTTATGGTTGTTGGTTTCGCCCCCTCCAAGATGATGAGGCTGTTTTCCTCCCTTCGAGTCTGAGCATCTTAGGATGGACGATCGAACTTTTCGAAGGTCGACAATGCTCCGTCCTGGACAGAAGTGCCCCGTAACCAGCATTGTATCCACGTCTGCTCCGGACAAACTAGCTGATGGCACTGCAACGTTCTTGCCATATGTACTGTTTCCAGGAAACCATCCATCTGCACCATATCTAGGCCTATCTTTTCTTCCGCCTTGCTTCGTCTCTCTGATCCCTTCCAATTCAGAGCTAAGGGCTAAGCGCGGGGCTTCCAAATCACTAAAGTTGTTTGATGAAATATCTTTTTCGTTTCTGTGCTGCGACTCTCTCGTGTCACGAAAGGCCGTGCTTCTGCGCGCAATGTCATCGCAAATTTCCGTTACATCTGATGCTGTGGCGGTGAGAGTCGCCGCGTTTGTTCTCAACGATCGGTTCCTCGCATGTGAGGCATCGTGCTCGACTTCCTCGTAACTGGGACTGCACTTATCGAATTGGAGTGCTCCGCCGCGATTGATCTCCTCGATGCGATTATGAGCCACCGACAGATTATCCTGTCCAACTCGCCGTTCGAGGCCTTGTTTCATATTTCTCTCTACTGCTTCGACGGCTCGGTCAAGATCAGACCTTGCCACTTTAAAGTCGACTCCCCTTTGCTTACTCCTTGATAAAGACGTTTCCAGCTGACGAGCGACAACGAGCTCGTTGATACGACGAGCAAAATCAGGATTCTTCCGCAAAATTGCGTCAAAAGCCTGCTGGCCTAAAACATTGATCTCGCATATAGTTCGCGACTGGACAGAGCAAGTTCGTCTGACCTCCATGACGAGGGAAATTTCACCAAAGAAGGATCCATTTCGAAGAAGGATTGGAGGGGCGGTAAGTCTCTTGCTGGGATGGAGATCATCTCTCAATACCTCCACGACACCCTTTGAAATTATGAAGAGTTCTTTGCCAATGTCTCCCTTGAATAGAATCATGTCGTCCGGTAAAAATATTCTTGTACGCAGAGAAAGGCAAATTTCGCCCAAGAGCAAATCGTCCACTTCTGAGAAGAAAGAAATATGCGACACAACGTCCTTGAATAAGTGCAATGCGAGCTTCCTTTGCAGATCTGTTGACATTTGTTGATCACTTAGCAGTGCAATCTTGTCGTCGTATTGGCGCTGATGAATCCAGACGTAAGTGTGATAGGCCTTTACTTGTTCTTGCAGGTCGTTTGGAACACCGTAATACTCCATCTCGTGTTTCACTCGATCGCTGCACCGTTGGAACGCTGCACTCGCTTGCGTTTTACCCATCAAGTAGGCATTCATCTCGCTGAGGAGCAAGGCGACGACGAAGAGCCCACCTACCATATAAAGAGTGCTCAAGATGTAAATAAGAATCCGATCGTCCTCTCGCCTTTCGATTAGCACGTCAAGGCTATTTGAACTACCGACAATGTGGGTGTTAGAAATTCCAAGCATCATTGACGCGCAGAGATGAAATGCTTCCACATATAGATTCATAACATTTCCCTGCGAGCACACATCTGTTCCAGCGTAGCTTTCTTCATCAAACTTTGCACATGGATCTAGTGCCAGCATCCATATGCACGCGCCAAAATGAAGTAGGGTGAATACGAGAGTGGCAACCTGAACGAGGTCGTATACGTGCTTGTGGTCACGTACGTACTTCATAATCCGGGAAATGCGCAAAAGTTTTGGGATTTTGAAGTACTTGACGAGCTTGATCGACTTGCGGGAGGATGCTTCTGCCCTGATAATTTTCTCGAATGGTAGCGCACCGAGAAAATCGATTAGGAACCAAGTCTTAAGGTAGTTCGACACGATTTTTTCCGGCTTCGTCACAACTGTGCCGTGGAGGATGTAGCCTGTGCGAAAGTTGAGTACAATGTCAACCGCGAACCATACATCGAGCAGGTCCAATAAGATCTTAAGAGTTCTTGGGAGCATGTACCAGTCGAAACCAATCTCAAAGGGGATGACAACCACAAGCAATAGTACCCAAACAACAGTGATGAAATCGAACGTCCTGCGGAATCGGTCGTTTGGGTGAATTGTATGGCAATACCATGGTTTAGAACCAACTACTCGCTCCCTTTCTGCGTAGTCGGTATGAAACACTTGGATCGCCCGCCTCTTAATATCGGCATGGTCAAGATATTGCGTACCGTTGACCATCACTCTTTGATCCGACGCCTCTACTTTGGGAGCCGCCGAGAGTTGCTCCGCGTTGCTCTGTTTTTTGCAGGGAATTTCCGGTTGCCCCCCCCCGTCATTCAAAGAAGGTGGCGCAACGCATGCTTTTCGTCGACGAAAGAATTTTGTTTGGCGGTTCAGGTACAGCGAGGCTCTCTTCATTATTCCTTCTTGGTTTCAATGCCTCCCCAGGTTTCCACAAAAAACTCCAACGAACCATAACTGAGCAGCAAGAAGAGTAAGCTTTCCCTCACTGGTCACAACCAAAGGGGCTGCAAGAGAAAATATTCACGATTCGTTTTGTCTGACCCAGAATATTATTCCATTCCTCGAAGTTAATTCAACCGAACCGTAGAAACAATTTACCCCATGACAATGACTAACGCAACATCTTCCTTGGCAATAGCTGACCAACAGCTCGAGGACGTTCGCGAGAGGATCCGCTTACTGCAGCAGGATGTTCGGGCCAATGTTGACATTCTGGAAACGACGAAGGTGAACAATGAAGAGGAAATTAAGACACTTCAAGAAGAGAACAAGGAGCTCAAGTCCAACCTCACCATGATGCACAAAACATTTGGTTCTTCTAGAAAGAAAGACGATAATGAATTGGTATTGATGAGAAAAGAAGTACGTGTACGAAGAGCGGAGTATGACGCTCTCAAAGTAGCCTCAAGGAAGCGGCAAGCGGAGCTTGAACGACTACAAGACGAGGCAAGGGCATGTGAACTTGAGGCACAGAAGCCAAATCAGGAGGATAGTTCTCTGGCACGTCAGATTCGATCGCTTGAAAACCGTTTGGACAAGGCGATGATCAAATACAACGAGGCTCAGAGCATCAAAGGGACGTATGAGCAGATTGTCAAGCGTTTGAAAGATGAGCGAATAAGTTTTGACAACCAGCTTACTGCACTGGAGAGAACCGTTCAGGCGAAAGAAAGAGATTACGAAGAGCTCATGTTGCTGTCAGCAGATGCGAGCCACGCGCGTGACGTTGCACTGCAGGAGCTACATGTCGCTCGTTGCGCTTACGAGGAAAATCGAATCTGCCGAGAAGGTGAGCTCCGAGAACGGCATCAAGTCATCAAGGTGCGGAGGCAAATGATGGAAAGACAAAAAATGAGAGAAGAAAAGCAAAAGGAATTGCTCGAGAGGGAGTATTCTGGCGACGAGACGGAGAGAGGCGATGGAGTTATTTCAGATACCAATCTACTCTCGAGATTATCTGGAAATGGAACGAAATGGAGACGAGAGCGCGCTAGTTGCATCATTGCTGGAAAAAGTGGAGATCAAGTGCAGGAAGAAGAGGAAATAAAGATTGATATGTACGAAAGCGCCTTTCGAAAGATCAGGGAAGCGACGGGCGTGAGCGATGTCAATGAAGTCATC
>Ga0315315_10001316_pt1 | contig 22653 bp, 21 predicted proteins | sample M140m3416metaG_FD_203699 | JGI IMG/M metagenome (GOLD analysis project Ga0315315, IMG submission 203699) | Ammonia-oxidizing marine archaeal communities from Monterey Bay, California, United States - M1 40m 3416 | ecosystem: Environmental > Aquatic > Marine > Intertidal zone | place: USA...
CTAAAGCAGAAGCTAAAAAGGAAGAGCCTAAAAAGGAAGAACCAAAAGATAAAAAATAAGGTTTAAAAAATGCTCGAAGTACAAATATTTACTTTGTATCCGGATTTATATCCTGGGCTTTTAGATGTAGGCATCTATAAGAAAGCAAAGGAAAAACAAAAATGGAGTCTCAAGATTATAGACATTAGAGACTATGCTCTTGATGATAATCGGACAGTTGATGATACACCTTTCGGTGGCGGAAGTGGTATGTTATTAAAGCCAGATGTTGTAGCATCTGCTTTAGATAAAAATATAAAAGCTAAAGAAAAAATAATTTACTTATCTCCTAAAGGTAAAAAGCTAGATCAACAAGAAGTAAAATCTTTGAGTAAGCTTAAAAAAATAAATATTTTATGTGGTCATTTTGAAGGTGTTGATCAAAGACTTTTAGAGACAAGAAATATTGAAGAATACAGTATAGGAGATTTTATTTTATCAGGAGGTGAGAGCGCATCATTTGTATTCGTAGATGCATTAGTAAGACTTCTACCAGGCGTTTTGGGTAATGCTAATTCTACTAAAGATGAGAGTTTTGAAAATAATCTTTTGGAGTATCCTCAATACACTAAACCAAGAGATTGGGAGGGTAAAAAAGTGCCAGAAGTCCTATTTTCCGGTGATCATGCTAAAATAAAGGGGTGGCGTTTATCTCAATCTGAGGCTATAACACAACGCCAAAGATCTGATCTTTGGAAAAAATACTTAGAGAAAAAAAATGAAGAACATTGAAGATATTAATAAAGCAGCAATTCAAAAAATAACAGCCAACAAGAAAATTACTGAATTTTCTCCAGGCGACACTATTAAAGTTGGTGTAAAAATTGTTGAAGGGAAGAGAGAACGAATTCAATATTTTGAAGGTGTTTGTATTGCAAAAAAAAACAGAGACCTAAACTCTTCTTTCACTGTCAGAAAAATTTCTTTTGGTGAAGGAGTTGAAAGAACCTTTGCGTTATACAGCCCAAATGTAGACTCCATTAAAGTGATACGATCAGGAAAAGTTAGAAGGGCCAAACTTTATTATTTAAGAGACAGAAAAGGTAAATCCGCTAGAATTGCAGAAAAAATTAAAAAGAAAATTGGTGTTGATGTATCTGTTAAACTAGAAGAACCAAAAAAATTAGCTGAACCAGTAAAAGTCGAGGCAACTGCTCAAAAAGAAGTAAGTGTCAAAAAAAAAGAAACTTCGCCTGAAGTTAAAGACGAAAAATCGACTAAAGAAAAAAAATAAAATTTTTAATGCCAAAAACTCTATATGATAAGATATGGGAAAACCATCTTGTCCATGAACAGGACGACGGTACAGCACTAATTTATGTTGACAGACATTTAATTCACGAAGTCACAAGCCCCCAAGCCTTTGAAGGTCTGAGAATGCAAAAAAGAAAAGTAAGAAAACCAGAATTAACTCTAGCTGTTCCAGATCATAATGTTCCAACAACAGATAGATCAAAAGGAATAGACGATGAAGAGTCTAAAATTCAAGTAGATACTTTAAGAAAAAATTGTAAAGAATTTGGTATCAATCTTTTTGATGTAAATGATAAAAGACAAGGTATTGTTCACATTATAGGGCCAGAACAAGGTTTTACACAACCGGGAACTGTTATTGTTTGTGGTGACAGTCATACTGCAACGCACGGAGCTTTTGGAGCTTTGGCGTTTGGAATTGGAACCTCTGAAGTTGAACATGTTTTAGCCACTCAAACATTAATTCAAAAGAAATCAAAAAATTTAAGAATTAATGTAAACGGTAAACTGCCAATAGGAGTTACTGCTAAAGACGTAATTTTAAAAATCATCGGAACGATTGGAACAGCTGGTGGAACTGGCTTTGTTATAGAATTTGCTGGAGAAGTTATTAGTAATCTAAGTATCGAAGAGAGAATGACAGTTTGTAATATGACCATTGAAGCTGGAGCTAGAGCAGGACTTATAGCACCTGATAAAAAAACTTTTAGATATTTTAAAGATAAACCAATGTCCCCAAAAGGAGGGAATTGGGATAAAGCTTTAGATTATTGGAAGCAGTTATACTCTGATAAAGATTGTAAATTCGATAAAGAGATAAATATTGATGCTAAAGAAATTGAACCTTTGGTAACTTGGGGAACATCACCTCAAGATGTAGCGTCTGTTACGAGCATTGTCCCAGACCCCAATAAAGAATCTAACGAAGATAGAAAGGCAGCAATGGAAAGATCACTTAATTATATGGGATTAAAGGCAAATACAAAAATTTCAGATATTAAAATAGATAAAGTTTTTATTGGAAGCTGTACTAATGGCAGAATTGAAGATTTAAGGAATGCTGCAAATCTATTGAAAGGCAAGAAGGTAGCAAAAAATGTAAGTGCTATTGTTGTCCCCGGTTCTGGTTTGGTAAAAGCTCAAGCAGAAGAAGAAGGTCTAGATAAAATTTTTAAAGAGGCTGGTTTTGAGTGGCGAGAGCCTGGTTGTTCGATGTGTCTTGCAATGAACGCGGATAAATTAAAGCCTAAAGAAAGATGTGCATCCACATCTAATAGAAATTTTGAGGGACGACAAGGTCGTGGCGGAAGAACACATTTAGTAAGTCCAGGTATGGCTGTTGCAGCTGCAGTAAATGGGCATTTAGCAGATGTAAGAAAGATTCAATAATGGAAAAATTCATAAATTTAAAGAGCATCCCCTCATATTTACCATTACAGAATATTGATACGGACATGATTATTCCAAAACAGTTCCTAAAAACTATTAAAAGAACAGGTTTGGGAAAAAGTTTATTTTATGAGATGAGATATGACGAGAATGAAAATCTTATAAAGGATTTTACACTAAATAATGATCCTTATAATAAATCAAAAATCTTATTAGCAGGTAAAAACTTTGGATGCGGTTCATCTAGAGAACATGCTCCATGGGCTTTATCCGATTTTGGCATCAAATGTATTATTAGTTCAAGCTTTGCGGATATATTTTACAATAATTGTTTCAAGAACGGTATTTTACCAATTAAAACTGATGAACAAATAGTATTAGAGTTATCGGAATATTCCAAAAGAAAAGAGGAAATCGAAGTAGATCTTCAAAAACAAGAAATTAAATTTGGAAATAAAGTTATTAAATTTGAAGTAGATTCATTTAAAAAGAAATGTTTGATCGAAGGACTAGATGATATTGGATTATCGATGGAAAAAATTAATTATATTGATGAATTTGAAAAAAAATTAGAAGTTAATAAACCATGGTTAACAAAGAATGATTAAAGTTAAAGATAGAAAACTATTATTGTTACCTGGTGATGGTATTGGGCCTGAAGTTATAAGAGAAGTAAGAAAAATAATTGAATGGTTTAATAAAAATAAATCATTAGATTTTAAAATTGAGGAAGGTCTCGTGGGAGGAGCTTCTTATGATAAACATAAAAATCCAATTACAGATGAGGTTTTTTATAAGGCACTCGAAAGTGAAGCAGTAATCTTAGGTGCTGTTGGTGGTCCTAAGTATGATAATTTAGAATTTTCTAAGAGACCAGAAAGAGCTCTTTTAAAATTAAGAAAAGAATTAAAATTATTTGCCAACTTACGTCCAGCAATATGTTTTAAACAATTAGTTGAAGCTTCCTCTTTAAAGCCTGAAATTATTTCTGGTCTAGATATCATGATTGTAAGAGAATTAACTGGTGGAATTTATTTTGGTGAACCTAGAGGTATTGAGCCAATTGAAAATAATGAACGTAAAGGAGTAAATACTCATACGTACACAACGAGCGAAATTCAAAGAGTGGCACGCGTTGCTTTTGATTTAGCTAAAAAAAGAAAAAACAAAGTAACATCATGTGAAAAATCTAATGTCATGGAAGCCGGGGTATTATGGAGAGAGGAAGTTCAAGCTTTAAGAGATAAGGAGTATAAAAAAGTTGAATTAAGTCATATGCTTGCAGATAATTGTGCTATGCAACTACTTAGAGATCCAAAACAATTCGATGTTATAGTTACGGATAATTTATTTGGAGACATCCTATCGGATGAAGCTGCAATGCTAACTGGTTCTTTAGGATTATTGCCGTCAGCATCTCTTGGAGCAAAGGATAAAAATGGTAAGATAAGATCTATGTACGAGCCAGTTCATGGATCAGCCCCAGATATTGCAGGAAAAAATATAGCAAATCCAATAGCAACTATATTAAGTTTCTCAATGGCGCTAAGATATTCATTAGATTTAGATAATGAGGCAGATCAGCTTGATAAGGCTGTTCAATCAGTTCTTAACGATGACCTAAGAACTAAAGATATTATGTCTCAAAACAAAAAAGAAGTTTCTACTTCAGGGATGGGTGATGCTATAATAAGTTATTTAAAGTAATCTTTTAAATAATTTCTGCAATTTCAATTTTAGAGTTTTTATTATAATTAATATAATTTCTTAAAAAAATTAAAAAAAAAGTTTTTAAGAAAAAAATTATATAAAATTTATAATTGTTTTTTTTTAAATCAATCAAAAAAATCATCTTGGACCATAGCGTGAGCAGTTCCCTAAAACCATAGTTTGTATTGCCTAAATATCTCTTATTATGAGAGACATCAATAAAAGTAATTTTTTTTGTATATTTAAAAATCCAATAATCCAAGAAAATAAAATTTTCATTATTTTTTACGATTTTATCTTTTACTGATTTACTAAAAGATTTAAATGAAGATGTGTATATTTTGTATGACTTATTCATTAAAAAACTTGAAATTACATTATTTAATTTGCTGACAAAAATTTTAATGATGTTGTGTTCTCGTTTTATGTATTTGACGTAACAAACCTCATTATTTTTTAATTGTTTGAGCATACGAGGAATGTGCTTAGGATCATGCTGCATATCATCATCCATACAAACAATTAATTCACCACTGCAGTATTTAAGTCCACAAAAAATCGCGCTATGTTGACCATAATTCCTTTTTAGATTGATACCTTTAATAAAGATATTTTTATTTTTTAAATTTTTAATTTCTTCCCAACTGTCGTCTGAGCTAAAATCGTTGATTAATATTATTTCAAAAAAATTTGAATAATCTATCAAGTTCTTTTTTATCTCTGATACGAGAATATTTAATATCTTGGCACTATTATATACTGGAACAACTATTGAAACTTTCATAGATAATGTTTTTTAAGAACATTTTTTATATAGTTCTTTTTTTTTAAGTTTTTATAATACATTTTTGGCAACAAAGTATCACGTTTAATGATCTTTAAGTTAATATTTTTATTATTTTTTTTTAGTAATTTATAATTAATTCTTTTCCCTAATAATTTTGTAAATATCTGTAATAATTCAAGAACAGGTATGGATCTTGGATTAAAAATATTAATAATTTTTTTATTAGATGATTTGTAATTATATTTTTTAAAATATTTTTCTAAAATTTTATTTATATCATCTATATCTATTAAATTTCTTACTGAATCTTTCCAAACTATAAACTTTTTATTATTGAGAAAGGAATTATAGATTGAATTTGTGAGTGTATTTTTATTTTTATTTTTTCCGATAATTTGTGGCAGCCTAATAATAATATAATTTTCAAATTGATTTTTTAGAATATTCTCTATTTTTAGTTTATTCTTCACGTATAAATCATTTTTAAGATATTTATTTTCAACGCTAAGTGAACTTATATATACAAATACACGTTTTTTATTAATTTTTTTTAAAGTCTGCCTAAATTTAAAAATCTCTCTTTTATATTGTTTTTTTATTTTTAAATTTGAATTTGATACTCCAGCAGCATAAATAAAAAAAACTTTTGGTATATTAATTTTTTTTAGATTTTTTGCTAAAAAACCGTTACCAAAAACTTTCATTTTATTCCTTTGCAAAATAATAAGAATTAAAACATTTGTCTTTTAATTCAAAACCATTTGATTTTAAATAAGCCATAATTTTTTTTATTTTTGTTTTATTGATTATATTGAAATGCAATTCAAAAAATAAATATTTTATTCTTGAAAATTTTTTAATATTTAAAATGTAATATTCCTCATCACCTTCGATATCAAGTATTAAGGTATTAAAACTGTCAAAATTATTAACTTTATTTTTTTCAATATTCTTAATTAGCAATTTTTTTTTCGTTTTTATTTGACTAGAAGTAGATAGAAAATCATTTGTGAAAAAAAAATATTTATTGATAGTTTTTTTAAAAACTAAATTATTATTATAAATCTTAAATACAGTATTATTTTTGGAAAGATTATTTTTTAAATTTTTTAGAATTTTTTTGTTTATTTCAAAAACTAATATTTTATTTCCTGAATTTTTATACGTTAATGTAGGAATAAATCCTAACCCACCACCTAAAATTATTGATTTGTTTTTGGAAGTAATATTTCTTTCAATAAGTTTTCTATCGTTATATTCATATGTTTTGAATAAAAAACTTGAATAATTTTGTAATGGAATATCATTAATTTTTAACTCAAATTTCATGTTTTTATAATAAAAATTCTTGACAAAAAATTTATGAATAAAACCAAACAAATAGTTATGGTGTATAATATAATAGATAGGTGTTAGTATTATTTTTGTTAATGTATTAAATACCATGAGACAATATATAAATTTTTTAGACTTATTTCACCACAATAAACAGTAATGATTTAATGGATGAAAAAAAAATAAATAAAATTATAACATACAGTTTTTTCTCTTTTTATCTGTTCATTGGTGTTTTTACTCTCAATGATTATGGAATTAATATTGAGGAACATACCCAGATATATTCGGGTTTTTTCTGGTTAAATTATGTTTATGAATTTTTTCAAATTGATTTTCTTAAAAATGAAATAGCAGATAAATTAGGGGAAATAACAAAAGATAGAGACTTACCAAATCCAAAAATTTTTACGTATGGCCCTGTATTCGATTTGCCCACAGCTTTTTTGGACGTATTAATAAATAGTAAAGATAATTTTTTTAAATTTCAACAAAGACATATTTTAACTTTCCTTTTTTATTTTTTAAGTGCAATCGTATTTCTAAAAATTTTACTAATAAGATTTAAAAATTTTATTGTAAGTTTTGCTGGAACTTTACTATATGTTTTTTCACCGAGAATTTATGGAGACAGCTTTCATAACAATAAAGATATTTTATTCTTATCTTTAGTTGTTTTATCAATTTTTTTTATAATTAAAATTTTTAGAAAATCAAAAACAAAACATATTATTTTATTTTCTTTATTTGCTGCATTATCTACGTCAACAAGAATATTTGGTTTATTTTTGCCCATATCTTTAATTCTTTTTCTTTTTGTCGACACAATAAATAAGAAAGAAAAAATTGTTAAAAAAATTTTGTTAATAGTATCTACTTATATATTTTTTTTAATTTTACATTGGCCATACTTATGGGAAGACCCGGTAAATAATTTTTTTAATTTCATTTTGAAATCAAAGACGTGGATATTTTCTTATCATATTTTGTATGATGGTAATTATTTACTAACCACAGGTCTGCCAGACTCTTTTCTTTTCAAATGGATAGGAATTTCCACACCGATTTTCAATCTCATTTTATTTATTTTCGGTGCCTATTTATTGTATGCTAGATTCTTCAATAGACTAATATCTATCGAGTCTAAGAATGATTTTAGATGTGATTTTTGGAGAAGCAAAAAAGAAATGATAGATTATTTTATAATTTTTAACATTACTTCGATTTTATTACTAATTGTCTTTTTAAATGTTTCGTTTGCCAGCGGTTGGAGACATTTATATTATCTAAATTTTTTTATGATTTACATAAGCACTTTCTGCTTAAGTTATTCTTTTTTAAAATTTAAAAAAAATCATAATATTTTAAAAATTATTTTTATAGCTTTTTTTTCATTAAATATTTACAAAATTATTATTTTTCATCCCTATCAAAGTTTGTATCTAAATGAACTAGTCAAAAAAAAAAATAATTATTTAATTGATAGAGAAGGATTGACACGATTAGAGTCAATAAATAAAATTTTATCATTTGAAAAAGAAAAAAAGCAAGTAAATTTGGCTAACTCATCTTTTTTACCTTATTACCGAATACAAGATGCTCTAAGTGACAAAATAAACAATAAAATAGTATTTGTGGGCACTGACTATTCGGATGCAGATTACATTTTTAACAATTTTGTTTATGAGGTTAATCCTAGATTTAATGATAAGTACAAGATTCCGCAAAATTTTGAACAAATTTATATTCTAGAAATTGATGGAATTAAGATATATGAAATTTATAAAAAGTATTGATATTTAAATGAAAATTTTTGTTTATAAAATAATTGTTTTAATGGTAAGTTTATTTTTGTTATTCAACTTTACTATTGGATATCAGATAAGAAAAATTGAAGATAAAGTTACTAATTTAAGTTCAAAAGATAAAATCGAAGAAATTAAGATTAAATTAAAGAAAGAAATTCAGTCTGGCTTAGAAAAAGATAAAATTTTTAATGAAGAAGAGAGAATATTGCTAAGAGACTTTTTAGAAAAAATAGTAACAGAACTAGAACTAAATAAGATTAACAAATAAATAGGTTGGAAAATAATGGATATTGCGATTATCGGTGCAACTGGAAATGTTGGACGAAAAACAATTCAAATTTTAGAAAATTCAAAATTACCTATAAATAATCTTTTTTTGGTTGCATCTGCAAATAGTGAAGGAAAAAAAATTTTATTTAAAAAAAAGGAACTCACAGTTGAAAATTTAGAAAATTATAATTTTTCAAAAGCTAAAATTACATTTTTTGCAGCTGGCAGTGAAATTGCAAAAAAATGGGCCCCAATTGCTGCGAAAGAAACAATAGTTATTGATAACTCAAGTTTTTTTAGAATGAAAAACGATGTTCCTCTTGTTGTACCTGAAGTAAACGCAGACTCTTTAGATAAACATAAAAATATTATTTCAAACCCAAATTGTTCAACAATGCAGATGGTTCTCGCTTTGAAACCGCTACATGACGAGTATAAAATTAAAAGAGTTGTTGTATCGACTTATCAAGCTGTGTCCGGAGCAGGAAAAGCTTCGATGGATGAGCTTTTTGATCAATCAAAAGATTTCCTAAATAATAAAAAAATTAATGTAAAAAATTTTACAAAACAAATTGCTTTCAACCTGATACCACATATCGACGTTTTTGATAAAGATGGCTATACAAAAGAAGAATTGAAAATGACAAATGAAACGAAAAAAATTTTAGATGATGAAATTGATGTGACAGCTACTTGTGTAAGAGTTCCAGTTAAAACAGGACATTCCGAGTCAATTAACATTGAATTTGACAATTTATATGATTTTGAGAATATTATTAAAATTTTAAGTAATGCACCTGGATGTAAAGTAATTGATGAAAGAAAAGACGGAGGCTATATAACCCCGTTAGAAGCAGAAGGTGATTACACAACTTTTATTTCTAGAATAAGAAAAGATAATTCGAACGTTAAAGCTATTAATATTTGGGTTGTTTCTGACAATTTATTAAAAGGTGCTGCTTTAAACACAGTTCAGATTGCAGAGCATTTAATGAAAAAATTATAATTTTAGTTTATAAATCTTTTATGAAAGAAACAAAAAATCCTATAAGTCCGCATCTTCAAATATATAAATGGCAGATATCTTCTCTGCTTTCTATTGCACATAGAATAGTCGGTGTAATAAATATTTTAGCCATAACTATAATTTGTTTTTGGGGATTATCTTTATTACTTGGAGTTGAAAACTATCAAGTAATCAATATTTTTTTAAATAGTTTTTTGGGTAAGTTCATTGTAGTTGGAATTTGTTGGACCTTCAGTTTTCATATTTTAAATGAATTAAGACATTTGTTTTGGGATTTCGGATATGGTTTTGACCTACAAGTTTCTAAAGTTACTGGTGTTTTAGCGTTGGCAGGTTCATTCATCCTTACAATTTTATTTTATATTTTAGGAAAAAATTTTTTTTAATATGCATACATCAACAAAAAAATGGATTTTTACAAAGTTAAGCTCATTAATTCTCATTCCTTTTATGATATGGTTTATAATGAATTTTGTTTCAATTTATGAGAATGATTATCAAGAAGTTGCTCTTTTTTTTACTCAACAACCGTCAAAAAATTTATTTTGTATTTTCATTGTTATAGCTTTCTTTTTTTCAGCTTTAACAATAAGCGAGATATTTGAGGACTATATAAAAGATCAAAAAATCAAAAATGTCGCAAATAAACTAATGAATATATTTGCTATAATAATGCCTTTAATAACTATTATAGGAATATATAATTTATCGTAATGAGTGCATATAAAATTATAGATCACGAGTATGATGTTGTTGTTTTAGGCGCAGGAGGATCCGGATTAAGAGCAGCAGTTGGATTGTCCGAAGCTGGGCTAAAAACAGCCTGCATTTCAAAAGTATTTCCTACGCGAAGTCATACCTCTGCTGCACAAGGAGGTATTTCAGCAGCTTTAGGAAATATGGGTGAAGATGATTGGAGATGGCACATGTATGATACTGTTAAAGGTTCAGATTGGCTTGGTGATCAAGACGCTATTGAATATTTATGTAAAGAAGCGCCAAGAGCTGTTGTAGAGTTAGAAAGATATGGTGTGCCATTCAGCAGAACTGATGATGGAAAAATTTATCAACGTCCATTCGGTGGCATGACAAAAAATTATGGAAACGGAACAGCTCAGAGAACTTGCGCTGCTGCAGATAGAACAGGCCACGCAATTTTGCATACTTTATACGGACAAGCACTAAAACATAATACAGAATTTTTTATTGAATATTTTGCTCTAGATTTAATAATGAAAAATGGTGAATGCAAAGGTGTTATCGCTTGGAACTTAACAGATGGTACTATTCATAGATTTAGATCTCACATTACAATTATTGCAACAGGTGGATATGGAAAAGTCTACTATTCTGCTACTTCAGCACATACTTGCACAGGTGATGGAAATGCAATGGTATTAAGAGCAGGATTACCTTTACAAGATATGGAATTTGTCCAATTTCATCCTACCGGCATTTATGGAGTTGGGTGTTTGATAACTGAGGGCGCAAGAGGCGAAGGTGGATTTTTAGTAAATGGTAAAGGAGAAAGATTTATGGAACGGTACGCCCCAAACGCAAAAGATCTAGCGTCACGAGATGTGGTTAGTAGATCAATGGAAATGGAAATTAATGAAGGTAGAGGAGTTGGTAAAGAAAAGGATCATATAAATTTACATTTGGATCATTTAGACAAAGAGGTTTTAGAAGAAAGGCTTCCGGGTATAACTGAGGCAGCAAAAACTTTTGCAAATGTAGATGTAAATAAACAACCAATTCCTGTGGTGCCTACAGTCCATTATAATATGGGCGGCATACCGACAAATTACAAAGCAGAAGTTTTAACTTTGAATGGTACAGAAAAAACAGTTCCAGGATTAATGGCAATTGGAGAGGCTGCGTGCGTATCAGTTCATGGTGCCAACAGATTAGGATCGAATTCACTGATTGACCTTGTGGTGTTTGGAAGGGCAGCAGCTAAAAGAGCTGCTGAACTCGTTAAACCAGGTACTGCGCACGAAGAAGTTTCATCATCAGAAACTGATAAGTGTTTAGACAGATTTGATAAAATAAGAAACTCAACAGGTTCTACAAAAACTGCAGAATTAAGATTAAAAATGCAAAAAACAATGCAGTCAAAGTGCGCCGTTTTTAGAACTGAAAAAACATTAAAAGAAGGTGTGGATGAAATAAGAAAACCTTATGCAGGTATGGAAGATATTTCAGTAAAAGATAAATCTCTTCTTTTCAATACAGATTTAGTTGAAACTTTGGAATTTGATAATTTAATTAGACAAGCGTTAACTACTATGGACTCAGCTTATAATAGAAAAGAGAGTAGAGGAGCTCATGCAAGAGAAGATTTTAATAAAAGAGATGATCAAAATTTTATGAAACATACTTTAGCTTGGCAAAGTGATAAAAAGGTCAATATTAAGTACAGAGATGTTCACTCAAGAACATTAACAAATGATGTACAGTACTTTCCACCAAAGGAAAGAGTTTATTAATATGGTACAGTTTAACTTACCTCAAAACTCAAAAATAGAAATTGGTAAGTATTATAAAGATAAAACAAATTCTAAAAATTTAAAAAAAGTGAATGTTTATAGATGGGACCCATCTAATGGACAAAATCCAAGAGTAGATACTTTTGAAGTAGACATGAATAATTGTGGACCAAAAGTTTTAGATATTCTATTCAAAATAAAAAATGAAATAGACCCCTCACTTACATTTAGAAGATCATGTGCACACGGTGTCTGTGGATCCTGTGCAATGAATATAGATGGCGTAAATACTTTAGCATGCATAAAGTCACATACAGATATTAATGGTGAATTAAATGTCTACCCTCTTCCACATTTGAAAGTTGTAAAAGACTTAATCGGAGATTTATCAACTCTTTATAAGCAGTACGAGTCAATTAAACCGTGGTTACAAACTACACAAACAGGACAGGAAAAAGCAGAATTAGTGCAATCTCAAAAAGATAGAGAAAAATTAGATGGATACTACGAGTGCATTCTTTGTGCCTGTTGTTCAACATCATGCCCAAGCTATTGGTGGAACGGTGACAAATATTTAGGACCAGCAGTTTTATTACAAGCCTACAGATGGATAAATGATAGCAGGGATGGAGATAAAAAAGGAAGATTAAAAAAAGTTGCAGATGAGTTAAAGTTATATAGGTGTCATACCATAATGAATTGCACAAATTCTTGTCCAAAAGGATTAAATCCAGCAAAAGCCATTGGATCCATTAAGAAAATGCTTGCAACAGGTTAAAAGCTTATTTATTCAATATCATCATGAAAACTATCGAACACTTTATTGATGGAAAATCATTTAAAGGAGAGTCAAAAAAAACTAGTAAAGTTTTTAATCCAGCCACTGGTGAACAAAGTGCCACGGTAAGTCTCGCTTCTACAAAAGATGTTGATCAAGCCGTAAACAGTGCAAAAAAGGCTTTTGTAACATGGTCAAATAAACCTCCCCTTCAAAGAGCAAGGGTAATGTTTAAATTTAAAGAATTAATTGAAAAGAATGCTGACGAGCTTACTAAAATTATAGTCGCAGAGCACGGTAAAGTTTACGACGATGCCAGGGGTTCTTTAACCAGAGGTTTAGAGGTTGTAGAGTTTGCATGCGGCATACCCCAGATGCTTAAAGGTGAATTTACAGAAAATGTTGGATCAGATGTTGATAGTTGGTCTATTCGTCAGCCTTTAGGAGTTTGCGCAGGCATTACACCTTTTAACTTTCCGGCAATGGTTCCAATGTGGATGTTTCCCATGGCTATTGCATGTGGTAACTCATTTATTCTAAAACCATCTGAAAAAGATCCTTCCTGTTCAATGAAATTAGCAGAACTTTTAAAAGATGCTGGGTTACCCGATGGAGTTTTCAATGTCATTAATGGAGACAAAGAAGCAGTTGATGCTCTTATAAATAACAAAGATGTGGTTGCTATGAGTTTTGTGGGATCAACTCCAATCGCAAAATATATTTATGAAAATTGTGCTAAAAATGAAAAAAGAGTCCAAGCATTAGGTGGTGCTAAAAATCATTGTATTGTTATGCCTGACTGTGACTTAGATCAGGCAGTAAATGGATTAATGGGTGCTGCGTACGGATCAGCTGGTGAAAGGTGTATGGCTCAATCAGTTGCAGTAGCGGTTGGTGGAATTGGAGACAAACTAGTTGAGTCGCTTGCAAAAAAAGTTGAAGCTTTAAAAGTAGGTCCAGGTATGGATAAACAATCAGAAATGGGACCGTTAGTGACAAAAGAACATTTAGCTAAAGTTAAAAGCTATGTCGATATTGGTGAAAAAGAAGGAGCGAAGCTCGTCGTTGATGGTAGAAACTTTAAATTGCAAGGGTATGAAAAGGGATATTATATTGGTGGGTGTTTATTTGATAATGTAACAAAAAATATGAAAATATATAAAGAAGAAATTTTTGGACCAGTTTTATCGGTAGTAAGAGCAAAAGATTTTGATGAAGCGTTACAATTAGTAAACGATCATGAATTTGGAAATGGAGCGAGTATATTTACTAGGGACGGAGACTCAGGGAGAACATTTTCAAATAAAGCTAAAATTGGAATGGTTGGGGTAAATATACCTATTCCTGTTCCAATGGCATTTCACAGTTTTGGGGGATGGAAAAGATCATTATTTGGTGATCAACATATGCATGGTCCAGAGGGAGTGAGATTTTATACTAAACTAAAGACCGTTACCTCAAGATGGCCATCAGGATTGAGAACAGATGCAGAGTTTGTAATGCCAACAATGAAATAGAAAAGGATAAAATGAAAAAAAAAATTACACTTATAGGAGCCGGACAAATCGGAGGAACTCTAGCCCATTTAATAGCATTAAAAGGATTAGCAGATGTTGTTTTGTTCGATGTAGCAGCTGGTATAGCAAAAGGAAAAGCCTTAGATATAGCACAGTCATCACCTGTGAATGGTTTTAATGTGAATCTATCTGGTACAGATAATTACGAGGAGACTAAAAACTCTGATGTAATAATTATCACTGCCGGTGTGCCAAGAAAACCAGGAATGACTAGAGATGACCTGTTAAGCATCAATTTAAAAATAATTAAGCAAGTTGCAGACGGAATAAAAAAAACATCACCTAATGCATTTGTAATTTGTATAACTAATCCTTTGGATGTAATTGTAATGGCATTACAAAAATATTCAGGTCTACCAAAGAATAAAGTTGTTGGCATGGCTGGTATTTTAGACTCATCTAGATTTATTTATTTTTTATCTCAAGAATTAAAAGTTCCAGTTCAGAAAATAAAATCATTCGTACTAGGTGGACATGGTGATAGTATGGTAGCAATGTTAGGAGCTACAGAAATAGAAGGGAAAAAAATTACTGAACTTGTGGAAGAGGGTAAATTGTCCAAAGAAAAACTTGATCAAATTATTGATAGAACCAAAAAAGGTGGAGCTGAGATCGTAAAATATCTTGAGAAAGGATCTGCATTTTATGCTCCCGCTGCATCAGGTGTAGAAATGGCAGAATGCTATCTAAAAGATTTTAAAAAACAATTACCATGTGCAGTTTATTTAAATGGTGAATATGGTGCAAAAGATATTTATGCCGGTGTTCCTGTGATTATAGGATCCACAGGTGTAGAAAAAATAATTGAACTAAAATTATCTGATGAAGAAAAAAAGAATTTTGATAATTCAGTGGCCTCAGTCAAAGATTTGTTTGAAGCTGCAAAAAAAATTGATCCATCTCTTTAATTTGATTTTTTTAATACTATTCTTCTACCCATACAAAATATTTTAGGAAAAAGATTTACAAGAATTCTATCAATTGAATGAAGAATATTTAAAAAAAATCTATTCATTGGAATACATTTAGTTTTTGATGTTACACCTCCAGAATTTAAAAAAATAAAACATTCCGTTAATTTTTCATGCTCTATGTAAAATAAATTTCCTAAATTTTTTGTGAAATTTTTTTTATCATCAAAAATTAAATGTGGAACAGCAATATTTCCATGCCAGGCATTATTTTCATCGCTTTTTGCAACTTTTTCATCCCAAACATTTAATGTAAAGTCAAATCCTTCATGCTTCATAAACATCGTCACTAGCTGAAAAACAATTGAACAATAAGACTCAAAAATGATTAGTTTACCATTTTTTTTTAAAATTCTATTCATTTCTTTGAAAAATTTTATTGGAAAAGGAATATGGTGAATCATGTTTGAAGCAATTACATAGTCAAAACTTTCTTTTTCGAAGCCTGTATTTTGAGCATCAATATTTTTAAAATCTAGATGTTCGTCATCTCCTAAATCAGTAAGTTTAAAGTTTTTATTTCTAATGAAATCTTTGGTAAAGCCTGCTCCAGAACCAACTTCAATACCAACATCTTCATTGTTTATAAAATTGTTCATCCAAGAGAATCTTTTTTCTAGTAAAAATTTTACATTGGCATATTTAGCAGAATAATACATTTGTCTGGCAATTTTCGTATTGGCTATAGAATTCATCTTATTTTCTTCACTAGAAAATTGAATTTTTTTTGAAATTTTAAGCATTAGAATTATTATATAAATTTAAAATATTTAATGTTAAGTTTATATTATTTATTATCATCTCTTTACATGTTTAAAAAAAAAGAAAAATTATTAAAAGAACTGCCAATATTATTGATAATTTTGATATATGCATACTCAATAAATTGGTACAGCGGCAACATTGGGGTAATCCCAATAGACTCCTTTGGTTTTCTCGATACAGGTTACAGCATTCTTAAGGGTCACCTGCCGATTAGAGATTTTTGGATTTTTACCGGGTTGCTAGTAGATTATATGGAGGCCCTCTTTATTTATTTATTAGGAAATAATTGGAACAGTCACTTAGCTCATAGTTCATTTATGAACATTGTAGCTACAACCAGTTTATATTTATTTTTAAAAAGTTTTAACTTGAGATTAATTTATATAGCGGCTTATTGCTTTTCTTTTGCCACTTTATGTTACCCAGTAAGCGGAACACCTTTTGCATATATACACGCTTATATTTTTTCATTACTCACAATTTTTAATTTAATTATTGCAATTAAAAATAAAAAAAAAATTTTATGGTTTTTATTTCCATATGTTTGTTTTTTAGCATTTCTATCTATGCAGACACCAACAGTTTACGTATTATTCATACTATTTGTTTCGTTAATAATTTATTTTTCCAAAAATAATAATTTTGTAAATTTAAAATTTTTTTTATTCGGAAGCATATCGAGTATCTTGTTATTTGCTATATTTTTATTTGTTACACAAACACCACTAATAAATTTTATATATCAATACATTTTATTTCCGATCACAATCGGTGAGGGCAGGATAACAAGCGAGGAAATTGCATACATAAGTTTAGCTGATCAACTCAACTTTGGAAGACTTATCGCGGAATTTAAGTTTATACATATATTTCTTTTCCCATTGATTTTGCTAGCAATTAAAACATTTAAAAAAAATAATGAAAATATAAATTACTTAAATGTAATAATGATTTTTTCTGTTTTCGCTTTTTTTTTTAACCAGCTTATTACCGCAAATCAAATTTATATATTTAGTCTGATCCCTATTTTAGCAGCGACAATTCATATTAATCTATTGAATAAAAATATTAATCCAAAAATTATTTATGTAATATTTTTTATAGTGATTTTTTCTACAATAAAATTTCACTTTAGGTACAATATTGACAGAAAATTTCACGATTTAGAAAATGTTGATAAAAATAAAGCTATTAACGCAAATTTAATTCATAAAAATTTTAATAATTTAAAATGGATTAGTAAATTAGACGATCCCGAGAAAGAGCTAATGGTCATCACGCAAGCTCTAGAAATTATTGACAAAGATGAAAGAAGAAAAACGTTAGTCACTCACTATCAATTTATATCAACTATTCTTGATAAGCGATTAAATATATTAAACAGATGGTATTTATGGGATAATAATACCCATCCAACTGAAAAACACAAATACTTTGATTTTTATAAATCAATGATAAACAAGAATATTAAAAATAACGAAATAAAAATAATCTATCTTTTGGGTCAAGAGAATGAAATTATGTTTGAGAATGTTAAAAATTACTTTACCGACACTTGCTTTGAAAGTAAAACAATAATACAAAATAGATTTTCTTCACACAAATTAATTAGTTGTAAAAAATAAATTATGAATATTCACGAACACCAAGCAAAAAAAATTTTAAAAGAATTTGGGGCACCCGTTTCTAATGGAATTGTTATCCATTCGATTGATGAAATTAATAAAAAATTTAATAAATTAAAAAGCGGTCAATATGTATTGAAAGCTCAAATTCACGCTGGTGGAAGAGGTAAGGCCGGTGGAGTAAAGTTAATTAAAAGTATCTCAGAATTGGAAAATGAGGCAAAAAAAATGATGGGCAAAACTTTAATAACTCATCAAACTGGTCCTGAGGGAAAAGAAGTAAAACGATTATATATTGAGGAAGCATCAGATATTTCAAAAGAATTTTATTTATCTTGTTTAATTGATAGAGAAACTTCAAAAATAGCTTTCATAAGCAGCACCGAGGGAGGCATGGATATTGAAAAAGTAGCTGCTACAAATCCAGAAAAAATAATTACTAATAAGATAGAATACAAAAATGGTGGCCCAAATGATAATGAGATTGAAAAAATTATTTCTATTTTTAATTTTAATGAAAATCAAAAGAATGTGGCCTCAAAACTTATTAAATCTCTATATGAAATAATAGTACAGAAAGACGCAAGTTTAATTGAAATTAATCCTTTGATAATTACAAATTCAGATGAATTAATTTGCTTGGATGCAAAAATGAACTTCGACGATAACGCAATTTTTCGTAGACCAGAAATTCTAGCACTAAGGGATTTGAACGAAGAGGATGCTGCCGAAATTGAAGCAAGCAAACATGATCTCGCATACATTAAACTCAATGGTTCAATAGGCTGCATGGTAAATGGAGCAGGTTTAGCAATGGCGACAATGGATATAATAAAACTTTACGGAAAAGAGCCAGCAAATTTTTTAGATGTTGGTGGAGGAGCAACAAAAGAAAAAGTTTCAGCAGCCTTCAAACTAATTCTTTCCGATCAAAATGTAAAAGGAATTTTGATAAATATATTTGGCGGAATTATGAGATGTGATGTACTTGCACAAGGTGTAGTTGATGCAGCTAAAGAAATTAATTTATCAGTACCACTAGTTGTTAGATTAGCCGGTACAAATTTTAAAGAAGGAAAAGAGATATTAGATAAATCTAACTTAAAAATTTTATCAGCTTCAGACTTAAATGATGCAGCAAAAAAAATAGTGGAAGCAATAAATTAATATGGCTGTTTTAATAAATAAAAATACAAAAGTAATTTGCCAAGGATTTACAGGCACACATGGAACTTTTCATTCAGAGCAATCTTTAAAATACGGAACAAAATTAGTCGGTGGCGTCACTCCAAAAAAAGGAGGGCAAAAACATTTAAATCTTCCTGTTTTTAATACCGTTCAAGAAGCAAAGGATAAAACTTCTGCAGACGCAACTATGATATATGTACCGCCAAAATTTGCTGGCAATGCTATTATAGAAGCAGTCGAAGCAGATATAAAGTTGATTGTATGTATTACTGAAGGGATACCTGTTTTAGATATGTTAAAAGTAAAACAAATTTTAAATAAAAGTAATTCAAGATTAATAGGGCCTAATTGTCCAGGTATTATTACCCCGGACGAATGCAAAATAGGTATCATGCCAGGAAATATTCACAAGAAAGGAACAGTAGGTATAGTTTCAAGATCAGGAACATTAACTTATGAGGCAGTAGCTCAAACTTCAGTAAATGGATTAGGTCAATCTACATGCATTGGAATTGGAGGTGATCCAATTAATGGCACAAACTTTATAGATTGTCTCGAACTATTTCTTAAAGATGATGAAACTAAATCGATTATCATGATTGGCGAAATAGGCGGCTCAGCAGAAGAAGAAGCTGCAGAATTTCTAAAAAAAGAAAAAATTAAGAAACCAATTGTTGGGTTTATTGCTGGGTTAACAGCACCACCTGGAAGAAGAATGGGGCATGCTGGTGCTATTATCTCAGGAGGCAAAGGAGGAGCTGAGGACAAGATAGAAACAATGAAATCTGCAGGAATTACTATCTCAAAATCGCCAGCTGATATCGGTAAAACACTTTATGATAAACTTAATGGTTGATTTTTTATAATTTATGTTAAAATAAATTTTTAATGTCTTCATCAAAAAATAATACATTATATAAAAAAACATCCTTTTTAGCAGGAAACAACTCAGAATTCATTAATGAGTTTTATGCAGATTATATTTCAGACCCAGACTCCTTGCCAGAAAGTTGGAGAAAATTTTTTGACGGATTAAGTGATGATGACAAGTTAATTTATGAAAATCTGAAAGGACCAAGTTGGTCACCAGAAAAAAAATTTAAAAAAATATCTAGAGTCAATAAAAGTGAAGGAAGCAATAAAGAATTATTTAACGATACAAACTTCGACTCCATCAAACAAGCAACTAAAGACTCTGTTAGAGCCATCATGTTGATCAGAGCATATAGAATAAGAGGCCACCTTATTGCAAATTTAGATCCCTTAGCCATACAAAAAAAAGATGAACACCCGGAATTGAAACCCGAGAGCTATGGATTTTCAAAAAAAGATTATAGCAGAAAAATATTTTTAGATGGTGTGCTGGGTCTTCAATATGGAGATTTAAATCAAATTTTAGAAATTTTAAAAAAAACTTATTGTTCAAATATAGGATATGAATTTATGCACATGGGTGATCCTGATGAAAAATCATGGATTAGAGACAGGGTTGAGGGTCCAGAAAAAAATATTACTTTCACAGAAAATGGCAAAAAAGCTATTCTAAATAAGATTATACAAGCAGAAGGTTTTGAAAAATATTTGCATGTAAAATTTGTAGGCACAAAAAGATTTGGTTTAGATGGAGGTGAGTCATTAATACCTGCCTTAGAACAAATAATTAAAAGAGGTGGAAGTTTAGGAGCAAAAGAAATTAAAATAGGAATGCCTCATAGAGGCAGACTAAACGTTTTAGCAAACGTAATGGGCAAACCTTTTAAAGCTATATTTAGCGAATTCTTTGGAAAGTCAGTTAATACAAGTAAAGATTTTGAGGGTGATGTAAAGTATCATCTAGGAGCATCTTCAAACAGAGAATTTGATGGAAATTCTGTTCACATAAGTTTGACAGACAATCCCTCACATTTAGAGGCAGTTAATCCAGTTGTTCTAGGCCAAGTTCGAGCCAAACAATTTTTTCATAAAGACAAACAAAGAAAAAAGGTTATACCGGTTCTCATGCATGGAGATGCAGCTTTTGCAGGTCAAGGTATCGTTGCAGAATGTTTTGCTATGTCAGGTTTACCCGGACATAATATTGGTGGAACTATTCACATCATTGTAAATAATCAAATAGGTTTCACCACTGCACCAAGATTTGCAAGATCATCACCTTATCCCTCAGATGTAGCAAAAATTGCTCAAGCTCCGATACTTCATGTAAATGGAGATGATCCCGAGGCCGTAGTTCATTGTGCAAAAATAGCAACTGAATATAGACAGAAATTTAATAGAGATGTTGTTATAGACATGGTCTGTTATAGAAGGTTTGGACATAACGAAGGAGATGAGCCTTCTTTTACTCAGCCGATAATGTATAAAAAAATTAAAACTCATCCTACAACACTTTCTATATACGGAAAAAAACTAAGCCAAGAAGGGTTATCATCTGAAACAGAACTACAAAACGAAAAGGCAAATTTCAAAAATTTTTTAGAGAAAGAGTATGAGTCTTCTAAAAGTTACAAATCAGATCTTAAATGGTTTGATGGAGCATGGTCTAGATTTAAACCGGGTCTTGGTAAGGACAAAAGAGGAGTGAGTGGTGTAGATAAAAAAAAATTAATTGATATTGGAAAAAAAATTTCCAATATACCCAGAGAGCTTGAAGTACATAAAACATTAAAAAAAATATTTGATTTAAGAAAGCAGACTATTGAAAATGGCAAAGCTATTGACTGGTCCACAGCTGAATGTTTAGCGTTTGGAACATTACTTACTGAAGGCTTTTCAGTTAGATTATCTGGCCAAGACTCGGGTAGAGGTACCTTCAGTCAGCGACATGCTGTTTTAAGAAATCAAGATAATCATCAACGATATATACCTTTAAACAATATTGTTAATGGGCAAAAGAATTTTGAAATTATTGATAGTCTTTTGTCCGAATTTGCAGTTTTAGGATTTGAGTTTGGATATTCTATCTCCGAGCCAGAAACATTAGTTTTATGGGAAGCACAATTTGGAGATTTTGCTAATGGGGCACAAATTGTAATTGATCAGTTCATTTCTTCAGGCGAGTCAAAATGGGGAAGAGCTAGTGGTTTAGTGATGTTGTTACCACATGGTTACGAAGGCCAAGGACCGGAGCATTCATCTGCAAGATTAGAAAGGTTTTTACAATTATGCGCTGGAGAAAATATTCAAGTTGTAAATTGCACAACACCGTCAAATTATTTTCATGTTTTAAGGCGTCAAATGCATAGAGAATTTAGGAAACCTCTAATTATAATGACACCTAAGTCTTTGTTAAGACATAAAAAATGTGTTTCTAATATCTCTGAGTTCTCAAAAAAAAGTACATTTCATAGAGTTTTAGAGGATGATGCTTATTTTAAAGTTAACAATTTATTAGAATTAAAAAAAAAAGATGATCAAATTAAAAAAGTGGTGATGTGTTCAGGAAAAATTTACTACGACTTAATTGAAGCTAGAGAAAAATATAAAAATAATAAAGTAACATTCATTAGAATTGAACAACTTTACCCTTTTCCTGCAAAAACTTTAGCTAATATTTTGAAAAGATACACGAAAGCTAAATTTATTTGGTGCCAAGAAGAACCCATGAATATGGGCGCGTGGAATACTGTAAGAAATTACATAGA
>Ga0315315_10001317_pt1 | contig 22652 bp, 16 predicted proteins | sample M140m3416metaG_FD_203699 | JGI IMG/M metagenome (GOLD analysis project Ga0315315, IMG submission 203699) | Ammonia-oxidizing marine archaeal communities from Monterey Bay, California, United States - M1 40m 3416 | ecosystem: Environmental > Aquatic > Marine > Intertidal zone | place: USA...
TGCGCCGATACTGCACCACTTGATACTGTAAAGTGAGAAGTATTAAAACTAGCAACACCTTTATTTGATGTAGTTGCATCTTCTGCTGCGATAGTAATAGTATTATTACTAACGGTAGTATCAATTCCTTCACCACCTGTAAAAGTTAAAGTATCGGTAGTAAGAGTTACAGTATCATTTGATCCAGAATCAGCTCCGATAGTGAGGTTACTTGCTACAGTTGCAAAGCTAACAGCTCCTGAACCATTAGTTACAAGAGCTTGTCCATTTGATCCATCGGAAGTTGGAAGAGTGTAAGCAGAACCAACTTTTATTTGCTTACCAAAAGTTACTCTTTCTGCACCGTTTGTAGTGTCAAGAGTTATATAAGCATCAGTACCTTGTTTGAATACTAATGCTACATTTGAATTATCCTTTATCTTTAAACTAGTATTTTCTGTAGATAGAAGTATGTTACCAGAAGCAGCATGGATTGTCAAATCACCGCTTGAAGTGTCAATTCTATTAGCTACTGTACCAATACGAATATTATCAACTAAAAGTTGATCGACTTTACTGTTTACATCTACAAGTATTGCGCTTGAGGCTGTAAGAGTGCCTGCCGTGTGGTCTAGCATATTTACATATAGAGCGCCGCCAATAACTACATTACCAGTGCTTCCATCGGGATGTCCAATATAAAATTTACTGGAATTCGATGAATATGCTAGCTCCCCTGCGCTTAAAGAAGTTGGAGCGGCAGTAGATGTACTCCGTTTTATCTGAATAGTGTTCGCCATTTTGAAAAACTCCTAGGGACTTAGAAAGATCCCCCGTCGAGCCGTTGCATATCGTCAGCCGCTCCTGCTCTGAGAATTGTCAACCATTGCGTAGATCCATCTGCATCTGCATAGACCTGCAATACGTCGTCATCCGTATCGTAAAAAAGATCCCCTTCAGAAGGAGATCCGGGTTGTGAAGTAGTTATATTAAATTGATCTGATATTTCTTGTAAAGCAGATTGAACATTTGTAGAATCAACTGTTCCATAAGGTGTAAAAGCTATACCAGAGGCCCCTGTTATTGTAACAGGAGTTGTTGCCGTTATATCTACTTCAGTTATATCTTCATTTATTGTTACTGAAGTATCTGCTTCTATAGTTACTGAAGTAACGTCTTCTTGTATTGTTACAGTAGTATCTGCCATTAGAATGTTCCTCCACTAACTGTACTCATACTATTAGTAAGTGTGGTAGCAGCTAAAGTTGCCCACGCAGCATTTATATATAGTCTAAGTATATTGTCGTCTGTATCGTAATAGATGGTGCCTTCGACAGGATTAGTAGGCGCTGTAGTTCTAGCACTTAAAGTATCGTCTAAATTTTGAATTGCTTCTTGTATATCGTCTCCGGATATTCTACCAGAAGAGGTAACTGTATATCCAGAAGCTGCAAACATAGTTCCATCAAATACATAAGTTCCAGTAGGAACTTCTATTTCTTTTACTTCATTATATACTTCAATCTGATTGTCGAACTCGGTAAGAGTTACAAACCAGTTATCTTCCTGTACAAATAAAGATGTAGGACTTAAAGGTTCTAAACTTGCTAATACTGGGTCCGCCATTACGTTGTCACATTTGTTCTAACTGTGGCTGTTCCTTGTATGAGTCTCTGTACTGCAGAGCCCGTGTATATTTCTAAGTCATAATAGTACTTACCGCCAGTAAGACTTGTCGTAGTGCCATAAGGTAATGACATAGTCATAATTCCTCCACTAGCATTAGTAATGGTAGTGGTAAAAGTTGCACTAAGAGTGGAAGACGTTTGAGTCGGGCGCAACTGGGCCCGGGCATTGTAGCCTGTCAAGTTTTTAGCTGTTCCCGATTCTTTCACTGTTAATTGAATCGAAAAGTCACTTCCCTGATCTATCGTAATGTTGTACTTTCCTGCTGCCATAGTAATATTTCTCCATTCTCAAAAATTATACCAAAATTAGAGTGCGTTTGTCAAGGTATATTTTTTTCTTGGTTATCTCCATCGGGGACCTTCCATCCAACCGACCAATGAGTAACGAGCCCCTTTAGTAACTTCTGTTATCTGATGCTCATTATAACTAGGGAAGACCAGTATAGAGCCTTGAGTTTTATACCCCGTAGGGTTTGATATAGTTTTAAATTCAAATTCTCCACCTATATAATCATTAGGGTCAGATAATTGAATACAAATACTAAGTTTACGATCATACATAATATCACTATTCCAGTCTATATCATGATGGAAATTGTAAAAAGAGCCTTCACTATACTTACCAAACTGAAGAGAGGGTAAGTAATTTATATCAAAATTAAAAACAGCTCTATTAGCTTTCATAATGTAATCCATCGCGATATTTCTTATCCACCCATCTTCTATCCAACGAATTTTTGTATTTCTAAACTCTTGCTTAACTTCATATTCTTCTTCTGAGAATATAGTACCATCAGTTAGTTCTTCCGAAAGTCCAAGTTGTATTATTTCATCACATTCTAGAGGGGAAAGTATTCCCTCCCATAACTGCCAGTTTTGTCTCATGATAACCCGTCATCCCATTTTGTATAAGTTGATTTAATATAGTTCGTGGCGTATCTTGCATTAGTTTTGTCATACGTCGCTTTAGTTACTTCAAACGTGTAGTCTGAGTTTTGAGAATATTGTTCTTTTGTATTTTTAAAAATGTGCTTTATTCCTTGTATGCCCGCATCTTTAGTTTCTAGATACTCCCAATTGTTATCCTTTTGGTATTTTAAAATTTTCTTTACGCTATCAAAAGTTTCATAAGTCATATAATCCGCTTTTACATGTACATAAGTATAATAATGTATTAGAGCAATATAATACTTGTATAAACCTTTACCTCTCTGGTCTGGATGTATGGCTATTCTTAAACTATGCTCGTATAAAGTATCTGTATGATTATCGTATAAAGAATAAGTAATAAAAATAGGAGTGCCATTTTTAGAAGCCACTTGAGCAACAGCGACATCTGTTCCTTTAGATATAGGATACTCCATATCTTCATGGGTTTCCACCCAATGTTCAATCCATCTTTCGAATTGAAGCTCCCAATTACGGCTAACCGCTTCTGTAGGAAAATCCTTAAAACACTCCAAAAAGAATGTTTTATCGGATAGTATTAAAGGTCTCATTGTATAAGTATCTGAGCCTTCCTTCATTGTAATAGTATATTCTGTTACATTTGCCATTATAAACCTCTATCCCATGCTAGTGTTGAATTATTTATATCTGCTTCCATTTGTCCCGATAAAACGTGTTCTGTTTTATATTTATCATCTGTAAGATCATATTCTACAAGAACCATAGAATAGACGGCTCCTGGAATATAATCATAAGTAAAGTCTTTTTTTACCGAAAAGTTATGAATTGTAGAAGAAGTATTAGGAGCATCAAACACATTAGCGGGCCTACTTCCTTCATAGTCATGTCCTCTATTTTTTGCATTTTGTCTGAGCTGTACTTGATCATGATTAACTCTGTACTCCATTCCATCAAAGGAGTGTTGTTTTTGTGACTTCCAGTATTGATAATAACCTGATATAATTTTTACTAAACCCTGATTTCTAAAGTCTGGATGTATAGCGATCGTTGGATCTGTAATTTTTCCCTTTACCATGCTTTGATAATTAATTGCAAAAGGTACATTATTTTTTAAAAAAATTGCATTTTGAAAAGAATCCTTATCCTCGTCTAAAGGAAAATACCCTTTATTTTTATGCATCAAATGAGTTAACTTACTATTAATTATTAGCTCAAAAAACTTAGACCAGTCTCTCGAGACCGCTTCAGTGGGAAAGTCTGCCATAGTTTCCAAGAAAAATTCTTTGTCAGACATTCCCATATTACGAACATAGTAGGTATCTCCAGCATACTGTATAGTAGTATGCTGCTCCGGTACTTTAATAGTCATTTTGTTACGATCCTTGTAATTGTTACATAAATAGTTACACCACTACCAGAATGATCTAAACTCTGTATACTTTGAGAACTAAAGCTCCCTGTACTCAGCCCAGACCATCCTGTACCTAAGGTGCCCGCCACCGTAAAAGTATTATAAGTCGAAGCAGGAGTAACTGTAAAACTGGTATTTTGTGTAGTACCTCCGTTATTTGCATATAGATACACCGTTTGAGCACTAGGACTTCCTCCCGTTCCTGTACCCGTTGAAGTATCATAAAAAGCAATTGTATTATGAGAACAAGAAACAGACCATCCATTGCCTCCTGCACTCCCTTGAGGCCCTGGCGCTCCTGTGCCTCCAGGAGTTCCTCCTGGTCCTGTGGCGCCTTGTATGCCTTGAGGTCCTGTAGATCCTGTAGATCCTGTTGGTCCTCCAGGGCCTGTTGGGCCCGTAGGTCCAGGACTTCCATTAGTTCCAGGACTTCCATTAGTTCCGGGGCTTCCATTAGTTCCATTGGTTCCATTAGTTCCATTAGTTCCGTCAACTCCAGCCTTATAAACTGATTTCGGAGTTGACCAGCCAGCACTATTTGGTCCTGGACTACTACTTCCTCCGTCTATATGCACAAACATTGCACGAGACTGCCATATAGGGGTAGTATCTGATCCACCTACGCTATCTATATTATCATACCAACCACTGAGACCGCTCCAAGTCATATTGCTAAAATTAAAAGTACTTCCAGAAGGGGTAGTGGGTTGTGAACTAGCTCTTTTAAATATAAACATAATAGCTACACTATTACCATCGCCGCCCGGAGTTCCTGCTGCTCCTGCAGATCCTGGGGTACCATTAGTTCCAGGAGTTCCGTCTACTCTTTGCGCAATATTAGCTGCGCTACCTTGCCATGTAATAGAGGCAGCGGTATCAGTTGGGGCTCCTGAAGCTAGCCCTACTCCTGAATATATTACGTCATTATTAGCAGTTATAGAAGGCTGACTAGTTGACCAGTTAGTAGGCGGTGTAAGAGTATTGTTTGTAAAGTTATAAGAGCCTCCACTAAGTCCTGCATTACTATTCTTTCTAAAGGCATAGACTTCCGCTATTGCTGAGCCCTCTGCTCTGTAAGGAGATCCCCACGCAAAAGCATTACCATTAATCGCGGTCACTCCTTTAGAAGCCCATAAAGGGGCAGTTCCACTAGGGGGATTATCATACCATTGAATGGGAGAATTAGGAACATTCATACCATTAGCATTTGGAGTAGCAGGCTGACTTGCGGATCTTGCAAATACTATATTTACATTTTTACCTGAGTCTCCATCCTGAACTCTACTAAAAGTTTGTGTTCTTGTAATAGTTTGAGACTGTCCTCCTTGCTTCCTTGCTACAATAGTGTAAGTTACACTTGCAGTAGCTGCAGTCATACCGCTTGCATTACCTACAGTATATACATAAGCTCCGTTAGATCCAGAAAGGGAGCCCTTAGTAATATTAGTATCATCAGTAATAGTAACAGTAAAAGTTCCTGCACCACTACCTATCTCAAGGGGTATATTTCCCCACCAAGCCCTAATGGTAGTACCGGAACCAGTATAATCATCTGAGCCTGCAGCAGTTCTTGGGATGCTGTGTGTATCATTTGATAATACAGTAGTTATAGCATCAGACCCTGCCTTTAGGGCGGAAAGACTTATTTGGTCAGAAGCCAAAGCAGCATTAGTAGTTTGACTAGTTTCATTGATTTCTACTTTTATTATTTCAGGCATATTGCCAGAATTAGTAGTAGGAGTATAAGTATAACTCGATCCTGTTACACCGTCACCTAGATAAGACCCATTTTTAAACCAACGATAATAAACTGTTCCTTCTGTATTACGAGCAGTAGCTGTAATAGTTGATGTCGAAGTTCCTGTAACAGTATCTGTATCTTCTCCATAAACAAAAACTTGAGGAGATGCTGTCAAATCAACAGTTCTACTGCTAACTCCATCTGTTGCCATTAATTTTGCAGCAGCCCATTCACTTGCAGGAATTGTATCTTGAGTAGCATTTTTTCTTCCTGCCGCTGTTGCAAAAGATATCCATAAGTACGAGTTACTAGAGGTAGGAAGTGTTGTATCCCAGTCATTTTGGGTGCCCCATTGAGTTACACTATGATTAGAAAATTGATAAGTAGTGTCCCCAGAGGGTAAAGCAGGAGTGCTGTTTGTAGCTGTTCTTTTATAAATATAAACTGTTTCTGCTCTTAAACCTTCGGCAGTTAGTACTTTTGGATCAGACCAGTTAGCCGATACAATATCATCCGTAGTACCTGTCCCAGAAGCAGTAGCCGCACACCAATAAATATCATCTCCAGCTGCACTATCTGAACTAGCAGGTACTGTTTTCTTCCAGTTATTACCTAAAGCATCGCCCGAGGGGCTAGTTATAGTTCCTGTAGCTAAAGTTACTGTTACCGTACCTGGGTCATCAGAAGGAGTAGAAGCTGCTCTTTTATATGCATATATTATAGCATTACTAGTTCCGGTGGCACCATCTACAACGTCAGTAGTAGAGCCTGCTTCTCCACCAGTTGATGAAGTAGGATTATATGCAGAATGATAGTATTTTAAACTATTACCGCTTCTTGTTTTCTGCTTTGGTTGTTGATTTCTTGCTCTTATCCAGTAATAATAAGTTCCTGCGGGTACATTATCTTCATACGAAGTAGAACCTGCAGGGGAAAGCCCTACAAGTACCGCATTGTTTCTGTTATTAGAAGTTGATCTCCAAATTTCGTATTCGCCTGTATTTGCTAAGTTATAAGGATTAGGAGCTGTCCACGTTAATCTTACTCTTCCTTTATAAGTTCCGTCTGTTGCGGATAAGCTTGTAGGAGCGTTAGGATACGTCGGATTAATAGTAGACTCTTGTTCAATCGCAAATCTACTAGTCTGAGGAGGAGATATTCTATAAACACTATCATCATACTCCTCTGCTACAACACCTACCAAACAATTTTCTTGCATTGATAAGTTTTTAATCCTGAACATTTTTGCAATATCCCATCCATGACGAGGACTTTCAATACGAATTAATTGTCCTGGAAGTAGATTAATTCCAGAAGGTCGCATAGTAAAAGATATTTCTCTATTAAAACGAGATTTATCTAATTTTTGCTTAACCATCATTCTACCATTAAAATAATTTGTAATACCCGCCGCAGTAAAGTTTGTAGATTTAACTATTCCTCTATCTGCTCTTAAATAGTTGGAGTCAAAGAAAGAGATGGATCTACTATCAAAGTGTAACATAGGATCAGGAATATTAGCAGATAAAGAGTTATATGCTTTATCTAGTCCAGAGTCTTTTATAGTAATGCTTCCTATTAAATCTTCGTCAGTTATATACCTAGTTCGTAAGTCTCTTTCTGATACAGAAGCTGCATCCCAGGTACCTCCTCCTGCAGTATTTGTAAATAATACATCGGATTCTTGTGCAGATCTTGTTACTTCTACTTCTAACTTATACTTACCATCTACATAAGAAAGCATACCATTAAAGTGTTCAAGCAATCCTTTTATATTGTCAAACACTGGCTTGTTATTTTCAATCTTTATACTACCTTGGTGACGAGTAGCGTATCGTTGATCTTGACTATTCCAACCTAAGTAAGCCCAATACTTACAATCGTCTGAATCGTATAAAGAATATGTAACAGGGTTCCCTATTTTTTCAGATTCTATTTGTAATTCAGCATCTCCGGATCCTGTAGTACCTGAGGAATCTGCTATTTTATCTAGTGCAAACTTACTTCCATAAGTAATGTAATCTCCATTACTATTCCAAGCACTTTGAACACCTGCAGAAGTAATTCTTTCTAACCTAACATTAGTTTCATCAGTACTATAAATTACGTCGCCTACCTCTCTTGATCTCCAATCATTCCATCTATGGGTTAATTTACCAATACAATCAGTAAAAGTTACTTTTTTAGTAGCAGTATTATAGGAGGTAACAGTACCCTGCCATTTAAAGCCTCCAGAACTATGTCGATACTCATAAACAGTTCCTACCGCAGGAGCGACACTTACATCGCCTCCTGATAAACGTAATTGTACTGTGACATCTGAGGGAGTATCACAAATTTGTGCTGCGTATAAAAAGCTATCGAGGTCTATGTCATCCATACTAATATTAGGGCCATACCTAACGTCCGTCAAATAATCTAACAGTATTAAAGCAAAATTATTACTCGCTCTAATGTCTGTTCCCGCAACACTTGAGCCTCCTATTCTACTAGTAGCATCTACTATATCTGTTGCTCGTACTATTCTTACAGCTTCTCCTGGTTTGGGCATATCAATACTAGACTGAAAAGGTTGTTCTAAAGTAACTACTTTAGTAGTTCCATTGTAGTCTGTTATTTTTCTTTTTATTATTTGATGTCCGTTAGCTCTAATTTTTGTTACCTCTAACCACATATTATTGTAAAAATTATCGGTACCACTAGCTCCAGAACTTAGAGTTACTTTATTAGTAACAAGTATTGTATTAGCAACAGCTTCTCCTGGATTGCCCAATGCCATAGCAGCACTTCCGTCGTAGTAAGCATGCTTAAAAGTTAAACTAGTACCGTTTAATGAAATATTAGTATTGTTACTTCTAAGCGCATTACCGTTGTAATTAGCAGAAGTAGTATTAGGATTAGTTGTTGTTATAAACTGACCTAAAGTATCTGGCTCTCCAGAAGTAAAGTAATCTCCGAAACCTGTGGGAGCATTACTTGTTGTGTATACTAAAGCACTATTTACTGCAGCGGGAGTTGCACTTACTTGAGTAACGCCTATTTCAGCTACAGTAAGGCTGGTTACTTCTGTTACATCATGCCCCAGCATATGCCACTTTTTACTAGAATCAGTGTTGTGCTGCATATAAAATTTACCTGCAGTTACAAGAGAAGCGGCTTCATCTGAAGTTATATCCCATCTATATCTGTAGTGGGTTCTTCCGATGCTATCGTAAAGATGCCATTTATCCTTAATTTTGCAGTTTAATTTTAAAGTACCATTATCAGAAGTTTTAAATAAGTCTACTATATCTCCTAGTTTAAAATCAGCGTTGGCTTCAGAAGAAAACTGAGCATCATCGTGTGCAAAACTATTATCATAATTATAACATGAAATCATTTTTCCTTTAATAGTATATTCCATAGGAGGAATTGAAGATTCTCCAGGAGCTACTACACATTGTCTGGCTACATAAGCGGTATCTAATAGTCTGTGATTAGGCCCCCAGTACTTTACATCGTTTGCTCTTTCATCCGAATAAAAATCTTTTTGCAGTTTAAATCCTGTACCTGAGGCTAGTTGAGTTAACATAGGAGAAGCCGTTTGATTAACTATTCCATTATGAAACTCCAAGTATTGTTCGAGAGGTTGTTCAAGTTTTAAAACTCTTTCATGGGTAATCCCTGCTCCTCCTTGATTGCCTCCTGTAACAGAAGTACCTTGTCTGCCGTTAGGCATTCCAATAGGAAATAGTATACTTTGAATACTTTGAGTAGGATAAGCGCTTCCATCTCCGCCTTCAGATATATCAATTATATTTTGTAGTTGTTGGCTAGTTATCTGTATAGGCCCATAAGCAGTATTATAAGTTATGGCAGTTGTATTGTCTGTTAATCCTTCAAAGCCTGTATTAGGCTCTCCCATTAAAACATCGCCTTTATCTTGCCTACCGTAGCATACTAAATCAGTTTCTGCAGAAGCTGCCCTAGCTAGCTTATCTGGGCCATCTACACATACTAAAGACCCATCGTCTAAGTATAAATTCATAACACTTTGAATAGGCCCTTCTGAAATAGCGTCTACTATCCAAACCGTGTCTGAAGTATCTGCAGTAGATCCTATATCTGCAAATACAGGATTTCCTTTAACTCTTCTAACTCCATAAACAGTAGGAAGATATTTGGCTGCTATATCCATACGTAGATTGACTTCTCGTACTACGTCTACCATATACTTTTCTTGACGTTTTCCGCCAAACCACCAACCATTTATATCCACCTGCCGTGATTCTTCTACTTGATCGTCATACTTTAGTAGTAAATTAATAGCTCTTTCTGACCACATAAATCCATAGTCACCGGCATACGCGGGTTTAAGAGTAGCAGCTGAGTTAGGCTCTCCTTTAGGAGTAAGAGCTTGATGAAAATCTGCAGAAGTTAATCTTCCTGATAACCGTTTAAAATCTCCCCAATGGCTTTTACATCCCCAAGTCATTTCAGCAGACTGAGGGTTTTCTTTATAAGTTGCAGTAGTAACTATACCTTGAAAAAGTAGAATAGCTTCATCTCCTGCAGTATTATTACTATCTGCAATCGGCTCCCCTGTTACTTCATCTAAAAATATTTTCCATATCCATACTTGTCTATTAACATAATTGGTGGGCATAGTACCTTGTAACAGGTAATTTACTTCTTCACTATTAAGAGTTATTCCTTGTGTTTCAGACACTGAACCAAAATAAGCATTATTATAAGTTCTAGCACTTCCTCCAGTTACTAAAGCTCCATCTACAAGAACGGCATTAATAGTTTTGCCTCCATTAGTAAAACTTGTTATTCTTGCATAGTTGAATAACGTCATAACTTCGTTATCTGGAAGACTTTGAGGAGCAGAAAGTACTAAATTATTTCCTGACCAAGAAGCAACTTCTAAGTGTCCTGAAGTACTTGCGCCTTCTACTAGTAGTCCTGCAACTCTATTTGTAGTAGTATAATTATCTACAGTTACACTACTACTATCACTAGTAGTACCATTGACTGCTACAGTTCCTATAGGGATTTTAATTTTGTCATCTTCTCTAAAGCCTTCTGCAGAGTAATTTACAGTAGTAGAAGTTAAAGTGATAGTACTTCCAGAACTGTTATCTGTATAAGTATAGTCGCCTTTTATTTGTATATGAGGAGCAGTAGCGTCCAATATAATATTGGCATTGCCCATTTTTACCTGTGTAGACTCTGATAATGTGCCGACTTTCTTAACTCTATTAGCTATGTAGTTTTGTATAGGATTAGTTGCTCCTGCTGCAGTAGTAGATCCATCTTGAAATTTAATATCAAAAGGAGCATCTGTAAAATAAGCATACTTTTCTGCACTTGTATCAAATTTTAAAGCCTCGTTAGGAGGAGTTATATCTTCTTCTAAAGCTGGGCGCTCAAACTTAACCAAATGAGCATATCTAAATGGCTTATTTTCATATAAATGTTTCTTTAAAGTTTGATTTCTATCTAAACGTCCCATTACGGTAGTGCCTCCTCTAGCTTAAGTCCAAACTTATATAAGTTATTAGTATTTAAAGAATATTCCTGTGTCTTATTTGTATTTATAACCCTAATCTTAGGTTTGGTGAATTCTAATTCTGCTCCATTTGATACTTCGTACTGTAAAGGAGGATTGAAAGAAAGCCTTTTCTGTCCACTAGATAGTGCTCCTACATCCGTATCATGACTTGCATTAGTTTCATATCGTGTAACCATATAAGTTTTTAAATGGTTAGAGTTGCTACTATCAATAATATTAAATATATCACCAACTTGCGGAGTACCAGCACCGCCATAAGTTATTTTCATGTATGTTTTTCCTGCGGCTACTGCTGCTCCATCTGCTGCTTGAACAGGATTACTTGCATTATCTGCATTAAAAGCTGAATACTGAGGTAAGTAAACAAAGAAAGGTTTCAAAGATCCTTGCATAGCCATCAAAAAGGAATTAACAGGATCAAATTCTGCGCGAGTCAGAGGGTTATAAGTTATTGCTATATCCCAATTTTGACCTGCTACAGATCTAGTTATAACTCTACCGGAGTGAGTTCGACTAACAATAGTGGGTTGTTTAGAAGTAAATTTTACACTAGCAAACCCAGGTCCCGTAGTGCCTGTTTCAGACCCTGCAGTATTTACTCCTGCTAAACCAGAATCTAAAATTCTATTAGTAGGATCAGGTAATATATCCATGTAATTGGCCATTAGTAACTATCTCCCAAAGCCATTGTGTCTAAACCTTCTAAGAAAGTTTCTCCTTGATTATTTGCGGCTTCCCTTATCATATTAATAATATTTCCTCTTTGAGAAACTAAAGTCTCTTCCATATTTGCGGCATCGATAGCATTTATATTAAAGGTTACGTTAGGAGTAGCTACCTCAGCATCCGCTTCATCATTAGCCATTATTTGTCCTGGTACTTCTGGTACGAATAACTCAGGTCCTTGTTCTCCTACTACGTAAGCAGCTCCGCCGGTTGCCCTATATTTTGCTCCAACAAAAGCGGTTCTAGTAAAATCTGAAGCACTAGTTCCTCGACCTCTTTCGCCTCTCATGTATCCTAATTCGCCTCCTGCCCTGCTTCCTGCTACATCTACTTTATTACTTCTAGAACCAACACTTATAGAAGGAGGACTCTTCGCACCTCCTGCAGAGCCGCCTCCTTGATAGCTCATACCAGAAATGATAGCTAATTGAGCCGCCCCTAAAGCTAGAACGAATCCCGTCATTATACCTCTAAAAACAGGGCCGAAACCACCTGGATCTGCCCATACATTCATAACACCCATTGCGGTTGCCATTATTGTTTGTGCTATCATCATCTTCTTGTTTAAATCAAAGGATTTCTTTTTCTGGGCTTCTTTCTTCTTTTCAAGAGCCGCAATCATTTGCTCGCCTTTCTTAGTTCCACCATACATTTTTTTCGCTGAAGCTATTTGCCTATCAATTGCTGCTTCTTGCATTTTTGACTTAGCAGCCATTAGACCAAAGACACTAGACATTGCTCCTGCAACCGCCCCTACACCTGCTGCCACTGCAGATACTTTTCCTCCAACATCTAGGCTTTCCCAGGCAGTCCCAAATCTCTGCATGAACCCGCCACCATCTTCATCTCCCAGTGCATCTCGAAAGCCCTTAAAAGAATCTGATCCCATTAAATCTGATATTGCGGAGAAGTTGGCCGTCATGGTAGTTCCTGCATTTGCTAAAGCTTCAAAAATAGGGGCTTGTTCAGTCCCTAGAGACGCTAATTGTGCAAAAGAATCACTAAATAAAGAGCCTGCGGCAGCTGCTTTATCTCCAAAACCTAAATTGGCCCTTATATCAATAGGACCTAAGTGGTCTAATTCATTTTGTGCAGCCTCTGCCGCATCTTTAGCATTTAGTCCAGCACCTTGATACTCTTTTGTGGTTTTTTCTAAGAAATTAGTTTCTGCCTGTGCTCTTGCATCCGCAAAAACATTCATTACTCTAGTCGCATATTTTCGTATGCCGCTTCCTGAACCGGCCGCTCCGGTTCCTTCGCCTAGCATGGAGCGTAAAGAAGCTAAACGCAACTTTTGTTTTTCTAGCTTTAATTCGGTTTTTGAGCCTTTAAGAGTTTGATCAGCAACATCTCTTTGTAGTTCATAGACTTTAGCCATTTCGTTAGGTAGAGTATCTAAAGAATCTATAACATCTTGAATGGCGCCTTGATCGTCAGGATCCGCTAATTTCTTTGCAGCTTTAAGTTCTTCTCTTAGCAAAACTAATTTTGCCTTCATTAACCTTTCTTCTATATCTATCTTGTCCTTAGTCATCTGCATTTCTTTTTCTAGCAACTCTTCTCTTCTAGCAGCAAACTTATTAAAGTGCCTTAGTTCATCAGCTGCAGTTGCATCAATCCCCTGCCTTCCAAGTCCTCCAGTAGCTTTGGACAGTGCAAGTTGATTTTGTGACTCTTTCTCTGCTAAACTTAATAAGGTTTTTTGAGCTTGTATAGATTGACCTTTTATATCTAATAGTTTCTTTGCGTACTCTATAGTTCTTACTGTAACTCTAGCTGCTTTTTCGTCTGTACTCAATTTTTGTTCTTCTAAGTTTTTTTGCTCTGTAAGGAGATCTCCATGCTTCTTCATTTCTTCTGTTTTGTCTTTTTCTAGTTGCTTTCCTAGTTCCTTTAGTCTATTCGTTTCATCTTCACCTTTTGCCATACTCATGCGATACGCCAAATTTGCTTCTCGGGCCTTTATATCGAACATAGTAGTTTCTTCTAATAACTGTAGTTCCTTATTTACCCCCTCTAGCTTTTTCTTACGTAACTGTTCTTCTTTTCGCATATGAGCATGAACACCGGCTGGAGTTCCTGCCCGTTTAGCTAAATCTCCCATTTCTTTGGTTTCACGACCTAGAAGCTTTACTTCAGCTTTATTCTTTATTAGATCCGCGTTCATTTCCTTGAGATGTGCTACCCATAATCCTAGTAAGTCTGCGTTTTGTAATCCCTCTCTACCAAAAATCCTTGACATATCAGTAGCTTCTAACATATTCTGTATTATCGTCTGACCCATCACGTCTACTTTTTCTGAGCCCACTCCTGCTAAACCGGCTCGAATATCCTCAAAACCTTTGGCCATTGTACCAAATTTTTCAATAGTTTTTGAAAATCGAGTAGTTTCTTTAGACGCTAATTTATTGGATTCTCCATAAGCTTCGGAGGCCGAAGCAGCTAATCCATCATAAGTATTAACTATTTGATCGAAGGGTTTTCTAATCAACTTAATTTGCGTGTCTAACTGGCCCATAGTTCGTAAGCCTTCTTTTCCTATATTTTCACGCAATGCTTTTAATTTCTCAACTTGAGGGGCTCCTACTCCTCCCTCCTTAAACATTCTTGAATTTTGTATTTCTTTAATACTAGCGTTAAGAACGAATTTCAAACTCTTCGTAGCCATTTTTCCTTTAACTTGTTCATGTCGTTCCCACATTGGCTCCATAGCTGCAATAGCATCTCTGGCACTTTGAATTGCTATTTTTTGCTGCGCAATAGCACCCTTGTTAGCATCCTCCTCAAAACTACCTTTTACCAAAGTACCTGAGTCTTGAAGCTCCTGTAACTCCTTGAGTTTCTTCTCGGCATTCTCTAAAGCTACTTCTCTTTCCGCTTCTGCCACTAACAGTAATTGAAAAGCAGCAGACACAGCTTTATTAAAAGAATCTTGAATCCTGTTTAATCCAGATTCAATTTCTGAAAGAATACCTTGCATACCCCTAAAGCCTGCCATCATTCCTTCACCGCTGGCGACTCCAAATTTATCCATTACTTCCATAACAGAATCAGAAGTGTCTTGTATAGTATGGAAAGACTCTACAACTTCGTCTGCAGTCTTTTGAACTTCAGTTTTTGTTTTTTGAAAGAATTCAGATATGTAAGGCCATAACATAGATACCACACTAACAAGGAGTCCTATAGGTCCTAACATTGCCATGAATCCAGTGCCAAGGAATCTTGCAGCTGTTCCTGCACTGTACATTACAGTTCTTCCCGCATTCAGAGTTTTATTCATGGTAGTAACAGTTTTAAGACCATCTAAATTTTGTCTATGATAAGATCCTACTTCTTTTCTTAAGTGTTTAAATCCTTTTATCATCTTACCTCTAGAGGCGTTTTCCAAAGCGTCTGCCTTAGCCGCGGCGTGTTTAGTTTTTAGGGAATCTTCTTGGACGTGTGTTATAGATTGAGTTGCAGTCTGAAGGTTTGCTAGTTCAGCTGTAGCTGTTTTATACTCTTTTGTATTCTCTTTACCTGCGGCTGCTAAGTCTGCTACTTTCTTTTTATAAATTCCAATAGAACTAGTAGAACTTCTTAAAGCAGTATCTAACTTAGCTTGATCGTCTGTACCGTCTGCTAGTGCCGCGCCATAGGCTTTCATTCCTGCAGCTCCTTTTAAAGCTGCAATATTTGCAATAGCTGTTTGTTTAGTCGTTCCAGCAATTTCACTTGCTGCAGCTTTAGCTGAGTTAGCAGCACCATACATAAAAGGAACTAATTGCTTAGATATTGTAGAACCAAAAATAGTTATAACACCTATCAGAGCACCCATATTATTAGATAAGGCGGATATAAAAGGAATTAAAAACTTATTAAGTAAAGTTAATCCTTCTTTTTGTAAATTTGATAAAGCTGCAGCTAATCGATCATAGGGGTTAGGATCTAACTTTTCAGCTAAAGCTCCAAACTTTGCGATACCTTGCTCTGCGGTTGCATTCATGAAAGCTTGTACTCTTTCAAATTGAGTAAGATCATCCGCAGTTTTTCCTAGTGTAGTGGCGTACTTTTCTGTGGCATCATCTAAACGAACCATGATACCTAATTCGTCCAAAATTTCAGGCTCTAACTTAGCAACACCTCTAGTCAACCTATCTAAGGCGTCTGTCATGTCCCGACCCAAAGCGATTGAAGCTCCTCTAGCTACAATAGTTAATTTCTCCATTTGAGCAGTACTAAAACCAGAAGAGATTCCTAAAGCCATTGAACGCATGGCTTGATCTGTAGAAACGGCATAACCACTAACTTCTTGTAATCTTTCTGAAGCATAAGTGAGGTTTCTACCCGCAGCAGCTCCAACCATCTTTAACCCTGCAGCTACAGACTCTAACTGTGCGGCTCTTCGTAAAGCGTCAAAAGCAGCTGTAGCAGCAAAAACATTCGCCGCTAAAGTGGCATAAGCACCAACGAGTCCGGAAGAACCAGACCCGATAGCTTGATTCATTTTTGAAAAGCCTTTTGCAGAGGATAAATTACTTTGAAAAATACCTTTTTCTCTTCGATTATAATTATCTTGAGATTTACCAGCATTTTTTCGGGCACGATCAGTTCTTTCAACACCGTCAGCGACAGCATCTATATCTTTACGTACTACTTTGAAACCTTTTGCAGTTGCTTTTATTTCAAATATTAATGATTCAGTAGCCACTAGTTGCTTTTCCTTTTTATTCTATCATACTCTCGCTTCAATTTCTCTTGCGAAAGTCTGACAGCTTCTCCATCTAACCTCAATAAAATTTCTAAAAATGTATCTTTGTCTTCTATCTTATACATCTCTATATAAAGAGGTAGATTAGTGTAGTCTTTTCCTATATAACCTATTTCAGGATATATTCTATCCCCTAAAGAATTAAAAGTATTTATTCCATCTATAACTATTTCGGGAAAGTCTTCTACTCCGGGCGGTATCTCTTCTTGAATAGGATCCTGTCCTAATTCATCCATCATGGATAAGTATCTGTCCTTATCCATTTTAGAGTCTTTATGCTTCTGCCACTTTTCCAGTCTTTCCCACAGTTTTTCTTTCTGACTTTCCACGAAAATTGGCAAGGTCAAAGACCACCTCGTTTACCCAATTATCAAAATCAGCGGAATTTTGGACTAAAGATTCTGCATTTTCTAAATTAAACTCTAATTGAGAGTCCGGATCATTAGTCCCTAAGTCTACTAAAATTAGTTCTTCTAAATAAGCTAATTTTAATCCTTTCCAGTTTTTTACTGTAGCTTTTGTAAATTCGTGAACAAATTTATCTTCGTCCAGCTCCTCTACTGCTTGGTGAGTTTTTCTATCAAATTTTGTTTTGATACATCTTTTTCTTAGATTCAGTAACTCTTTTCTCGAAAGATTAGCTACTTCTATCTCAAAACCGTCACAGCCCGGAAACTCAATCCATGCTGTTTTGGTATCAACCATTAAGTCTTCTAATTTCACTATTTTTTCTCCTAATAAGTGAATAATGTTTCTAAGTTTGTAGGATTTCCTATCATACGATAATCATATCCTTGAGTAAATACCTCTGTGGGATTTACTCTATTGGTAAAGGAACAAGGAGTTAGTTGAGCATCTAACTGTGTATTGTTAGAAGCTAATCCTGCTTGTATCCTTATTGCAATATTTTCTTTCCAGTTTTGTAGATTAGAGGCTTGTGCATCCACATAAGTAGTAATATTACCTGCTACACTTCTTCCTTCAAGTACAAAACTAGTGGGATAAGTACTGTTTGTTGCTGAAGTAGCTTCTAGTGATGCTTGTACAGTATTATTCTTATTCCATTTTATATCATTCTGTACCTCTAAAGCTACTCCTGTTACCCTATCTAATACTGTTCCATCTACAGTTACTGTGACTACTTTAGGAATTGAATAGGTAGGCGCACTAGCATAACTTCCCACACTAAAAGTGCTATGGGCTATTCTTTCTAATTTGGTTCCTGCTCCTTGAAGTTTTAAGTTTATAACTTTATCACGGGCTATTTCAAAAGCTCCTGATTCAAAAACGCAAGTTTGTATTTTATACATTTTACGAGGCGCGTCTGTACTTTTTGAAGGGTCAATATAAAGGTCAAAAGTTTTTAGTACATCGTCTCCGTCATTGTATAGTAATAAATATAATGGAATATGTTGATATGTCGAACTCTCATCTATCATTAGTAGGTCTAATTCGAATTTGGCGGGGTTAGCTTCATTTATCTCAGAAGCTTGAATTAGCGCACCAGTATTATGTAAAGTTTTCTGCTTAGAACTTTTTTGTTTAAAAGTTTGATTAAAGGAAATGTTCATAACGTGCAATTTATAATAATTACTATTATAGTGCAAGTACACATCACTGTCTCTAAAAAATTCCACTTAAATTCTCCGCGTGTAAAATCTACCTATTGCTAACTGGGCTGCTATTTCTCTTATCGAAGCATCAATTAATCCTCTGGGGTCTCTTTGTTTAGTAGCCCACCGAGGATCTCCTTTTCCCATTTCAAATACTTGATAGGGATTCTTCTGATAAGTATAACCAACACTAGGGTACCCTTGAGCAGTTCTAGTAACATCTGTTACTTTTACACCACTTGCAAAAGTTCCTGTTTGGTTCTGAAGACCTGGCGGTCCCATGTTCCTTGCCACTGTATCTGGCAATTTTTGATTTAATAATGCTATTAAAGAGGTAAAAGAGTTACCTCCTACCGTAGTTTTTCTTTGTCCTGAAACAGCCCCTACCTTACTTCCTGTTGATTCTAAAGGAGCACCTCGAACAGATTTAACTGTTGCTACCGCGGTGCCGAGATTAGAAGTAATCCTTGGCTTTGGCTTTTTAGTTTCCTTTTTAGGGGTCTTTTTAAAAGCTTTACTCTTTTTAGTACTTAGCTTTCTAACTCTAGGGCTAACGAGTGAGTTTCTTGCTCTTTCTATCACAGAAGGAGAACCCGGCATTGTTAAATATTTAGCATTTTCTTTATAAAAATCCGCAATAACATTTATTAACTCTAGTAGCCCCTTCTTTGTTCCTGGGAAATCTTTTGGAAGTCCTCCGTCTTCTTTGGGGGGACCGGCTTGATACCATTTTTCTTCTTTTTTATCGACATTCTCTCCCTGACCTTCTGCCAGCAAGTATACTTTACTTGATTTAAACACAGGATTTCCTTTGGCATCAAACTTAAAAGTTACATCATCTAATCCTATTGCATACTTTCCTAAACCTATTTTATAAGAAGCTAGTTTTTCATTTACGGCCTTAAAGGCTTCTTTTTGTTCTGGCGTCATATTTTTAGGGGCTTCTAACTGATCAGGTAAGGCTTCTCCTAAAGCGGTTGCTGTTTCAATAGATACGCCATGTTTATGTCCTAAATGTATAGCTGATCCCATGGAAAACTGACTGGCTTTTAATGCCCCTTTATTTCCCTGGGGATCTTCCTCATTGCTTAAATAGCGACCTCCCCAAAAAAAGTCTCTATATCTTTGATTTTTCTTAACTACATCATTTAATACAGCAGATTTAATATCACTTAATTTCTTATAAGGATTCTTAGTTCCTCTTTCTAGACTCTTTTTTGGCGCGGTTGGGTTATGTTTAAATGCTATTACTCTTAAATACGCTCCCATGTTAGTTGAGGGCATTACTCCTACACTTTCTGCTTCTCCATATCCTTTAGTTAAAGCAATAAGCGCGTCCTCCACATAGTCTTCTATTACAGTCTGATTTTTCTTTTTCTCTCTTTTTAATTTTTCCCCTAGTGTTACGTGTTGACCATTTTCATCGTCTGGATTAAAATAGTGATCTTTTAACTCTTCTGCCATCTGGCTTTTTTTAAACTCTATATCTTGTGCTTCTCTCGCCATCATATTTCTAACAAAATCTGTTTTAGCTAGATTTTTAGCTAGATCATCTAAAGTCTTTTTTAAAGCAACTGTTGACATTTTATCTCCAAGAAATGGCGGGGTTTTACCCCCGCCTATCCTATTACGCTAGTGCTACACCGTATGCGGTGATTTCCAAATCATCGGGCTCATTACTCTCCATGTCACTTTGCAGTGAGGTGAAGCTGGATTCCAGAGAAATCACATCTTCAATAGAGTGAGAAGGTACTTCAACGTGACATTGAGGCATCTTAAACTCTACTCTTGGAGAACCTGAACTACCGCCGATCTTAAAGACCATTTCGAAGTCATGAGTAATGACATCAAGTGCTGCAGCTGAGGTTAAGTCCTCGTAAAAATCTTTACTTCCATTATTACTTGACGATGTTGCCAAATAACAAGTGAAGCTTCCGCCTACATTTCGTACGCCTGTTACGTGCTCGATTGGTTTATTAACCACACCGAGTTCCTCAGGAGTTAAGTAAGAAAGATTATTCTCAATAGTAATACTTCCTCCTGTTACCGTTAGGTCGTAGCTAGATGCCATTCCGGCTACACCTGCTGATGTTCCGGAAGTCTTCGGTGCTACTGCCATTGCAGTAAGTCGGTTACGAATAAAGTTCTCAGTGTCAGCAGATGTTCCGCCTTCATTGATTGCTTTACCAGCATTTGCTCCTCCAGGAGTCGTAACATTAGTAGTTGTAAATGCTGTAATGTTGTCAATGGTTGCAGCCATGCCGCTCCATTCAACAGTAGCAATACCTTCTACATCGAAATTAATCGTTGCAGAGTTTACAACAGCTTTATTTAGTTTATAACCAACACTAGTACCAACCATGAATTCCATACTCATAGTATTTAATGCTGATTTATTTGATGAAGCAGAGCTAAGCATAGCTAATGTTCCATCTCTTTCGATCAGAGAGTCTTCTGATTCACCGAGAGTTGCTGAAGTCAGGGTTAAGCCTGATCCAGAGCCTACATCGGTTACACCCGTAGGGGCTGAGGTATAATTACCACCAGTAAGTATATCAATAGCTGTTACAGGTCCAGTAGCACCGCCGCCACTGATAGTTTGAACTCGAGCCGTAGCATGAGCACCACCTGTAGCTAAAGTACCTCCAGTAAAGGTTAATAGATCGCCTACTGTATATCCAGTTCCTGCAGCATTAATCGCTACAGAAGCAACAGATTGAGAACTAGTAGCCTCATCTAATCTGGATTTGGAAAGTAGTGCGTTCCATAGACACTCATCAACCAAGTGAACTTTTGAGTCCCCCCAAGAATAAGTAGTACTTGATCCAGGTCGTACATTGTTTGATGCAATATACGGACGAAGATAAGTAGAGAAGCTCCACTCGACAGGAGCCAAAGAGTCGTTAAACATCTTACGGCCACGTCTTGAACTTCCCACTGTACTTTCCATTTCAGCGAGAGTTATCTCACTAGAGTTAGTGGTCTGACTAAAACTAAACCCTTCTAACATGGGAATAGCGAAAGCCTGGCTACTAGCAGGGAACGTACCGTCTGCCTTATTAGGGTAGACTTGTAGGGTCGCGTCGCGTTGAAAAAATAGAGCCATAATGGTCTCCTATATAACTTGAGCTGTATTTACTATGCGTTTGCTGAAGTAAAGTAAGCTCTAATATCGTATTTCTACGATCATCTCGCCGACCCCGAGAGGTTGCAATGCTCCCTCATCGGTGCTTATACTAATCACAGTTACCTGAGTCACTTGCTGTGTCCCAGATGTAGTGCGATAGTCAAACTGGCCTGCGTCGTCTAAAACCGTTTCAACGTCCTCTAGTAACTCTTCCAATTCAGTTATGGGATCGTCAGCGTTGACATAGACTCGAATTGTAACGGTTAAAAATCTCCATTTTTGTCCGCCTCCGTAGTACTCACGAGTTTCAGTACCTGAAGACATATGTAGACAAGGGAACGATTCTACTTCGTCCCAGAATTTCATTCGGGATTCTATTGCCCCAGTAAGGTCTTGTTTATAGCCGTCACCGCCATCTATTTTTTCAAATAGTTCTGCCATAGCATTTAGTATGGCGGAGCGACGAGTAGTATTTGTACGTGCCATCAGATAACATCCACAATTCTATACATATCTAGAATTCTTTTAATGTGATCTGGGAAACCTATATCCTCGCGGATAGTGGTTGACGTTTCATTTTGAAGCGTTGCACCAGCTAAAGACTTTCTACCTTTGTACTCTTCTTTAAGGTAATAAGTAATTAAGTCATATATAGCTAATCGCAAGTCCTGTGGAGTTGCGGAGTATCCAGCTCTGTAAGTCACTTCTACCGATGCAAAACCTTGTGCCCAAGATTTGGAACTAATGTCTCCATCGATTCTATATAATCTATCATGTTCAGCATCTATATAATAATCAGTATTATTAACCAAAGTAGTATAAGCACTTGTTATACCCTCTCTTTCTTTTACTGAACTTACGCTTACTAAAGGCGATTCAGTTAAGAAAAGCTCTCCAGTTTGACCATCAGTTATATCAAAAATTTCGACCTTGTTACTGCTGTAATGGTCTATAAAACTGGTACCGCAATAGGTTTTTACTAACGTACTTATAGGCGAAAGCAAGGAATCGATTTTACCATCGTCCTTGAAATGTTCAATACCTTTATAACTTTTGTATTGATCTCTAGTAACTAAATCTGCCATAAAATACCCTTGTAAAAACCTGGGGAGGTTTCCCTCCCCAGATTACCCAGTATGATTAAGAAGCCT
>Ga0315315_10001320_pt1 | contig 22633 bp, 22 predicted proteins | sample M140m3416metaG_FD_203699 | JGI IMG/M metagenome (GOLD analysis project Ga0315315, IMG submission 203699) | Ammonia-oxidizing marine archaeal communities from Monterey Bay, California, United States - M1 40m 3416 | ecosystem: Environmental > Aquatic > Marine > Intertidal zone | place: USA...
GGAACGACAAATGCCGTATGCATGCCGGCCGTTTTAGATATGAACGCTTCCGAAATAAGTCAGCGATTTGATCAAGTCGCTGGTTATATTGGTATAAAAAATGGCTTTAAAGGTTTTTGTGCTTTTGTCAGGGAGCTCAATGCATCTTTAAAAATACCAATGAAATTGAGTGGCCTCGGTGTAGCAAACGTAGATGTTGAAAAATTGACTCACGCAGCACTGAAAGACCCAAGTTGTGGTGGCAACCCAGTTAAACTCAATGATGAGAATGTAGCTGAACTAATTAAAAATTTATTGTAACTCTCAATATTTATAATTAGGCGATGCTGTTTCTGCGTAATAACCAAACAAAAAATATACCGCCGATTATCCCGGTAACTATACCAATAGGTAAATCTTCTGGAGCCATAATTGTTCTTGCAATAATATCTGCCCAAAGCAAGAAAATTGCTCCAGCTATCGCTGATCCAGCGAGAACGCGTCTATAATCGCCACCAACAAATAATCTGACAATATGCGGGATCATCAAGCCGACGAACCCAATAATCCCAGAAAAGGCCACCATTGCTCCTGTTATTAGTGCTCCTACAACAAAAACTGCCAACCGAAACTCACGTACAGCGATACCAAGAGTTGAAGCTGTTTCATCGCCAATAGTCATTGCATTGAGTTCTTTAGTTTTTGTAAACAACCATAAGCAGCAAAGAGCCAGCACTAAGATTGGATAAATCAGTTGGTTCCATTGAGCTAGCCCTAAGCCGCCCAACATCCAAAATACTACAGTATGGGTTGCACGTGGATCACCTAAGAAGATCAGTGCATTCGCTGCCGCCATGATAATAAAAGAAACAGCAACACCCGCTAGGATAAGCTTGTCGGCACTAGTTGCATCAGCAACACGAGACACTCCAAGAACAATGATTGTTGCAGCCAAAGCACCACCAAAAGCAAGCAGTGGCACAGTCAATAGACCAAGAAATAGACCAGTGTGTAGTAGTGCTAAAATTGCCCCAAACGCTCCACCTGATGATATCCCTAGAAGGTGTGGGTCAGCCAGATGATTCCTAGTAACTGCCTGCAGGCTAGCACCAACAATAGCTAATCCTGAACCCACAGTTGCGGCGAGTATTGCTCGTGGAAACCGAATTTCCCATACAATTGCCTCATGGCCCATCGACCAAGTAGGTTCAATAAAATTTGGTATAAATTTGTTAATTAATACGCCAAAGATAGTTTTTAGAGATATGGGCACGGCTCCAACCGAAATCGCAATAGAAAGTGAGACTAAAAAGGCACCTAAACCGCATAGAGACAAAAGCAGCATAGCGTTAGAGCTATTCAGCTTTAGGTTTTGGCTATTAGTCTCACTCATATTAATTATTTACCCCAGAATGAGTTTGCGAGGGTTTTGATTGCTTTGATATTGCGTGGTCCGGGTGTCGCTTCAACGTACTCTAAAGTTACAAAACGATCATTTTTTACTGCGTCAATGTTAGCAAATGCAGGGTTTGACATCATAAAGGCGCGCTTTTGTTCGGCGGTTACGCTACCATAATTAACGATTATAATCACTTCTGGGTTTTGTGCTACGACCTCTTCCCAAGTAACCGTTCCCCAGCTTTTTTCAAAGCCATTCATGACATTGACGCCACCTGCGGCTTCAATCAATGCTGTAGGCATTGCATAAAGACCTGCAGTAAAAGGTGTATCTTCGCCGCTATCATATACAAATGCTCGCAGCGGTTCCCCAGTTTCCAAATCATCTTTGAAAGATTTTAGTTCCGCTTTGTAATTATTTACTAGGTTTTTTGCCGTATCTTCGACATTAAAAATGGCTCCAAGATTCAGTAGGTCAGCATACATATCATCTATGCTTGCTTTCCCTTTTTTCATTATGTGCGTGCAGGATTCAGTCAACTCGTAAACTTTTACACCAAAAGGTTCCAAAGTCTCTGGCGTAACTTCGCCACCAACTTTCATGCCATAGTTCCAACCAGCAAAAAAGAAATCTGCATTTGCACCCACTATGACTTCCTTTGTTGGGTATTTTGAAGAGAGTTCAGGAAGTTGCTTTACGTTTGCACGCATTTCTTCATCGAGTGTTTTCCAGCCCGAAATTCCAGTATATCCAACCATATGGTCCGCAAGCCCAAGCACTAGCATCATTTCGGTAAGATTGACGTCGTTTGAAATTGCGCGTTTTGGTGGTGCATCAAACGAAACTGTTCTGTTGCAGCTGTTGACGGTAGTTTCAGCTAAAGCTGGGCCACCAATCCAGCTATTTAAAATTAAAAAAGTTAGTATTTTTTTCACAATTAATATTCCCTTTTATTTAGGTGAAATGTTAAAAATTCAGTATTACTTGGGTGTAAGACTTCCTTATGGGCTTCTACCTGAAACGCATTAGAAACTGCTTTTTCAGAAAGCACTTCACGCGCCTTTCCGTATCCTATTGTTTGCCCACTCTTGAGAAGAAGAATTTGATCGCAAACACTCGCCGCAAGGTTTAAATCGTGTAGAGAGGTTACAATCGTTATGGATAGGTTTCGCATCAAGTCTAAGACTTCAAGCTGATGTTTGATATCTAAGTGATTTGTTGGTTCATCAAGAATTAGTAGTTTTGGTTCTTGGGCTAATGCGCGCGCGACCATTACCCTTTGTCTTTCGCCTCCAGACAAGGTGCCAAGATGTCGATGGGTTAAACCTTGCAATTCAAGAAGGTTAATGGCTTTTTCGATTACTATTTGGTCATTTTCACCTTCATTGGAGCCAAAGCCGCGATGAAAAGGAGTTCGCCCAAGAGAAACGATTTCTCGAACCGTTAATGAGAAATCGCTCGGATGTTCTTGTAAAACAGCTGCTATTTGGCGCGCTGTTTCGCGTGCAGACAATTTCCAAATATCTTTCCCATCAATCGCAACAGAGCCCGTGATTGGTTTTTGAAAACGATAAAGCAACCTAAGCAAGGTAGTCTTTCCCGCTCCGTTTGGGCCAACTATGCCAAGAACCCTGCCAGCTTCAAGTTCAAAGGTGGTAGGGAACAATAGGTTAGTTGACTTAGGTCTGGGTGACCATGAGACATTGTCGACCGAAAGTTGGGCAGCTTTCATATAAATTCAATCTACTACTATTTGTTATAATATAACATAACGTTATTAATTTGAGATTTTGAAGAAGTAAAGATATTTTTTTTGTCTTTTATCCAGCCAATGCTTTGGATTAAAGACAAGAAATTTTAAACTAATCTGAAGGTTTTTCTAGTTCGTTCTCCACTAATTGGGCATGCGCAAAAGCAAGAACTAACCTATGGGAAGTTGTATTAAATTCCACTCGATACTCCTGATCAGGCGCCCCGCCTGCGTTACGTTAAAAGGACAGCGCAGCTAGCGCTGTTAATGGCAGGTCTCCTGACTTGTGAGTATTTGGTAGCCGTTCCTTCCCAGATCAATGTAATCCAGTGGTTTTAACGGATCCCTTCCCACCTACAGTTGCGGGGGCAGCTTTGGACTTGAGTAAAACTTCTCGCACCAAATTCCCATTTTAATCTCTACGCAAATCTGCGTTGAGCACCATTAATAATCAGGAAACAAAAAAATTAGATTCTGTCAAACTTTATATTGTTAAGAACTTTTTTTTAAGGGCTAGAGATGATTGGAAGTTCTTGCTGGAGCAGCAAAGTAGAATTAAATATTTAAAAAAGTTACCAAAAAAATGTAACCCGCTGTTTCACTAATTAATTGGGCTGCTCCACAAGTATCACCAGTCTGCCCCCCAATTTGAATCCGGATAATCCAGCCAAATAAAAAAGCAATTATCGCAATGATAGCAACGCAAGAAATCATGTATGAACCACAAATAAATATAATAGGAATACAAGTAATTACCGAAATCACTAAAGTTCTGACTTCAGGTTTGCTAGCATCCCTACCTAATCCTTCATCGCGAGCTGGTGATAAGAAAGTAAGATAAAAAACCATAACTAGTCGACTAATCATAGCCAATGCAATAACTGCAAAAAGCACTTCTTGGTTGGGAGGCAAGTTTGATAGGGACACTATCCTTGCGGAAACTATGAAAAATAAAGCTAAAACCCCAAAGCTTCCTATTCGACTATCTCTCATAATCTCTAGCTTTTGATTTTTACTTTGTCCGCCACCAAATCCGTCAGCGCAATCAGCAAGCCCATCTTCATGCATTGCTCCTGTAACTATTAGACCGATAGAAAATGCCAAAATTGACGCTAAAGTTGGTAAAATTCCTAAGTAGCACATTCCAATATAGGAAAGTCCAACTAACAAGCCTATCGGAATACCAACACTTGGAAAGAACCATACCGCAGAAGCTAATTTTGGGACATCGTACCCCAATCTTCCAGCTGGAAGGCGAGTAAGAAGCATAACCGCCAGCTGCCCTTCGCAGATACGCTGACGCATCCAACTCATTTACTTGAAACTCCCGCAGATTCAAATGTTGCCATATTATTGTGACAAGCAACTGCACTACGGATTACTGACAATGCTAAAGCAGCTCCTGTACCTTCCCCTAGTCTCATATTCAAATTAAGTATAGCTGATTTTCCCATAGCCTCTAAAAGAAACTTGTGTCCTGGCTCTGTCGATAAATGTCCAACCAAACAGTGGTCAAGGCTGCTGTGCGATTCTCCAAATAAAGGAGCAGCGGCTGCAGTGCAAATGAAACCGTCCAGCAAAACAGGTATGCTTGCGCTTCTTGCAGCCAAAATAGCCCCACAAATAGCGGCTTGTTCTCTCCCGCCAAATGCTTGCAGAGCTTTTAAACCCTTTCGTGAGCCATGTTTTTTAATCCCTAATTCAATTATTGCTGCTTTATGGGCTTGGCCTTTTTGATCTGAACCTGTTCCTGCTCCAACCCAACTTTCTACACTACCACCAAAAACAGAAGTGGCTAATGCAGATGAAATTGTGGAATTACCAATCCCCATTTCTCCTAATAGTACTATATCTGCATCTAAATTTACCGATTGAAAGCCAATTTCCATAGCTTCGCAAAGCTCTATTTCGCTCATTGCCTCATCTTTAGTAAAATCAGCAGTAGGCGTTTCAAGAGAAAGTGGGACAACAGTTAAATCGGCACCACTCACTTCACAAATCTGATTGATAGCCGCACCGCCAGCTTTAAAATTTTCCACCATTTGCATTGTAACATCTTGGGGAAATGGGTTTACTCCTTGAGCACAAACACCATGATTTCCAGCAAAAACTATTGCTTGGGCCGTTTCCAAAGAGGGCATTGTTTTACCCTGCCAACTTGCCAAAAATACTGCTAAATCTTCAAGAACTCCAAGCGCTCTAGGTGGTTTTGTCAGTTGGTTTTGATGTGCAATTGCTTTGGCTTCTGCTTCACTGTCTTTAACTGGCATGCCTTTGAGCATTTCTGCGATAATAGCCAAGGTCTTAAAGTTATTCATATTTTAATCTGCCCTTTTCACAGTTTTGGGTTTGGTTTGATCTGTAGTGGAATTCCAGAGACACTCAAATACACTTCGTCAGCGACTTGAGAAATGATTTGGTTCATACGACCAGCTTCATCACGAAACCGTCTCGCTAATGCATTTTCAGGAACAATACCGCTGCCAACCTCGTTAGTAACCAAAACAACAGGATCGGAGCGCTGCTCTAAAACTTTGATCAGTTCCTTCGTAGCAACAATAGTATCTTCATTATGAAATATCAGATTATTCAGCCAAATTGTTAAACAATCTACCAAACAGGGTCCTTTTCCATCTGTTTCTGAAAGCGCCTCTGTTAATTTTAAAGGAGCATGTAAGTTTTGCCATTCTGATCCTCGCCTAGCCTGATGTTCTGCGACGCGTTTTTCCATTTCCGAGTCAATAATTTCGGAAGTAGCTATATACATTAGGGACGAACCAAGTTGCTTGGTTCGTTTTTCTGCGAAACTACTCTTTCCTGATCGAGCGCCGCCTGTCACCAATATTGTTAAGCACATAAAATTGGTGTTACTCCATATTATAAATGAGAAAAAGAGACTGTTTTGATTCCGAGCCAACAAAATTTAAAAATCTTACTGGTGCGCCATGCTCCGGTAGATCCGCCTGGTCATCTATATGGTAGTACTGATGCTGGTATAGAAAGCGTTTCTTCACCAATTTCAAAAAATTTATATTCAAGACTTTCCGATTGCCAGGCTTTTTACTGCAGCCCCGCTTTGCGTTGTATTAAAACTTTTCAGTCTGTATTTTCTGAGAAACCTCTACCTTTTTTAATTCATGAATTCTGGGAACAAGATTTTGGTGATTGGGAAGGTCTTCCTTATGGCGATATTCCCGATCAAGGTGCCCTGTCAGGACAAGACTTGGTTCAATTCTCGCCTCCGAATGGAGAAAGTTTTTCAGAACTATGTCATAGGACCCAACCTCCACTTTTAAAAATAATTTCAGAAAGAAAAGTGGGAGAAATAGCTGTTTTTACACATGCTGGTGTAATTCGTTCTTTTTTGGCTCTTGCATTAGGTAGCAAGGAGGCGGCCTTAAAATTTTCCGTAGACAACTTATCGATCACTGGTATGCAGGCGTTATCAGGTGGTCAGTTTTCTATCTCGTTTGTAAATCAAACTCTCTAGTTAAAGTGTGTATTTTAGGATGAATTTTTGTCTATCAATGTTAATTGCCCTTTGCATTGATCGGCTATTTGGTTGGCCTGACTTTTTATTTCGGCGGTTTTCGCATCCGGTAGTGGGCATTGGTCAACTTATAAGTTTTTTTGAGAGAAATTTGAATAAAACAGGTTGGTCATCTAGTCTGCGCATGGCAACGGGTCTTTTGACTTTAATTTTCTTAATGACGGGCCTTACAATCTTAGGGTTTCTAATTGTTCTTGCAATTCCGGCAGGCACCTTAGGTATCTTAGTGACATCTTTTTTGGTCTGGCCTTTTATTGCTGCTAAATCTTTAGCAGACCATGTGAAAGCTGTTGCCGAACCACTTAAAACTAACGATTTACCAAGTGCTAGACAGGCTGTTTCTATGATCGTAGGCCGTAATTCAGATAATCTGGGTTCTAATGATATTGCTCGGGCTGCATTAGAAAGCTTGGCTGAAAATACATCAGATGGGGTTACAGCACCTCTTTTTTGGGGTGTGTTGTTGGGGTTTCCTGGGGTGTTAATTTACAAATTGGTTAATACTGCTGACTCCATGATCGGTTATAAAAGTGAACGGTACAGAGATTTTGGCTGGGCTTCAGCAAGATTTGATGATCTCATTAATTATATACCAGCTCGCCTAACGTCATTAATATACGCTATAATTTCGCGTAATACTCTTAAAGTCTTGCGAATAACTTTAAGAGATGCTTCGCAACACCGTTCACCAAATGCAGGCTGGCCTGAAACGAGTGTTGCAGCGTCAATTGGAGTAAAATTGTCTGGGCCTCGTATTTATGACGGTATAAAAACAAACGACCCCTGGTTGAACAGTGATGGAAGAAATCCAACAGGTCATGATCTCTTCTCTGGCCTTAGGTTATTTGATCATTTTCTTTGGGCTATTACTCTTTTACTTTTATCATGTTCGGTAATTAGCTTTGCCTAGTATGGGATCTTTATCTTTTTACTTAGCAACTTCAAGTAGGGCATCAACATCTAATTGATCCTCAATTTGTTTAGCTAGTTCGTTAAGTACATCATCTAAATTTTTTTCATATTTAAGATCACCACCAGAAACTCCTAGGTTTTCTAAAAAGGCACTTCTAAAGCCATCTGAGCAAAACAGACCATGTAAGTAACTTCCAGAAATACGACCGTCCGTAGAACAGGCGCCCTCGGGCTCTTTATCCAAGTATGCAAAAGGTTGCTTACAGTCCTCTCCTGTTGTTCTTCCTAGGTGAATTTCATATCCCTCAACAACTAGGTTTGAGTCACGATGTATTGCTGTGATCTTTCGCAAGGTCTTTTCAGGTAACATTTCTGTTTTTACGTCTAAGAGCCCTAACCCTTCTGTTCTTCCAGCAGGTCCGTCCAATCCGTCTGGATCATCAATTTGTTTGCCAAGCATTTGATATCCACCGCAAAGGCCAAGGATGTGTCCTCCCCTTCGGTAGTGAGCATATAAATCGATATCCCAACCTTGCTCTCTTAAAAAATTTAAGTCGCCTCTGGTAGACTTGCTTCCAGGTATCAAAACCAATTTTGCATCTCCTGGAATGGCTTGACCCGCTTTAAGCATTATGAGTTCGATATTATTTTCCTGAGCAAGTGGATCTAGATCATCAAAATTAGCCATTCTGGAAAGGCAAAGACAAACAATTTTAAGCTGACCTGAAGTTGAGTTTTTTTGAATGTCTAGCGCGTCTTCGGCTGGTAGTTTCCAGGCATCAGGAAAATAGTTCAGGACACCGAAACCGGGCCAGCCACTTTGATCTTCAATTATTTTGTAGCCATCGTCAAAGAGCGATTTATCGCCTCTGAATTTATTAATAATAAAGCCGTGAATTTTTTTTCTATCTTCGTCTGGAAGCACATTACTTGTCCCAACTATCTGGGGAATGATACCCCCTCTATCAATATCACCAATAAGGATAACAGGCACATTTCCAGCTATTGCAAAGCCCATGTTGGCAATATCATTTTGGCGCAGGTTTATCTCTGCAGGACTTCCAGCACCCTCAACCAAAACAATATCATATTTGGCTGACAATCTTTCAAAGCTTTCCAGTACAGGTTTCATAAGCTGGGGCTTAATTTTATTATATTCGCGAGCTTTTAAAGTGCTGTGTCGATGGCCTTGTACGATGACTTGCGACCCTGTTTCAGTTTCTGGTTTTAGTAAAATTGGGTTCATATCGGTATGAAATGGCAAATTACAGGCTCTTGCTTGGAGTGCTTGTGCGCGGCCTATTTCACCACCATCTTCTGTAACGGCAGCATTATTTGACATATTCTGAGGCTTAAACGGTACTACTTTAATACCACGGTTAAAAAACGCACGACATAGACCAGCAACAAGCATAGACTTTCCAACATTTGAACCTGTCCCTTGGAACATTATTGCAGGCATTTTAATGCATCCCTAAAATTCGATACCTTTTTGCGCTTTGATACCATCACGAAAAGGGTGCTTAATAAGTGACATCTCAGTTACTAAGTCTGCCGCTGCAATTAATTCTTCTTTAGCGTTACGACCAGTTAAAACAACGTGCGTCATTGGAGGTTTTGAGGTCAAAAGAAACTCAACCACTTCGTCTATATCTAGATAATCATAGCGCAAGGCAATATTAATCTCATCAAGTAAAATAAATTGTACTTCTGGGTTGAGTATCAATTTTTTAGCTTGTTCCCAGCCCGCTTTGGCTGCTGCTACGTCTCTAGCCCTATCTTGCGTTTCCCAAGTAAAACCTTCACCTGAAACTATGAAAGCACATTCTTTGGAAAATTTTTTTTCTAAAAAATCGCGTTCTCCAGTTCTCCAGGTTCCCTTGATAAATTGAACGACAGCACAAGGTATTTCGTGAGCTATACATCGCATAATCATACCAAAGCCCGATGATGATTTGCCTTTGCCGGCTCCAGTATGAACAATGATAAGGCCCTTTTCCTCTGTTTTACTGCCCATCATTTTATCTCTAGCTTCCTTAATTTTTTGCATTTTTTTATTATGTGCTTCATTAAGTTTAACTTCGTCTGAAATGTCTGATGTTGCTTTTCTCATACTAAAAACTCTTATTTTTCTTGTGCTCGAATTTACTATTACGCAAATGAGACTTTTGTAAACGGGTTGAGAAGTTTTCTTATTTCTAAACTTTCTGATTTAGGGTCATTATGTCTTATATTTTAGATGGGATAATGTTAATAAACGATTTCATTCATTGAACCGTACTGAAAGTATAAAGTTATATGTCGAGTAGTAAAAGATTGGGTGTAAACCTCTTAGTTTGCCAGACCTGTCGTCGAACAGATGTAGAAAACCAGGATATACGCCCAGGTGAACAGCTTTTGACTTTACTGAAAAATGCAAGTCTATCAGAAAAAGTTACTGTTACTGGAGTTGAGTGTTTAGCAAATTGCAAGAATGGGTGTACGATTGTACTTCAAGCCGAAGAAAAATGGACCTATGTGTACGGAAATATCCACCCAGAGTCGGATTTCGAACAGTTGTGTGAGGGAATCTCTGGTTATGTCGAAACAGATGATGGAAAAGTTCCGTGGAAACAAAGAGTGCAACTATTCAAAAAAAATTGTGTAGCACGAATACCACCTGCGGCCAACTTGACTAAAACGCGTGTACAAAAGGTATAGTTATGAGTGATATGCTAAAGGTTCCCGTAACCGTTATAACCGGTTTCTTAGGCTCAGGTAAAACTACACTCATTACCCAGTTAATGCGTAATCCGAATGGTAAAAGGCTTGCGGTAATTGTGAATGAGTTTGGCGATGTTGGTGTAGATGGAGAAATATTAAAAAATTGTGCAATTCCAGATTGTCCTGCCGAAAACATAATGGAACTAGCTAATGGTTGCATTTGTTGTACGGTTGCTGATGATTTTATACCAACAATTGAGGCTCTTATGGCGCTCAATCCTAGGCCAGAGCATATTTTGATCGAAACTTCTGGTTTAGCTCTGCCAAAGCCACTACTGAAAGCTTTTGACTGGCCTGATATCCGATCACGAATAACCGTGGATGGTGTAATTGCCCTAGCTGATATTGAAGCAGTCGCGTCTGGGCAATTTGCTCCAAACTTAGCTGGCCTTCAGGCGCAGCGAGAAGCCGATGACTCCCTTGACCATGAGACACCCTTGTCTGAAGTTTTTGAGGATCAGATTTCATGTGCTGACTTGGTTTTGTTAACAAAATCAGATTTGGCCAGTTCTGAAGAAAAAGATCACGCCAGAGATAAAATTTCGAAGATAGCTCCGAGGCCTCTTCCGATGATTGAAATTAGCGAAGGTCAAGTTGATCCGCGTGTTGTTCTAGGCTTAGAAGCTGCCGCCGAAGATGATCTTTCTAGTAGGCCATCCCATCATGACGGTGCTCCTGATCACGATCATGAGGATTTTGAAAGTGCCGTATTTTCAATCGATGATTTATCGTCACCTGAATTCTTGATCGATCGTGTTAAGCGATTGGCTGATGAAGAACATATACTCCGTGTGAAGGGCTATGCAGTTGTATCGGGAAAACCTATGAGACTTTTAGTGCAAGCTGTGGGAGGCCGAGTAAGAACTCAGTATGATCGAATGTGGCTCCCTGAAGAACCAAAGCAAGGTCAGCTTGTCGTGATAGCGGAACACGATCATTTAAATCCCTCTGCGATTGAGAAAATCTTAGCTAGTTAAAAGGCACTTATGCACGTTTTATTTGTTGAAAGACATGGTTTAGAGGAAACAGAAATCCCAACTGATCTGGAACAAACAGGTGCAGATCTGGTGGTCTTATCTTTTTCTGACAGTGATCTTGGGGCGTTTGCAGAAGGTTGGAAGCGGGGGAGCACTTTACAAGGAGATGATTTTCCAACACTACGTTTAGCAAATTTATCAGCGCTAAAGCATCCCGTATCCGTTGATACTTATTTAGAAAAAACACTATCGAAAGCAAAGGGTATTCTAGTTCGTTTGATTGGTGGTGTTCCTTACTGGTCTTATGGTCTTCAAGAAGTAGCAAAGCTGGCAAAAAGGAATAAAATAGCTTTTGCTGTGTTACCAGCCGATGGACGTGAAGATCCTCAATTGGATGATTTCTCTACATTGCCGTCTTCGACACTACGACGATTAAAAGAGCTTTGCGATACAGGAGGTGCAATAGCAGCGCATGCAGCTCTAGCCCAGCTTGCGCTAGCAGCTGGCCTTTATGCAGCTCCAGTTCGTGGAACTAAAACCTTAGAAACGTTTGGTGCATGGACCCCAGAGCAACAGGTTTGTTCCCCTTCTGAAGCTGCCCAAGAAATAAAATCTGATAAGCCATTAATAATTTTAACTTTTTATCGTTCGTTTATAACTGCCGCAGATTTAAAACCAATCGAAGCACTCTTTGAAGCCCTGCGTGCGAGAGGTTTTGAATTGATTGGCCTCTTTTCTCCATCGCTAAAAATCCCAGATGCTGCGGATTGGATTATTACTCAAATAAAGCAATTTAAGCCAGTATGTATTGTCAACGCCACTTCATTTTCTGGTAAAGGCGCATCAGGAGTTTCTCCCTTAGATGCTGGCGCTGTTCCAGTTTTTCAGGTTGCTTTATCAACCTCAAACCGGGCTGCTTGGATGGAAGCGGATCGTGGCTTATCTCCTGCTGATATGGCCATGCATGTGGTTCTCCCAGAGGTGGATGGAAGAATTTTTGCGGGTGTTGCATCGTTCAAAGAACCAGGAAAACAAGATAAAAATCTTGAATTTTCGAGAATAGAACATCAACCAGATAAAGAAAGAATTTTGGCCATAACCGACAAAGTTTCCCGGTGGTATAAGCTTCAAACAAAACCGCTTGAAACTCAAAAAGCAGCTCTTATCCTATCCACATATCCAGGAAGACCTTGGCAAATGGCGCATGCTGTTGGCTTAGATGTTTTAGCATCTGCTGAAGCTATTCTCCAAGATTTGGGACATATAGAGGGTTCGCTTCAGCAGCCCCTAGAATTCAGTCTCAAGGAAAATAAAATTAAGTGGCCGGTAGAGCAATATAAAAATGCTCTAAGCCGAATTCCCGAAAAGTTGCAATCAAATTTATTCAAAGCTTGGGGTGATATAAGTACGGATTCTTTAGTGAACGAAAATACTTTTAATTTTAGCGCACTCCAACTTGGTGAATCAGTTATAGCTTTGCAGCCAGAGCGAAGTGACCCAGCCCATCGTGATAACGACTATCATGATATTTCACGAATTCCATGCCATGGTTACGTTGCTTTTTACCTTTGGCTGCAGGATGATTTTAAAGCTGATGCAATTATTCATATTGGTGCTCATGGTACTTTAGAATGGTTACCAGGAAAATCTGTAGCACTTTCCCAGAACTGTTGGCCGGAGGTGCTTTCGGGTAATATACCGATAATTTACCCATTCATTCTGAATGATCCGGGTGAAGCAGCACAGGCAAAACGTAGAACTGGTGCTCTTACGATTGGTCATATTCCTCCTGCTTTGCGAGTGTCTGAGGCTCCCTCTCAATTTAGTTATCTAGAGTCTCTTTTAGACGAATTTTCAAATGCTGATGGGTTAGATCCAAATAGACGCGAACGATTGAAGGACAGTATTAGAATAGAAGCAGAAACTTTGGGTATTGAGGCTGACTTAGGCATAAATGATCAATGCAGCCATTCAGAGGCTTTAAGTCGGATTGATAGATTTGTTTGTGATATCAAAGAAACTCAATTTGGTGATGGACTGCATATTTTTGGTCGTAAATGCGAGCAAGTGTTACCCTTTGAGACTGCAAGTTCTGAACTGGCAGAGCAGAAGGCAATACGAAATGCTCTGTCCGGAAAACGGATATCTGCAGGCCCGTCTGGCTCACCTTATCGTGGTCGAATGGATGTGTTACCATCTGGCCGTAATTTATTTGCTACTGATCCTTTATCAGTGCCAACACGTGCTGCATATTCGCAAGGGATTAAACTTGCGGAAGAATTTATTCGTCGACATCTACAAGACAAGGGCGACTGGCCGTCAGGTGTTATTGTCGATTTATGGGGTTCCGCCACAATGCGTACTGCAGGTGAGGAGTTTGCGATGGCACTGCATCTCCTTGGGATCAAGCCAGTGTGGGCTGATGGTTCCGAGCGAGTATCAGGCTTTGAAATTTTACCACTTATCACGCTAGATCGTCCGCGGATTGACGTTACTTTAAGAGTGTCTGGTTTGTTTAGAGATGTTTTTCCTACATTATCCAACTTATACCAGCAGGCTATTGATGCGTTGTCTAAGCGCGAAGAATCTTCAGATTGGAATCCCTACACTTCTGGAGCAGAAAGTACGCGTGTATATGGCCCAGCTCCTGGATCATATGGGCTCGGAATGGGTTCAGCACCTGAACAGCTTTCGGATACTGGAAGGCAAGTAGCTGCAGAAGCTTGGCTGGAGGCAAGCAGCTACGCGATAAAAGGGGAGCAAATATATCAGGATAAAAAAGGTCTGAAAGATCGAGTTGCTAAAGCTGATAGCTTTGTTCACCTTCAAGATATGCCAGAAACTGATCTCCTCCTTAGTGCTGATTATGCAGCACATGAAGCTGGTTTTGCAGCAGCAAAAAATTCCATTGGTGGTAATATTTCTCTTTATCATTTGGATAACACGGATCCAGAAAACCCAACCTCTCGTACACTGACGGAGGAAATTGCTAGGGTAGTCTATGCCCGTGCCTGTAACCCTAATTGGTTAGCTGGGATGAAAAGGCATGGCTTTCGAGGGGCGGCTGAAATTTCTGCTACCCTTGTTCATATGGCAGCCTTTGCAAATTTAGCGGATGTTGTTGGGTCACATTTATTTGATAGCTATCATGACGCAACGCTTGGTAACGATGATATTGTTGACTTTATGTCGGAATATAATCCAGAGGCACTCGCTGCAATGCGTGGTTGTTTTGAGCAGCTTCATCATTCGGGCCTCTGGAAAACGCGAAGGAACTTCATTCTTGATGATCTTGGGGTTTCGGCATGAGCCGTCCTACTGCAAGAGGTTGGTGCCCATCGGCTCTTCGCCCCATGAAGTCTGGTGACGGGTTATTAGTAAGAACTAAACCGAAATATGGGCTGCTGAACTCTCAACAGCTTTTATTATTGGCCAATTGCTCAGATGATTTTGGAAATGGACTGCTAGATATCACCTCTCGCACAAACCTCCAAATTCGAGGAGTTAAAGAACAAAATTACGCCGACTTGATTTTAAAATTACAAACTGGCGGATTAGTGAGTACCAGTGAGAAATCAGATCGTTTAAATGTTATTGTCCCACCGTTCATACAAAAAAACTCACTCACATGGCGTTGCGCTAGCCAGATTTATTCTAGCGTTGAAAGTTTACCTTTTTTGCCAGAAAAATTTGGATTTTGCGTTGATTGCGAAGAAAGTCGCTACCTTACTGATAAGTCAGGCGATTTATTCATTGAATGGAATTCTGGCTCGGGGCTCAAGTTGAGGTGTGCAGGTCTTAAAGAGGCTCTTTGTACTGACGAGAATAATTTAATTGACGATGTAAAGAAAATTATTGGTTGGTATCTCGAAAAACAGAGTATTGATGAAAATGTAACACCGATGCGAATGCGAGAAGTGGTGTCACAAAATAAATTTCCATGGAAAACGAGTAACGAACTAAAAAAGCCTTTGTCACGGGAAATAACGGTTGGTAGTTACCCAAGCTGTTTTATTTTAGCTGCACCTTTTGGCCAATTAAAAAGTGAGCATTTGCGAAAACTTGCAGCTGTTAATAAAATGGTTCAGTTCACGATTAATCGAATGCTGATTGTTGAAAACTTACCGGACAAAGACCACGGCTTAGTTGATCTGCCACAAGATAACCGGCTAAAAATGAATGTATGCCCTGGGGCTCCACATTGTTCATCTGCAACCATAAAAACTAGAAACTTAGCAGAAAGTTTAGCTCATCAAAAAGAATTTATTGTTGGAAGAAAAGTTCATATATCAGGATGTTCCAAAGGATGTGCATCACCTAATTCTAATGATATCTGTATAGTGGGTAATGAGGGTAGATTTGATATTGTTGAACAAGGTTATGCTTGGGATAAACCCGTCGTTAAATGTTCTTCGCAGACTTCAGTTTTGGAACATTTAAGAGAAACAAGGTCTTAAAGTTTAATATGCCACATACTTACGAAAAAGATGGAGCAGCAATCTATGCTGAGTCCTTTTCAACAATAAGAAATGAAGCTGATTTGGAGCGTTTTAGTGAAATTGAGGAAGTCGTAGTTGTCCGTATGATACACGCGGCAGGCATGGTTGATTTGGCTCCGTTTGTTCAATTTACATCAAATTTTGCTGTCTCAGCCAGAGCTGCTTTGGAGGCAGGTGCTCCAATTTTGTGTGATGCCCGCATGGTAAGTGAGGGTATTACCCGCGCTAGATTGCCAGCAAATAATGAGGTTATATGCACACTTCAGAACCCTGAAGTAACTCAAATGGCAAAAGATTTCGGGAATACTCGTTCCGCAACAGCTTTAGAACTTTGGCGGCCATATCTTGATGGAGCTGTCGTTGCGATTGGTAATGCGCCGACTGCCCTTTTCCACCTTCTGAATATGTTAGAAGACAAAAACTGTCCAAGGCCAGCTGCGATTATTGGATGCCCAGTTGGTTTTGTTGGTGCAAGCGAAAGCAAAGATGCATTAATGAATTCAAAGATGGTGCCAAGCTGCATTGTGAAAGGTCGTTTAGGGGGAAGTGCTATTACTGTCGCAGCAGTAAATGCTTTAGCGAGTCGAATTGAATGAAAAAGTCTAGCTCAGAAATAGGGACAATTTATGGTGTTGGATTAGGACCTGGATCGGTTGATTTAATGAGTGTCAGGGCAGATAAATTAATAAAATCATGCAATTTTATAGCATTTTTCCGAAAAGCTGGAAGACCTGGTCATGCACGTCAAATAGTCTCTGAAATTTTACCTGAAAATGTCAAAGAGTACGCAATGGAGTATCCCGTTACAACGGAGATCCCACTTTCTGATCCAAGATATAAAAAAATCATGACGTCTTTCTATGATGAGTGTTGTCGGCACATAAAATCTGTAATCGAAAGTGGAGACGATGTTTGCGTCCTTTGTGAGGGTGATCCTTTTTTTTATGGATCTTTTATGCATATTTATGAAAGGCTTCGCTTCGAGGTTCCTATTGAGGTTGTTCCAGCAATTACTGGAATGTCTGCAGCTTGGACTGCAACTGGTTTACCGATAACTTGGGGCGACAATATTCTAACCATTTTAACGGGTACATTATCTCAAAAAGATTTAGTTGATAAAATTAGTACAACCGATGCAGCTGTCATAATGAAGGTTGGTCAAAATTTAAATAAAATCAGAGCTGCGATTACTTTGGCTGAACGTGAGAGCGATGCATTTATTGTTGAATTTGCTGCAATGTCAAATCAATCTGTTTGCAAATTGGTAGAATATACTAAGGACGTTGCCCCTTATTTTTCGATTATTGTTTTGCATGGTAAGGCAAAATAAAATGGTCAAACTACTTACTATAGCAGGCTTAGGCCCTGGTGATCCAAAGCTGGTAACACCTAATGTGCAAGAGGCAATTTTGTCTGCAACAGATATTGTGGGATATATCCCCTATGTGGCTAGGATACCCTCACGTGATGGTTTGGTTTTACATCCTTCGGATAATAGAGTTGAGATTGAGAGGGCCGAACTGGCGCTGGATTTGGCAGCTTCTGGTAAGAAAGTTTTAATTGTATCGTCTGGTGATCCAGGCGTTTTTGCTATGGCTGCAGCAGTTTTTGAAATCTTGGATAAAAACCCAATGCGGTGGGCTGATGTAGAGATCCAAATTCTGCCTGGCATAACGGCAATGTTGGCAGCGGCTGCCAAAATTGGTGCACCCCTGGGCCATGATTTTTGTGTTTTAAATTTGAGTGATAACCTTAAACCTTGGGAGTTGATTGAAAAAAGGCTTTTGCTTGGGATCGAGGCTGATTTTGCTATGGCGCTATACAATCCCAGATCCAAATCAAGACCGGAAGGTTTCAAGAAAGCCTTAACCATGTTAAAACGTGAATGTTCTAAAGACCGGCCTATCGTCTTCGCGCGTGCGATTTCTACTCCTGAGGAGCGTCTTCAAATCATGACCTTAGCCCAAGCTGAACCAGAAATGGCAGATATGCAGACTGTGGTTATTATAGGATCTAGTCAAACAAAAGTTTTATTACAAAATGGAAAAACTTTTGCCTATACACCGAGATACTCTAAACTTGGTTCAGCCAATTAAGGACGGTATCCGCTTGGAAAATCTCCTTTCGACTGGGTATTTCAGGTCTGTCAACCATAACAACAGATACACCTAAAGTTCTCGCAACCTCTATTTTGGAATAAGCGCCACTGCCTCCAGAATTTTTGGCTACAACTAATTCAATTTTGTACTTTTTGAACAATGCCATGTCATTTTTGATAGTAAATGGACCCCTTGAAATATTAATAGAGTGATCTGGAAATTTAAGAGGCCTTTCAGGCGGGTCGACTAGACGCAAAATGTAACTATGTTGTGATTGAGCATAAAATAAAGATAAACTTTGCCTTCCAATAGCCAAAAGCACACGCCTTTTTGGCTGTTTCAAATATTGGACAGCTGCCTCTAAATTTGGAACATTGATCCATTTGTCTCCTTTTTTGCTCTGCCAGGCAGGACGCGTGAGTGCGGCTAGAGGTATACTCGCAATAGAACATGCTTCTATGGCGTTTTTGCTCATTTGTGATGCGAAGGGGTGTGTTGCGTCTATTACATGAGTAATTTTCTCTAATTTAAGATACTCTACAAGCCCAGGTACACCTCCAAAACCACCAACCCGTTTTTCGATTGGGGAAGGGCGAAGCCGACTTACTCGGCCAGCGTAAGAAAGTCTGGCATTTATATTAGTTTTAGAGATAATCTGTGCGAAGGCTGAAGCCTCGGTTGTTCCACCAAGTATCAAGAGATTTTTTTGCATGAACGATATTCCCTGGTTAACTATTATTGGCATGGATGCTGGCGGCTATGCAAGTTTATCACCTGAGTCCCAAGCGGTTTTGCAGGACGCACCGATAATCATGGCGCCTCCACGGCATTTAGCTTCCCTCCCTCAACTTTCTGGGGATCAAATAGTTTGGCCAGTCCCTTTTTCTGAAGGAATAGAAAAGCTTCTTACACTACGAGGTAGCCGTGTCGCTGTGATATTTTCTGGTGACCCATTTTGGTTTGGTGCAGGCTCCCAAATCACCCAGAAGCTTGATCGGAGAGAATGGCGTGCAATACCAGCACAAAGTTGTTTTTCATTGGCCGCGGCAGAATTAGGCTGGCCAATAGAGAAAACAGTTCAACTTGGACTCCATTCGGCTTCTTTTTCGAGGTTGCGCCCACACCTCGCTGTTGGCCAAAATCTCATAGTAACAGTACGTGATGGTGAATCGGTTGATCCTTTGAGCGAGTATTTAATTGAAACTGGATTTGGTGATAGTGAATTGTGGGTTTTAGAGTCACTTGGCTCAGTAACCCAGAAGGTGACAAAAACTCTAGCAAAAGAAAAAATAAAAAGAAAATTTCAACACCCTCTTATGGTAGGGATAAAAGTTTTAGGCCCTGGGAAGATATTGTCACAAGCATCTGGCCTGATTGATGACTGGTTTGCAAATGATGGGCAAATCACAAAGCAGCCCGTCAGAGCACTTACTTTATCTGCTCTAGCTCCCCAAAAAGGCCAACATCTTTGGGATTTAGGTTCTGGTTCGGGTTCTATAGCAATCGAATGGTTGCTTTCGGGACCCTCAATGAAAGCTACAGCTGTCGAAAAGAATTCAATCAGGGCGGAAAATATAAATTTAAATGCAGCAAAATTAGGCGTCGATTGGATAGAAGTTATCGAGTCAGATATCATGGATGCTTTGAATAAACTTGATCGCCCTGATGCAGTTTTTATAGGTGGTGGATTTAGCGCTGAGTTATTTGCAAAAATATGGGAAATTATCCCTGCTGGCACTCGTTTAGTTGTTAATGGGGTAACAATTGAAACTGATCGTTTGATTATTGAATGTGCGGAGAATTTTGGTGGCCAACTATTGCGTTTTGAATATTCGCAGCCAAAACAAATTGGTGGGAAAAGTAGCTGGAAAGCGTCTTACCCTATTACTCAGTTGGTGGTTGTGCGCTGATGGCAATAGTTTGTATCGCTGGTTTTGGTTTTAGATCCTTGGCAAATACTGATAGTCTTGTTAATGCCCTGAGTAAAGCTAGGGCTGAACATAAAATCTGTGGTTTTTCTGCTCCCGAAGATAAGGTGGATCATCCCGCTTTGAAGGCGCTTGCTGAAAGATATGAGTTACCTTTGTATGCGGTTGAAAATGAAGTAATGAAATCAATAAAAACATTTACACAGTCAGCAGCGGTAATTGAAAAGCGACAAACTGGCAGTGTAGCGGAAAGTGCAGCACTGGCTTTTTTTAAAGGTCCAGCTAAACTTTTAGAACCAAGAAAAATTTCAGATGATGGACTAGCTGTATGTGCTATTGCTGAAGGGGAAAGCATATGACTGTTCATTTTATAGGGGCAGGTCCGGGCGCTGCTGACTTAATAACACTGCGAGGACAAAAGTTAATAACAAGTTGCCAAGTTTGTCTTTATGCGGGCTCTCTTGTTCCATCTGAGATACTTACGCATTGCCCCGAAGATGCTCGGATTATAAATACTGCTCCCCTAGATCTGGATGCTATTATAGAAGAATGTAAAAAAGCAACTGAGTTGGGTTATGACGTCGCGCGGCTGCACTCGGGCGACTTATCAATATGGTCAGCTATGGGCGAGCAGCTTCGTAGACTTCGAGAAGAAAAGATAAATTTTACATTGACGCCAGGAGTTACAAGTTTTTCTGCTGCAGCTGCGGCTCTCGGTACAGAATTAACCTTACCTGCCCTAACGCAGTCGGTAGTTCTAACCCGTACTTCGGGTCGTGCCTCGGCCATGCCTGATAATGAGTCACTAGAGAATTTTGCCCGTACAAAAGCTACTCTCGCCATCCATCTTTCAATTCATAACTTAACTCAGGTTGTTGAAAAACTTATACCATTTTATGGTGATGATTGCTCAGCTGCAGTAGTATTCCGGGCTAGTTGGCCAGATCAAAAAATAATTCGTGGCACTCTTGTGAGCTTTAAAGAAGGGGTGTCAGAAGATATCGAAAGGACTGCCCTAATTTTAGTAGGACCTGTGCTTGGAAATGAGACATTCGCGGAAAGCTCTCTATATTCTACTGACTATGACAGACGTTTTCGTCCTCAATCTGCAGATGAGGGAAAAAAATTATGAGGCAACCACCCGGCCTCTTAATATCAGCGCCAAGTTCAGGTACTGGAAAAACAACAGTCATGCTTGGATTATTACGGGCTTTGAGAGACAAGGGTTTAGTAGTGCAGCCATTTAAGAGTGGCCCCGACTATATAGATCCAGCTTTCCATTTTGCAGCAGCTGGTCGCAATTCATATAATCTAGATAGTTGGGCTATGTCTGATGCATTAATGGGCAATCTCGTAGCTTTGTCAGATGGCGCAGATTTAATTCTTACAGAAGGTTCTATGGGGCTTTATGATGGGGTTGCTAAGCCGGGACAGTTTGGCCATGGCTCTAGCGCTGAAACGGCCTTAGCTTTTGGTTGGCCAGTAATATTAATAGTCGATGTAAGTGGGCAAGCTCAGTCTTCGGCAGCAACAGCTCTTGGTTTTTCTAATTATAATAAAGAAATTAATATTGCTGGTGTAATTTTAAACCGCGTCGCTAGCCCTCGTCATGAACGTCTTGCAAGACTTGGATTTGAAAGGGCTGGTTTAAAAGTTTTAGGAGCGCTGCCTAGACGGGGCGATTTAGTTTTACCTGAAAGGCACTTAGGGCTTATCCAGGCTGTCGAGCACCCAAATCTTGAAAAAGCTATAGCTGATTATGGTGTTTTTTTAGCATCAAATGTCGATCTGGATCAGGTACTGCAGTTAGCCCAGAGCGGAGTAAAAGCAGCTAATTCCATTTCACAGCTTAACTTACCTAATCCTCCTGGACAGCGCATTGCGCTTGCGCGTGATGAGGTGTTTTCATTTACTTACCCTCATATACTGCGGCACTGGCATTCATCTGGAGCCGAATTGAGTTTTTTCTCTCCAGTTTTAGATGAAACACCTGATAAATCTGCCGATGTAATTTGGATGCCTGGTGGTTACCCAGAACTTCATGCAGGAAAGCTAGCAGCAGCAGAAAATTGTTTTTCTGCGATCAGGGATCATGCGCAAACGCGATCAGTTCATGGCGAATGTGGTGGCTATATGGTACTTGGTAGCCATCTCATCGATAAAGAAGGAACATCACATAAAATGATTGGGGTTCTTGGACTTGTGACTAGTTATGCTAAACGAAAATTTAACCTTGGATACCGGCTGGCTGAGACGAATTCACCTATCGAAATTTTTTCAGTAAATAAAAAGTTGAGAGGACATGAATTTCATTATAGCAGTATCATTGAGCAACCTGACGAGCCATTATTTTCTGTCAAAGATGCTGAGGGAAATGCAGTATCAGAAACAGGGTCTGTGCGTGGTAAAGTTTCAGGAACGTTTTTTCATATGATTGCTGAGGCGGATTGATGGCAGGGTTTGTAAGTTTTGTTAGCTCCGGTCCCGGTGACCCGGAATTATTAACACTTAAGGCAGTAGACCGCTTGGAACGCGCTGATGCGGTGCTGTTTGATGATTTATCTTCAGGTCCAATTTTGAGCTATGCGAAAGCCGGTGCGGACTTGATAGGCGTGGGGAAAAGAGCAGACCGAGCTTCGCCTAAACAACATGCCGTTACACGACTTTTACTAGATTATGCAAAAGCTGGTGGACGCGTGGTTAGGCTGAAGTCTGGTGATGGAGGATTGTTTGGTCGACTGGAAGAAGAACTGGTTGCCATGCGAGACGCTGATATA
>Ga0315315_10001325_pt1 | contig 22594 bp, 21 predicted proteins | sample M140m3416metaG_FD_203699 | JGI IMG/M metagenome (GOLD analysis project Ga0315315, IMG submission 203699) | Ammonia-oxidizing marine archaeal communities from Monterey Bay, California, United States - M1 40m 3416 | ecosystem: Environmental > Aquatic > Marine > Intertidal zone | place: USA...
TGATAGTTTATAAAACGCTCCATAAATTCCTAATTCATACGCTGCTATTTTCGGATCTACCAAGAGATGTTTTAAAAGCACCCTATCAATGGTTTCGTTAATCATTCCTGCTAAGCCAGCTAAAGCTAAGGGAAGCGCATAAATCATCATCCTTTTCCAAAGATTTGTATCAAAAATAAAATTTGCTTTTATCATCTCTGGCAACAAACACACTATTGTAAATATTGATGATAATAAGTTTGATATAAAAATATACTCTATTCCAAACTCTTTATATACAATGAAATAAAGATTTAGCGCAATATTAGTGCTAATGCCAATCAGTCTGATTATTGCAAAACGAAAAGCTCTTTCTTCTTGTCTTAGTTTTGCAAAAGAGATAGAAGAAATTGCATCAAGGCCAAGAATAATTGCAAACCATTCTATAATTTTACTTTCAATGCCATAACCTAAAAAATTAGCAACTGATGATGATTGATAAAACATTAATAATATGAAAAAAGAAGAAGAAGCAATCAAAGAAATAAGCGCTGTGCTATAAACATTTTTTACATTTCTTTCTTTTTTTGAAAAACGAAAAAATGCAGTTTCAAAGCCATAGGTTAAAAAAACAACTAAAAAAGCAACATAAGCATAAACCTCTGTTACTAATCCATATTCTTCTGGTAAGAAATAACGAGTATACAGCGGGACTAAAAGATAATTTAATAGCCTTCCTATAACGCTACTCAATCCATAAATAGCCGTCTGTCCTGCTAATTTTTTAAGATAATTCAATAATTAAAAGTTAGGTTTTCTTTTCTCCATAAATGCTGTTGTTCCTTCAATAAACTCAGGAGTTCCAAAACAATTTCCAAACTCCTTTTTTTCCACCTCAAAACCATCAATTCCACTAATAAAACCTGCATTTACAGATTTTATTGCTCTTGAAATTGCCATAGGTGAATTGCGTTTGATTTTTGAAGCTATTTTTTCTGCCATCAGAATTAATTCATCTTGTGGACATACATAATTTACTAAGCCCCATTCTTTAGCTTCACTAGAAGAAATCATACCGGCAGAAACAATCATTTCCATGGCTTTTCCCTTTCCAACTAGGTTGGCTAGCCTTTGCGTGCCTCCATAACCAGGAATTACCCCCAGAGAAACCTCGGGTAATCCCATTTTTGAGTTGTCAGAAGCTATTCGAATATGACAAGCCATAGCTAATTCCAAGCCTCCACCAAGAGCAAAGCCATTAATAGCTGCAATTGAAGGTGTTCCTATGTTTTCCAATAAATCAAATAACAACTCTTGTCCTTTTCTTGCTAAATTCTCTCCAGATGCAACGTCAAAAGAAGCAAATTCTTTAATGTCAGCACCAGCTACAAAGGCTTTATTCTCTGCTCCAGTTAAAATTATAGTCCTTACTAAAGAATTTCGTTCTGCCTTTTTAATTGCCTTGTTAAGTTCAGATATTGTATCTCCATTAAGAGCGTTTAACTGCTTTGGCCTATTTATGGTTATATAACAAATACCATCTCTATCTTCACATATAATATTCTTATAGTGCATAATTGTTGTTTTCTACAAATATAAATTATTTCGATTTATTTAAAATAAAAAACCCTCTTATTGATTAGAGGGTTTTGAACAATAATTATGCCGTGGCATCCTATCCATTAAGAGCCTCTGCTCCTCCAACTATTTCAAGTATTTCTCCAGTAATTGCAGCTTGCCTTGCTTTGTTGTAAGTAAGGGTTAGTTCCTTTTTAAGCTCTCCTGCGTTATCTGTTGCTTTATGCATAGCAGTCATTCTAGCTCCATGCTCTGCTGCATGTGAATCTAAAACTGCTTTGAATAATTGAGTTTTTAATGATTTTGGTACTAGTTGATCAATAATTTCATTTTTTGTTGGTTCAAAAATATAATCTCCTGAAGAAATCTCTTGATTTTTAGGTGTTTGAACTGGTAAAAAATTTTCTGTCATAACAATCTGAGTAGCTGCATTTTTAAATTGATTGTAAACAAGCATTACCTTATCATAATCACCAGCAACAAATTTTCTCATTACATCCTCGGCAATTATTGCAACGTTCTCAAAATTTAAATCTGAAAATATAGAATCATGTCTACCAACAACATTAAAACCATTTTTATCAAAATGTTCTGAGGATTTCTTACCAACTGAAAGAATACTTACAGAGCTTTTCTGGTATTCTTTATCAATAAGTTCCTTTGTTTTTTTAATAATAGAAGCGTTAAAGCCTCCACATAAGCCTCTATTTGATGTGATTGTAATTATCAGTGTTTTATTACCCTCTCTATTTTGAGAATAAACCCCCCCATCAGAGCTATCTAAACTTGCACTTAAATTCTCTAATAATTCTGTTAACTTATTTGCATAGGGCCTCATTTGAGTAATCGCATCTTGAGCTCTTTTAAGTTTGGCTGCAGAAACCATTTTCATTGCAGATGTAATCTGCATTGTTGACCCAACAGATGTAATTCTTGACCTTATTTCTTTTAGGTTAGCCATATTCTATTTTGCATATTTAGATGACAAATCAGCGGCAACAGTTTCTAAAGTTGATTTTATTTCTTCAGTTAATTTTCCTGAAGCTAAGGCGTCAAGAGTATCTTGATGTTTGGAGTGTAAAAATAAAATGTATTCTTTTTCAAATTCTTTAATCTTGTTTACTGGAACATCCATCAATAATCCATTAGTTCCACAGTAAATAATCGCCGCTTGTTCTTCAACTCTTAGAGGTGAATACTGACCCTGCTTTAATATCTCAACATTACGCTTTCCTTTTTCAATAACCGCTGTTGTTGCCGCATCAAGATCAGAACCAAACTTAGCAAACGCTTCAAGCTCTCTATATTGAGCTTGATCAAGTTTTAATGTTCCGGCAATCTTTTTCATCGATTTAATCTGCGCAGAACCTCCCACTCTTGACACTGAAATCCCTACATTAATTGCAGGACGAACCCCAGATAAAAACAGATTAGACTCTAAGAAAATTTGTCCATCAGTTATAGAAATTACATTCGTTGGAATATATGCAGAAACGTCTCCTGCTTGTGTTTCGATAATTGGCAGTGCTGTTAATGACCCGCCTCCTTTTACAATATCTTTTAATGAGTTTGGCAAATCGTTCATTTGTGCAGCAATTTTGTCATCATTAATAACTTTTGCAGCTCTTTCTAAAAGTCTTGAGTGTAAATAAAATACATCTCCTGGATATGCCTCTCTACCAGGAGGTCTTCTTAGTAGTAAAGAAACCTCACGATATGCGACTGCTTGTTTTGATAAATCATCAAATACAATAAGGGCTGGCCTTCCGGTATCCCTAAAAAACTCTCCTATTGCTGCTCCAGAAAGTGGAGCGTAAAATTGCATTGGAGCTGGATCAGATGCATTTGAAGAAACAATCACTGTATATGCTAAAGCGCCTGCCTTTTCTAAAGTATCTGAAAGAGCAGCTACAGTAGAGGCTTTTTGTCCAACTGCAACATAAATACAAAAAACAGGTTCTCCCTTATCAAAAAACTCTTTCTGGTTAATAATTGTATCGATAGCAACGGCTGTTTTTCCTGTTTGTCTATCTCCAATAATTAACTCTCTTTGTCCTCTTCCTACGGGAATCATCGCATCTACCGCTTTCAATCCTGTTTGTAGCGGCTCATCAACAGGTTGACGATAAATTACACCTGGAGCCTTTCTTTCAATAGGCATTTCATATGTCTCCCCTGTAATCGGACCCTTTCCATCAATAGGATTTCCCATTCCATCCACAACCCTTCCTAACATTCCTTCTCCAACATTTAAAGAGGCTATTTTATTTGTTCTTTTAACTATGTCTCCTTCTTTAATCCCTTTGGATGGACCAAGTAGCACAACACCTACATTATCCTCCTCGAGATTTAGGACGATTGCTTGAATTCCATTTTCAAACTCAACTAATTCTCCAGATTGAACATTTGTAAGTCCATAAATACGAGCTATACCGTCTCCTACCTGTAAAACAGATCCTACTTCCTCTAATTCTGCCTCAGATTTAAATCCTGATAATTGTTGTCTTAAAATTGCTGATACCTCAGCTGGTTTTACTTCTGCCATTTTTTTTTATTTTTTAGAAGTCCTGTAAATACAGGTTTTTGTTAAACATTTGTCTTAATTCGGAAATCTGACTAACAACACTTGCGTCTAATTGTTTGTCTCCAATTTTTATAATCGCACCTCCAATAATATTTTCGTCAACTACCTCTTCTAGTTCTACCTCTATCTCTCCATTCATTTTTATATATTGAATAATAGAAGCCTTTAAGTCGTTATTTAATGGAATTGCCGTTGTTACAATTGCCTCCTGTATGTTCTTATGTTTTTTATATTGAGAGACAAAAGCCTTTGCAATTTGAGGCAGCAAAGCCTCTCTATTTTTTTTAACAATAATCATAATAAAATTCATACTAAATACACTTATTTCCTTTTCAAAGATATTTGTAAGAATTTTTATTTTTTTATCTGTTTTTATAATTGGGCTTTTTAACAATAGTATCAGTTCTTTGTTATTTAAACATGTACTATAAACAAGGGCCATATCATTATAAGAACTGTCTACAACGCCTTTCTCTATTGACAGCTCCAATAGTGCTTTTGCATATCTATTTGTTGCTCTTGATTGTTTCATTTTTTCTAATTAAGGTCTGATTCATTTATTGCAGAAGAAACCAATTTATTTTGTCTTTCCTTATCTGTAAGTTCTGATTTTAAAATCTTTTCGGCAATACCTATTGAAAGGTCTGCCACTGAATTTTTCAACTCTGTTATTGCCTTCATTTTTTCATTAGAAATTTGTTCTTTCGCTGAAGTTAATATTTTTTCAGCTTCTTTATTCGCTTGTTCTTTTGCGTCGCCAATAATCGTATTCTTCATTTCTCTAGCCTCTTTAAGAAGAGAATCTCTTTCTGCTTTTGCTTCAGTTAAAATTCTTTCATTGTCAGCATTTAACATCTCCATTTCTTGTTTTGCTTTATCTGCTGCTTTTAGTGCCTCTTCAATACTGTTGTTTCTTGCGTCTACAGCGTCCAATATTGGTTTCCATGCAAACTTTTTCAATACAATTAATAGTAGTGTAAAAATTATTGTTGTCCAAATAATTAATCCCGGATCAAATGTTATCATTTTTTTTTTTTTTAGTACATGCCTGTCACCAACCGTGACAGGCATTACTGGTTAAGCTTTTTTATTCTGTTATCCCTGCATAAGAGCAACAACAACACCAAACAGTGCAACACCCTCTACAAGTGCAGCTGCAATAAACATATTGGTTTGAATCATCCCTGAATGTTCTGGTTGACGAGCCATTGATTCAAGAGCCTTCCCTCCAATCATGCCAATCCCAATTCCTGCTCCAATTGCTGAAAGTCCTGCTCCAATTGCTGCAATTCCGTTAATTTCCATTTTTTAATAGTTTTAGTTAGACAAATTGATTAATAATTAATGATCTTCTTCTTTTACTGCCAAGCCAATAAAAACGGCTGACAGTAATGTAAAAATATATGCTTGTAAAAAAGCAACTAATATCTCTATTAGAAATATAAACAACACAAACAACACTGATATTGGTGCTACAGACCAGCCAGCAATTACATTTTCTCCATTATTTGATGCTACAAATATCAAGGATATTAGGCTAAATATTATAATGTGGCCAGCTGTAATATTTGCAAAAAGCCTTATCATTAAGGCAAATGGCTTTGTAAAAACTCCAAATATTTCAATTGGAATCATTATTGGTAACAATGGTATCGGTGTTCCTGGAGGTTTTACAATGTGCTTCCAATATCCCTTATTTGCTGAAAAAGTAATGATGACAAATGTAAATACTGACAAAACAAATGTTACAGAAATATTTCCCGTGACATTTGCGGCTCCAGGAGTTAGGCCTAATAAATTATTAATTAATATAAAGAAAAATACAGTTAATAAAAACATAGTATATTTTTGATATTTTGGTCCAATATTTGATTTTATTATATCGTCTCGAACAAACAAAATCAATGGCTCTAAAAAGGCTTGAACTCCTTTTGGGGACTCTTTTTTGTTTTTATATCCTCTTGTTGTTCTCATTAAAATAAAAAACAATATTATCACAGAAAGCAACATTGAAGCAACATTTTTTGTAACTGATAGATTAATGAAATCTACATTGTTTTCCTCAACTATATGATGGTGTTCTATCTTATATATTCTATCTCCTTTTTCTACCTTTGATTTTCCGTGATTAAAAGATGAGGACATAAAAACGTCCCAGCTGCCCTCTGAATACAAAATAACGGGTAGTGGTATAGATACGTTTCCCCATAAATGCCACTCATAAGAATCGGCTATATGATGTAAAATATGGGGGGTGGGATTAAACGCCTCTTCTTTTGGTTTTTGGGTATCAGCAAAAAGATTCCCTTGTGACGCAAAAAACAACACTATAATAAGTCGCGTAAAAATATTTCTCATGATACTTTAATGATGCTTAAAATCGACGACAAAAATAATTAAAAATTTAATCCAATAAAGAATATAATTAAAAATTTAATTATTTATTTTCTATTTGTTTTATGTTTATAAAAGAAGAAGAAAAAAGAAGTATTAAATAACAAATGATAAAGTTGTAAATATATACTTTGTCAACCTCTTTTTTTGCTAGTAAATAGGGTAATAAAAAAATAACAGAGATAAGAATCCTTAATAAATTAATGCTTAGAAGTGCGAACACGTTGCCTGTGTTTTCTTTTAATATCTTCTCTTTAATTAATTCGGTTAAAACTATAAGTGAAAATAAAAATATATAAATTATTCCTATTTGATATAAACTTATATCTATTTTAAAAAGACTTTGCGCAATTAAGTTTAAAATAAATACCGAGCAAATAAATAAAGGATTAATTTTCATCATTCTTATTTATAGCCTTTTTTATAGTGATGTACATAGATAAAAAAACAAAAAAAACAGAAAAAATAATCGTATACAATGATGAACTTGGATTGTGTTTTTTATCTAAAGCACCACCCAAAAAAAAGCCGAAACATATAATAACTGCCATTTGTGAAGCTAACGAAGAGTATTTAATATAAGATTTAAGCTGATTTTTCTTTTTGCTCTGTTTTTCCAGCATTTTTAATATCTTTAATAACAGCTCCCATACTGCAAGAACCCGTAAATGTTGCTCCAGGTTCAATTGACAGCTTGTTTGTAACAATATCCCCTTTTAGCTTTGCTGTTGTTTTTAAAGAAAGTAGTTGTGAAACTGTTATTTTTGCTTTTAGCTCTCCCGAAATATCCGCATTACTGCAAGAGACATTACCCTCTACAACGCCTTCTTTTCCAAGAACAACCTTTCCCGTTGTTTTTACAGATCCATTTAACATTCCGTCAATTCTGATGTCTCCTTTTGATTGAATATCTCCTGTAATAACTGTTCCGGCTCCTATTGTGTTAACCATTTCCTTCATTTCTGTTTTTTTTATTGATTCGTCTAAATTTAAAAACATGTCATAATATTTTATGCTAATTTATAAAATATTTGCAACTAATAATTACTTGTTGTATAATTTTTAATGAAAAAACGAGAATATCCATCAACATCTTTATATTTATAAAACTCCGGAAAATTTTCAACAGAAATAGACATTAAATTATATTCTGTTTTGTTCAAAAAATCCATCACTGATTTTTCCCCTTCAAACAACTGATAGTAATCCATTGACTCATTAGCGTTCTGAAAAGATTTGATCATCAATAGATGCTTGTCAAGGCCCAACAAAAGAGCACTAATATCAAAAGCCTCATTTCCAATTTGGTTTGTGTGAAATTCGGAAATTAGAGTCTTTAAATATGTTACATCAACCCCATTTTTTGGAAGAACTAAAACTATCATGTGGTCTTGGTTTTTCCTGTACATGTATGGAGATCCTAGCACTGCCAGCTCATTTGCTTTTTCCATTTTTGAGGGGTCTTCTATCGATTCAAGAATGTATCTTGCTTCTTTAAGCAGTTTATCTTCTTCCTCTGATATTTTTTTTATGTTCTCTATAGCAAGGTCAATCTCATTTATTTGAATAAAAGAAAGGGCTCTTAAAAATAGTTTTTTGTTTTTATATTTATCATCAAGAATGTCTTGAGTTTCTTCTATTACAAAATCAAACATTTTTTTCTGATAAAGATTAAAAACATCTTCATATGCTAGCTCTTCCAGGTCTTTTTTTGTTGCTCTTTCTAAAGAAGAATTAGGATTATTAACCATCTCCACATAAATACTATTTGGGTACTTTTTTAATAATATTTCTTTTATCTCTTCAGCTTCTTTTTCTTTTATTTCTTTATAGTTTAAATACATATTATATAAAGCTAATGGGGCATATTGCTCGTCGTATGGAAACCTTATGAAGATATCATTAAAGTTATTGCTGCTTCGTGTTATTTCATTTAATGGATTTTTATAAATAGATGCAATTTGATAGAGAGCCTCTTTTATTTGGAGATTTGATAGTTCAAAATCTTCTTTTGTTTTTGGTAGTTTACTTAGATAGTATCCTGGTTTTTTTACATCCTTACTATCAGTAATAGTTGTGTCTGTTGTGGTAGAATCTGACTGAATAAAAGCATTAGTTTTTTTATCCTTTCTTCGCCAATCGTCCTCGAGCTTCCTAGAGCCCCATTTTTTTCTAAATTCTGATAATCCAAAGCTAAGGGTTGCTGGATTATAAAAATACCATTTCCCTCCACTTGTGTTTCTCCCAAAACTATCGTCCCTTCCTCTATTGCTCATTCCTTCATACATCATTTTTTGTTTCATTCTTTTTTCTTCTTCCGCTTGCCGCTCACTATCAATCAATTCTTGTATAATTCCTCTAATTATATTGTTTAGGTCTGCTTCTGGAATTTTTGCTAGCATTTGCAAGCTATCTTGCATTTCAACAATATTAATATTATATACAAGATCACTTAATATTTCCTGTCTTTTTTTTGTTTTTTTATATAGTCTGAAATCAGGGTCCATATAAAAAATAGTGCTGTCATAATTCGTTGTTGCAGATTTATATAATTTTTTTTCAAAATATATCTCTCCTAATGCTAAAAAAGAAAGTGATTTTTGCGGATTATTTTCAACACTATAAATCGTTGAAAGTTTATATTTTTTGACCGCTTCAACTGTATCGGAATTATTCATTTCCATTTCAGCAATAGTATAATAAATCTGATCTAAATATTCTTTATTTTTGTCATCGTTAACCATTTTTAAAAGTCGTTCTTTCGTTTTTTTTCTATCAGAATTTCCAGCCTCTAACAATCTAGCTACGTTCATTTTAGCATTAAATGCCATATCATACTCAGAATTTGAACGCAAGACTAACTTATAATATTTCTTTGCTAAAGAAAAGTCTTCTTCTTGTTGATATATTTGTGCTAATATATAGTTTAGTCTAACTTTTTTTCTTTTGCTCTTTATTAATTTCGTTGCATTTAAAAGTTGAATTTTTGCGTTTAAAAAATCTTCTCTTTTTACATAAAAATCTGAGGCAACTAAAGCTAGTTTTTTATTTAATTTCTTTGATGTTTTTTTAGTTTTTAATAGCTCTTTAAGCTCTGCTTCTGCAGAGACAAAATCTCTTTTTTCTACATATCCTCTAACGAGCCACAGCGAAGATTCGAAACAAAGATTCTTATCTTTATAGGAATTATTAATAAATTTAAAGGTTTTGATTGCCTCGTCAAACTCTCCCTTATAAAAATATGCCTTACCAACCATTAAATAATTATCATCAATCCATTTACAATATTCTTTTCCTTTAATTTTTATCGAATGCCTCTGTATAACAATTGAACCCTTTTGAATTGCCTTATCCATATAGGAACGTGCGCTTTTCGATTTTTTTAAATCTCCCGTTGGAAAAACAGGAATTATTGTTGTGTAGTCATCAATATGGCTATTATGCAGCTTCTTTATTCCTAATTTTATGCTTTCGTTCCCATTAAAATATCCATTAAACCTAGCTGATGTATTATGGTATTGTCGGTGCGCCCAAGACTTTTTCTTAGTTGAACAAGAAGGACTTATACAAAAAATCAACACTAAAAATAACAGGTTATTGTAGTTAGATCTTAATTTCATTTAATCTTAAACTCTATTTAATTATTTTTATTTTATTCCTAATTTTAAATTTCTAGCAAATATGCTTATATTTTTATGATATTTGCAATAATTATGATTGATAAAAAACGTTTCTACTCTTTCTGGGGAAAAGCTCTAAGCAAATATCGTTTTGTAATAATGACTGACGACTCTTTCGAAGAAAGGCTTTCATTAAAAATAAGCAAAATAAGTTTTTTGTTTTTTTTAATTTTTCTATTCACCTTTTGTTTTTTTTCTGCTCTTTTTCTTATTACTAAAACCTCTCTAAATGAGTATGTCCCTGGAAAAGAAAAGTCAGAAATTCAAAAAGAACTTATTGTTCTTACAATGCGAGCAGATTCTCTTTTGGGTGTTTTAAAAAACCAAAAAATATACTTGAAAAATATTACTAATATTATTTCCGGTCGTGAATTAATTGTTCCGAAAGAGATTAAATCTTTTGACTCTTTAACAAATGATATTTCTTTTGAAAAGTCAATCGATGACTCCTTGTTAAGGATTTATGTTGAGTCCGAAGAAAGAGGTGCTCTCTCTACTGAAAAAAAGGAAAACGAAGAACTTATTCTTTTTTTCCCTCCTTTAGATGGTATTGTTACTGATAAATTTAACCGTCAGGAAAAACATTTTGGACTTGACTTAGTTGCAAAAGAAAAAACTCGAATTGCATCGGTACTAGAGGGGGGTGTTGTTTTTAGTAATTGGACTGCAGAAACTGGATATGTTATTGGTATTCAACACGGTAGTGGTTACTTCTCACTATACAAACATAATTCCTCTCTATTAAAATCTGTTGGTGACTTTGTAAGCGCAGGTGATTATATTGCAATTATTGGAAACTCTGGAGAGTTTTCTTCTGGACCCCATTTGCATTTTGAATTGTGGCACGAAGGAACCCCTGTTGATCCAGAAAATTTTATTTCTTTCTAAATATTATGGGAATAAAGTCATTTTTAACTCTTCCCTTTGCAAAATTTATTGTTTTTCGAAACAATCGGTGGAAAAAAAATGCCCTAATCTTTCAAGAAAAAATTATGTTAGATTTGCTGTTTAAAGCTAACAAAACTGTTTTTGGAAAAGATCATTTTTTTTCAAAAATAAAAACCTATAGTGATTTTAAAAAGCATGTCCCTCTTCGAGATTATGAGGGTCTTAAAATATATATAGAACAGGTTGTAAAAAAAGGAGAAAAAAACATTTTGTGGCCCGGAAAACCTATTTATTTTTGCAAAACATCAGGAACAACCTCTGGAGTTAAATATATCCCAATCTCTAAAGAAAGCCTGCCAAATCATATAAAAGCAGCTCGAGATTCTATTCTTAATTATATTGCTGAAACAAAAAAAAGCTCTGTTGTAAATGGTAAAATGATTTTCTTACAAGGAAGTCCTAAGCTTTTAAAAAAAGAAGGAATTCACATTGGTAGACTTTCTGGAATTGTAGCTCATCATACTCCCTATTACTTAAAAAGAAACCAACTTCCTTCTTTTCAAACAAACTGCATAGAAGAATGGGAAAAAAAAATAGATGCAATTGTTGAAGAAACTATTTCTGAAAACATGACTCTAATATCAGGAATTCCTCCTTGGGTAAAGATGTATTTTGAAAAAATAAAGAAAAAAACCGGTAAGACTATAAAAGATGTTTTCCCTGATTTTGAGTTATTTATTTATGGTGGTGTTAATTATGCCCCATACAAAAAGGGTTTTGAAAAATTAATTGGAAAACGCATAGCTGGTATTGAGTTATACCCCGCTTCTGAAGGCTTTATTGCCTATCAAGATTCGCAAACAGAAAAAGGAATGTTGCTTTGTGTAAATCATGGTATTTTTTATGAGTTTGTTGCTTGTGATGATTTTTTTAATAACAACAGGAAAAGAATCTCTTTGGCTGATGTAAAGATTGGAATAAATTATGTTATTATATTAAACACAAACGCCGGTCTCTGGGGCTATATAATTGGAGATACAATAAAATTCGTTTCAACAAATCCTTATAGAATTATTGTTACTGGAAGGGTGGCTCATTTCACTTCTGCTTTTGGAGAGCATGTAATTGCAGAAGAAATTGAAAGCTCTTTAAATGATGCTGTAAAAATAATACCAACACAAATAAACGAACTTCATGTAGCCCCGCAAGTAAACCCTAAAAAGGGACTTCCTTATCACGAGTGGTTTATTGAATTTGAATCAACACCAAAAAACCTCACCTCTTTTGAAAATCTGCTTGATGAGGGGTTAAAAAAATACAACTCATACTATAACGACTTAATTACAGGCGCTGTTTTATCTCCCCTTAAGATTACAATTGTCAAAAAAAACGGTTTTAATAATTATATGAAATCAATAGGAAAACTTGGGGGACAAAACAAGGTTCCTAGACTCGCAAATGACAGAAAAATTGCCGATAAACTAAACACAATTTAATGGAAACAAAAAAAACAAAAATTGCTATCTTAGGGTCAACAGGCTCAATTGGTGTTCAAGCATTAGATGTTGTGTCCAAACATCCATTATTATTTGAAATAAGTGTGTTAACAGCAAACCTTAATAGCGCGCTTTTAATTGATCAAGCAAAAATATTCAAACCAAATACTGTTGTAATTTGCAATAAAGAAAAATATAACGAAGTTAATGATGCTTTGTCTAATTTAGGAATAAAGGTTTTTAGTGGGGAAAAATCTTTAGAAGAGGTTGTTTGTTTTGAAAGTATTGATGTTGTTCTTACGGCTCTTGTTGGATACTCTGGATTAAAACCAACTATAAAAGCAATAAAAGCAGGTAAAAATATTGCATTAGCAAACAAAGAAACATTAGTTGTTGCTGGAGACTTAATTACAAAGCTTTGTAAAAATTATGGCGTAAAAATATACCCTGTAGATTCTGAGCATTCTGCTATTTTTCAGTGCTTAATAGGTGAACATTATAATCCTATTGAAAAAATCTATTTAACCGCTTCTGGGGGGCCTTTTAGAGGGATGAAAAGAGATGATCTATCAAAAATTACAAAAAATCAAGCCCTAAAACACCCCAACTGGAGCATGGGAGCAAAAATTACTATTGATAGTGCAAGCCTAATGAATAAAGGATTGGAGGTAATTGAGGCTAAATGGCTTTTTGGTTTAGAAGATAATCAAATTGATGTGGTTGTCCATCCTCAATCAATTATACATTCAGCTGTGCAATTTGAAGATGGATCCATAAAGGCTCAAATGGGTATTCCTGATATGAAAATACCTATACAATACGCATTAGGGTTCCCAAAAAGACTAAAAAATGATTTTCCGCGTTTTTCATTTATGGATTTCCCTGAATTAACATTCGAAAAACCTGATTTAAACACTTTTCAAAATCTTCAGTTAGCCTATAATGCCATGCAAAAAGGTGGTAATATGCCTTGTGTTTTAAATGCCGCAAACGAAATAGCTGTAGCTGCATTTTTAGAAGGCCGGATTGGTTTTTTAAATATGTCTGATTTGATTGGAAATTGCATGGAAAAAATTACTTTTGTTGCCAATCCGGACTTAGAGGATTATGTGGAGACAAATAAAAAAACCAGAATATTAGCAAACGAATTATTATAAAATGGACATCTTAATAAAAGCATCTCAACTCATAATGAGTTTATCAATATTAATTGTGTTACACGAACTAGGTCATTTTATTCCTGCAAAATTATTTCGAACACGAGTGGAAAAATTTTATCTCTTCTTTGATGTTAAGTTTTCTCTCCTGAAGAAAAAGATTGGTGACACTGAATATGGTATTGGATGGCTACCTCTAGGGGGTTATGTGAAAATTTCAGGAATGATTGATGAAAGCCTGGATAAAGAACAGATGAAAAAAGCCCCAGAAAAATGGGAATTTAGAGCAAAACCTGCCTGGCAAAGGTTAATTATTATGCTGGGTGGTGTTTTTGTAAATTTAATCCTTGGCTTCTTTATTTATTCCATGACCCTATATGTATATGGTGACAAGTATTTGTCTAATGAAAATTTAACTGATGGTGTTTGGTGTGTTAGTGATATGGCAAGTAATCTTGGTTTTCAAGATGGAGATAAATTTTTACTTGCTGATGGAGAAAAAATTAACCGTTTTTCAGATGTTGTGGAAAAAATTCTCTTGTGTAAAAATATAACTGTAGAGCGCGAGGGAAAGTCTGTAGATATTAATATGCCTAATGATGTGGTTGATCAGCTTCTAAAAAACGAAAATCAACTTTTATTTTACGCAAGAGTTCCAACAGTTATTGGTGAGGTTTTACCGTCTTCAAATGCCGAAAAAGCAGGATTAAAAAAGGGTGATTTTTTATTGGGAATAAACAATTCATCTCTTAGGTATTTTGATGAGTTCCGTAGGGAATTGAAAAATTATAGGGGAGAAGATATTGTTCTAAATGTTAATAGATCTGGAGAGGATATTTCCTTAGTTGCTGCGGTTGGTTTAGATGGCAGTTTAGGTTTTTCTAATACTACCCCATCATTAGATGAACTAGAAAAACTAGGCTTGTTATCTCTGGATTCTTATCAATATAGTTTTTTTAACTCTTTTCCTGCAGGATATAATAAGGGGGTTAAAAAACTAACAAGCTATATAGACCAGTTTATGCTTATTTTAAAACCAAGCTCTGGAGCTTATAAGGGAATGGGTGGTTTTGGTGCTATTGGCTCTTTGTTTCCTGCCACGTGGAACTGGGAGGTTTTTTGGAATTTAACAGCCTTTTTATCTTTAATGTTGGCCTTTATGAATATTCTTCCAATACCAGCCCTAGATGGTGGGCATGTTGTTTTTTTGCTATACGAAATAATTATTGGTAAGCCTGCTCCAGAAAAAGTTATGGAAGGTGCGCAAATGGTCGGAATGATTTTACTTTTAGGGCTGCTTATTTTTGCTAATGGAAACGATATATTAAGACTTTTTTAAAATGTTTGAAACCCTAACCACATACCACCTAATTATTATTTTCTCAATAACAATAATTATTTCTTACTTTTTTAATTTGTATGCAAAAAAATCAGGAATACCAGCTGTACTACTACTAATTGGCTTGGGTATTGTTATAAACTACTCATTGCGTGTTTCTGGTTTTACAAAGCCTGACCTTCTGCCTGTTTTAAGTGTTTTAGGTGTTGTTGGTTTAATTTTAATTGTTTTAGAGGCTGCCTTAGACTTAGAACTTGTAAAAGAAAAATTAAGTTTAATTATAAAGTCTTTTTTAGTTGCTTTAATTGGCTTAGTTATAACCTCGTATTCATCTGCCTTGGCTTTAAGCTTTTTAATGGATATTGATATTTTAAGGTCTTTATTATTTACCATTCCTTTGTCTATTTTGGGTTCTGCTGTTATTTTACCAAGTGTTGATGAGGTAGAGGAAAAAAGGAGAGAGTTCATGATTTATGAAAGTACTTTTTCTGATATTCTTGGTATTGTTGGTTTTTATGGTGTACTAACCATGGCAAGCTCAACCTCTGGAAATAATGTTTCTTTAGAGGTTCTTGGAAACCTAATACTTACTATTGTTATTTCTATGTTTATTTCATACATTCTTATATATATCTTTCAAAATATTAAGGGTCATGTAAAACTGTTTTTACTTATTGCTGTGTTGCTTTTATTGTATGCTGTTGGAAAAATGTTCCACCTTTCTTCTTTAATAATAATTTTGATTTTTGGAATGATGTTAAATAATTATACTGTCTTTTTTAGGGGTGGCCTGATGAATGTGTTGAATAAAGAAAGGGTCAATTCTGTGCTTGAAGACATGAAGGTTGTTACTGCAGAAACGGCTTTTGTTGTAAGAACATTCTTTTTTATAATTTTTGGGTGGTCTGTTTATTTAGGCTCTCTTTTAAATCTAAAGGTTATTAGTGTTGGGTTAGTAGTTTTAGCTGTAATTTATATTGTTAGAGCAGCGACCCTTTTTGTTTTTAATGGTAAAAATATTCTTTTAGAGTTGTTTTTAGCCCCAAGAGGGCTTGTTACTATTCTTTTGTTTTTTGCGATACCTCAAGAGTTAAGTTTTGGATCAGAGTTTCAGGGGGTTTTGTTGTTCGTTATTTTGATAAGTTGTCTTTTAATGACATGGGCCCTCATTTCCTACAAAAAGAAAATCGAAATGACAAACAGTTTAGATAAAGAAGATGTTATGATAGTTGATTCTGAAGAGTTTATAGAGGCTCCTGATAAAGATATTAAAGGAGCCGATACAGAAGTAAGCACAAATAATAATTAAGAGGATACTCAGTCTTTTAATTCTTAGTTAAATTTTTTCACTTTCTTTTTATAGTTTTGTCATTTTAATTTTAAAATTATATTGTTATGATAGATATTAATAAAAGTCTTTCTTTATTAGGTATTAAAAAAGAAAACAACGGAACCTCTATTGGCTCAAAGTCTTTTGGTTCTGGTAAAAAAATAACCTCTTTCTCCCCTGTAGATGGCTCTCTAATTGGTTCTGTTACAGAAACAACAAAAGAAGAGTATGAGTATGTGATGAAAGCTGCAAGTGCAGCCTTTAAAGACTGGAGGTTAAAGCCCGCACCTTTAAGGGGGGAGATTGTTAGACAATATGGTGAAAAATTAAGGCTTTTTAAGCAGCCGTTAGGAGAGCTGGTTTCTTATGAAATGGGAAAGTCTCTTCAAGAGGGTTTGGGGGAGGTTCAAGAAATGATTGATATTTGTGATTTTGCCGTAGGATTGTCTCGTCAACTACACGGATTAACAATGCACTCTGAAAGGCCCGGACACAGAATGTACGAACAATATCATCCGCTTGGTGTTGTTGGAATTATCTCCGCCTTTAACTTCCCTGTAGCTGTTTGGAATTGGAATACTGCTTTGGCTTGGATTTGCGGTGACACCTGTGTTTGGAAGGCTTCTGAAAAAACTCCCTTGTGTGCTATTGCTTGTCAAAACATATGGAATGAAGTCGCAAAAGAAAACAACTTGCCAGATGGTATTTCGTGTATAATAAATGGAGATTATCTAGTTGGGGAAATGATTACTTCAGATAAAAGAATTCCTTTGGTTTCTGCTACGGGATCAACAAGAATGGGTAGAATTGTTGGGGCTGAAGTAGCTAAAAGATTTGGGAAATCTTTGTTAGAACTTGGTGGTAACAATGCAATTATTATTACTCCAGATGCTGATTTAGAAATTACGGTTGTTGGAGCGTTGTTTGGTGCTGTTGGGACTTGTGGGCAAAGGTGTACTTCAACAAGAAGATTAATCATACATGAATCTATTTACGAAGAGGTGAAAAACAAACTTTCTTCTGCCTATACGCAATTAAAAATAGGAAATCCTTTAGATGAAAATAATCATGTCGGTCCTCTTATTGACACTCTAGCGGTAGAAATGTATTTGAGCGCTATTGAAAAGGCCAAGAACGAGGGGGGAAATGTTTTAGTTGAGGGTGGTGTTTTAGACGGGGAAAATTATGCAAGTGGGTGCTATGTAAAGCCTGTAATTATTGAAGCTAAAAATCACTTCAAAATAGTACAAGATGAAACTTTTGCTCCTATTTTATATATAATGAAGTATTCTAATTTAGATGAAGCTGTTGAAATGCAAAATGGGGTTGCTCAAGGCTTGTCTTCTGCAATTATGACAACAAACCTTAGAGAGGCCGAGAGCTTCTTGTCTGCTTCTGGTTCTGATTGTGGTATTGCAAATGTTAATATTGGGACTTCTGGAGCTGAAATTGGCGGGGCATTTGGTGGTGAAAAAGAAACTGGGGGAGGAAGAGAAAGTGGTTCTGATGCTTGGAAAATTTATATGAGAAGGCAGACAAACACCATTAATTACACTAAAGATTTGCCATTAGCACAAGGAATAAAATTTGATTTATAACCCTTAATTTTAAAATTATATAAAAATGATGCGATCAGGAAATCCAGCTCTAAACAAAAAAACTTTTGACTCTTTTGTCACTACCGACTCTAATGTAATGACAATAGACGGTACGGTAAATAAAACCGCTATTAGCATGGGTATTTTGCTTCTTGCTGCATATTATACTTATAGTAATGCTATTATGAGTTATGTTTTGGTGGGGTTTATTGGTGGCTTTATATTAGCGCTTATAACAATTTTTAAAAAAGAATGGGCTCCAACAACGGTTCCTATATATGCTCTTCTTGAGGGTTTGGCTCTTGGGGGGGTGTCTAATATTTATGCAACTTCTTTTGAACCGGGTATTGTTCCTAGAGCAATCATGCTTACTTTAGGTATACTATTTGCTCTTTTGTTTGCCTATAAATCTAAAATGATAAAGGCTACAGAAAATTTTAAATTAGGTGTTTTTGCTGCTACTGCTGGTATTGGTGTTGTTTATTTAATTAGTTTCTTAATGAGTGTGTTTGGAGGTGGGGGGATTTCTATAATGAGCCCTGCTAATTTCTCTATGTTAAGCATTGGTTTTTCTCTTTTTGTGGTGGTTATAGCATCTTTAAATTTAGTTATGGATTTTGATTTTATAGAAGAAGGTGCGGCAAAAGGAGCTCCAAAGTACATGGAATGGTATGGCGCTTTTGGCTTACTAGTCACTCTAATTTGGCTTTACTTAGAAATCCTTCGGCTTCTAGCTAAACTTAGCTCTAGAAGGTAGTCTAATTACTTGGTTTTTTATCTACAATTATTCTGTCTTCTCTGTTGGCAAGCTCCCATGCTGTTAAAAAAATTAGGCGAGTAATTTTTTCTATTTTTTTAAAATTTATCTTTTCAATTGTGTCAGTTGGTTTATGGTAGTCCTCGTGGATTCCATTGAAATAAAAAATAACCGGTATATTGTTTTTTGCAAAATTGTAATGATCAGACCTATAATAATATCTGTTTGGATCATCTTCTTTATTAAAGGTATAATCTAATTCTAAACCAATGTATTTTTTATTAACTTCTTCGCTTAGATTATGGAGCTCTTGACTTAACATATCGGAACCTATTAAATATACATAGTTATCATTTTTTTTAAAATCTCCTATTCTTCCAATCATGTCAATATTAAGATTAGCAACTGTGTTTTCCAAAGGATAAACCGGATTTTCTGTATAGTATTTACTTCCTAAAAGACCCTTCTCTTCTCCTGAAACTGCCATTATTAAAACGCTTCTTCTTGGGCCGTTTCCTTCCTTCTTTGCTAACATAAAAGCCTCTGCTATTTCCATTACTGCAACAGTGCCGCTTGCATCATCATCTGCACCATTAAAAATTAAACTGTCGTGTTTTCCAAGGTGGTCATAATGAGCAGTAACAACTATAAGCTCTTCTTTTAAGTCTGTTCCTTCTATATATCCTAAAACGTTTTCTCCTTTTATTTTTTTGTTGTTAAAAATTGTTTTTATAAACGACATGTCACAATCATCACATTTACACAAATGCCTTCCTGATTTAACTTTAAATTTTTGATAATATTTATTTCTTTTATATGGTGGTATTCCTATTTCTTTAAAATGATTCATTATATAGTCTGCAGCCATTTTTTGACCTGGCCGTCCAGTTTCTCTTCCTTCTAAAGAATCAGATGCTAAAATACTAAGGTGTTTTCGTAAGTCTTCCTTAATTATAGTTTTAGAAAACTTTATATTTTCTTGCCCAAACCCAAACGCAGGAACACAAAGTAATATAAGTAATATTTTTTTCATTATAAATCTATTTTTATTTATTTATGAATTTTATACTCAATGAGTTTACGCAATGTCTGATGTTTTTTTCTGTCAATTCTTCCCCTTTAAATACATGTCCTAAATGACCATTGCAATTTGAACAACAAATTTCAATCCTTTTTATTCCGAATGAAAAATCTACGTATCTTGAAATCGACCCTTTTATTTCATCATCAAATGCTGGCCATCCGCAATCAGACCTAAATTTTGAATTTGATTTAAATAACGGATTATTACAAGCCTTACATATATACGTTCCATCATTAAAATAATCATTATAAATACCTGTACCTGCTTTTTCAGTTCCTTTATTAACAATAATTCTTTTTTCTTCAGCTGTTAGTTCGTCAAAATAGTTACTTGATTTAACTACGTCTTGACTAAACAGAATCATAGGTAAGAAAATTAATATGAGTAGTTTTTTTTTCATAATCTTAGCTTGTTGTTAATCTATTCTTTTAACTTATTTCTTTATTATACTGTATATTTAATTTTTTTTACTCTTTCTTCGTGTCTTCCTCCCTCAAATTCTGTATTTAAAAATTTATTTACAATATCAATAACCTCATTCCATTCTAAATGACGAGCAGGCATAGTGAGTACGTTAGCATTATTATGCATTCTTGCTTGTTCTGCAATTTGAGTATTCCAACAAAGAGCGGCTCTAATTCCTTGATGTTTATTAGCACTCATATTTATTCCATTTCCTGTACCACAAAACTGAATTCCTAATTCGTTATCTCTATTTTCAATACTTTCAGCTAGTTTATGTGCAAAGTCTGGATAATCTACACTATCTAAAGAATAACAACCATAATCATTTATTTCATTATTATTTTCACTAGATAAAATTTTTTTTAATTTTTCTTTATATTCAAATCCAGCATGATCGCACGCTAATCCTATTTTCATTTTTTTATTATTTATGTGTTAATATATATAGTTACTACTCTAGTATTATATTAGTAAGTTATTAATAAATAGTAGTTTTTTTTTGTTTGTAAATATATAATCAAAAACAATATTTTTATTTTGTTTTTATATTTAAATTTATATGCTTAATAAAAAAATATAAGTCAAGTTTTTTTATTGTTTTTTATTTTTTATTTATTCTTTTAGTTATTAACTTTTATTACTTGTAAATTTATAATTATTTATTAAGTTTTTATTGTCAACTTTGTTTATTAACAACATATAATTATTGTTTAAAAAATATATAATTTATTGATTTTTAAAATGTTACTTTAATATTAGTTTTTAATTTTTTGTTAATTATTATTTATATATAATATAATTAATTTTATATTATTATTTTTTTAAACTTAATTAACAATTATATATAATATATATTTATTAAATTTATTAAAACTTAATTATTACTATATAATATTACTACTAATAATTTAATAATTAAACATTTAAATTTAATTTAATACATTTATACCCTAATAAAAAATAATAAAAATGAAAAATTATTTAATTTTAATAAATATACTTTTTATATTTAATTTAAACGCACAAATATGTGTAGATAGCGCTTTAATAAATCCTTCAGCTATTTGTCCTAGTGTATATGATCCTGTTTGTGGTTGTAATGGAGTTACTTATTCTAATGATTGTAATGCTCAATATCTAGGAGGGGTAATTTCTTGGACAACAGGAGCATGTTCTTCAACACCACAAGTAAATTTTTGTGATGATTTTGATTCTTATCAAAATGGAGATCCTATAGCAGAAACCTCACCTAATTGGAATAGTTGGGGAGAATTAATGAATGGAACAACAGCTCCTTTTGCTGATGATGCAAATGTTACTAATATATTATCAAGTTCAGGTGATTTTTCTTTATATTTTGAAGCAGTAGGAACTGGAGGGCCTCAAGATGTAGTTTTACCTTTTGGTTCAGGAACACCATATACAACAGGTGATTTTGAATTTTCATCCAAATTTTTTGTTAATACAGGAACAGGAGCTTATTTTAATTTTCAAGCAGAAAATATACCAGGAACAACTTGGAGTATGGATGTACAATTAGATGCTTTTGGAAATATTTCTTTTCAAAATGGAGGAGGAGCAGTTGTTTTTTTAACATCTACTTATCCTATGAATACTTGGTTTGAAATAAAACTTGTAATTGATTTAACTAATAATAATTGGGAGGTATTTATAGATAATCAATCTCAAGGAAGTTTTTCTAATACTATAAATCAAATAGCTTCATTAGATTTATATCCCATACAAGGACATCAATTTTATGTAGATGATGTTTGTTATTCCTATACTCCAGTAACGTTAGAAAACTTAAATGCACAAGTACTATCAATAGATCCTATTTCTGGATTAACAGGACAAATAAGAAATCCAACTGTTGAAATAAGAAATTTAGGAGTAACTAATATTAATTCTTTTGATGTTGATTTTAATTATAATGGAATAATAATAACAGAAAATATTACAGGATTAAATATGGCAACATTAGATGTTTATCAGCTTAACTTTTCAAACATAATAACATTAATACCAGGAATAAACACAGCAATAGCAACAGTATATAATGTAAATGGATTAGGTTATGACGATGATCCAAGTGACGATTCAAGTTCAATTCAAATAGATGCAATAACACCTGCAGCAGGAAAATTAGTTATTGGAGAAGAAGCAACAGGAACATGGTGTGGTTGGTGTCCAAGAGGTGCAGTTGCTCTTAACTGGATGGATCATGATTATGAAGGATATTGGCAAGGAATAGCTGTCCATAAT
>Ga0315315_10001326_pt1 | contig 22589 bp, 35 predicted proteins | sample M140m3416metaG_FD_203699 | JGI IMG/M metagenome (GOLD analysis project Ga0315315, IMG submission 203699) | Ammonia-oxidizing marine archaeal communities from Monterey Bay, California, United States - M1 40m 3416 | ecosystem: Environmental > Aquatic > Marine > Intertidal zone | place: USA...
TCCATGCTTGTATTTGCTCTGGCTGTGCTTCAGCCCAATTATGAAAATCTTCAGAACCTCTAATGTCCTCAAAATCAGGGTGCTTAGCTACTAAAGCAGCTTCTGCTTCCCTACGAATAACTTCTTGCTCACGTTGTTGTAAAGCATTTAGTTTTTCTTGAACTTCATTAACTTGCTCTGAACTTCTCATATAAGCGACAGTTTCTACTGTGTCATACAAATCAGGGTACTCTTGCTTAAACTTTTCCAGTTCTTCTGGAGTTTTAGGAGCTTCGTATTGTGGCTGTGCATTTCTTGCCATAGCCGTCAACTGTTCTTCCTTTTGTTTAAATTCAGATAACTTCTGATCGTAGTGACGTTTTAAATCGTCGTATCTCTTTTTATAATTAGTTCGTTTTTTCTTGGGCGCGTCAGCTTCTGCTTCTTCATTAACAGGGGCTTCATCTGAGGTAGCCTGTTTATTCGGTCGCTCAAAAAACATACCATCCGCACTGTCTACTTTAGGGCCATCTGGTGTGTGCCATGCCTTATTCATATTGTACGGGTTTGAAACTTCTTCCTCCACTTGGTTTACTTCACTCATATTATATCTCCTACGGGGCTTGTACTCTGCAAGGTAGCCATACTAATTCTTTTTTGGCCTAAAAAAATTCATGGGGCTTGGCTTGTCAAGGTAGCCGTAAATTAAAATTACCTGAGACTTGGTGCTTGATTAGCACGTAAACTCATTAGTTTACGAATTTCATCATCCGTATTTCGTGTGTTACTCTCTAGGCTATCTGTGCTTGCACTTGGAAGTAATCCTCCTCCGTACAAGTCTTTTCTCATCATACCACCGTCATAAGCACGTTCAGCATCATCCATCATTGCTTGAAGATTGTCTGCACCTATTTGTTCGGTAGCTTTTTGGGTCATCACAAACTCACCATCTGATAATCTAGCTGGTATTGAATCTGATGTACCATCCCCAAGGCCGTCTACTTCTCCTGACCCTGAGAACTCAGAAGCTGTCAAAAGAACTTTGTCAAAAATTTGACTTAGTTGTTCATCACCTTCTAGAGCATTCATTAAATATTGTTGTTCTTCTGTATCTAAAGCTTGATCTAAAACCATTTCCATTTGATCTCTTTCAATTACTTCATCAGATTCCTGAGAAGCTTCTACTTCTTCTGGATCTGCATTAGGATATGTATCTATAGGAATATCCATCATTGGTTCTTCAATAGATTCCTCCTCTACTGGCATGTCCATAGCCATTTCTGGTTCTGCTGCCATTTCAGGTGGCATCATTAAAGAACCTCCTTCTTGATACATTTCTCTTTTCTTTTTATACTTTGACTTAGGCATAAGGTATTCCTTTTTGTTCTCGTTCGTCTAATATTACTTTTACGTTAGCCTTCAACTGCTCTAGGTGTACCAGAGAATTGAGTTTCCCCTGACTGCGGAACAGCTCCAATTCCGATGTTGCCACCGCCAGTACCTGTTGCTCCAAGGTCTTGCGCTCCTTGAGGTACTCCAGCAGGGCTTCCCATGCCTGCTTGTTGTTGGTCAGTGGGAGGAGCTTCTTCGCCTGTTGTCTGTCCATTTTGCATACCTATTATTTGTGCCATGATCGCTGCTTCTTCAGGATCGTTTAGCAGTTCATCGGGGTCTAAGTCTAAGCTGTAAGCTAACTCAGAAATTAATTTGTTCATCTTAACAAAAGGAGCTACGGCAGGATTCTGTACTGTCTGTAAGAACATAGTTAATCTTTGTGACCTTACTTCTTTTTGCATTAAGCTGTTAGTACCTGTTGCTTTAACTTCTAAGTCTCCATCAACACCTAGCTTTTTTTCTAAGAACTGCATGTTCCATTGAAAAAATGCTTCTCCTAATGGCTTTAATAAAAAGTCATCTAGGTTTTTAATAACTGTTTTGATGTTAAGCGATGCAGCTCCAAGTAACATTGACATACCTGACGCTGTTCTTGTCATGCTTTGCACACCTGTTTGTCCGTGTGAGTAGCTTGGTATACCTGTTTGCTCGTCTGCAAGCTGTCTAAACTTGTCAAACATCATCATATTTTCTGTAGATGTGTTAGGAAACTTTAAGCCATTTATTGCTTGTCCAGCTACTCCTGCTTGCCTTTTAAAGACCTTTCCGGGGTATATCTCCATACTTTGTCCACCAACAAGCGCAGTTTCATCTACATCAAATACTAGTGAGCCAGAAAGAGCTAAGTTGTCTATAGCCATTCTAGCGTGTCCATTCATTATCTGTTGAGAGTCATCCATGTTTTCTGCTACACCTATGCCGAAAAAACTGTATGGATTTCTTTCATACGGGAAAGCTTGATAAGGAACTCTAAAAGGAGTAAATGGATTAACGACAGCTCGTAAAAGTTTACCGTTACCTATCCAAGCGTTAATCTGTACTTCATCTAAGTCATCAACATCTTCTGGTATATCCATACCTACCTGACGAGCGTACTCTGCATCCATGACTCCCCAATATTCTAAGACTTCGTATTGATTTGCAGAATATTCTTCTGACGCATCTTCATCTCTTAGCTCACTTTCGTAGTCTAGCTCTACATAATTCGGCCCCATTGTAAGACACTCTCTAATAGCATCCTTATTAAAGTAAGGCATTTTTCCTAATGCTCTGAGTTGTGTTCTGTTTAGCTTATGCCTGTGAAATATAAACTCTGCTTCATCCATACTTGTAGCACTTGGATCAGGAAAAAAATCCCAAATAGAAACAAACTCAATTCTAGGAACGCGAACATCCACGGGTTTATATACCCTTTCGCCTTCTTCATCTTCATCCCATCTATTAAGCGTTTTATTAAAGTTAAACGGGCCTTTAACGATTCCTGTACCAAATAACGAACATTCAAAAAGTGCTGAACGCAATTCTGCAGAACCGCTAGATTCTTCAATTTGGTCATGTATTAATTTCTCCATTCGTCTTGCTGCTTCTTGAGCAGGGTCTACTTCTAGCATTTGAGGAATAGGACTTAGCCCTTCCTGCATATCAAGTTCTTTTTCAGGTCTAACTACTTCAAAGTTTCCTGAGCCGTAAGTTGCACCTGCCTTAAGAACTCGACCATCACCTTCGTAACCTACATCAAATGGATTATCAGTCTCCTCAGTAGATGTATCTTCCTCTTGTCGAGGAGCTGAGGATTCCAGAGAAGGATTAAAGTTTGCGTGTTCTTCAATCCCCTCTGGCATCTTCGTTTCGGATACACCTATAGGAAACTTATTACCGCCAAAAACAACATCTACAAGTTGTCCAAAAGCTGCTAGTACTTTAGTCTTAGTTACTTTAACAAAGACTCTAGACTTTTCAGATTCTCTGAAGCGAACATGTTTACCATACAAGCCACGGTAATTGTGGTAGGCAGTAAGCCATCTTTCCTCGTCAACATCTCTTGATGATTGTGCTACAGAGTAGCGATCTAACAAAAGAGCAACAAGGTTGTTTTCTAAAGACTCCTCTAATGTAAGAGCCTTCCCGTGTTCATCTTCAACATCTTCAAAGTACAGCCCATTAGCTGTCAATGTATTTTCGTTGTTTTCAGCCATTAATTATTCCTTATTAATCAGCTTGAGTTGTTGTAATACCATCCTGTACTTTGCACATACCATCAACATACCAGTTAGTACCATCAGACCATACATGAGCAAAATCTCCGTGGACAGCCTTACTAGCTACAAATGAGATAGTGTCAGCATCTGTAACTGTAGCAACACTTCCTGCTGCATCTTCAGGTGAAGAAATATTACCTACAATAATATTTGCACTTGAAGCTGTTACAACCGTATGAGTTCCAGTAGGCTCTGTAGCTCCTACATAAAACCAATACTCAAGCCCTGCAGCTGGTGTAGGTAAAGTTTGTATTTTAGCTGCTGCTACATTAAGAACATAACGAGTTCCTGATTCTGCAGCTGTGATTGTGTTTGCAGCTGTAATTGATTCCGTGTCTGAAGGTTTTTGAACTTTTTCAGCTAGTTCGCGAACATCAGTTGTTTTAGCTGAGTTACGACCAGTATCCCTAATATTTACAATCGCCATAATTTTCTCCTAGTTAGTATCCGAATGTTGAGTCTGAAGGCGTATAAGCCTGCTGTAAATGTAAATTTCTTATTTGACTATATGGGTCACTTAAACGTGGCCTTGACATGATCAAATACCGTAAGGCATCATAAGCATGATCTGGCGCATGAGTATCCACATCTTCAGGATTACTCTTGTCCAAAGGAATACCTGTAAGTTCGCGTATCAGATTAGGGCATGTATTAAATATTTGCAATCGTGGCCTTCCGCTTTGCTGAACTTTTAGGTATTCGTGAACTTGAATTTTCCCTTGGATACGATTCTTATCTGCTCTACGAAGCTTATGACCTGCACGTTGTAGGGTTTCCCCTACGGTTGGCCCCGTAGTACCAGTTCTTGCCCAAGCTGCGGTATCCAACACACCTTGCACACTATACGGGTCATAGACTTCCATGTTAGTTATAACTTGAGCTAAGTCTACACCCGTTAAGTTCTTTTGATACAGCTCTCTATATATAATAAGTGTACCGTCTGTAGGGTCTACTGCACCCCACACACAAGCACTTTCTGAAGCGTACCCGTAGTCAATACCTTTTATACGTTCCCATCCTATAGGAATCTCAAAAGGGATTACCACATGCACGTTTGGATCAAACTCGGTAAATGCAGCACCTTCTGTAATTTCCCAATTACCTTCAAGTAGCTGTCTACGCTGTACATCTGGTAATGCCTTTAGCATTTGCTCGTACCTTCCATCTTCGGACAGATACGGATTGTCGTCTAGTCTTGCTGGAATAAACTTTCTGGATAGTCCATCATCTCCATCAAAACTTTCATTGGGTGGGGCAGGGCTTATATATCGCTTCTTTACCCAATGAGCACCTACACCTCCGGGGTTTGCCGTGCAACGGAGATACGGTGTTATCTCTGAATCTGTTGTACGCAACCTCGATGCTAAGTAGTTCCAAGCAAACTCTGTGGGTAGGTGGGTAATCTCATCGAACCCTATCCAAGAGTAGGCTTGTCCTTGGTAACGATACACATCAGCATCCCTTTCTAGGAAGCCGAACTCTACTTTAGCACCACTCGGAAAATTCCAAAGCTTCTCTACCTCTCTAAACTTACAGCCATGAAAGGCTTGAGGGTATAGTTCCCGTGACTTATCTATAAGTTCACGTAGCTCTGGCATTGATCTTCTTAATATTAAAGCCCTGTGAGCTGCGCGGTGTGCGTACCTCAAAGGGTCTACTAACATAGCGTAGGACTTTCCTCCTCCCGCTGCTCCACCATATAATACATCTATCTCTGGTGCAGCTAAGAAATCTGTTTGTGGGCCATCATTCGGCTGAAAGATAATATTATTGTTGACTTCTTCCTTTACTTTTAAAGGAGCTTCATCAATAACATCATCTGTTACTACTTGACCTGTCGTTACTGTTTTGTTGTCAAGTTTATTTAATAATTCTTTGGAGCTGTTTAAAGTCTTTCGTTGTCGTTGCAACTTAGCTTCTACAGCATCTACTCTCTTTTGCTTGTCTCGTACTGCTTTTTTAGCAGCCAGTTTAGCCTTTGTCTCGCTGTGATAGTTGTAACCTCTACCTTTTGAGCCTTTAGCTCTCCCTGCTTTCTTACGGGGAGTACCGTCTTTCTTTAGTACGAAGCTTCCAGTGTCATCTTGTTGGTATAACTCTGGATGTAAATCCCAATCGTTAGTTCCGTTCTCTGATGACATTCTTTAATCCTTGATGACTTATACTACGTCCTGTCTTATGCGCTACCCACGCGGCTCCATCTCTTAGCGAGATAGATCCATCATTTACTAGGTCTTTGATCTTGTCTAAAGCCTCTAGTTCTTCTGGTATCTCTACTAACTCTTTCGAGCTTTCTGGAGATAACTTGTAGCCAAAGGGAGTCTTTCCCTTTTTAAGCCTCAATTATAACTTCCTCTTTTGCTGGTAAGATAAACACACCACCAGTTACTTCGTGTTTAACATCCATAGTCTCACGTTTACCTAACCCCACACGGTCTAATATAGTCTGTGCAGCCTGTACTCTCATACTTGCTTGAGGTATAGGTTCATTTGATTCCATTACTTGTACCAGTTTCTGTGCAGCTTGAGGGGCTGACTGAGCAAGGATGGTCGAAGCCATTTCTATAATTTCATTTTTGAGGGCTTTTACTACATGCCAGTGCGTTGTATAGCCAGCAAGCTCTGCTGCTCTTTTAGGATCACCTCCTGTTACAAGTAAATGTTCAAGGAAATTCTCTTGTTTGGTGGTTAATTGTTTGTTGTTATTCTTCATAGTGTACCATTATAGGGTTGATATGAGGTTTTGTCAAGTAGTTTGTGCATAAAAGACTTGACAAGTTGAAAATACGACTATATAATAGAGGAACCACTCTGGGGTTGCAACACCTTTATAAAGTAACTCTAGAAACCCGCCCAAAATATTCCTTGTCTAGGAATAAATGACAGCTTCGTTCCAGAAGATTTTAGAGTCCCGCCACTAGTTTACAACTTAAACCTCTGCAAAATGTATATGCATTAGTATATACTATACATGGGGGTGGGGGTCACCTGCCCGCCCTACTCTAGAGGACTCGGAAAACACCTTATTTATAGGGGCGTATTCGGGAAGCCTCTAGAGTGCTCCTGAGTGAGCGTATAGAGGCGTGATAGAACTTTACATAGTGGTGGAAGTTCTAAAATGTTTCTAAGTCCCTACAGTTACCAGTAGGCACTCTAGAAAATTCAAAGCCTTACAGCGTTATTTGTTAACAATAAGGATATCACCTAGAGAATCACGCTAGAGACGCTTAGAAGCGATTCTAGAAGGCTTGAGAGTGTATCTAGAAACTAGGAATACCTTTTAACGCTATTGTAAGGCTTAAGACAAGCCTCAACGGGGCGCGTTAGTAGGTAAGGAAGGGGTAGAGATTTTGAAGGGCTTAGAAGGGCTTAGAATTTACCCCCAAAACCTAGTAAGAGGGGTAACCATAAAATTAAGGCAAAAAAAAACCCCGCGATTAAGCGGGGCTTAGAAGGGTTGGTTAACAGTTACTCAGGTTGATTGAGCCTATTCTTAAGTAGGGCTATTTGTGCAGGGCTAAGACCGTCTAACAAGTCCGATACCTCCTCCATGTCTACAGACTCTGCAGGCTCTGCAGGCTCTACAATCTCTGCAGGCTCTACTTCTACAGCCTCATTTTTAAGTGCTTCAAGTTCCTTCATTACCTCCTTATAACCGTTGGTCATCTCCTCAGTTCTATCCTCGTATTCTTTGCCGTCTATAGTTACTACAACTGGTTTAGTTTCTGCTACATGCTCAACGTCAACAACTTTCTTTTCAGTTAACTTGTCATCAACTTCTGAGTCAAAACCTAGACTACTTGAGAAGGCCGTTTTCTCTTGGCCTATCAAGTAATGCAGATTCAAAGTACTAATCTTTTTAGACTTAGGGCTAGTTAACCATGCTCGCACGTCGTTATAAACGTAAACTTGAGTATCGTTAGTGTCATCCCCGCATGCGTCATTACAGCTTAACAAGTCATTAACCATTTTCTTAACAACTACGCCGTTATTTGTTTCCTCGGCGTATTCTTTAAGTGCTTTTTTAGCTCTATTTGCTATGCCTTGGTGCAACTTCTTAAGGTCTGTCGGTTGCGGGTTTTTATAATCATATGCAGGTAAAGACAAATCTTTAAAAACTAACTCGCTTATATAATATGCGGCTCGTAACTGTTGCTTCCAATTAGCAGGTGTTGTCATATCTACTTGTACTGTGCGACCGTCTTTAGTTACTACGTCTACCATGTTGTTTACTGTTATATCCATTTTTATATTCTCCATTAAGTTAAAAGTAATTATTTTAATTTTATTTTATGCCGGTCGACTATCAATCACATAAGCGTGAGCCTCTGAAAATATAGGCTCTGGCTCTGATAATTGGTCGTGCATATCCTCCCAACAATCGCTACAAATTACCTTCTCTGCAAAAGGTAATAACCCCGCGTCAAAAGTACTGCATAGAGCGCAATTTGTTGTCGTTGTATCTGTCATGTTGTTCGCCTCTGTTTTTTGAAAAATCGCACCGTAGCATATTTTTCTATATATGTCAAAAAAACAAAAATTTTTTGCCTAACGTGGTGAAAGTTTTTTCTGTCTGGTGTAGCTTCCAACCGTTGCCCAATTCAGGGCTACATATAACAATAAAAGTATTTTATTTTTCAGAAAAAATTTCCAAAAATTTCCGAAAAAAATTCCATACTATTGTATGTTTGCGTGACTGGGATAGTGGTGGTATAATAATACGTTCAATAATAATGGTGGTGATAATTTATTATGGATAAATCAAGAAAATATTACAAAGGTAAGTTACCTAAAAGATTAGAGTTAAAAGTAAATTACAGTATGCCTTATGAGTATATTTGTGTAAAAGATGTAATACTTATAAAACAAGATGTACCTACATATAGTGGCTCTAAGATAGCATATTATACTCCAAAATATTTAGGGCTTTCTAGAGATGATGCTTTAAAAATAGGTAAAGATTTAATTAAATTAGCAACCGACGGAGATTTTTAGATGATAACTTTTATTATAATCGTAAGTTCAATGGTCGCTTTCTTTGTGGTGGCTCATGTATTAATTCAGTTAACTGGTAAATAATGAGGAGTAATAAAATGGTCGAGAAAAAAGAGCAATATGTTGTGGTACATACTTTAACTTTTTATATTGTTGATGAGGATGGTAATGAAATAGAAAATAAAGATGGTACAACTAAACAATTTTATTTTGATGGCAGATTAAAGCAACTAGAATATCTTACTGAAGATATAACAGTAGATGATTTAAAAGAGGTTACTTAAATGGAAATGTTTGGGCAGGATTTATTTGCAGTTAATAATTATCCTACTGGTACAGTATATACCTTTAGGTTTGACAATAACTATAAAGTAGAAGTTACTGAAAGTAAAAAGAATTATTATACGCTGTCGATATTTGACAAGGGAAAACAAATTTGCTATGATTCGGCTTCGTGGCTAGACGAGACAAGTCTTGTTGATAAGTTAAGTAAGATAAAAACTTTAGGAGTAATTTAATATGAAAATACAAGGCGTTAATGTATTGAGTAGTACTAGTAAAATGCCTAGTAAAAGTTTTGGTTTCGGTGCTGAGCGTTGTCTTGTTGGTAGCAAGTTACGTAATGTTAAAGGCAGTACTTGTGAAAACTGTTATGCTATGAAAGGTGCTTTTACTTGGAGTAGTTATAAACAAGTAGAGGCTAAGCGATTTGATTTAATTACTAATCAACCTATAACTTTTAAGGAAGGTATGATACAAGGCTTACGTAAATTAAAGAAGCCAGAGTTTAGGTGGTTTGATTCTGGTGATGTACAGTCTACTGATATGGCTAATATTATATTAGATATATGTGAGGCTACACCTAACTTAACGCATTGGATACCTTCAAGAGAAAGTAAAATATGGAAGGATACTTTAGCTGATAGAGACTTGCCTAGTAATGTTACACTACGTATCAGTGCCACCATGATAGATGGCAAGCCTAGTAAGCAGTTTGATAATACTAGTACTGTACATACAAGTGAAAGTAATGTACCTTTAGGCACTCACATATGTCCTGCACCTAAGCAATCTGGTAAGTGTGGTGACTGTAGAGCATGTTGGAATCGTGAAGTTAAGAACGTATCTTATCATAAACATTAAGGAGAACGATGATGAGTAAAAAAATATTTATAAGTACAGATAATGATACTTTAAGAGATATGATTTTAGATATATTAGCAGATATGATTTTTGATATAAATGATGTGTTAAAAATACTTAAGTATCATCCAATAAATCAAAAGTTTTTAGAAGACTACAGTGAATCATCTTTTGAAGGACTGTCCGAAAAAGAAAAACCTACAGTACTGGCTGATTTACCTAAAGATTTTGAAGGTTCATCATTTACTATTGGCGATTGTTGTAAGAATATAAAATATTATCTTGACAAATTTGAACAAGCACATTATGTAGAAAGTTATAAATTAGAAGAATTTTTTGGAGGTGAAGCAGATGAGTAAAGAATATAATAATGTTAGTGTTTACGAACACATAGTTACATTTTGTAGACATGATGATGATGGTAATGAGTTATTAAATAATGATGGCTCAGTTAAAACATTTACTGCGCCTAGTTTAGATTTTGTAAGTTACGCTTACGATATGGTACAAGTTAGTGACTTAGAGGAAGAACAACAATGAGTAAATTATCACTAAGTATATACAGATACATTAATAACATATCTTTAAATGGTAAAGAGTATTTACTTGATGAAGAGAACAAAGAATTGAAGTTTGACAATAAAGAGCAAGCTTTTAATTTTTTATCTGATGGCGGAATAAAAGCCAAAAACGAAGAAGAATTAGAGGAGTATGGTATTTATTTTGAAATAAAGGAGAATGATGATGAGCAAATTATCCCACAGTAATCCATACTTGGATGATGTTTATGTAGATGGTGATGAGTATAGGTTTGAAAATGGTACTGCTTTCGTAGATAAACAGAAAATAGTTAATGAATACAGTGACTTAGTTAAGTCGGAGCTGATTCAAACAGTAGAGGATTTTAAAAATAGTTTACCAAGTTTGTATAAAAACTTTGCTTTGTATAAATTACATGAGCTTGGTGTAAACACTACTGATATGATAAACTCTACAGTTGATAGAGCTAATAAAAAATATAACAAATAACAATTTAAAAGTTCTAAAAGTTTTAGAATTTTTAAAAAGATTTAAATGTTTATGTTTATAAATTCTAAAAAGTTTAGAAACTATAGCATACTTTGAAAGGAAAGTCAAGGGGTTGACAACCACATGGGAACGTGGTAGGCTTGTTCCCAAAATCAAAAACAACTTTGGAGAGTTGATATGTTACTACAATTAAACAATAATAGAGAAGCGGTTAACAGTCTAAGACATAGTGGTTATGGTGACGCAGACTTTGAGGTTACAAAAAAACCATTATGGTTTCAAGATGACTTTGCACAGTCTCACTTGTTCCCAAATAAAAAAGCATTGGTACGTACTGATAACAACCAAGGCATTGCCGTTGTCAGTGACAGGTATAAAGCATTACAGTTTCCTACTATGATAGATAAAAGTAGAGACATGATAGAGCGTTGTAACTTAGATGCTACTGGTGTTACCGAACAGATACAAGTATCCCCGAACAGTGGTATGTGTTTAGTTAATTATACTTTACCTGCTAAAGAATACAAGACTCCCGATGGAGACACTGGTTGCGTAACAGTCATGGCACTGTCTAGTCACGATGGTAAATGGAAGTTTGAATTAAGCATAGGATTTAGACAAAGCGCATGTTTGAATGGTCAGATATTCGCTAAGAACCCTGCAAACATTTATCAGTCTAGACATAATGCTACGCTTGATATTGACAGAGCTATTAACTTACTTGGTAAAACTGCTAATGTTATTGAGGATGAGATAGAGCTATGGCATGATTGGCATGGTCAGGAAGTTAATAACGCTGAGGTACTTAAAACTATTGAAAATACTGTAGGTGAAGTTAATGATGGCAAGAATAAAAACTTTATGTATATACTTAACAAGTTTGTACATCATTACGCACCGAGCATGGGTAAAAATAAATGGGCATTGTATAATGCGTTAACTGATTGGTCTACTCACGCTCCAACACGTAGTAAAAATAAAATTACTTTAACCTTCAACAAGGATAGAGCTGAGAAAGTACAAAAGACTTTACAAGATAACTTCATAGTTGCACAAGCAGCTTAACATATAACACCTCCTAAGCATGAGACAGTAAACTGCTTTACTTTTAAGGAGTTAATAATGGGTAAGAAAAATATACTAGATGCTTTTGTTGAATCATATAAACCTACTGCTATCTTTAGACAAAAAGTATATGGTCTTGTAGGTGGCGATGATGCCTTGACAAAGTACACGGATGAGGATATACTTGTGATGCTTAAAAACATGGCAGATAAACTTAAATATTTAGATAGAGAAATAGAAGCTGGAGCTTTAGAAGCTGAAGCTATGGGTAAAACAAAGTCTGAACTAGATGATTTGCAAAAGATAACTCAACGTAACTCAGATAGATGGGCATTGGATAACTGTTCTTAACTTAGGAAAATAAAATGATAATAGTAAACGAAGAATACATAAATACTAATGGGACTAACAAGCAAGGAGAAGTTACTAATACTTATTGGAATATTGTTGACTGCTTTGGTGAGCCTACTTATGTCTACACTAGTTTCCGAGATGTTAATTGGGCATCTACTAAAGTTGCATGGTCTTTAGAAATTGATGATGTTGTAGTAACTATCTATGATTGGTTTGTTAAGTCAGTTCCTGAACATAACATGCTATGGATGATAGGCGGTAGAGAACCTAAAGCTGTAGATAAATATAAAGAAGCTATGCGGGAGCATGGCAAACGTAAACTAAATACAGTTAAGCAGCACTTTGGTAGAGACAACGATAAACTTTTAGTATCTTAGGAGCATAGTTAAATGAGTATAAATTATACAATGGAAAATGTAGGGGCTAATTGGAATTATCATTTAGATGATTATCTTGCTATAGATAAAAAAACTGAGGAAGTAATAGCTGTATCTGGTAACAGTGACTTTACTGCCGAGGAGCTAGGACTTAGAACTATTGGCAACAATCGTGAGTACTATGTTGTTAAGGTTGTTAACACACATTCAAAAACTAAATGGAAGTAATTAAAATGATGACCGACATATACGACCGAGCATTAGACAATGCTATAGTAAGGGCTGTAGCTGAGGGTAGGTCTGACGATGATGAGTACGTAGATAAATTAGCTGATGAAGAACTAGAAAAACTTATGGAGAATAGCTATGGTTGATGACATGGATAGTCTAGTAAACATATCTAGAGAAATATTTATAGAGGATTGTTGGGCTAAGATGTTTGCGATGCATATTATGTGTCCTTGCCCTGACCCCCAAGTAAAAAGATTATTTATAAACTTTGTAATCGGAAGATGTAATTATAAAAATGTTGATAAAATTACAGAGCAGTTTGTATTTGATTGCTTTCCTATGTTTATAAATTATAAGTGTCTTGGTAACAAGGTGCTTGACACCGAGGTGGATTCGTGATAGACTCCCCTCTCAAACTGAAAAAAACCAAAGGAGAAATTATATATGGTTTATGAAGGCATTGCTTATTGGGCATCTATTACTACACCTAACACTAGGTTTGAGCCAAAGTATTCTGTCGATTTAGTTGTTGATAAAGATACTGCTCAAGACTTAAAAGAGAAAGGCTTCAGTGTTAAGTTCGATAAAGAAGAAGGCCCGACTATAAGTATAAAGCGTAATGTAAATGGCCCTAATGGTATGGTGCGTAAAGCTCCTAAGTTACTGGACAAAAACAAGAACGAACTTGATTGCCTTGTTGGTAATGGTTCTAAGGTTAAGGTTCAGTGCAAGCCGTGGGAAATAAACCGCAATGGTCAAGCGTTCAAAGGTCTTGAGTTACAGGCAGTACAGGTAATAGACCTAGTACAGTACAGCTCAGGAGATGGCGATGAGTTTGACGCTATTACAGATTTAGAAACTGAGGTGGATGAACTATGAGTGAAGGTAATGTAGCGTATGTACTTGATGATGTATCTTACGAAGTTAGTAAGTTTACTGATGAAGGTAAGATAGTGTTTGCTAGACTTGTTGAAGTGCAGCAAGATATACAAAATCTTAATAGAAAGATAGAGATATTACAGGCTGCTGCTATAACACTAAATGTAAAACTAAAAGACCAACTAACGGAGGACATGCGAACTACTGTAGAGGATGCAGAACAAGTAGCATCTTAACTGAATGACCTTGGCAAGTCGGTAAACTGCCTTTACTTTATAGGAGATTACACGATGGCTTTTGTTAAGTACCATCAACCATGTTATTTATGTGACTCCAGCGATGCAGTATCTGTCAACGATGATGGTAGTGCTTATTGTTTTAGTTGCGATAAACGAATACCAAACTACGAAGTAAAAGAAGGAGCAGATAAAAATATTGTACAGGAAATAAAAGTGCATAGAACAAACTCAGTAAATGAAATTGAAGGAGAGTTCTTAGCTCTTAATGACAGAGGTATTTCTCTAGCAACCGCTAAGAAATATAATGTTAAATCAACTACAAACCAGAATGGTGATGTAGTCCAACACTTCTATCCATACTGCATAGCTTCAGAAGTTACAAGCTATAAGGTTCGGGGCGAAGGCAAACACTTTACATGGCGCGGTAGCTCTCAAGGCACTGGTCTGTTTGGTGAATCCGCTTTCAAAGATAGCGGTAAGTTTATTACATTAGTCGAGGGCGAATGTGATGCGATGGCAGCGTATGAATTACTAGGTTCTAAGTGGCCTGTAGTTAGCGTTAAGTCAGGTGCAGCAGGAGCAGCTAGGGATGTTAAAAATTCACTGGAGTTTCTAGAAAAGTTTGACTGTGTAGTAATTAACTTTGACAATGATAAAGCAGGGCGTGAGGGTGCAAAGGCTGTAGCTAGATTACTAACACCTAGCAAGGCTAAGATACTTACAATGCCAGATGACTTTAAAGATGCTAACGAAATGCTCAGAGCTAAACGGGCACAAGCCTATGTAGATGCTTGGTGGGGTGCGAAGTTATATACACCATCAGGAGTTCTTAATATATCTGAACAGAAGTTAGACTTTAATAATCGTGAGCAGCGTGAGAGCATACCCTACCCTTGGGTTGGTCTTAATAAAAAACTATACGGCATGAGGCGAGGTGAGCTTGTGACACTGACAGGTGGTACAGGGCTTGGTAAGTCTAGTATTACCCGCGAGTTAGAACACTGGTTAATTACTCACACCAAGGACAACGTAGGCATCATAGCATTAGAAGAAGATTGGAGACGTACTGTTGATGGTATACTTTCAATCGAGGCTAACGCTAGGCTTTACATTGACCAAGAGCGTGAGCAGTTCTCAGAAGATGACCTTAATAAATACTTCGATAATATTTATGGCGGTGAAAATAAAGATAGGGTATGGATACACAGTCACTTTGGCATTACTAACATTGATGAAATCTTTAGTAAGTTAAGATTTTTAATTGTTGGTTGCGGTTGTAAGTGGGTATTCGTAGACCACCTGCACATGCTTGTTAGCTCTATGTCGGAAGGCGATGAGCGCAGGGCTATAGATAATATTATGACTAGACTCAGAAGTATTGTTGAGGAAACCAACGTAGGCTTAATACTTGTTAGTCACTTACGTAGAGTAGATGGTAATCGAGGACATGAGAATGGTATCTCGGTAAGCCTATCACACCTCCGTGGCTCACAAAGTATTGCTCAGTTATCTGATTGCGTTATAGCTTTGGAGCGTGACCAGCAATCCGATGACCCCGAAGAAGCAAACACCACACACATGAGGGTACTTAAATCTAGGTACACTGGTGATGTAGGTATGGGTACTCACTTGCTTTATGATAGGGATACTGGTAGACTTCGGGAAACATTCATTGATGATGACAACGAGGTAGATGAGTTATGAAATCTTTAGTATTCGATATTGAAACTGACGGGTTACAGCCTACAAAAGTTTACTGTATGTCTGTCCTCGATGTTGAAACTCAAGAGCAATTTAATTTTAATCCAAAGAAACTAAGTGAAGGAGTTAAGTTATTACAACAAGCAGATAAGTTAATTGGTCATAACATTATTGGATTTGATATACCAGTGGTCAAAAGATTATTGAACGCTGACTTATCAGACAAGAAGTTAGTTGATACACTAGTACTTTCTAGACTGTTCAATCCAGTACGAGCATCGCATAGCTTACAAGCTTGGGGATACAAGTTACAGTTTCCTAAGATAGAGTTTGATGACTATACTAGATACTCAGAAGAGATGATGAAGTACTGCGCTCAAGATGTATTCTTAAACTATAAAGTTTATGAAGAACTTAAACGTGAGAGCAGGGGATTTACTGGTGAGAGTGTTAATGTTGAGATGGATACTTATAAAATTACTACAGCTCAAAGAGACTACGGCTTTATGTTAGATAAAGATAAAGCTAATAAGTTGTTAGAGGAACTGACCAGTGAGCTTAACAACACTCAAGAAGTTGTGCATAGGACGTTCACACCTAAGATAAGTGAACGAGTTATATATCCACAGCACACACACGATGGAGTGTTACGTAAGTTAGGTATAGATAAAGATGGTAAGCAAGCCAGACTGTCTGATGAGGAGTATAATATATTTAAAGATTGTACTGCTTCAGAGATTGTACGGACTGCAAAGGAAGAATTTAATTTAAGTTCTCGACAGCAGATAGGTACATACTTACAAGAGTTTGGTTGGAAGCCTAAAGTATTTACACCTACAGGGCAGCCAAAGGTTGACGAGAAGATACTAGCTACTGTTACGGACATACCCGAAGCAGCAATGATAGCTAACTATTTAATGTTACAGAAACGGATAGCGCAAGTACAGTCGTGGTTATCTTTTTTAGATGGTGACAGAGTACATGGCTCAGTTATATCTAATGGTACTATTACTGGTAGAATGTCGCACCGTGACCCTAACATGGCTCAGATACCTAGCCTATCATCTCCCTACGGTAAGGAGTGTAGGGCTTGCTGGACAGTTCCTAGAGGGTATAAGTTAGTAGGTGTGGATGCTAGTGGTCTTGAGCTACGGATGCTTGCACACTATCTTAATGATAAGGAGTTTATAGATGACATACTCAACGGAGACATACACACAGCTAATCAAGCAAGGGCGGGATTGCAATCAAGATCTCAGGCTAAAACTTTCATCTATGCATTCTTGTACGGAGCAGGAGATGCAAAGATTGGACAAGTGGTTGGAGGAAACAAAGCTCAAGGTAAACGAGTTAAGCAATCTTTTCTTAATAATTTCCCATCACTTAAATCTTTTAGAAATAGAGTTAAAAGAGAAGCAGACCAAAGAGGCTACATCAAAGCTCTAGATGGGCGTAAAGTATTTATACGTAGCTCACATGCTGCATTAAACTCTTTACTACAAAGTGCTGGAGCTATCGTTATGAAGCGAGCTTTGGTTATACTTAATAATAAATTACTTTCGAGCGACATAGATGCTCACGTTGTAGCAAATGTGCATGACGAGTGGCAGATAGAAACTTGGGAGAATGATGTAGATAGACTAGGTTCTATGGCGGTTGACTCCATCGTGGAAGCTGGTGTATATTATAAACTAAAGTGTCCGATGGATGCTGAATATAAGATAGGAGATAACTGGAGTGACACACACTAACGTAATATCAATGACTAGAAAAGAAAGGTACGCTCTTGTTGAGTCTAATCCGCAGAGCAAAGATTATAAATTATCTATACTAAGAGCTGCTAAAAGACGAGCAAGGAAGAGAAACATATTTTTTGACTTAACTGCTGATGATGTACATGTAGGCACACACTGTCCTATACTTGGAACTTTACTTGAGGTCGGGTCAGACAACTGGCAGAACTCTCCAAGCTTAGACAGGATTGATAACACTAGAGGGTATGAACCCGACAATGTTATTGTAGTATCTATGATGGCTAACTCAATTAAAAACCAAGCTACACCTACACAAATAAAAAAGGTTGCAGACTTCTATGAAAAACTCTACGAAGAAAAACTTATCAACATTAGTTAATGATATATATGATACTGTATCTGATTTAAATATAGGAGAAAAACAAATACCTGATGAGCTGTTAGCTGATGTTACAGCAGGTATAGGTAATGCTATAATTGAATGGGCAACTCCGAGGGATAGAAGCAATTCTGTCCTTCGGATGTCAAGCATTGGCAAACCTGCGAGACAGCTATACTACGCAGATAAATACAAGGAGTCTACACCACCTGACGCAGCTACTTTAATTAAGTTTTTGTATGGTCATATACTTGAGGAGCTACTGTTATTTTTAGTTAAGTTAGCAGACCACGAAGTTACTGACCAACAAAAAGAAGTTAATGTTAAAAATATCAAAGGTCATATGGATTGTAAGATTGATGGTGAGGTTGTAGATGTTAAGAGTGCTTCTGGATTTTCTTTTAAAAAGTTTCAACACGGAACATTAAGAGACAGCGATCCTTTTGGTTACATGTATCAGCTTGCTGGATATGAAAAAGCAGAAGGTACAGACAACGGAGGGTTCTTAGCTATCAACAAAGAGTCTGGAGAGATTGCTTTGTACCAGCCAGAAGAACTAGACAAACCTAATGTAGAAGATAGAATAGATAATTTAATAGAGATGTTTAGCATACAGCAGATGCCTGACAAGTGTTACAAGCCTATACCAGCAGGTACTAAAGGTAATATGAAACTTCCTATGGGTTGCGTGTACTGCCATCATAAATTAGAATGCCACAGCGATACTAATAATGGTAAGGGATTGCGTATGTTTAAGTATGCAAAAGGTGTAGAGTACCTTACTGATGTTAGGTCGTTACCTAGAGTAGAAGAAATAGTATTATGAGAAAGAAAATATTAAAACAAATTGATAATAAAGTAGACAGTTTATTAATTGAGTGGGTTAAAAGTTTATTAAGTGACGAGGAGCAAGACCAAGTTACTAAACAAAACTATAAGTCTTTACTTCCTAAAGAAGAATACATACTAGCTAGAGGTACAAACTACTTATCATTTTATACTTGCCGATGGGCTAGACAAAACATAAAAAAATTAATTCGTAAAGGCGTAGACTTAGACAGTATAACTATTGGAGATTTAGAATGGATGCTGAAAAAGACAAGCACGAACCGTCAGTTGAACAGCTTCTAATTATTATGGCTTGCACGTTACAGCTACGTGGTGGTGATTTAGAACTTGAAGAATTAATATTTCTTAAACAAGCAATAGATAAAGGAATAGACAGCCACAGAAAGGAGATACATTGAAAAGAAAACCACGTAAGAAAAGACCTAAGCATATAAAAATAGATGGGTATGATAGTATATGGGAGTTTATACTGCACGATACCTTACTCAAAGAATGGGAGCATCACTCAGAAAAAGTAGAGTACACTGTTAAACACACCTACGAACCAGACTTTAAAAGGACTTTACAAAACAAGACAATTCTGTTAGAATCTAAGGGTAGATTTTGGGATCACGCTGAGTACTCTAAGTACATATGGATACGTGAAAACCTACCTAAGAATACCGAGTTAGTATTTTTATTTGCTAACCCCTCCGCACCAATGCCTAATGCTAAAATAAGAAAGGATGGAACTAAACGTAGCCACGGAGAGTGGGCTAGTGTTAACGGCTTTACTTGGTACTCAGAAGATACATTACCTGATAAGTGGGTTAACATGAAAGCAAGAGAAACAGAAGAGTTTTTATTAAGAAAACGTGCAACAGAAGAAGCAAGTAAGGAAGGAACTAATGTCGAGATTTAAACAGCTAGATGCTATCTTAGAAAAAGATATGGAGGATGTAGTAAATAATCCTATCCATTATAATAAAGGTAAAATAGAATGTATTGAAGCTATCGAAGCTATGCTAACTAAAGAAGAATACCTTGGGTACTTACGCGGAAATAGTTTTAAGTATAGATGGAGGATGAGGTATAAAGGAAAGCCCTTAGAAGATTTAAATAAAGCTGAATGGTACGATACTAAAGCTAAACAATTTGTTATAGACAATCCTGAGTTGACGGAGAAATCAAATGACGATGGAAAGAAAAGCTGAGCGAACTGCTAAGTTTAATAAAAATAAAAAATCAAAAACTAAACAGAAATCTAAACGATACAAAAAAGAAAAAAAGGAATACACGAATGACTTTGAAAACTCAAGAGTATCTTGGGATACAGATAGATTATGATAAAGAAAAAGAACTTAGTCAATTTTCATTAGACACATTAAAAGATAGATACTATTGGGAGGAAGAAGAACATGCTCAACAAGCTTTTGCTAGGGCTGCTATATTTGGGTCAACGTACAAAGGACACACTGATTACGGTCTTGCACAAAGACTTTATAACTACGCAAGTTCTTGCTGGTTTATGTTTAGTACCCCTATACTTAGTAACGGGGGAACATCTCGCGGTCTTCCCATTAGCTGTTTTCTTAATTTTGTGCCTGATTCCCGTCATGGGTTATCTGATCACTATGATGAGAATATATGGCTGGCATCAGCAGGTGGAGGTGTCGGTGGATATTGGGGTGCTGTTCGGAGTAACGGTACTAGCACTACTAACGGTAGCAAATCTACTGGCTCTATCCCTTTTATGCATGTCGTAGATTCACAGATGCTTGCCTTTAATCAAGGCGTTACAAGGCGTGGTAGCTACGCAGCCTACATGGATGTAAGCCATCCTGAGATTGAGGAGTTTATAGCCATGCGTAAGACTACAGGAGGAGACTTAAACCGTAAGTGTTTGAATCTACACAACGCAGTAAACATAACCAATGAGTTTTTAGATGCGGTACGAGATGATTTATCTTGGAGATTGATTGATCCAAAAACCAAGACAGCCGTAAAAAATGTAAGTGCTAGAGACTTATGGTGGCAGATAATACATACACGCTCTGAGACAGGTGAGCCATACATAGTTAATTTAGATAACTGCAATGACGCACTACCCAAAGAACAGAAAGACTTAGGCTTACAGATACGCCAGAGTAACCTATGCTCAGAGATTACTTTACCTACTGACGAAGAACGTACAGCGGTTTGCTGTTTATCTAGCGTTAACCTAGAAAAATTTGATGAGTGGTCTACCGATAGTTTGTTTATTGATGACCTTGTTACTATGCTTGATAATGTAATAGAACATTTTATTGAGAACGCAGTAGACACAGACGAACTAGGAACATACAGAGCTAACGCAGACAGATTTAAAAATCATATTAAGGAGGGAATGAATGGATATAAAAAATCAACTTACTCGGCTTATCGAGAAAGGAGTATCGGGTTGGGAGCGATGGGTTTCCACAGTTACCTCCAAAGCAAAGGAATACCTTTTGAAGGTATATACGCGAGTTCGTTTAACAACAGAGCGTTTAACCTTATCAAAACTAAAGCAGTTGACGCAAGTAAAAGACTTGCTGAAGAAAGGGGCGAAGCACCTGATATGGTTGGTAGCGGATTACGTAATGCTCATCTCTTGGCTGTTGCTCCTAACGCTTCTAGTTCCATTATATGTAATGGTACAAGTCCTAGTATTGAGCCTTCAAGGGCTAATGTGTATACTCACAAAACGCTAACAGGATCTTACCGAGTACAAAATAAATATCTTGAGAAACTTTTAGAAAGTAAAAATAAAAATACAGATAAAGTATGGAAAGATATATCAGCAAATGAGGGGTCAGTACAGCACCTAGACTTTTTAACTGATGAAGAAAAAGAAGTCTTTAAAACTGCACCAGAAATAAATCAAATATGGATAATAGAACACGCACACCACAGACAAAACTATATATGTCAAAGCCAAAGCGTAAACTTATTCTTTGCTCCACCTAAAGCTACTGAGCCACAGGAAGTACACGATGACTTCCTACAGTATGTTAATGATGTTCATTGGGCAGGAGCTAAAAACTTAAAGTCTCTGTACTACTTGCGGTCTGACGCTGCAAGAAATGCAGAAAATGTAAACATAAAAATACCACGCATAGACTTAGAAAATGTCGAATGTCTAGCGTGTGAAGGATAACACTATGAATTGTTGGCATTGCAACACAGAATTAATTTGGGGCGGTGATCACGACATGGAAGAAGAAGATGAACACTATACAATACAAACTAATTTAAGCTGCCTTAACCCACAATGTAAAGCCGAAGTTTTAGTTTATTTACCAAAGGATAATAATAACAATGAGCCTACTTAATACTAGAGATTACTACAAACCTTTTGACCATCCTTGGATGTTTGATTACTACGTACAGCAGAATCAAATGCACTGGTTTCCAGAGGATGTACCACTACACAATGACGTTAAAGATTGGCAAGACCTTAACGACACAGAACGCAGCTTGCTTACACAGATATTTAGATTGTTTACTCAATCGGATGTAGATGTAGGGTCAGGCTATGTAGATAAGTACATGCGTATCTTTAAAAAACCAGAAGCCCGTATGATGATGGGGGCTTTTGCTAACATGGAAAGCATACACCAACATGCTTATAGCCTACTGTTAGACACGGTAGGTATGCCTGAGACAGAGTACAAAGCGTTTGCAGAGTACGAAGCTATGGCAGACAAACATGAATACATAAACAATATAAAGGTTACTGTTAAAGATAAAGAAAGTATTGCTAAAGCGTTGGCTGTGTACAGTGGATTTACCGAGGGGCTGCAGTTATTTAGCAGCTTTATAATACTTTTAAACTTTCCAAGATTCGGAAAGATGAAAGGTATGGGTCAAATAATTACATACTCTATACGTGATGAGTCCTTGCACGTAGAAGCCATGACAAAATTGTTTCGTGAGTTTATACAAGAAAACATAAACCTGTG
>Ga0315315_10001327_pt1 | contig 22583 bp, 14 predicted proteins | sample M140m3416metaG_FD_203699 | JGI IMG/M metagenome (GOLD analysis project Ga0315315, IMG submission 203699) | Ammonia-oxidizing marine archaeal communities from Monterey Bay, California, United States - M1 40m 3416 | ecosystem: Environmental > Aquatic > Marine > Intertidal zone | place: USA...
TAAAAAAAGAACAAATAGAAGACATCATCTCAATATGTAAGTCTCCAAATGATATATGTACTCTGATTAAAAAAGAGAAGTATTCAAATTTAATTGAGAGGGAATCTATTATGAAAGTAGTAAAAAATATCTCGGATGAAGCTATGTATTTCTCCAGATCATTAATACCTCATCAGAAAATAAAAAAAGATTATAATAGACATATTTGTATCTATGCTTACACACCAGCTGTACTAAAAAAAATAATTTCTTTAAAACCATCAATACTTGAATTAAGTGAATCATTAGAACAATTAAGATGGTTAGAAAATGGATATAAAATTAAATTAAATACTACAAAATTTGATAGTTTTAGTATTGATACAAAAGAAGATCTTATCTTCGCAAAAGAGTATCTTAATAAAAATAATTTAAAATGAATTTTCTAATTGATGTTTTCTTAAATGCTATAAAAGGAATTTTATCATTCTTTATTGGCATCATAATTATAATAATTTTCTTCAGTATTATAGGAGCTCTATTTACTCCAAATACAAAAGAAGAGGTAACAGTTTCTAAAAACAGTCTGTTACATATAAATAATTTAAATATTATTAGTGATAGAGATACTAAAGCAGATGAATTAGATTTAAATTTTGATATTCCCTTACCTCTTCCAATTATTGATAATAACATAACTGAAAAAATAAGTCTTTTAACATTTGAAAATATTATAAATAAGGCAGCTGATGATGATGATATAAAAGGAATATATCTCAATGTAGAGAATGTAGGAATTAGCTTCAATAAAGCCGAAAAGGTAAGAGATATACTTGAAGAGTTTAAAAAGAAAAAACCAATATATTCCCATGCTGACTTACAAACAAAAGGTGCATATTTTATTTCTTCAGTAGCAGACTTTATGGCAATATCTCCTCCTGGGTTTATATCAGTAAGTGGTTTTGGAGTAAGTTCGTTTTTTTATAAAAATATGCTTGATGAATTAGGTATTAATATTAATCTTTTTAGAGTTGGTGAATATAAAGGTGCAGCTGAAAATTATATAAGAACAGATTTTAGTAAAGAAAATGAAGAACAATACCTCAATTTACTGGACTACAGAATGTCAAATTATTTAGATAAAATTTCTATTTCACGATCAATAAGTAAAAATGATCTTTTTAATATGATAGAAAATTTTGAAACTGAACTTGCTAATGATGCATTAAATAATCAATTAGTTGATAGCTTAATTTATGAAGACGAAATGATAAATTATTTAAAAACTAAAGTAGATAGTTCTTATAAAAAAATTTCTATACTTAAATACAGAAAAACATTAGAAAAAAGTAAGTACAATAGAAATAAAATAGCAGTATTATATGCTTTAGGAAGTATTTTTCCAGGAACCGGAGATGATGGTATCTATTCAGAATCAATTATAAAAGAAATAAAAAGAATTAAGAAAAATAAAAATATAAAATCTGTAATTCTTTATGTGAACTCTGGAGGAGGTAGTGCATTTGCTTCTGATTTGATTGCTAGAGAACTTGAATTATTGAACGATGAAAAACCTTTAGTAGCATACATGTCAGATGTATGTGCTTCAGGAGGATACTACATTTCAATGCCAGCTGATACATTAATAGCTTCTAGAGGTTCTATTGTTGGATCTATTGGTGTTTTTGGAATATTTCCTGAAATGTCTGGTCTTTTAAATGATAAACTTAAAATAACAACAGATCAGATAAGAACAAATAAAAATATTGGAGAAATTGATCCATTTAGACCATTGGTAGAAGATGAAAAAAGACTAGTTCAAAGAGGGGTTAATCAAATTTATACTGACTTTTTGTCAATAGTTGCTGATGGAAGATCTATGAGTAAAAGTGAAGTAGATAAACTTGCTAGGGGAAGAGTTTACTATGGTGAGGAAGGCAAAGAATTAGATCTTATAGACATTATTGGAGAGTTCAATGATGCTATTAAATTAGCTGCTAAACTTGCAGATATAGAAGATTATCAAATAATTGAGTATCCAAAACAAAAAACAGAAATTGAAAAAATAATTTCTTCTCTTCAACAAACTAAGACTCTTTTAGATCCATTTATAAAAGATAATTGGCTAATTAAGAGTATAATGAAAAATGATTTTTATGATCCTTTCCAAATGAGATTGGAATTCAAAATTGATTAGCTAATTTAATTTCAAAATTTTTAACTTTTACTATAGGAACTTTCTGATTATCATTATTATTTAGATAATATGAATGAGTTGAAATATCTGATTTAATTTTATTCTCATTTCTTAACCCAAATTGAAAATATTTACCATAGCTACTAGTGATTTTTGTTATCATATTTATTAATTCAAAACCTACTAGAAAGTTTTCGGAAATTTTTCTTTTATAGTTTTGCTGAAAATAACTGTTAAGGTCCTTATAAGTTTCTGTTTCTTCATCAAAAAAATTAATATCAATTAGTGATATATCTAACTCCTCAAACTGATTTACTGAAATTACATTAAAATTTAACCAATCTGAAAACCCTAATACTGGAATTGTATCCTCTCTAATTTCAATTGCACTAATAATATTAGATGCAAAGAGTGAATTTTTTGATGAAACAAAAACATGACCAATACTATCATTTTCAATAAAAAACTTTTCAGTATACATATATGTTGTATCTAAATCTTCAATACCTCTACCCTCCTTTATTAAAATATCAGAAACATTTTTTAATGTATCAAACAAAGAATCACTTAATATGTACTCATAAGTACTTGCTAATGAGTCTAGAATAAGACGAGAATCCTCAAGACTAACAGATTTCTTATAAATGATATTAAATCCTTGAGACTCTAATTTATTATTATAAATTTCAGCAATTAATGAGTCTTGATAATTATTTTCATAAAAAATGATTGCATTCTTTTTTTCAGAAAAGTTATTAATTGAAAATTCGGAAACTTTATTTGCAACAGTTTTAATTGAAGGTTTAAATAAGAAACTATAATTATTATCATCTATTATCTCATTATTTGATGACAATGGATTAATCATTAATATCTTTTTCTCTAGACAAAATTGTTTTATAATACTTATAGGTTTATTATATAGAGGGCCAATAATTAAATCTACATTATCAAAACTACCATTATCAATAAGGCTTTTTATTCTATTTGGATCTCTTCTTGTATCAAATGTTACTATATCAATCATAGAACTTAAGGAATCATATTTCTTAATACCATGACTTATTCCTGAATACAAATCCATAACAAAATCATTATTTTGAATGAAATATGTATCTGCTAATCCAGAAAACATGAAAGGAAGAAGAACAGCAACTCTGAATTTTTTATCATCGATTACAAAAAGATCTTCCTTTTCAACAATTTCTAAAATATTATTAATCTCATTAATTACATCTTCAGTTAAATATTCTCTCAGAAGAGATCTTCCATAATACTTAGCAACAGACTTATTTTTAGGGTATAATTTATAAATTTCAGATAATCGACTGAATGAATTAATATTTTCAATTAAAGGGTCAATTAATGAATATAATCCATCTGAAATCGAAGAGTTCGATATCATAGAAAAAGAGATTAATGCCTCATCCAAATTATTATTTTCTGAGTTAATCTTTACTAACCAATAATAAACTTCATTTTTTTGTGACCAGTTCGGATAATCTTTAATTATTTTTTTGAGAATATCTAAAGCTTTTACTTTTGATTTTAATTTATATTCAGCAACTGAATTATAAAATAAGAGATAAGGGTAAAACTCACTGTTTTTTTTAATATCAATTTCTGATTTTATTAATTCTGAAAATTTTTCTTCAATAAATAACTTTTTGAGTTTAACAAATTTGGTGTATTCTGATTGCCCTAAAAGAGGATAAGAAAAAATAATCATAAAAAACAATAACATTAACCTCATATCATTCCCATTCTATTGTTGCGGGCGGTTTAGAAGAAACATCATAAACTACCCTATTTATTCCTTTAACCTTATTTATTATTTTATTAGAGACATCGGCTATAAAATCATTAGGTAATCTAGACCAATCTGCTGTCATTCCATCAAGACTTGTAACTGCTCTCAAAACTACAGTGAATTCATAGGTTCTTTCATCTCCCATTACTCCTACAGATTTAACAGGAAGTAGAATTGTTGCAGCTTGCCAAACATCATCATATAACTTTCTTTTAATTAAAGATGATATGAAAATATCATCTGCTTCCTGTAGTAATTCAACTTTTTCTTTTGTTACTTCTCCAAGAATTCTAATACCTAAACCAGGGCCTGGGAAAGGGTGTCTATTTAAAATCAGATCTGGCATATTCATAGATTTTCCAACTCTTCTAACCTCATCTTTGAAAAGTAAATTTAAAGGTTCTAATATCTTAAGATTCATTTTTTCAGGTAACCCTCCTACATTATGATGAGACTTTATTGTAGCAGAAGGACCTTTAACAGAGACAGACTCAATGACATCAGGATAAATAGTTCCCTGTGCCAACCATTTAATATCTCCTATTTTATTTGCCTCCTCTTCAAAAACTTCAATAAAATCGTTTCCAATTGACTTCCTCTTATCCTCAGGATCAGATTTTCCTTTTAATCCTTCATAAAATAAACTTTTTGAATCAACACCTTTAACATTTAAACCTAAATTCTTATAGGAAGATAAGACCTTATCAAATTCATTTTTTCTAAGTAAACCATTATCTACAAAAACACAATAGAGATTAGCACCAATTGCTTTATGAATTAAAATAGCTGCAACACTAGAGTCAACACCTCCTGATAAGCCCAGAATAACCTTATTATCCTTTACAGTTCTTTTAATAGATTGTATTGTAAAATCAACAAATTTATTAGGAGTCCAAGACTGTGAACAACCGCATATTTTAACAACGAAATTTTCTAAAATTACTTTGCCAAATTCACTATGTGTTACTTCTGGATGAAACTGTAAACCATAATAATTTTTATTTTTTATATAATATGATGTTATTTTAACATCTTTTGTACTTGCAATTACTTGGAAAGGTTGAGGTATATCAGTTATTGAGTCCCCATGGCTCATCCAAACATCAGAGTTTTCTTTTACTCCAGACATAAGAATATTTTCTCTATCAACAAATTCTAATTTAGCTCTACCGTATTCTCTTATTTTTGATTTTGTAACTTCACAATTATTATTTTTTGCAATTAATTGAGCTCCATAACATATACCTAGGACAGGAATTTCATCAAAGAAATTAAAATCAATAAAAGGGGCATTATCATCATGAACAGAAAAAGGACTTCCAGATAATATAACTCCAAAGTATTTTTTTTTGATTTCAGGTATTTTATTATAAGGAAATATCTCACAATAAATATTTAATTCTCTAATTCTTCTCGCAATCAGTTGGGTATACTGAGAGCCAAAATCAAGAATTAATATTTTTTCTTCCATTTGTAAAATTAAACTTAGGTTTTATAATAGACTAATTAATTCAATATTTTGTAATTTAGTTATTAAGAACAATTAATTGATCTATATACAATTATACTATGGGAAGAGCATTTGAATATAGAAGAGCTGCTAAAGAAAAAAGATGGGATAAAATGTCAAAACTTTTCCCTAAACTATCAAAAGCAATAACAGTTGCTGCTAAAGAGGGTGGAACAGATCCTGAAATGAATTTTAAGTTAAGAGCTGCTATTCAAAATGCAAAGGCTGAGAATATGCCGAAAGATAATATTGATTCAGCAATTAAAAGGGCATCTGATAAAGAATTAAAAGACTTTACTGAACAAACTTTTGAAGGAAAAGGCCCACATGGTGTTCTAGTAATACTTGAAATAGCAACAGATAATATTACCAGGACAACTGCAAATGTAAAGTCCTACTTTAATAAATCAGAAGGTAATCTAGTCTCTCCGGGATCACTTGAGTTTATGTTTGAAAGAAAAGCTGTTTTTTATATTGATAACTTAAATCAAGACCCTGATGAGCTTGAGCTCTTTTTAATTGATTATGGTCTAGAGGAAATAGAGATAGACAAAGATGAAATTATAATATATGGTAACTACACTTCATACGGTAAAATTAATAAGGGATTAAGTGAGCTTGAAATTAAACCATCAAAATCGTTATTAAAGAGAATACCAAATAACCCTGTCAGTTTTAATGAAAATCAACTTCTTGAAATTGAAAAAATGTTAGATAAAATGGAAGATGATGAAGATGTTCAATATGTATTTACAAATATTGCCTAAATGAAAATTTTAGAGAATTCTTCTTTACAAAAACTTAACTCTTTCGGAGTTAATCATAAATCAAAATACTTAGTTGAAATAAAAAAAAAAGATGATCTTTCTTTTATTATAGAAAATGAAGATTTAGTTAATGAAAAAATAATAATAGTTGGTGGTGGGTCAAATATCTTATTCACTAAAGATTTTGATGGGATTGTTTTATCAAATAAAATACTTGGTATAAATAAATTAGATGAGGACAAAGATTTTGTTAAAATAAGGGTTGGTTCTGGAGAGAAATGGGATGAATTTGTTTCATATTGTGTTGATAATAATTACTATGGAATTGAAAACTTATCATTAATACCTGGTTCTGTAGGAGCAGCTCCAATTCAAAATATAGGAGCTTATGGTGTTGAAGTTAAAGATTTTATAGATAAAGTATTGGGTTTTGATTTAGAAGAAAAAAAAGAAAAGATTTACAATAGAGATTTATGTTGCTTTGAATATAGGAATAGCATATTTAAGAAAAAGAAAAAAAATAAGTTTTTCATAACTCACGTAGAATTTATTTTAAATAAAAAACCAAATTATATTCTTACATATAAAGATTTAAATAATTTAGAAAGAGATAAAATTTCTTTAAAATCTCTAAGAAACAAAGTAATTGAAATAAGAAACTCTAAACTTCCTAATCCAGATAACTTAGGCAATGCAGGTAGTTTCTTCAAAAATCCAATAATTAAAATAAGATTATTCGACAGAATTAAATCAAAATATAATAATATCCCTAGTCATAAAATAGGAAAAAATAATATTAAATTATCTGCAGCGTGGTTAATAGAAAAGTGTGGATGGAAAGGGAAAGTTCTTGATAATATAGGCGTATATGAAAAACATGCTCTTGTATTAGTAAATTATGGTGAAGAATCCGGAAATAAAATAAAAAAACTATCAGAAGAAATAACAAAAAGTGTAGAAAAAAAGTTTGGTATTACCTTAGAAGAAGAAGTTAACATTATCTAACTAACCATCGTAATAAACACGATAAATTGCATTTGCATAATCATCTGAAATCAACATAGATCCATCCTTAAGAATTATAACATCAACTGGTCTACCCCATGCTTCTTGTTCCTCTTCATCTAACCAACCATAAATAAAGGGTTCATAACCAACTGATTTGTTATTTTCAACTTTTACTCTAGTAATTCTATACCCAATTTTTCTAGACCTATTCCAAGATCCATGTTCAGCTATAAACACATCACCCTTATATTCATCTGGAAACATATTTCCTTCATAAAATTTCAATCCAAGAGGTGCTACGTGAGGCCCTAGGTTTTGAACTGGTTTAACAAACTCATCACAAGCAAATTTATTTCCAAATTCTGGATCAGAAATATCATTACCATGACAATAAGGATAACCAAAATGTTGATTAGCTTTTTCAACTTTATTGAGCTCACAAGGTGGATAATTATCACCTAACATATCTCTTCCGTTGTCAGTAAACCACATTTCTCCAGTCTCTGGATGCCATGTGAATCCTACAGTATTTCTTACACCGCTTACATAAACCTCTTTATTAGATCCATCTGGATTCATTCTAGTTATAGAAGCATATACCTGGTCATTACTTTCACATATATTACATGGAGCACCTACAGGCACATACAACTTACCATCAGGTCCAAAAGATATATATTTCCATCCATGATGTTTATCAGATGGATAATCATCAGATATTAGTTCAGGCTCATTAGGATAATCACCAAATTTATCTATATAATTTAAATTATTTTCAATATCTCTAAATACCCAAATTTTATTTACTTCAGCTACATATAGGTCGCCTTTATGGAACGCTACACCATTTGGCATATTCTTGAGTTTGTCAGTAATTAAATATTTCTTATCAACTACATTATCTCCATCAGTATCCTTTAAAGCAAAAACGTTATCAGATCTCCTGTTTCCAACAAATATTGTTCCTGACGGACTTATTGCCATAGATCTAGCATTTTCAACATCTGATGCATACAGCTCAATCTTAAAACCGTTAGGTAATATTAATTTTTCAAGTTGAGACTTAAGAATTTTATCATTCACATTTGCGAAAGATAAAAGAGGAGAAAATGATAAAAATAAAACTATAATTAATCTGATATGCATATGATATAAATTTAATTGGTTAGTCTAGTTCAAATAAATATTAAGTATTATCTTAAATAAACTAAACTAAACTAATGGAAAATATTGACATAATTGTATTTATAAGTTATTGTATAGTTATACTATCTATTGGCTTATATGTTTCAAGAGATAAAAGTGGATCTGGAAAAAGTGCAGAAGATTACTTTTTAGCAGGCAAGTCATTACCTTGGTGGACTATTGGTGCTTCCTTAATAGCTGCAAATATTTCAGCTGAACAATTCATAGGTATGTCTGGATCTGGTTTTGCATTAGGCTTAGCAATTGCAACTTATGAGTGGATGGCTGCTATTACTCTACTTGTTGTAGGTAAGTTTTTCCTACCTATTTACATTGAAAAAAACATTTATACCATACCTGAGTTTGTTAAAAAAAGATACAGCAATAACCTCAAAACTATACTTGCAATATTTTGGATTAGTTTATTTGTTTTTGTTAATCTAACCTCTGTTATGTATCTAGGAGGTAAGGCAATGGATACTATTTTTGGATCAGGAGATGGGAGTTTGATAACTATAAGTATTATTGGATTAGGATTATTTGCATTAACATATTCTGTTTGGGGAGGCTTATCGGCTGTTGCTTGGACAGATGTAGTTCAAGTAGTGATTTTAATATTTGGAGGAATGTTGATGACAGGGATTGCATTATCTTATGTTACACCAAGCGGTGGTATGATTGATGGTTTATCATATGTTTATAATACTGTTCCTGAAAGATTTTCTATGATATTATCGAAAGGAGAAATTATTACACCTGATGGAAGAGATGCTTATTTTGATCTGCCAGGAATTGCAGTACTTATTGGAGGAATGTGGATAGCTAATACTTACTACTGGGGTTTTAATCAATATATAATTCAAAGAACATTTGCTGCTAAAAATTTAGGAGAAGCTCAAAAAGGTATAGCATTTGCAGCATTTTTAAAATTAATAATTCCAATCTTTGTGGTATTGCCAGGAATAATAGCTTACGTAATAAATCTTGATCCTGCCACTGGAGAATTAATGAAAGTTCTTCCAGAAGGCTTCACCTCTTCAGATGGAAAAATTTTAAATGATAATGCAGCACCTTGGTTAATTAAAAATTACATACCTGTAGGCATTAAAGGTTTAATTCTAGCAGCTCTTGCAGCTGCAATTGTATCATCTCTAGCATCTATGCTGAATTCAACCTCAACTATTTTTACAATGGATATTTATAAAGAATTAATTAATAATAAAGCAAAAGATGCAGAACTAGTTAAAGTAGGAAGAATTGTTGTCGTTGTATCACTTCTTATTGCTATGCTAATTGCTCCAATGTTTGGTAATTTAGGACAAGTTTTCCAAGCCATTCAAGAGTATACGGGAGTTGTTAGCCCTGGTATTCTAGCAGTATTTATCATGGGACTATTTTATAAAAAAGCAACTAACAATGCAGCAATATGGGGAATATTACTTTCTATACCAGTAGCGATGTACTTTAAAATTGTACCAAAAGGATGGATCGAATTGATTCCTAGCTTTGCTCAAGGATTATTTATTGGAGAAATTCCTTTTCTACATCAAATGGGAATAACATTCTTAGTAACTATGTTTATTATTTATGTAATTAGTTATCTTGAAGGAAATGAAGATGATCCAAAAGCTATAAGATTATCTGGAAAATTATTTGAAACAAAACCATCATTTAATATTCCAGCGTTTGCTGTATTAATTATTACAACAATGCTTTATGCCATATTCTGGTAAAAAATGATAACAGATAATCAGCAAAAACAAGGCGATTTTCTATTTAGATATAGAGGTATATTACCTGTCCCTATAATTTTAGGATGTATTTTGTATTATTTTTATGACTATAATCCAATATCTAATAAGCAATATATAATTTGTCTTTGTATTTCTTTATCTGGTTTATTAATCAGAATCTTATCAGTAGGTTTTGCATACCATAAAACTTCAGGTAAAAACACAAGAAAACAAATTGCAGAAAGTCTTAATACCTCAGGTATATATTCTATTTTAAGAAACCCCCTTTACCTAGCAAATTATTTAAATTGGTTAGGGATTATTCTATTACTATCAAATCCTATACTAACTATAGTGATAACATCAATTTTTATAATTTTATATTATAAAATTATTTTAGTTGAAGAAAATTTTTTAAACCAAAAATTTAAAAAAGAATACAAAATTTATTTTTCTAATACGCCAAGAATATTACCAACTTTTAAAAATTGGACTAAACCAATAAATAAGTTTAATCTTTTAAAATCATTAATAAATATTAAGAATGGACTTTTAGGAATCTCATTAATCTTTTTTATTATTAATTGTATTGAAAAATATAATCTAGGATTAAAAATCTTAAATAATAACTGGATTTTTAATTTTATGTTACTTTCAGTCTTATTCTATATATCTATGAAAATATTATATAAAGTTTTGATTAAGAAAAAATAAAAAAATGGATAAAAAATTATCAAAATCTCAAAACTCTTTAAAAAATAAATTTTTAAATCCTTTTACCTTCTCATTATATTTTTTTTTAAATGTACCATTAGTTTGGTTTTCAGGAATGAAACTTTCAGAACTTTCTAAAACAAAATGCATTTCTTATCTACCATTTAAATGGTACTATAGATGGCAAAATATGAATCCATTTAAGTCTATGTATTTTGCGGTCCAGTGTATGGGAGCAGAAATATCGACAGCGTCTTTAGTAGCATTAGCAATATCTGGATCAAAACCTTCAATAGCATTTATTGTAACAAGCATGAGTTCTAAATATTTTAAAAAAGCAACTGGAAATGTTTCTTTTACATGTAATGATGGTGAAGCTGTATTTAATGCAGTTCAAAAGGTGAAATCAATAAATGATGGTGTTGAGGTTAACATTAAAACAACAGGAACTCTAGATGATGGAACAATTGTTTCAGAATTCAACTTCACATGGTCGCTTAAACAAAGAAAGAATTGAAACTTTTAAGAAATAAGAAATATAGTTTTTGTACTTGTGGTTTTAGTAAAAAAATTCCTTTTTGTGATAATAGACACAGAGAGTATAACCTTAGGAATAAAACTAACTATAAGTCTTTTAAGATTATTCCTGATAAAGATCTTAACGTTAAAGTTAGTTCCTCAACATGGAAAAGCTAAGCCTTGTTAAGTTCTAAAATTGTAATTTCGGGCAAAATACCAACTCTACCTGGATAGCCCATAAACCCAAAGCCTCTATTAACATAAATGAACTGATCATTTGCAGAGTATAAATCTGCCCATTGCTTATATGCTAATCTTACTGGACTGACTCTAAATTTTCCTATATCAATACCATATTGAAGTCCATGGGTATGCCCTGAGAGCGTTAAATCAATACCTTTAAAGTTATTTGTCACCTGCGCATTCCAATGGGATGGATTGTGACTCATCAATAGTTTAAAATTTTCTTCATCAATTCCCTTATATGCTAAATCTAAATCACCATACTGCTGAAAACGAGATGAGGCCCAATTTTCAACTCCAATTATATTTAATTTCTCACCGTCAACTTCAACATTTGTATTTTCATTTCTAAGTAAATTCCATCCAAATTCTTTTTGACTTTGTAAAAGATCATTAAAATTTTTATTTTTTGCATTATTATCTTTCCAATCTGCATACTCTCCATAATCATGGTTTCCTAAAACACTAAACACTCCAAGAGGAGCTCTGATTTTGGATAGGTCATCTCCCCAACCTTTCAACTCACTAGCTCTGTCATTAACTAAATCTCCGGTAAATAAAATAATATCCGGTTTTTCATTTAATATCATATCTATACCTCCTCTAACTGCTAATCTATTTTTTAAACTTCCTACGTGGATATCTGAGATATGACAGACCTTTATCCCATCAAATGTTTTAGGTAAATTATCAAAACTTATATTTCTTCTTTTTACTCTGTAGTCGTATACATTATTTGATAATATACCATAAGATAAAGATGTAATTGGAAGACCATATGCTAAAGAAGCAGATATACTTAAAAATTTAGATCTTGAAATTTTATTTTTTGAAGATGATTCCTTTTTAATAAAAATATATATAAATAATCTTCTAAAATCATCAACTAATAAAAATGGTAATGCAACTAACTTAGATATAAAGTTTCCAATTATCATATTAAAAATTATCGTTTTTAAATGATAACCTAAATCAATATTTAATGAGTATGTAAATAAATTGCATATGGTTACAATTGTAAATGACCAGTAAATATAAAATAAAGGTTTAGTCCAGGATAATACCCTATATTTCTTGATGATTTGATAAAAATAAAAGTCAAGAAGAACTGATATAATTGTAAAGAATAATAAGAACACAATTCTTTCCATTATGATAAACCTAGATATCTATTTAATTTAACCTGTATTAGATACATAGAAGGTATTACTAAAAGTGTAAGGAAGGTTGCAAATGATAAACCAAATATAATTGCCCAAGCTATAGGGCCAAAGAATACCATATTATCTCCTCCTAAATAAAAATTAACTTCATAAAATTTAAAGAAACTCACAAAATCAAAATTCATTCCAATTGCTAGTGGCATCAATCCTAAAATAGTAGTCAGAGCAGTTAAAATAACTGGTCTTAATCTTGTCCTACCTGCTTCAGCGACACATTCCATAACTTCCTCTAAAGATAATTGAACTTTTTTTCCAATCATTTTTCTTTTTCTGTTTAACTCAATAAAATCTATAAGTACTATTGCATTATTGACAACAATTCCTATAAGTGAGATAACACCGATCATTGTCATTACAACTACGAAGTCCATATTAAAAATTAGAAGACCTAGAAAAACCCCGATGGTACTAAGGATTATAGAAGACATAATAATAAGAGGTGTTATAATTTTATTAAACTGAGCAACTATAATTATAAAAACTAAAAATAGAGCAATCATAAACGCATTAGAAAGGAATGCCATCTCCTCTTCTTGCTCTTGCTGTTCTCCACCAAATTTATATGAATAACCATTTGGTAGCGGATAATTTTTTAGTACCATATCTATTTTAGAGTTCACCTGTGTAGGATTATAACCTGAAATCACATTAGATGATACAGTTATTACCTTATCCAAATCTTTTCTTTTAACTGAACTAAAAGTATTTGACATTTTCATAGATGCAAAAGAACTAATAGGAACTTGGTATGTTCTACCATTGGATTGGTTTCTAAAAGTTATATTTTTATTTAATAATGTATTAATATCGTATCTATACTCATCGGCTAATCTTAGCTGAATTTTATATTCATCCTCTCCTACTTTATACTTTGATATTTCTTTTCCAAACAATGATGTCCTTAATTCATTTGCTAGCATACCCGTTGACAAACCATATCTCCTTAATCTATCTCTATCAAAGTCAATTAATAATTCTGGTTTTCTGGTTGATAAATCCAAACCCAGCTTTTCAATACCAGGTATATTTGATTCATTAATATACTTTCTCATATTCTCAACTTGAGAAATTAACTCTTGGAAATCAGGACCTGTAACCTGAATGCTTATCTCCCCACCTACAGGTGGTCCTTTCCTATCTTTACCATATGTAATACTAACTCCTGGATACTCATTTATATCATTTCTTAACTTTTCTAAAACATCGATAGTATTGATACCATTTCTCTTTTCAAACTCGTAGAAATTAATATTAATTCTTGCTCTATTAGGGGTATCTCTCATACCAAGAGCAGAAGGATCATTTTCATTTAGAGTTCTTTGCCCCACATAAGTAACAATACTTTCAATTATACCAGAATATTCGGAAGTTGACTGATTGACTTCATCTTCTATAATTTTAGCAAAATTATTTGTCTCCTCAATATCTGTTCCAACAGGTAACTCTAAAAATACATTTATATAATTAGGTCGATTTTCTGGAAAAAATAATACTTTAGGAGGATAAATCTGAAGTAATTGAAATGTTCCTATAAGAAGTAAAAAAGAGGAAACTAATACAAAATAAGGCCTGTTACCTAAAAATAGATAAGATAAAAACTTACTATATCTATTCTCTAATCGTTTAAGATATATTTCTCTAAATACCTTCGATAATGGAACAAAAACATAATAATTGGAGAGGATAAATAAAGAGATAAAAATTAAAATATTTCCAATCCAATAAATTTTAAAAAGAATAAAAACAAATCCAATTAATGCTAATATTATGACATTTTTAATGTACTTTTTGAAGTCTTTTCCTTTATTATCTTCAATTTTCATTAAATATGAAATCATTACTGGATTTATTACTAGAGCAACAAATAGAGATGAAAGAAGTGTTACAATAATTCCAATTGGAAGATAACTCATAAACTGACCTGTAAGACCGGGCCAAAATGCCAGAGGAACAAAGACAGCTAGTGTAGTAGCCGTTGAAGTTATAATTGGGAGAGCAATTTCTCCTATACCTAGTTTAGTTGCTTCAATTTTAGAATACCCTTTCTCTAAAAACCTATAAATATTTTCTGTAACAACTATACCATTATCAACTAATAAACCTAACGATATTACTAGTGAAAATAATATCATCATGTTTACAGTTATTCCAAATAGTTGGAGAATAATAAATGAGATACACATTGAAAGAGGAATAGATAAACCAACAAAAAGAGCATTCCTCACTCCAAGGAAAAACATTAGAACAAGAACTACCAAGATCACTCCACTAAAAATACTATTCTCTAAAGTGCTAACTTGTTCTTTTGTGTTTTGAGATTGATTATTAACAATAATTACATCAATGTCTTTTGGGATCAAACCTTTTATTTCATCAATAGCACTATTAACCTTATCATTTAACAATAATAGATTTGTTCCAGACCTTTTTGATACATCTACAGAGACAACTGGCTTACCGGAAAGTCTCATATAGCTTTCAATCTCTTTATATCCAAATCTAATATCAGCTACATCCTTTAAAAAAACAACCTTATCATTTCTATTAGAAATTATTATACTTTCGATATCTTCTATCTGTTTGAATTCACCTATTAACCTAACAGATCTCCTCATATCGTTTTCCAATAAATTTCCACCAGACACAGAAATATTTTCAAACTTCACAGCATTTTCTATATCCGAAAAAGATAAACTTCTAGCTTCTAACTCAAAAGGATTTACCATGATAGCAATCTCCTTTTCTTCAACTCCAGCAATATTTACTTTTGAAATATCTGAAATTTTTTCTAATTCATCTTTTAAAATTTCACCATAAGATTCAAGTTTATCTATAGTATATTCACCTGATAAAGTAACACTCATTACAGGGAAATCAGAGAAACTTATTTCATATACTTCTGATTCCCTTGGTAAATCTGTTGGTAGATTAATTTTAGATTTATCTACAGCATCTTTTACTTTTGATTTAGCATATTCAATATCTGTCCCCGATACAAACTCTGCAACGATTGTTGAAAAACCTTGAATAGAGTTAGATCTTATCTCTTTTATCTCAGATATTGTATTTATCTCCTTCTCAATTGGTCTAGTTATCAAATTTTCTATATCAGTAGGAGAATTACCAGGATATGGTGTGCCTACAAATACGGTAGACTGTTCAACCTCCGGATAACTTTCCTTTGGTAAATTATTATATGCACCAACTCCTAGAACAACCAATAAAATAAAAATTAATACAACAGTAATTCTATTTTTTAAAGAAAAATTTGATAGACTAAACTGCTTTATTACCTCATCTTGAGTCTTTTTTTTCATATCCATTAATTTTTAATCTTAACATATGAACCATCCATTACCTCTGTTGATCCTTTATCTATAATAAGTTCTTCTCCAGTTAATCCCGATAATATTTCGGTTTGATATTTAAAAGATCTTCCAGTTAAAACAGGAACCTTTCTAGCGATCATCTCTCCATCAAAGTCACTAACTATGAAAACATAACTTCCTCTCTCATCATTAAAAATAATATTTGAAGAAACTGAAATTGAATTATTGTTTTGATAGTCTATTAGTAGTGCATTAAGAATTTGATTTGGTTTTATATCCTCTATTAATTCAGTTGGAATTTTAATGCCGACATTAAAAGATCTATTAATGGGGTTAACTACTTTTGAAAGTGATATAATCCTTGAAAAATAAATCTTATCCTCTAGAGAGATAACTTTGGCAGAATCATCAATCGAAAAAGAGTTTATATAATTTTCAGAAACATCAACACTTAAATAATAATCACTATCATTAAGAATCCTAAATGATGGAATAGATGGTGAAGACATCTCACCTACTTTAACATTAACCTCATCAACTACCCCTGAAAAAGGTGCTAATACATCAAACTTTGAAAGCTGAAGTTTAGTAGCATTATATCTACTTTTGATAGACTCATAATTAGATTTAGCTCTTAAGTAATCTATTTCTGAACCTATATTGCTTTCCCATAAATTAGCTTGTCTTTCAAAAATTGTTTTAAGTAAATTTAAATTTGATTTTATTTCATTAAGATTATTATCAAAAACTTCTGAATTAATCCGAGCAAGTAAAGTCCCCTTCTCGACAAATTGTCCTTCAGTAACATTAACTGATAAATATTTACCTACAACTTCAGGTACTACAATCACATTTTTTCTTGATTCAATATTACCCCTTAACTCAATTTCATGGACAAAAGGATCATTATTTAATTTTGAAACTGAAACTAACTCATAATTTTTCTGGATAAAAGTTGAGTCCAATAATATAATTTCTTTTTCAAGTCTTTCAATCTCAGAATATGTTTCAACTAATGAGTTTTTTAAAACATCAAGTTTCTTTTTTTTACTATCAAGATTATTATTTTCACAAGAAAAAATTAAGACTAGTACTGGTAATAATATTTTTTTCATAATTAATTATTTAATAAAGTTCCTAAAGTTTTTTTAATCTCAATAGATGCTATTATTGATTCATATAAAGAATTAAAATATTGATTTTGAGCTATTTTAAGTGAGTTATTAGAATCTATTACTTCTAAGTTTGAACCAATACCTTCTTTATATTTTTTCTCTGTTGCAGTATAAACATCTTTTGCCAATTGAAGATTTTCTTTTGATATTGATAATGACTCCTTTGTATTTTCATAATTTGAAATTGACTGATTAATTTGAAGATTGATAGATCTTTCTAAGAACATCAATTGATTTTCAATCTGTTCAATTTTATATTTTGATTGGTTTATTTTACTTCTTTTAAGAAATCCATCAAATATTGGTACAACAACTTTTAATCCAAAGGTTCCGAAACTCTTCCATCTGTTTGATTCAAAAAATAAATCATAATTAGAAGAAGATGTATTGTAACCATAATTATAATTAGCGTAAATCTGAGGTAGATATTGGGATCTATTATTTTTTAGATCATAAAATTTCAAATTTTTATCTGACTGAAGTATAGAATATTCAATTCTTTTAGAATAATCAAAATTCTCTAAATTATATTTAAAATTAGATAAAATATTATCTGATAATTCACCATCTAATTCAACTTCAGTTCCAACTGGTAGACCAATTTGAAAATTAAGTACCTCTTTGCTCAACTGATAGAATCTATCAGCTTTAATTTTCTCACTCTCCAAATTATTAAATGCAACTTGAATCCTATCTACATCTAATTTTTCTATAAATCCATTATCATATAGCTGTTTTGTTTCGTCTAATAAAGAAGATAACCTGCTAAGATTTAAAACAACTAAATCAACCCTAGATTTAGTATTGAGAACAGTATAATAAGCTTTTTGAACTGATTCATGAATATCAATTTCATTTCTTTTTGTTAATTTTTCTGAAAGAGAAATAAGTTCTTTGGCTGCAGCTAAACCCACAAAATATGAACCATTAAATATCATTTGATTAACAAATAAATCTGCTCTTCCGTCATATGTTTGGCCAAATTGAACTTCTTGTTCGGTTCCCTCAGGGACTCCTGGCATAAACCTGCTAATATCTATAATGCTCTTTGGAACATCGTGATTATACTTTAATCCACCATCAAAATTTATTTGAGGAAAACCAATTGACAGGTATTCTTTTGATAGTGATTTGGAAATCTTCTCTTCTAATTTAGAATTTTTAAGGTTTTCGTTATTTTCAATAGCTAAATCTATGCACTCAGATAAGGTTAAAACTCTCCCCTGTGAAAAAGAAATGAATGAAATAAATATAAAAATTACAGTTACAACTATTTTCATGACTTGAATGTATTTAAAGTTTTCTCATATATTTTAAGTCCCTTAGAAGTAACTATTCCTCTTAAAAACAGATCAAAAGAAATTATTTGGATATCCATATAATTATAATTCTTTTGAGGAAAAATATCCTGATTAAAAGCAACTTCAATCATCTCAATTCTAAGTTTTGAAATAATACCTTCATTAATTTCAACTCTAATAAGACCCTCATTTTTTCCATTTTTAATTACGCTCCTTAATGTTTTAACAAAGAGCTTCTCTTTAGACTTCTGATGAACCTTAAAAAGGTCATGATGAAACTTTTTTAAATCATGTACGAAAGACGGATTAATATCATTTAATGTTTCTCTAAAATGCATTGAAATTTTAAATAACGTTTCAATCGCATTAGATGAATTTTTAATAATAGAATTTATTTCTTTAAATAGTTTATCATAATGGTATTCAAGAGACTTATTTGCTAGTGCATGTTTATCTGTATAATGCTTATAAATTGTTTTTTTTGAAATGCCGCATTCTTTACAGATATCATCGATGGTAACACCTCTTATACCAAAGGTCCTAAATAAGGAATCTGCTTTTTCTACAATATTTAATTTAATACTCATTATAAACTATGGAAACTATTTTATTACTTCTAGTTTCCAACGCAAACATAAAAAAAATGTTTAATTTTTTTTCATTTTTTCTCTTGAGAGAAAAATATGTGATAAAAAAAATTATTTTTGTTCTTTACAAAATCAAATGGTATCATTTTTTAAAAAAACATCAAATTACTTCTTTGCTTTAGAGCATTCTGAAAATCTTACTGAAAATGATATAAATATCCTTTCATGGCTATTTAGCAATGCAACTTATACTAATCAAAAGTTCTTAGAAGGAGAATATATTGGCCCATTAAAAGAAATGACAACACCTTGGAGTACTAATGCTGTAGAAATTACTAAGAATGTTGGTATAAATTGTATTCTGAGAATTGAAATATTACAAAAAAATAAAGATTCATTTGATCCTATGACTGAGTCAAAGTACATTGATCCAAATCAAGAAATTTTCAAAGTAACTAAAGAGGCTGAAAAAATTTTATTTATAAAAAACTTAAAAAAATATAATCAAGAAGAGGGATTAGCTTTGAGTGATGATGAAATAAATTATTTAAATCGAGTAAGTATAAGATTAAATAGAAACTTAACTGATAGTGAAGTATTTGGCTTCTCTCAAGTTAATTCAGAGCATTGCAGACATAAAATTTTTAATGGAGAATTTATATTGGATGGAAAAAAAATGGACTCAAGTCTATTTCAAATGATTAAAAAAACTTCTAAAAAAAATTCAAAAAATTTAATCTCCGCTTACAAAGATAATGTTGCATTTATCTCAGGACCGGAAATTCAAATATTTTCAACAGAAAAAAAGGACACCTCTGATTATTATAAAATAAAAAAAACAAAGTCTTCTATTTCTCTTAAAGCTGAAACCCATAACTTCCCAACTACAGTTGAACCATTTAGTGGAGCAGCAACAGGTTCTGGTGGAGAAATTAGAGATAGAATGGCAGGTGGTCAAGCAAGCTTCCCTCTAGCAGGTTCAGCAGTATATATGACATCATACCCCAGGACCTCTAATTCTAAGAAATGGGAAAAAGATCAAATTGAAAAGAATTGGCTATATCAAAACCCTAAAGATATTTTAATAAAAGCTTCAAATGGAGCTAGTGACTATGGTAATAAATTTGGTCAACCTCTAATTAATGGAAGTATCCTCACTTTTGAACATACTGAAAATAATATTTCCTTTGGTTATGATAAAGTAATTATGATGGCAGGAGGGATAGGCTATGGAAAAGAAAATGAATCTCAAAAGAAAAAAATAAAAGAAGGTGATTATGTTGTTGTACTAGGTGGGGACAATTATAGAATTGGAATGGGAGGTGGTGCTGTTTCATCTGTAAACACAGGTGAGTTCAAAAATAATATTGAACTTAACGCAGTTCAAAGATCTAACCCAGAAATGCAAAAAAGAGTTGCAAATGTTATAAGAGCATTAGCTGAAGAAACTAAGAACCCTATTCTATCAATTCATGACCACGGGGCTGGTGGACATCTTAACTGTCTATCAGAACTTTTAGAAGAAACAGGAGGTGAAATAAATATAAATGATTTGCCAGTTGGTGATCCTACTTTATCTGAAAAAGAAATTATTGGGAATGAGTCTCAGGAGAGAATGGGATTAGTTATTAAGAAAGAAGACTTTAAAAAAATAAAAAAAATAGCTAAGAGAGAAAGAGCTCCTCTCTATCATGTAGGGTTAGTTAAAGAAAATAAAAAATTAGTTTTCAAGGGTAAAGAAAAAACAAATCCTATTAATTTAAATTTAGAAGATTTTTTTGGTTCTTCACCTAAAACAATAATTAAGGATAAAACAATTCCTCATAAGTTTGAAAACCCCTCATATCATGAAAATTTAATCATAAAATATCTTGAAAAGGTATTATCTCTAGAATCAGTATCATGTAAGGATTGGCTTACAAATAAGGTTGATAGATGTGTTACAGGTAGAGTTGCTCTTCAACAAACAGTTGGTGAAATTCAGTTACCTTTAAATAACTTAGGAATCATGGCCTTTGATTTTTCATCTAATAAAGGGATTGCAACTACTGTAGGTTTTTCTCCAATTGTTTCTCTTGCGGATGAAAAAATTGGAGCTAAATATTCTATTCTAAAAGCTCTAACAAATATTATCTGGGCCCCAATTCAAAATGGATTACCAAATATTTCTTTAAGTGCTAATTGGATGTGGCCTGCAAATAATCCTGGAGAAAATACAAGATTGTATAATGCAGTTAAGTCAGTTAGTGATTTTGCTATTGAATTAGGAATAAATATACCAACAGGAAAAGATTCGTTATCAATGACTCAGAAATATAGTGATGGATTAAAAGTTCTTTCTCCAGGAACAGTAATTATTTCTGCAGTTTCTGAAGTTTCAGATATAAATAATGTAATAAGACCTAACTTATTGTCAAATGAAAAATTAGAATTAATATATATTAATTTTTGTGAGAAATTAAATCTGACAGGTTCTGCATTTTATCAAACACTTTCTAGTATAGGAAATAATGTGATAGAGACTAAATCCTCTGGTGAAATAAAAAATATTTTTAAAACTATTCAAGATCTTATAATAAGTAAAAATTTATATTCTGGACATGACATTTCATCTGGGGGACTAATCACCACTCTTCTTGAAATGAATTTCCCCAATAGTAATAGTGGATTAAAAATTAATCTTGATGAATTTAAAGAAGATGATTTATTAAAAATTTTATTTAATGAATCGCCAGGAATTATCATTCAAACAAACAAAACTGGTAAGGAAAAGTTAATTAATAATAATATTGAGTTTATTTCTTTAGGGAATACAATTAAGGACAGAAAATTAAATATAGAATTTAAAAATAAATCTTTAAGTCTAGACATTGATTACTTAAGAGATTCTTGGTATCATAATTCCTATTTAATGGACTCTGAACAAACAATAAATAATAAAAGTTTAGAAAGATTTAATAACTATAAAAATCAACCTTTAAAGTTTAAATTTCCCTCTAATTTTAATGGAGAATTTCCAATTATTAACTTTAAAAAAGAAATAAAAGCTGCTGTAATAAGAGAAAAAGGAATAAATAGTGAGAGAGAAATGGCATATATGTTAAATCTGTGTGGATTTAAGGTGAAAGATGTTCACATGACCGATTTAGTATCAGGCAGAGAAACTCTAGAAGGTATAAATATGATTGTATTTCCTGGTGGATTTTCAAATTCTGATGTTTTAGGCTCAGCAAAAGGTTGGGCAGGGGCTTTTAAATTCAATGAAAAAGCTAAAAAGACTATCCAAGATTTTTATAAAAGAGA
>Ga0315315_10001329_pt1 | contig 22547 bp, 22 predicted proteins | sample M140m3416metaG_FD_203699 | JGI IMG/M metagenome (GOLD analysis project Ga0315315, IMG submission 203699) | Ammonia-oxidizing marine archaeal communities from Monterey Bay, California, United States - M1 40m 3416 | ecosystem: Environmental > Aquatic > Marine > Intertidal zone | place: USA...
TAAGGGTTGGTTAGTACTGGGAATAAATTATGATAACTATAATTACAATTTGCTTAGTTCTAATAACGATTGCATTAATATTTGGCAGTGATGCTGCAGAAGGTTTGCTGGGATGCTTACTTTACTTAATACTTTGGGGTTTTGTAATTACTGTTTTGGGTTTTATTTTACTCTTCTTAATTGCCTTTTTTTAGGTACCTTAATATCACAGGTTTCAGGCCATCGTTTTGCTGAGTGGCAGCAGATGAAAAACATCAAATTTACTTATATGACATTAAATAAGGTAAAGATGTAATAGAACACAAATTAAGAAAAAAATTTTATGAAATTTTTGTATGTACTCCTAATTTTGCCTCAACTGTTGAGTGGGAGTAGTTTAAGTCTCTTAAATCCTTGCTAAATAAAGCTTTGTAACACTTAAACTATTTTGTTTCTGCTAAGGATTTAATTAGATTCTTTATTATTTTGAATTCTTGCGGCTTTTATAAATGGCGCAAAAATAGTTCCTAGAATATACCCCGGGGCTTTTACTAAGTCCAAAAGGAATCCAATAATCCCACAACAAACCCAATTAACTGGAAAGAGGAATTGAGCTGAAATATTATTTTTTAAAGGGAAAAAGATGCTTCTATATAGAAAAGAAGCTAAGCAGATCATTGAAACATATATTTTAGTTATATGAGGTATGTACCACACTGACTCCTCTACCCATGAGGCAAAGTATCCATTCCAGTTATAGATTACAAAAGATATTATTACAAAAAAAGTAATTTTATGAACATTCCTAAATATCGAGCTTTGTGATTTATGAAGTGCGATACGATTGTAAATCACTGATACAAGAAGTATCAGAGCAATTGATATTAGCCAAATTTTTGTTATGTGGGGGATATAATAAGCACTAGTCTCCCATCCAACAATTGCATTCCATTTTGGAATCAGCACTAATGTAAAGAGCAGTATAACTATTAGGTACAAATCCTTGATTTTATGAGAAATATCTTGGACCGCAGTGTAAATTGAATAAATAAAAAATTTTTTTGCACATTGAAAAAAATTTCTTGGAAGATTTGGATAAACTAAATATGAATTTTCAGGTGTTACAGATTCATATTGTTCATTTACTCTATTTTTCCAATCTACATCACCGCCCGATCTTACCCCTTCAGTTATTTTGAAACCATTAAGATAATCATTTTTTTTCATTAATGACCCAGGAGACGTCTCAATACCTTTTGCCCCAAATGAACATGCTCTTAAAAGTTTTTGAAAGTATGTATCTGCTAAATATTTGGTATTACCAAGAACAACCTCTGCATCTGTATTTTTAATGATATTACAGTAATCGTTAATCCAGTTCTCATTCGGTATAGTGGTTGCATCTAATAGAGCTATCCACTCATGCTTAGCCACCTCTACTCCATAATTTGTTGCTTCGTATGGGAAGGACCTTCCCTTAGGAGTATCTAAAAGAAGATTTTTAATAAGGGGCACTCTTTTTAAAATTAATAATAATCTATCAAATCGATAAGCTCTTCCAATCCTTTTGTAAGTAATAGTAAAGTTAGATTTCATAGATTCAGTTAACTTATTAATTTCATCATTTGAACTTGAATCGACTATTACAACTTCCGAGGGTAAGTTTAATTGAAGATTGAGCGCTTTGATTACATCACGTAAATCATTAGGATTATCTAAAGTAGGAATAATTACACTTATATGCATTTTAAAATTAGAGCAGATCTGATGTTTGACTCAATTTATTTTACTATGATAATTACGTTATGGTTAAAATTAGATAGACAATAGATTCACCATAAGATGTATGAATATGAAAAATAGAATTAGTATTAAAAGAAGAGCTAGGTTGTTTTTAGCTTTTTTCTTGCCAAATCAAGCGATGAAGTATTTAGGATTTATTTACGGAGCTTTGCTGCCATCAAAGAAATCCTATTCATCCATGGGAGAAGATTTAATCATTGAGCAGTATTTTAAAGAAAAAAATATTTTACAAGGCGTATATATAGATATTGGATGTTTTCATCCCATATGGGCTTCAAATACTCATAAACTTCATAAAGATGGGTGGACAGGTTTTTGCTTTGATATAGATCAAAGCAAATTGAATATGATGAGACTCTTTAGGAGAAAGAGTGTTCAAACCTTTTTCCAGGCTGTCACAGCAAAACCTAGCAAAGAACCATTTACTCATGTTTACAAATTCTTAACACCTTGGTCAGACATTGATACTTGTGACTTAGATGTGGCGAATGATTATGCTAAAAAATTTGATTTAGATTATGAGATTAGCAGGGTTCCTTCTGCTGATATAAATACAATCTTGAGTAAACTTCCAAAGTTCAATTTTTTGAATATTGATGTTGAGGGGTTAGATGAGGATATTTTAATGTCTATGGATCTTAATAAATATTCGCCGGACGTAATATTATTTGAAAATGTAGATGTATGGGGTGGAACTGAAAAAATTAGGAACAAACTGGAGTTATTTTGTTATGAGAGATTATTTATTTCTTCTTTTTCAGTTTGCTATGCAAAATCAATTTTAAGGAAAATATAACTGATATTTTCCTTCATATTTACCAATGAGGTGAATTAATGTTCTGTCGATTAAAATGCAAATCACTATCAGCTTGTATTTATAGATAATTTAAGTATTTAGAAATATAATAGAGAAGGAATTTCTTCCAATAATTTATAATAATAGCTATGAAAATCCCATTTAATAAACCTGCATTCATAGAAAATTCAAAAAATGAAATCTTATCTTCACTCGAAAGTGGCAATTTATCTGGTAGAGGCCCTTTCACTTTAAAAGTAGAGGAATTGTTGTTGCAACAAAACCCAAAAGTTTCAAAAATTCTTTTATCGACCTCCTGTACTCATGCGCTAGAAGCATCAGCTATTTTGCTTGACCTTAAACCAGGAGATGAAGTAATTGTCCCATCATATACATTTGTTACTTCAGCTCTTGCTTTTTACATGCATGGAGCCGCAATACGATTTTGCGATGTAAGGAAAGACACCTTGAACATTGATGAAACTCTAATTGAGGGACTAATTACAAAAAAAACGAAAGCAATCGTAGTAGTGCATTATGCAGGAGTGTCTTGCGAGATGGATGAAATTATGAAAATTGCAAAAAAATACAATCTAAAAGTAATTGAAGATAATGCACATGGGCTATTTGGTAAATATAAGGGCAATAATTTAGGTAGTATAGGGGACTTATCAACTCACAGTTTCCATGAAACTAAAAATTTTAGCTGTGGTGAGGGCGGAGCCTTGTTTGTAAGAAATAAAGATTTTGTTGAGAGAGCAGAAATAATATTCGAAAAAGGAACTAATAGGTCAATGTTTCTAAATGGTCAAGTTGACAAGTATACTTGGGTTGATAAAGGCTCCAGCTATATTATGTCTGATATCCTTGCAGCACTTCTATATTCTCAACTTTTATTTTATAAAAAAATACAATCTAAAAGAGAGCTTTTGTGGAAAAATTACTTTGATCAATTGAGTAATTGGTCTAAAGTAAATGAAATTCAACTTCCATTCGTGCCTAATTATTGTGAGCAGGCTTTTCATATGTTCTATATGCTTATGCCAAGCAATCAAGTGCGAACAGAATTTATAAAATATTTAGCCAAAAATAATATCTCTTCTGTTTTTCATTATTTGCCTTTGGATTCTTCCTCTATGGGAGCTTCTATAAGACTAGATGATCAAGCTGATTGCACAATATCCAAAGAGGTCAGTCAATGTATTGTTAGGCTGCCTTTATTTTTTGATTTAAACTTAAATGATCAGGAAAAAGTAATTAGTACAGTCACTAAATTTAAAGTATAAAGTTTAAAAAAATGATTAAATACAACATTCAAGACCATGTGATAGTTGTAACGGGCGCAGCAGGTCAGCTAGGACAAGCAATTGTGAGCAGGGCTATTGGTTTGGGCGCTAAGGTTGCTTGTCTAGATACTTCTTTAGAAAATCTTGAAAAGATTTCTATTTCTAATGGCTGGGGAGACAGCGTTCTTCTTTTCCAATCAGATATTACAAATAAAGAAAGTATTGAATTAACATTCAATCAGATTGTTAATAAATACAATAAGATAGATGCTTTGATCAATAATGCAGGTGTGAGTGTTTTTGATCCATGGTTTGATAGAAATGAAGAAGACTTCGACTGGGTAATGAATGTTAATCTAAAAGGTACATTCAATTGTATGAAAGAGTTTTTTAAGCTTTTAATTGATTCTAATTATCCTGGTGCAGTTGTGAATGTAGCATCTCATTATGGAATAATCAGCCCTGATCCTAAAATTTATACTGATTGTGATCGAAGAAACTCTGAGATATATGGAGCTACTAAGGCTGGTGTCATTCAAATGACAAAATATTTTGCTGTTAATGCTATAGCAGACGGCGCAAAAGTTCGGGTCAATGCTATTGCACCTGGCGGTATTAAAAATAGCGCTTCTCCTCAAGGAGATGATTTTCAAAGACTTTATTCTGAGAGATGCCCAATGAAAAGAATGGCAGAGGTTGATGAGATTGTTGGACCTATTTTATTTCTTGTATCATCAGATGCATCATATATTAATGGCCAAACTATAGTAATAGATGGTGGGATGACAGCGTGGTAAAATATAAAATCTAAAGGAGAAGTTATGGGTAATAAAACTATTAAGGTTAAAGAAAAAGTTATTGGTGTTGGTGAGCCAGTATACATAATCGCAGAGGTCGGTATAAATCATGATGGTGATATGAGTAAAGCTATTCAATTAGTCCAAGAAGCGAAAAATTCAGGAGCTGACGCCGTTAAGCTACAGACATACATTACTGAAAAAAGAGTTCCAAAAGATCACGCAGTCTATGATATTTTAAAAAAATGTGAGCTTACACACGCTCAGCAGACAGAGCTATTTGATTTAGGTAAAGAACTTGATATTACAGTATTTAGCACGCCATTTGACGATGAATCTGTCGACTTTCTTGTTGACCTAGATACTCCTATTTTTAAAATAGCAAGTTTTGATAGTGTTAATACTAAGTTATTAAATAAAGTTGGCTCAACTGGAAAACCAGTAATTATGTCTACTGGCATGACCAGTCTTGATGAGCTAGGTGCAGCATGGAGAGCCCTTGGTGGCAACGATGATGGTACTGGCTGTGATTTAGCATTAATGCATTGTGTATCTTCATATCCATTAGAGGATAAGGGCGCTAATTTAGCAATCATTCAGCTTTTGCATGAGGTGCATGGAGGGCCTGTTGGTTATTCTGATCACACCATAGGAGCTGAGATGCCAATATATGCAATAGCAGCTGGCGCATGCATGATTGAGAAACATTTCACGCTAGATATCACTGCTGAAGGTCCAGATCATTCTATGTCAGCCGATCCATCTACTTTATCCAAACTTGTAACAAAAGCTAAATGGATTCAAGAGGTTATAGGGCAAAAAGAAATGAGAGTTAGGGAGGCTGAAGAGGGAGCAATTTCATATCGAAGACCAAGCTAAAATATGCCCCCTAAAGTTATATTTAGATGTGATGCTGGGGATGCACCCGAAATAGGCACCGGCCACATTGCAAGATCTAAAACACTAGCAAGTGCAATTGTAAAACATGGACTAGTAAAGCTAGAAGATATTTTCTTTTATACAAGAGATGATGAAGGTTTTAACTTGGGAAAAAAATACCTAGCTTCATCTGGTATTCAGTTTCAGGAATTATCTGGCAATAAACTTAAGGCTAATTCTAAATCTGAAAAAGATATTCTTATCAATACAGAGGCAAAGTTAATTTTTTTTGATCGACTTGAAACCAGCAAAGATATTGTTTCCAATATTCAAAAAGAAGGCATCAAAGTTGTAACATTTGATGATTATGGTTCAGGACGTAATTATGTTGATTTAGCAATCTCTGCTATTTTTGATGATGTAAATAAATCTTTAAATCTTGTTACTGGTTATGAATATTTAATCTTATCAAAAGACTTCTATTCTTGTGGCCCTATAAAGGCAAATGTTCAAAATCTAGTAGCAACATTTGGTGGAAATGATGCAAGAGATATCTGCTCTCATTTTATAAAGCATCTTCATGAAATACCATGCAATATTCAAGTAGACATCATTCTAGGGAAAGTAAATAACGAAGCTCTTATTAAATATAGAAAAGATATTTCATCAATAGTTTCGGGTGACAATATAAAATTACATGTTTTTCCTCAAAATTATCACGAAATAATTTCAAATGCCGACGTGGCAATATCTTCAGGAGGCCTTTCTATTTTTGAATTTGCTGCATATGGAGTCCCGACTATAGGCTTGCCTCAATATCAGCATCAACTCAGAACAATTGAAAATTTACAAAATGCAGGCATTTCTATTCTAGGAACTGATGGAATGAATTTATCAAGCACTAAAATTAGCTCTGCCTTAAAATATTTAATACAAGATCATGTAGCAAGAAAACAAATGGCTGAGAAGTCTAGAAAATGTATTGACGGAAATGGCATTGAAAGGATAATAGAACTCTTAAACACTAACTTTAAGGATATTTTTTATGAGTAAAAAGAAAGTCATTATCTTTGGTTGCCAAGCTATTGCAATCGATATACTCAGACATCTCCACTCATTGGAAACTGTCGATGTTGAAATGGTAATAACTTATGAAATTTTATCAGATATCAGTCGAGGTCAAGAGTCAATTATTGATGTCGCAGAGCAGTTGAACATTCCAATTTCAAGTCCAGGCAGAATTTCAAATGATTTAGTTCAAGAAATTGAAAAAATTCAACCAGATCTAATAATATCTGCATATTACAGAAAGATTTTTCCTAAAAACCTGATAAAAATTCCTAAATTGGGAATTGTAAATATTCATCCTAGTTCTTTGCCAGATTACAGAGGGCCTGTACCAACTGCGTGGGCAATGCTAAAAGGAGAAAAGGTATTTGGAGTTACCATTCATCAGATTGATGAAGGCATAGATACAGGAGATATACTTGTTCAGTCTCTTCATGACATTGACGAAGAGGAAACCGGATATGATTTATATTTAAAAGCTATGAGTATAGGTTCAAAATTATTTATAGATAATTTTGAAAATATTATTAATAATAAAATCTTACCAAAAAAACAGCGTCCAGGAGGAAGTTACTTTGGTAAATTAGATTCAAAGGTTTTTATTAATTGGAAAGATTCAGCAGAATCAATTAAAAATCAAGTTAGGGTACGATCAGTTCCTTACAATCCAATAGAAACTATTTTAGAGAATAAATATTTTTTTATTAACAGAGTATCAATTGATGATGAGAATAAATTTCCTATTCAAACGCCAGGCAAAATTCTCAAAGTCTATCAAGATGATCGCTTGCTAGTATCATGCTCTAATGGAGCTTTAATTATCGAAGATTATAGTGTCTTTCCCCCATTTAGTGGTGTAGAAAAAGAAATCTATTTGAAGGTTGGTCGACATTTTGATGATCTGTAATTTCTAAAGCTTATGAAAAACTAATATGAAAAAAAATTTAAATTCTGGGCAACTCATGTGGCAAAGAGCTATCAAGGCAATTCCTGGTGGAAATGGCTTATTATCTAAAAGACCTGACAGATATGCTCCAGATATCTGGCCATCGTACTTCTCAAAATCCTCAGGTGTAGAAGTTATTGACCTTGATGGAAATAAGTTTATTGATATGGCACAAATGGGAATTGGTAGCGCTATATTAGGCTATTCAAATCCAGAATTAATTAATGCAATAACAGAGATGCTCAAGGATGGAGTTAATTGCACTTTAAATGCTCCAGAGGAGGTGCTGCTTGCAGAAAAATTATTAGATTTAAACCCTTTTGCTGGGGGGGTACGATTTGCACGATCTGGTGGAGAAGCTATGGCAATAGCTATAAGGATGGCAAGAGCCCATAGCGGTAGGGACAAAGTAATATTTTCTGGCTATCACGGCTGGTGCGATTGGTACTTAGCAACAAACCTAAATAAGAATGACGGTTTGAGTGAGCATTTAATTCCAGGCTTAGATACTAAGGGAGTTCCTGCAGGCCTTATTAACACTGCAATCCCATTTACTTATAATGATATAGAAAACTTTGAGACAACAATTAAAAACAATCCTGATGCAGGGGTAATTTGTCTTGAAGGCGCTAGATATGACTTTCCCTCCAAAGAATTTCTAGAAGCAGTGTCCCAACTTGCAAAAAAATATAACATGGTCATTGTATCTGACGAAATTACTTCAGGATGGAGAATGACGGATGGAGGAGTTTATAAAATTAATGGCTTTAATCCAGATATAGTTGTTTACGCAAAAGCAATGGGGGGCGGCTTTGCAATTTCAGCAATTGTAGGCACTGAAGAAGTCATGAATACATCTCAGGATACTTTTATGAGTTCAACTATGTGGACTGAAAGAGTTGGATTCACCGCTGCTTTAACAACTATCAATATATTAACAAGGGAAAAAGTCTGGGAACATTTAATTGATATGGGGGATAGAATCGGTAAAGGATGGCTTAAGCTATCAGAAAAACATGGAATAGATATATCTGTTACAGACTTCAAACCTCTTATTACAATGAAATTTGGATATAAAGAAAGGAATCAAGCCTTAGCAACACTTTTTATTCAAGAAATGCTTCAGAGAGGGTATTTAGCTGCGACCAGTGTTTACTTAAGCTATGCTCATAATAAAAAAATTATTGATGAATATCTTATTGCTGTAGATGAATGCTTTGAAATTCTTTCTCATTCAATTGCTAATAACACCGAGATGGAACTTTTAGATAGCAGAGTAAGATCTGATTCATTTAATAGAATCACTCCATGATAGGAGCTATTATTCAAGCTCGAATGGGATCATCTAGACTGCCTGGAAAAGTCTTAAAAGAAATTGGCAATAAAACACTTCTTGAATTTCAAATTGATAGAATCCGACAAGCAAGCAGTCTGCAGAAAGTAATTGTTGCTACTTCTACCAAAAAAGCTGATGATCCAATTGAAAAATATTGTTTTACAAATAATATACTTTGTTTTAGAGGGCCTGAGAATGATGTTTTATCGAGGTATTTTGAATGTGCCTCGTTTTACAAATTAACCACAATTATTAGATTAACAGCAGATTGCCCATTTACTGATCCTGAAATTATTGACAAAGTCGTTAATCTTTTTTTTGAACAAGGTGTTGATTACTGCTCAAATACCGTGCCCCCAGATACAAGTCATTGGCCTGATGGAAGTGATGTTGAAGTATTTTCATTTCAGGCATTAGAAAGGGCTCATAAAGAGTCAATAAAAGCAGATGATAGAGAGCATGTAACATTTTATTTTTGGCAAGAACAATCTCATAGATTTAAAACTGCACAATTGCTAAATAATAATGATTGGTCAAAATATAGATTTACTGTTGATTATCCAGAAGATTTAAAGGTTGTGAACTTGCTGTCAAATGAAATTAAATCTAGGAATGTATTTGGTCATATTGAGGAGATAATTAATATCTTAAAAGATAGACCTGATATAAAAAAGCTAAATGAGCAATATTACTTTGGTCTTGGTTGGAAACAATAACACTTTTTCTAAAATTTATACTACTAACTAAATAATATATCCATAAATGGAAAAAATAGAAAAAAGAGCGTTAGAGTTATGGGGAGATGATCTTCATAAAGCTTATCCAGCATCTGCCCATAGTCCTCAATTGCAAGAAGTATTTCAAGAAAAGTGGACTGAATCGCTAAAAGGTAACTTCTTGGAAATAGGTTGTGGATGTGGTGCTGACCTAGAAATATTTTCTAAAATCTCAGAAATTAATTCAATTGATGCAATTGATTTAGGCTCGACCGCAGATGATCTTGCTAAAAAATATAAGCATCGAGATGACATTAAAATTAAAAGAGGTAACGCGCTAGCTTTAGAGTTTGATAACAATACGTTTGATTTGGTGTATTCTTTTGGAGTTTTCCATCATACTGCAAACCCCCTTAAATGCATTTCAGAATCAAAAAGAGTATTAAAAAAAGATGGGCGAATGTTTTTATATCTATATAGTTCTCACGAAGATATATTTCTCAAAAGAGTAGGCATTGTTATTGAAAACATAATTATGAAATTTTTTCAATATATCCCATATTTTGCTCAAAATATTGTTTGTATTTTGCTTGCCCCAGTATGCTGGGCACTTTTTTCTATTCCTGCAAGAATTTTAAAGCTAATGGGTTATAAGATTGCATCAAGTAAAATTCCATTTTATTGGGGCACTCATCCTTTTTCTATTATTGGAGATGTTAAAGATAGATTGATGTCGCCTGTAAACCACAGGTTTACAAAATTGCAGATGATTAAAATTCTAAAAGATCAAAATTTTAGTTCTTTTGAGGTTATTAAGAGAGCATCTGGCCTATATATATATGCAGTAAAATAGCCTTCTAATTATTTAAGCTGAGCCTGGATCATTAACTCCCTTCCGATACTTTATCTTCTTGATTATAAAATTTTTGTCATTTATTCCATCTTTAAAAACATCAATTTCATTCATTTCAATATATGTGACATGGGCATTAAATTTATTAATAAAATTTTTGTATACGCTACCACTTATTATCGAGCTTTTTTTGAATATATTGAAAAGAATTAATCGAGTACGAGAAATAATAATATTTTTACCATATGTATTAAACGGATGACGTAACTTTTCACATTCATCTTTTAGCTTATCTTTTATTTCTGATTTATTGTTGATAAATTCAATGCCAAGAATTTTTTTGCACAGCTCTCTTGCTAATACAAAATTTTTATTTTTAATTGATAATATTATTTCCTTTGAAGAATTAATATTAAAAGATTTCTTGTCGAAAGACGTTTTTGTAAGATAATTTGCTGTTTCATAACCTTGAGCAAAGTAATTAGTAATCAATTCACACTTACAGCCGATTGATACACCGAAAACAACTGCACTAGACATTGTGCATGCAAGAATATTTTCAAATTGAGAAAGTATAAAATATAAATTTTTATAGAAAGCAGTATCAGGAGGCCCAGCTGAAATAGTTTTAATACCTTTTGATTCCCAAAACTCAACTGATGAATCTATTTTTTTATCTCCACCTCTATGCTTTACTAAGATTTCTAGGTCTAAAGGGTTTAAATGAGAAATTAATTTATAGAGATTATTGTCATTTGCTTTGCTTGGTGGTGGAGCAATAATTAAAGTTTTTCCATCCTTGATAGATGCTTCACCTTTATGCATGTCATGTAATAAAAGCCAAGGATGGGGTATTTTAATGGATGGCTTAAGCTTATAGGATCTTTTATAAATATCCTTATTATATGCCCAATGAATTGGTTCAATCGACTCAATATCATACGCATTGACAGTATGATTAAAGTCAACCCCATGAGATATTGAAAGGCCTATAGGATGGTCATCATCAAAGCCAAGATATTGCTTAAGAATAGAAGCCGATCCCATCATATTTGAAAGGGAGTAATACTTAGAGTATTTTTTTAAAACATCTATTTTCAAATTTACTCTTTATCATTGTATGTTTGAACAAAGGTAATTCTTTTTCCGCTATCAAATGATGGCATAGCTCCATGGACGATACTTTGATCGCAAAAAGCAATGTCACCAGGTGAAAGCAATATCGGTTTTAAATTTTTTTTACTATAAAAAATACCGTCTGTTGCAGAACTTCCTTTTTTTCTTAAGATTTTTGAATTAAATTGACACATAAGATAATTCTTTAATTTCTTTTTATGGCTTCCAGGAATTAGTGCAAATGGACCACAGCTTAAATTGGTTTGATCAGTTACAGCTAAAAAAATTTTAAAATATGGCTTTATAGAATCAATATGATGCACCCGTGGGTTTGTGACACCATCATGAAAATAAACATTTGAATTTTTAGCAGTCATAGATATGGAATATTTTTTTGCTAATGATAAGAATTGTTCATTGCTTAACTTATGGCATATTTTTTCAGATTCTGGTGAGTTTGCACTAAGCCAATATTGTGGATTAAAGACATCTATAAAGTTATTATCGAATGGTGCTTGATCGCCTCGTATGTCTGCGATTGATGCTCGAGACTTAGCTAGCAAATCGTATGATTGTTTTTTTTTAGAAATAATTAATAAATTAGATTCTCTCTCGGCATGAATTTCTTGATAAAGCTTTTTAAAAGTATTTCTTAAAAGATCTATTTGACTTTCTTGAAAATAATTTTTAATAATTATGAACCCATTTTCATTGAGACTTGCATATGCAGATTCCACATTAAAAGAATCCATTTTAAAATATATATTATCCATAATAGAATTTTAGATTTTAATTAACTGATTGTACATTTATGATAAGGTTTCATTTGAATTAAATATTGTATTGTTTTAAATCATGAGCCTATCAGCTGATTTTTTATTTTTTTTAATTGAAAAAATTATCATATCCATTGATTTTTGGCTTCCAGTTATAGGGCTTATTCATTTGCTGGTGTTGCAAGTAGCCAAAAAAAGAATTTGGCCAATTGCTTTAGTCTTTTCTCTCTTAATTTTTTGGGTTTTAGCAGGGCATCCCCTCATACAGAGCATTCAAAATGCAGGCATTGATTCAATGCTTGAGTTAAGAGCACCCGATGGTAGAGAGGTAATTTTTTGGATAGAAACAAACCTTGGCTCAACTTTGCCGGATACAAACTATATATTTTTGTGGTCATTAATATCATTTTTTTATTTACTGATATGGTTTGTTTTAATTAGATTTTTTGCAAATTCAAAATTTTCTAGACATATTAACCTTCTCGAAAAACTTATCATTGCAATAATGGTAATTTATATTCCCCTTGCCTCTGTTGCAGAAAAAAGAAGCGCTTTAAAAATTGCATTAAATCAATTAGATATAACCTCAAAAGCTTTGAGCGTTGATCAAAGCCACTTAGAAGTAAAAGAAGGAGATTTAGGAGTGCCAATTTTTTTATATTTAGGCGAGAGCACAAGTTCAATGAATATGGGGATTTATGGGTATCCGCGCGATACTACTCCAACTTTGGAAAGTTTTTCAAAAGATAATGATAATTTTATCAAAATTCCAAATGTGTGGGCTACACACACTCATACTATACCTTCTTTATTGGATGCCTTTAGTATCCCAGAAAGTATGAAAAATCCCAATAGCTCTTCTTCTATTTTTCAAAGAAGTGGCTATCCCCTAATACCCATACTTAATAGCGTTGGAATTAATACGCATATAGTAGCAAATCATGTTCATGAAGAATTTTTATCACTGGTTTTCAATGAAGCAAGTACACTTATAGTTCCCAAAATAGCTAGAGGAGCTATTGACCCCTATAAAGAGTTAAAGAAATTTGATCATGAAGTTTTAAATGAAGCATTTAAAATTTTTGAATCTAATGAGAATAATAAAAGTCAATTATATATTTTTCATTCTTATGCAGGACATGGAGATTATAGGAATTTTATTCCAAAGAAATATCACGTTAATGTAGATGACTTCCTTCAAGAAATACCTCCCTCTGCAATTATGGGCAATGTTCCATTTAAAGATGTTAACTTCATTGAATCTTATGACAGCGCAATCGCATACATTGATACCAATATTGTTAAAGCAATAAACTTTGTAAAACAATATGAGCATCCAATGATTTTTATTTACTTTCCAGATCACGGAGAGTCGGTTTACACAAGAAGAGCCCATGATTCTTCTAAATTTACAGTTGAAATGGCTCAAATACCAATGTTTATATATTTTAATGATTTAGCTATTAATAAAAATCCTGAAAAATTTTTACGTATGCAACAAAGAATAATGGGTAATAAATTTGCTACTCTTTCTCAAATTCCATCTTTAATTGCAGAGATCATGGATATTGAGATATTAGACTCCAGAAATCAAGATAGTCTGATCAAATGTTCTATTGGTATAAATGACTGTCAAGACTCACTATTACTTGTTAGAGAGGTCACAGACAATAAGTCTGTTGTTAAAACATCAATCGAACAAAAGCTAGACGCGGGGATGATTGATGCAACAGATGATGCGACTAACCACTATAACTTAATAAAAACTTTAGATATTGATGCATCTCCAGGAATTTGCTATCACCGCTCTAACTCCATTGGAAAAGCAATTAGAGGCTTGGCGGTGACAGACTGCTTAGAAATTGATTTGGTAATTGAAGAAGGGGACCTATACATCTTTCACCCCCCACAAGAAAACTATGGATTTAAATTTAGTAAGTTATTAGAAATTATTCACGAACGCAAAGTCGCTTTATGGATAGATGGAAAAAATATAGATAACATAAAAAATTGTAATACTTTTGTTGATAAGACCGCATTTTTATCTAATAAAAATATTAGTCTGTTAATTGAATTTCCTTCTTCGGTCTTCGAACAATCAAAAAAATTAGAAAATTGTATCTTTTCTCTAAAAGATCTAGGTTTTTCAACGTCATACTATGTACCTGAAATAGGCTCAAAATGTTCTGATCATTTACAAAAAGGGCTCAAAATGGAAAACTCAGAGTACTGTAGATTATTAATAAATAGAATAAATTGGGTAATAAATACTGATTATTTTTCTGATATTTCGTTTGATTATTCTGCATTATTAGCTATATCGAATATAGATAATGCAGCGAGCTTGAGATGGAATATGTGGGGTTTAGAGCCTTCAGATGTATTAAAAATTCCACTGAAGAAATTTAATTTTATTATTCCAATTAACTCTGATCCAAATGACATATAGTAATTTGCTAAAATATTGATAATGCTTAATAAACAAAATATTTATTATAAAAAATGAAATATCCTAAAGAATATTTTAAGGTTAATTTCCCAAAAGAAAGACCAATGCTTGATAAAGAAATTAAGAAAATATATGACGCTCAGTATATTGACAACAGACAAGGCAAAAGTCCTATGTCTAATATTGCACAAAGACTTGAGTCATGGATGCATAAGCAGGTTGCAAACGCTATAAAACCTGATTCAAGATTATTAGAGATTGGTGCCGGGACACTAAATCATTTAAATTATGAAAAAGGTTATAAGACTTATGATGTTGTTGAGCCATTTCAAGAATTGCTAGATCAGTCCCATCAAAAAAAATTTATAAATAATTTCTATAAAGATATTTTTGAGGTTAATGAAAAATACGACTTTATTTTTTCAGTTGCAACTTTAGAGCACCTTACGAGCCTGCCTCAAATAGTTTCAAAAGCAGCAATTCAGTTAGATAAAAATGGAAAATTTCTTGCAGCTATACCATCAGAGGGAGGTTTCTTGTGGGGGACATCATGGAGAATTTCTACAGGATTAGAGTTTTTTATTAGGCATAGACTTAATTATGGAAATCTGATGAGACATGAGCATGTAAATAATTTTTTAGAAATAGAATCTTTATTAAGAATTATTTTTAAAAAAGTACATAAGAGACATTTAGGAATGAGCGATCATCTATCTTTATATCAATTTTTTGAATGCTCAGATCCTATTATGGAAGTCTGTCAAAAATTTTCACGCATTTAATTCAAAAAGTTAACCTGAAGCTTTCTCAATCTTTTTGTGAAGAACTGAGCTAGAAGAAAAAATCAATGCCCAAAAATAAAAGTTATTACTAAAATCCCAATTAACTGTTTCAATAAGAAATGCAAATAAGATAGAAAAGTAAATTATGTTCTCACTTAATCCACTTACCAAATTGTTGATACTTTCTTTTAAAAAAATGTATAGATAAGAAATTGTAAAAATTGCTATGCTAATGCCCCCATATACAATCAAACTTCCAAACATAAAGTGTGGTCTAGATCCATAGATTAGCTCAAAGTTAGAAAGCCCAAGTGGTATAAAAAGACTATCTTTGACAGCCTCCAAACTATACAACTTATAGATACCATAGTTTCCAAGAATGAAATCAATTTCTTTGATCGAGAATAGAATTTCTCTAAAATGAATAGAGGGGTAATTATATGATCCTGAGATGGCTACAATTATGTGAGATAAGAATATATAGCTTAAACCTAAACCTAATAGCAAAATCCCTAGAGTTTTTTTAGAATAGCTTTTTAAAATAAAAACAATAAGTAAAGCTGCAAAAATTAGAAATGCAAATTTAGCCTTTGTAATTGCAAGAGAAATAATTAATAAAATATATATAATTTTTTTTGAAAAATTTTGAAATATTGTTTGATATTTCACAAAGGCAAGTCCAGCTCCAATGCAATAAGCTGACCCATTTGCAGAAGCAAAAAATCCATTTACTAGAATTGTAGGATTTGTTCCATTTGAATAAGGGTAGTCAAAGTCCATAACTTGATAAAGAATATTTGTATCACTTAAAAAAACTTCAATAAATCCAAGTATTACACCTATAGATCCAACTATAGATGAAATAATTATGGCATTAGCGGCATGCTCGAAATGATTGCCTGTAGAAAAAAAAATACATTTACTAATAATTAATGTTAATAATAGCAATATCAGAGCTCTATCAGCGTAGCTAAAAAAAATAAATAAGACAGCTATATTGAAAACTATTAATATTTCCAAAATTAAAGAGTTAGATAATTTTTGAGAGTTTTCCATGATATTCAGAACGGCACAGCAAGCAAAACTTAAAATTACAATAAGAGCAAAAATTATAGAACTAATCGGAGAGTACTCTCTTAGAGCATAGTAAAGTGGGAAACTTAAAAGAATAATATAGGCTAAGCTATCAACAATTTTTCTTAAACGGATTTCAATCATCTATGGTGTTGATTATGATTACTTAAGGATTTCTTCAATTGTGTAATTCGGTCTTTTCTTTGATTCCAAAAATAATTTTCCAATGTACTCACTTATAACTCCAAGAGCAATAAGTTGGATTGATCCTAAGAAGTAAATAGGAAGAATTGTTGAGGCCCATCCAGGCATTATGTTCTCATTAAATATAGATTGATAAAGATAATAAATAGTTATTATGATTGATAAAAAAGCAACAATAGATCCCATTACAAAGATTAGTCTTAGTGGAATTAATGAGAAAGATGTTATCCCATTCAAAGCAAGACCTAAACTTTTTTTATGACTGTACTTTGCACTGCCATGCCTTCTTTTTTCTAGATTGTATTCAATAATTGTATTTTTATAACCAAGCATTGGGATCATGCCTCTTAAAAAAATATTGTATTCCTTATAATCCTTTAATGTATTAATTGCTTTTCTAGACAAAAGCCTAAAATCAGCATGATTTTTAATAACTTCTGCTCCAACAATTTTAAGGAATGCATAGAATATCTTTGCTAATAACTTTTTAGCAGTTCCATCTACAGACCTATCTTTTTTTACTCCATACACAATCTCAAATCCATCTAGATAATTTTTAACCATCTTTTCAATTACATTGACATCGTCCTGTAGATCAATATCAATCGAAATTACAATGTCTTCTTCGGAGTTCATTAGACCTGCGAGCAAAGCATTTTGATGCCCAAAGTTCCTTGAAAACTTTATACATGAAAGCTTGCTCTCAACAGCATTCATGTTTTTTAATATTGGCCAGCTTTCATCAGAGCTACCGTCATCAACAACTAGAATTCTAGAAAGCGAATAATTAATTAAGTCTTTATTGCCAAGGTCTTTCAGAGTTTGAAGTAGCGTCCCTATGCTCGATTCAATTGTTTGCATTTCATTAAAACAAGGGCAAAGTATTAATAATGATGGTTTATTATTTTCTTTCATATTTTGTGGTTATTTTTTAAGCTGTTTCGCAAATAGATATTTTTCAAGTAAATAGAAACTAACAAGAATATAGCATGATATTCCAGTAATCTGAGATAAGGCGCTATTAAGGCCTAAATAATTTTTAGAAATATATAAAGTTATTAAATTGACGAGGTAGGCTAATGCCAAAATAATAAAAAAATTCAAGCTTTTGTAGGCATTGAGATATTTTTGTCTAAAAGTAAATTTTGTATTGAGGACTATTGATTGAAAAATTCCACCTGCAATACCAAAAAAATTAGATATTTCATCAGAAAAGCCAATTGATATAAGTACTATTATTATTAATATAGATGTAATTGTATTTGCAATACCAACAAGCAAGTATCTGCTAAAAATTTTTGGTAATTGCTTTTCCATAATTAATTTAAACTTGAATTTTATCTATTTTAACTTACTTTATTTTTTGCCGTAAAAGTTCTTTATATTCAAAAGGATTTCAGGGAATATAAATTTCAAACAATTTAAAGCCTACCAAATCGATAAAATTATCTCTATAATCCACTTTTTAAATTTTTTATAATGGAAGAATAATGTCAAATCAAAATCATGAAAATCTCAACCCTGATGATGCAAAAAATGTCGGGAAATTTTTTGATGGCTATGCATCAGATTTTTCAAGTATTTATTTAGAAGATGAGAGACCCAGAAGTACTTTTAATAAGGTCATGGATAAGTTTTTTAGAAAAGATATTGAGGATAGGCTTGTAGATACTTTAGAAAACTGCAAAAAAGAATCAATTCAAAATGTTCTTGATATAGGATGTGGTCCAGGGCATCTTGTGGTTAAACTTCTTGAACAAAACAAAAATGTCACAGCACTAGATATAGCTCCTAACATGCTTGCTATTACAAATGAAAGAGTTGCTTCAATGAAGTTAAATTCTTCTTATGAATCTATTTTAGCTGATTATGGGGAATATCAATTTTCTGAAAAATTTGATGCTATTTCGGTCATGGGCTTTTTTGATTATGTGCAGGATCCAGTAACAATCCTAAAAAAACTTCTTAATGATGCTACTCAAGAAATATATATATCAATTCCAGGTAGCAGTGGTTTTCTTGCTTTTCAGAGAAGAATTAGGTATTGGCTCAGGAGATGTCCTTTGTATTTGTACTCAAAAGAATCTATAAGTCAGCATCTGAAAGATGCTGGATGCTTTGAAAATACAGAATTTGTTGATACAGAGAGGGGATATTACCTCATCATAAGGAAGTAACATTCTGAAAAAATCACCTTTTTATTTATCAATTGACTTAGAAGATTTCACATTTGATCTTATGAGAAGCATTGGGGTTGAGCCTAGGGTTAACTTTGATGCATTATCCCTTGGTTATAAACTAGCAAATGATTTCTCAAAAAATAAACTTAATAGCAAAAAGCTTACATTTTTTACTACTGGAACAGTTGCATTAACCTTTCCAGAACTATTAAAACAAATCGCTTCTGATGGCCATGAAATCGCATGTCATTATCATTATCACGATTTAATGTACAAGGAATCAAATGATCAGATTGATAGAAATCTTTCATTAGCAAAGGAAGCAATTTTTAAAGCATCTGGAGAAGAGCCAATTGGCTTTAGGGCTCCAGTTTTCTCAATCCCAAAAGATAGAATTGATATATTTGATGTGATTGAAAAACATTTTTTGTATGACTCCAGCTATGTGCTTTATTTAAACAAATATACAAAAGAGGAATATTATAGAGAAAAGCCTTTTACTCTAAACAAACTAAAGGAACTTCCAATAGTTCCTAAACCATTCTTTTATGAAAAAGCATCCATAAAATCTGGGGGAACATTCTTAAGATTGTTTACAAAAAAAATGATGCTGCAAGTAATGGAATTCAATAAAGAACTTGGATTCACTCCTTTGGTTTATATGCATCCATATGATTATCTTGAAAATAGAGAATTCTGGGTGCCCTTGAAAGAATTCTTAAAATCTAAAAATTTATCATCATTTACAAAATATCCCCGTCAGTTTCAATGGCAGGGCCTAAGAAATAAAACAGTTTTCCCAAAATTAGAATTTATTTTAGACAGTTATGAGCATCAAGGTAAGATGTCCAAACTTTTAAAATGATCAAACCCTCTATAGCATTTATTTGCGGTAATGGAGATACTTTATATAGGTTTCGTCTAGAAATAATTAAAAGATTTCTTGAAAAAGACTATGCTGTCTATGCACTTGCACCTGAAATACCAGATGATTTTTTAGCAGAGCTTCAATCTCTTGGTGTCATCTTTAAAAAAATTAATTTTAAGCGTAAAACTGTAAATATTTTTGATACATTTTTAAGTATTTTATATTTAACAAAAGAGCTAAAGAAATTAAATCCTAGCATTGTTTTTTCTTATACTCATAAAGCAGTTGTTGTTGGATCAATATGCGCATTTCTGGCTGGGAGGCTTAGGTCATTTTCACTAATTACTGGAACTGGTCATATTTTTGATAATTCTACAATTGTAGAGAGGGTGAAAAGGTTTCTTGGTATTCTAGGTTTTAAATTAGCCTTGAGAGTAAATGAGAAAATATTTTTTCAAAATCCAGATGACTTAAGATTATTTTGTAATTTAAAAATGGTCTCTGAAAATAAAACTTTTTTAGTCAATGGTTCAGGCGTGGATTTGGATAAGTTCTCTGTTAGCAATATTCCTGAACAACCAGTATTCTTATGTATGTCTCGCTTAATAAAATCAAAGGGTTTAATAGAATACGCTGAGGCTTCAAGAATTGTAAAAAAGAATTTTCCTTCTGCGCGCTTCTTATTGCATGGATTTCCTGATAATCATAATGATTCAATCGATGAGGAAGAAATAATTACTTCATGGAAAGAAAAATATGGTATCGAGTATTTAGGTTTTTCTAATGATCCAGTCAGTGATATCTCAAAATGCAGTGTTTATGTCTTACTTTCATACAACGAAGGAACGCCTCGAAGCGTCTTGGAAGCAATGTCATTAGGGAGACCAATTATTACAACAGATGTTCCTGGCTGTAGAGAGACAGTTAAAAATGGAAAAAATGGATATCTAGTCCCTCATAAAAATTCATATGAAGCTGCGCAAGCTATGATGAGATTAATGGATCCATCATTGAGAGAAAACATGGCTCGATCTTCAAGAGAGTATTGTGAAGAAAAATTTGACGTCCATATTGTAAATAGAAAAATCCTCTCTGAAATGGAGATTTAGTATCATAATTATGTGAGGGAAAAAAATGGCAATGAATGTAACATCTGCAGTCGAAAAAAGGTCATCAGTCCGAGCTTTTCTTAATACTTCAGTACCCAATGAGTTAATTAAAGAACTTTTAATAAAATCTTCAAGAAGCGCTTCAGGCGGAAATGTCCAGCCTTGGAAAATATTTGTAATTAATAATTCTGCAATGAATAATTTTCTTGAATTTCAAAGAAATTGGACTAAGCCTGAGATGCCAGCTTACGATATTTATCCTCCGAAACTTAAAGAGCCCTACAGAACATCTAGGTATGAGTTAGGTGAACAAATGTATGAATTGTTGGGTATAGGAAGAGATGATAAAGAGGCAAGATTGGCACAAGTTATGCAGAATTTTAGATTTTTTGGAGCGCCCTGTGCTTTTTTCTGTTATGTTGATAGGCAAATGGGCCCCCCCCAATGGTCAGATTTAGGAATGTTTTTACAAACTTTTATGTTATTGGCTAAAGAAGCTGGGTTAGACACTTGCGCTCAAGAGGCTTGGTCAATGAAGCATGATAGTGTTTCTAAGTTTGTAAAAGCTGAAGATAGCGACATATTATTTTGCGGCATGGCAATAGGGTATAGAGATGAAAATGCTGCAGTTAATTCATTAAAGTCAGAAAGAAGGCCGCTTAAAGAATGGGCTAAATTTTTATAAGAAATACCCAACTAACTTGTCGATAGTCAATAAGAATATTAATCATTTCATGAATGAGGCTTTGAATATGGCAAAGTTAGCATTTAATAATGATGAGGTGCCAGTCGGCGCAATTGTCGTAAATAAAGGAACAATTATTGGGAGAGGTTTCAATCAAGTAATAGCAAAAAATTCAGTTTCATCTCATGCAGAAATTAATGCAATTAATGAAGCAAGCCAATTTATAAAAAATTATCGATTAAAAGGGTGTAATATCTTTGTGACTCTAGAACCTTGTCATATGTGCGCAAAAGCAATAGTAGATGCCAGAATAGATACTCTATATTTTGGTGCAAACGAACCAAAGACAGGAGCAATTGAATCAATTGATCAATTTCTTGATAGAGACGACCTTAATCACAAAGTTTTTTATAGTGGGGGGCATATGAAGGAGGAATCATCCAATCTTCTTAAAAAATTTTTTCAATCCAAGAGATTACAGCAATCTTCCTGAGTATTAATTTAATTCTAGCCAAATTGGACAATGATCTGATGGCTTTTCCATCGCCCTAGCAGAATAGTCTATTCCTGTATTTGCCATTGCATGCTCTAAATTTTCTGATAGTAGTATGTGATCAATTCTTAATCCTCTTTTAGGGTCATCATCAAACATCCTTGAGCGGTAATCGAACCATGAATAAATTGATCTCTCGTCAGGATTTTGTTTTCTCCATGAATCTACAAAACCTAAGTCTTTAATTTTATTCCACATTTCTATTTCTTCTGGAAGAAATGCTGTTTTTCCATCGCGTAACCATCTCTTTACATTTTGTTCGCCTATCCCAATATCTAATTCTGTAGGAGCA
>Ga0315315_10001330_pt1 | contig 22541 bp, 16 predicted proteins | sample M140m3416metaG_FD_203699 | JGI IMG/M metagenome (GOLD analysis project Ga0315315, IMG submission 203699) | Ammonia-oxidizing marine archaeal communities from Monterey Bay, California, United States - M1 40m 3416 | ecosystem: Environmental > Aquatic > Marine > Intertidal zone | place: USA...
GGTTTAGGCGTGTAATCTTCAGTACACCCAATGAAGAAAATTGAGAACAACAGGAATAATTTAAACCACATCAACGGTAACTTTTAATCGTTTAATTCTTCTTAAATCTACTGATTCAACTACCATAATATATGGAGGTATTTTACAAACCTCACCAATTTTTGGAATTTTACCCTTTAATTCTAAAACTAAGCCAGCTAAAGAGTCAGACTCTCCTTTTAATTCGTCAAAAAAGTCAAGTTCACCTTTTACAATTTTTAAAAAATCAATTAATGATATTTTTCCCTCAAATATAAAATTATTTTCATCTAATTTAGAATAAATATTATCATCCACATCAAACTCATCATTTATCTCGCCAACTATTTCTTCAAGAACATCTTCCAAAGTGACTATTCCTGATGTTCCTCCATATTCATCTACAACAATTGCTAAATGATTTTTCTTTACTTGAAACTCTTTAAGCAAATCATTTATCATCTTAGTTTCAGGAACGAAATAGGCAGTTCTACAAAGACTTTGCCAATCAAAACTATCACCTTTATCTAAATGAGGAATTAAATCCTTGATATATAAAATCCCTAAAACGTTATCAAATTGTTCTTCATAAACAGGAATTCTTGAATATCCTGAACTCACAATCATGTTTAATACACTTGAAAATTCTTCTTTCTTATCAATAGCCAAAACATCAACTCTTGATTTCATAATTTCCTTAACATCTGTATTTCCAAACTCAACAATTGATCTTAAAATTCTTCTCTCCTCTTCCTTACTTTCATGTTCAGTAATATCTAACGCTTTTGAAATATCTTCAATAGAGATCTCTTTTTGTTTAGCTTCAATTCTTTTATCAATAAAACTAGTCGTTGTTACTAAAATGTAGCTTAAAGGGTAAAACATTTTTTTTAATAAAACTAATGGCTTCATCATTTTTATTGCAAATAACTTTGGGTTATTATTTGCATAAATCTTTGGAGTGATCTCACCAAAAAGCACCAATAAAGATGTGATAACAACTACTTGAAAAATAAATTCTAAATTAGATCCATCAGGAAAAATAATAGCAATTGAGGTCAGAAAAGCTGAAATAATAACTATCCCAACGTTAATAAAATTATTTACTATTAATATAGTAGCTAAAAGTTCATTTGGATTTTTAAGAAGCTTTAAAACACCATCACCATCACTTTCTAATTCTTCTAAATCAGAAGAATCTAAAGAAAAATACGCAACTTCTGCACCTGAAATAAAGGCTGATGAAACAATAAGCAAAATAATTGCTAAAAAACTAAACATAACATCTGCACTAAGCAGGTTAACTTCTATTTCACTAAATATTGATAATAATAAACTAACGGGGACTTCTTCCAATTTCTAAATTTTAATTAAAATGGCAAATCATCTTTTTTATCTGAAGCTCTTAGTACTTCTACAGGATTTTCAGATGGTGGCTTTCCTCCTAACATCGTCATATTGTCACCTAAAATTTCAGTAGAATATCTAGTATTTCCATCTTTATCTTCCCATTTTCTTGTTCTAATTTTACCTTCAACATAAACAGATGACCCTTTCTTTAGCCACTTTTCTGCAACTTCAGCAAGCCCTCTCCAAAGCACAATATTATGCCACTCAGTTTGACTCACTCTTTCACCTTCTTTGTTTTTATAATTCTCAGTAGTTGCTAATGAAAAATTAGCAACAGCAACTCCATTATCAAGATATCTAACCTCAGGGTCTTTACCTAAATTTCCAATTAAAATCACTTTATTTACTCCAGCCATAGTTTCTCTTTTGAATTAAATTTCAACAAATATATAAAATTCTAATTGTTAATCCTTGAGTTTAAATATTTTTCTGTTAAAGAAGAAACAGGATACTTTTGCAACTCATTACATTTGACAGTTTTAAAGCTAGAAGTCCGAAAAGAATTCACATCTATTTCCCAAAATTTTGCATGAATTTTTTGGTGTGATAACTTATGAATGTACGCCTCAGAAATGAAAGAAATTTGTTTTACAGAATCCTTAAAAAAATTAATCCATAAAGGTGATTTTAAAACAGAGTTTTCATCGAGATTTTTATCAAACTCTAAGAATGGAAATTCATATAAACCTTGCCAAATACCGCTATTCCTCTTACCAATTAGCAGCTGATTATTTTTATTAATAACCAGAAAATGCAAAAATCGGTTCTTTACTTTTTGCTTTTTTGATTTTACAGGCAATAAAGAAACGGTATTTGAATTAAAAGCAATACAATCATTTATAATTGGACAATCATTGCATTTTGGAGATTTTGGAACACATTGTAATGCTCCAAATTCCATAATTGCCTGATTATATTCAGCCGGATTTTTCTTGTCTAATAATTCTTGAGCTAATTTTTGAAATTGTTTCTTTCCTGCAGTAGTATCAAATGGAGTTTGGATACCAAAAACCCTACTTAAAACCCTAATTACATTACCATCCAACACAGCAAAAGGCAAACCAAACGAAAAAGATGCAATTGCTGCTGCAGTATAAGAGCCTACTCCTTTTAATTTAAGTATATCAGTATGATTGTCTGGAAAATTACCGCCAAATTCTGAAAGAATTAGTTTAGCGGAGAATTGCAAATTTCTAGCTCTTGAATAATATCCCAAACCTTGCCAAAGCTTTAAAACCAAATCCTCATCAGCATTAGCTAAATCTGAAACAACAGGGAAAGTATCAATAAATTTTAAATAATAAGGTAAGCCCTGATCCACTCTTGTTTGCTGTAAAATAATTTCAGAAACCCAAATATAATATGGATTTACCGTACTTCTCCAAGGCAAATCTCTTTTATTGATTGCATACCATTGCGACAAGACGTCTGAAAAATTCATAACTAACTGATAAATAATGTTGTAAGCAAATTAAAAAATCATAAGTCATTGCTGTAGAGCAAATTATTTTAATATATTTGCGTGCTCAAAAATAGTCAAGAAATTAAAAAAATAAAGAAAAGAAATGACAAAATCTGAACTTGTTAGTAAAATTGCACAAAGCACGGGAGTTGAAAAATTAACTACCTTAGCAATAGTAGAATCAATGATGAATGAAATAAAAGATTCAATATCAGCTAATGAAGCTGTATTCTTAAGAGGATTTGGGACTTTTAAACCAAAGAAAAGAGCAGAAAAAACTGGTAGAAATATCAAGAAAAATACAACTATTATTATCCCAGAACACCATATTCCAGCTTTTAAGCCGGCAAAAGTTTTTGTAGAGGAAGTAAAAAAGAATTTAAAATAAACTTTAACTAAAGTTAAAAAACATAAAATATGTCAGGAGCAAAGAAAAAGAAAAGGTTAAAAATCGCTACCCACAAACGTAAGAAGCGTTCAAGAAAAAATAGACATAAAACTAAATAAATTTTAGTTTAAACTAATTTTCTTAAACAAAACGCCATGAAATACGATCTCATAATCGACTCAAGGCCTTCTGAAGTTGTGATTGCATTATTACGTGATGGACTTCTTATTGAACTTCATAAAGAAAAGCATGACAACAATTTTTCAGTAGGTGATATATACCTAGGAAAGGTCAGAAAGACAGTTCCTGGCTTAAATGCGTCATTCATAAATGTAGGATATGAGAAAGATGGTTTTTTGCACTACCTTGATCTTGGACCTCAATTCAAATCTTTCAAGAAATTTACTAGAAAAGCTGTTGATAAAAAATTAAATACTGCATCTTTAAAAAACTTTAAAAAAGAAGTTAATCTTGAGAAAGATGGAAAAATAAATGATGCTCTAAAAGGAGGGGATTTAGTTTTAGCACAAATTTCAAAAGAACCAATATCTACTAAAGGGCCTAGACTTTCAACTGAAATTTCATTAGCAGGCAGATATATGGTTTTAATGCCATTTTCTGATAGAGTTTCAATTTCACAAAAAATTGATAGTACTGAAGAAAAAAGCAGATTAAAGAAATTAATTAGAAGCATAAAGCCTCCTGGATTTGGTGTGATTGTCAGGACAGTAGCGCAAGGTAAAAAAGTTGCAGAACTAGATAAGGATCTTAAAAATCTTTACAAAAAATGGCAAGGAATTAGTAAAAAATTAAAAGGCGCTCAGCCTAATGCCAGAATTCATGGAGAACTAAATAAATCATCTGTTATACTAAGAGATTTGTTATCTGCAAAATTTAATAGTCTTCATGTAAATAATTCTGAACTGCAAAATGAACTAAAAGAATATCTTTCTATAATTGCACCAGATCAAGAAAAAATTGTAAAATTACATAAGAAAGAAACTCCAATCTTTCAAGAATTTAATGTAACTAAGCAAATAAAAGGTGCATTTGGGAAAAATGTAACTATGAAAAAAGGTGTATATCTAGTAATTGAACATACAGAGGCTCTGCACGTAATTGATGTAAATAGCGGAAAGAAAGTTGATTCGAAAAAGAACCAAGAAGACAATGCGCTTGCCGTTAATTTAGAAGCTGCTGAAGAAGTTGCAAGACAATTGCGTCTTAGAGACATGGGTGGAATTATTGTTGTGGATTTCATTGATATGAAGCAAGAGAAAAACAGAAAACTCTTGACAGATAAGATGAAGGAATTCATGAGTACTGATAAGGCAAAACATCATGTATTACCTCCAACAAAATTCGGGTTAATTCAGATTACTAGACAAAGAGTTAAGCCTGAAATGAACATTGATACTCAAGAAAAATGTCCAATGTGTTCAGGCAATGGGAAAATTGATTCAAGCTTATTGCTAGTTGATCAAATTGAAACTAAATTGCATAACTTATCAGAATCTTATAAAGGAATAATTCATATCTCAACACATCCATTTGTTGCTTCTTATATCAATAAAAAAGATGGATGGTTCTCTTCATCAATAAGTAAGGATTGGAGCAGAAAGTTTGGAAAAAAAATCCTTGTTACTGGGGATGAAAGACTACACTTATTGCAATACTCAGTAGTAAAATAATCTAATTTTTTTCTACATTTAGAATCCTTTTGTACCATAATATTAATGGAATTAAAGTGAGTATCATCATTACTAGCCCAATAATATATCCATACCTTATATTGTCAGAAATGTTATAGAAAGGCAGTGTCAATAATGATATTAATAAAATTCTAACAACAGTATTTAAAAAACCAAAAACTGAGTTAGTCCTTCCTATTAAATTATTAGGCACATGAATAAACAAATAAGTAGTTTTAAGAATTCTTACTCCAGCATTTGTAATTCCTAAAACAAAATGTCCTAAGAAAAACACCAACAGAATATCATAAACTGACATTGCATAGAATGCAAATGAAACAACCATCATTAATACAATTACACCAAATACAATATTAAACCTTTTAAATATCCTGATAATTAATAGTCCCGCTATTATCGCACCAAATGAGTAATAGATTTCAGCAGAAGCATAAATATTTCCATCCATTTTTAAGAACTTATCAACATATGATGGTAAAACAACATGTACTTGTACCAAAGTAAAAGCAAAAAGCATAGAAGAGGCAAACCCAAAAACAAAAATTATTGGATGGTTTTTTAGATATGAAAAACCGCCTTTCAGTCTCTCTATAATGCCTTCTACATGAGTTTTATCTTTTACAACTGAACTATACTTCATTAAAATAAAAATGATAATAACAACTAAATATGTAATTGCATCCATTAAAAAAACCTCATAAATTTTCCATTTAACAATATTAAATGGTAGCGTAAATGAAAAACCCCCTACTTCTAATACATTATTAGTAGTACCTGTTAGTAATAAAGCTGCAAAAGCCCCAGCCAATACAGAGGTAACTTGCCCTTGCACCTCAATATAAGAATTTAGTCTTCCATAGTATTTTGGCTCAGTAATTTCCTGACCGAAAGCATATAGATTAGGATAATGAATGTTATAATTAAAAATAGTAACTCCAAAAACAAGAATGACTAATATATCAGATAAATACTGCATATGTATTCCAAAAAAAGCAATACTACCAATAAACAATCCGCAAATAATATTAATTACAATAAATAGGTTTTTTCTTGAATACCTATCCACTAAAGTCCCCGCATAAATCCCCCAAAATAGCGTTAGAAAAGTAATAAGCAAATAAGCATTTGCAAACACTTCAGGGCGAGAAACAACTTTTACAAAATACCAGGGAATCGCAACCATACTTATTCCTTGTGCTAATCCAGAAATAATATTAGCTAGAAATAGTAGCGTAATTGCTTTTTTATTTTTCACGCCTACAAAATTAGTATTTAATTTGATATTTACTACTTTTGATTGATGGGTAATAAAAGAGTTTATGATATTAAAATAGCACTTGAGAGGTTGAAAAAATTTTGTGCTTTACAAGATAGATGCCAATTTGATATTATTCAAAAAATGAAAGAATGGGGACTTTTAGAATTGACTCAAGATCATATTTTAGAAATACTAATAACTGAAAAATACATTGATGAAGAACGTTATGCACAATCTTACTGTAAAGGAAAATTCCGAATTAAGAAGTGGGGAAAAATAAAAATTACCAATGCATTAAAAAAGAAGAAAATCTCAAGTATCTGCATTGAAAAAGGGCTTAAGGAAATAGAAGATGTAGAATATGAAATTCTATTAAATAATCTTCTTGAGAAGAAAAATAATAGTTTAAAAGACAAAAATCATTTTACAAGAAAAAAGAAAATTGCAAGTTTTTTAATCCAAAGAGGATTTGAAGGGAATTTGGTATGGGATAAAATCCGAGAGTTTAGTAATAAATAAGTATTTTTGTGTAATGGTAAATCAAGAAAGTATTAATTCCTTAAACAAAAGAAAAGTTGAGCTACATAAGTTTATTGATATTTCAACCAAAGAAAAGGAAGCTGAAAATCTCGAAAAACAATCACAAGAAAATGGATTTTGGGATAACCCAAAAGATGCGGAATTACTACTTAAGAAATTAAGCACCCTAAAAAGTTGGCTTAAATCTTATAATTTAATTGAAATAAATATTGAAGAACTATCTGTACTATTAGAACTTGGAGCTTCAGAAGATGAATTAAAAGAACAATTTAAAATCACACAACTTTCAGTTGAAGATCTAGAGTTTAAAAACATGTTAAGTGCTCAAGAAGATAACATGTCAGCAGTTTTGACAATTAACCCTGGGGCTGGTGGAACTGAAGGGCAAGATTGGGCAGAAATGCTAATGAGAATGTATGTAATGTGGGGAGATAAAAATAATTACACAGTTAAAACTCTAGATATACAAAAGGCAGAACCAGTTGGAATAAAATCTGTAACTCTCGAACTTTCTGGTGATTTTGCTTACGGACATTTAAAAGGAGAAAATGGCGTACATAGACTCGTAAGAATCTCACCTTTTGATTCTAATGCAAAACGACACACTACTTTTGCATCTGTTTTTGTTTATCCTCTTGCAGATGATAGTATTGAAATAAATTTAGATACTTCAGATGTAAGTTGGGATACTTTTAGAGCTAGTGGAGCGGGGGGGCAAGGAGTTAATAAAACGGAATCTGCCGTGAGACTAAAGCACGAACCAACAGGCATAATAATTGAAAACTCTGAATCCAGGTCACAATTAGAAAATAAAGCAAAAGCAATACAACTTTTAAAATCACAGCTTTATGAGCTAGAGATCAGAAAAAAACAAGAAGAAAAAGACAAACTTGAAGGAAATAAGAAGAAGATAGAATGGGGCTCGCAAATAAGAAATTATGTTTTACACCCTTATAAAATGGTAAAAGATTTAAGAACACATCACGAGTCATCAAATCCTGATGCAGTATTAGATGGAGATTTAAATGCATTCATAAAGACTTTTTTGATGGAGTTCGGTCAAAAATAAAATATTAAAAAAATGAAGATATATCACAATGCTAAATGCAGTAAAAGCAGGAAAACACTCGCTATAATTAAACAAAAAACAAAAAATTATGAAATTATAGAGTACTTAAAAAAACCTCTGGGATTTGGTGACTACAAACTTATTTTAGAGAAAATGGATCTTAAACCTATTAACTTAGTGAGAAAAAAAGAAACAATATGGAAAGAGAAATATCAAGGTAAAGAAATGTGTGATGATGATATCATCAAAGCGCTTGTTGATAATCCTCAGTTAATGGAAAGACCAATAGTTACTACAAATAAACAAGCAATAATAGGAAGACCACCTGATAATGTGCTAAATTTATTTAGCTAGGGATTTGATCCTTTTCTAACTTTCCTTCTTTTACCCAAACAAAAATAAAATAAGGAATTACTCCAGCCAAAAATATTATTGCCCAGAAAGCCATTAAGAAAACAAAAACAAAGATTAAAAAACCTAGAAATTTCATAATTATTAATTTTGCACAAAGAAACAACAACAAATAAAACTATCAAAACATATTAAGATGAAATATAGAATAGAAAAAGATACAATGGGAGTGGTAAAAGTTCCTTTTGAAAAATACTGGGGGGCACAAACCGAAAGAAGTAGAAATAACTTTAAAATTGGAGCACCTTCAAGTATGCCTTTAGAAGTGATTTATGGATTTGCTTATCTAAAAAAAGCAGCTGCACATACTAATTGCAAATTAGGAATTTTGTCATCAGTAAAAAGAGATTTAATTTCAAATGTTTGTGACGAAATTCTAGAAGGGAAACATGATAATCAATTTCCTTTAGTTGTTTGGCAAACTGGAAGTGGAACACAATCTAACATGAATACAAATGAGGTAATTGCAAACAGAGCGCATGTTATAAATGGGGGAAGCTTAGAAGATACTAAAAAAACAATTCACCCAAATGATGATGTAAATAAATCTCAAAGCTCTAATGATACCTTCCCAACTGCGATGCATATTGCAGCTTACAAAATGATTATCGAAAATACAATTCCAGGAGTTGAACAATTAAGGAATACACTTGATGGTAAATCAAAAGAATTTATGAATGTGGTAAAAATTGGAAGAACACACCTAATGGATGCCACTCCACTAACATTAGGTCAAGAATTTTCTGGCTATACCTCTCAATTAAATCACGGATTGAAAGCACTAAATAACACTTTATCTCATTTATCTGAACTAGCTTTAGGAGGGACTGCCGTTGGCACAGGTATTAATACTCCCGAAGGATACTCTGAAATTGTATCTAAATATATTGCTGATTTTACTGAACTTCCTTTTATTACTGCTGATAATAAATTTGAGGCTCTTGCTGCTCATGATGCAATAGTTGAAAGCCATGGTGCATTAAAACAATTAGCCGTCTCTTTAAATAAAATTGCAAATGACATTAGGTTATTAGCCTCAGGACCAAGAAGCGGAATTGGCGAAATTACTATTCCTGCAAACGAGCCTGGCTCATCAATTATGCCAGGAAAGGTAAATCCTACCCAAGCTGAAGCCTTAACCATGGTTTGTGCTCAAGTTACTGGTAATGATGTAGCAATTTCAGTTGGTGGAATGCAAGGGCATTATGAACTGAATGTTTTTAAACCGTTAATGGCTATTAATTTCTTACAATCTGCAAAATTAATTGGTGATGCCTGTGTTTCTTTTGATAAAAACTGTGCGGCAGGCATTGAACCAAATTACGAAAACCTAAAAAAGAATTTAGACAATTCATTAATGTTAGTTACAGCTCTAAACACTAAAATTGGCTATGATAAGGCAGCAAAAATTGCTAAAACAGCTCATCAAAATGGAACAACCTTAAAAGAAGAGAGTATTAATCTAGGCTATTTAACTGCAGAAGAGTTTGATGCTTGGGTAAAACCAGAAGACATGTGTTGATGTTTAAAATAAAACTAAATTCAAAATTATAAAAAAAAAGCCGAGCATTTGCTTGGCTTTTTTATTTATATACACCAACTAAATACTAGTTCAATGTAAAATTAATAGGAATTGTAAACATCACTCTTACTGATTTCCCTCTTTGTTTTCCTGGCTTGTATTTGGGTAAAGATTTCACAACTCTCATTGCCTCTGCATCTAAGTTTTTATCAACTCCTCTTACAATTTTTACATTTGTAACCGAACCAGATTTATCAACAATAAAGCTTACATAAACCTTACCTGTAATATTGTATTCTTTTGCAATTGGAGGGTACTTTACATTATTCTGAATGTATTTCATAAGCCCTAAGTCACCACCTGGAAATTCGGGCATATTCTCAACAACCATAAAAAACTCTTCATCATCTTCTTCCTCAATCTCAATCTCTACATCTTCATCTGATTCTGTATCTTCAATCTCAATTTCATCTTCAATCTCTACATCATCCTCAACAATTTCAATTATTTCTGGTGGTGGTGGAGGTGGGGGGGGGGGCTTTACCTCTTGTTTGGTAATTGGTATAATTTCTTCTTCTAAATCATCAAGATTTAACTGCCCTAAATTATAAGCCACTTTGTCGTAACTCTTCCACTCAAATGCACCTAAAACAATAACAAGAGTAATAACTAATCCAATCTGAAAGTAAAGTCCTTTCTTTTTCTCTAGACTAATATCTGGATTCTTTTTTGGTTCCATAATTTTTATTTTTTTAACTTACTAGTTCTTTATATGACTTAGCAGAAAGTAAACTGTCAAATTCACTTACATCTAATGCTGAAATTTTAATAATCCAACCTTCACCATAGGGATCAGCATTAATTAACTCAGGTTCATCTTCTAACTTTTCATTAAACTCTAATACCTCCCCATTTATTGGCATAAATAAATCAGAAACTGTTTTAACTGCCTCAACTGAACCGAAAACTTCCTCTTTTTCTAGTTCTTCACCCTCAGTATCTACATCAACAAATACAATATCACCAAGCTCACCTTGAGCAAAAGCAGTGATTCCAACATATATATTATCTCCTTCAACTCGTAACCATTCATGGTCTTTTGTATATTTTAATTCTTCTGGAAAATTCATTTAATATTTTTTTTCAAAAATACATTTTTTTATCAGTCGGCAAAATTATCCTGCCAAGGTAAATCTTAAACTAAATCCTACATTTGTAATTGAGCTTGGGAAAGTTGTAGAAATAAACGGATTTGTAATAACTCTATCATAAAACCCCTTAATATTTAGCCTCTGATTTACTACATAATCAGCTGAAAATTTAATCTTAAACACTTGTTGCCCCATAGTTATTTGCTCTACATCCTCTATTATTTTTCTGATAATTGTCTTATTATTCATTATATTAAAGTCTAATTTTAAGTCCAAATCACTTGAAACCTTCTTACCCTTGCCTCCAGAAAACATCTTAAACTCAACATCTTTAATTCTATAACCAACAGCAATAATATATTCTTGCGAGCCAGTTTCTGTAAGTTGGTTATTAGCTAATGATAATGCTAAAACTCTTGACCTTTTAAATTCAACTTTAGTTAAAAGACTACTTTTCCATGACATATCAACTTTAAAAAGGGGGCTGAATTGTTCATTAATTGTAACCTGAGAAATTTCACGAGAAACATGATAACTCATATTATTGTAATTTACCTCATCCCCTTTACCGTAGTCCAAATTAGTTTGATAAGAGCCAACAGAATAAGTAGATCGGTATGAATGCCCTAAACTAAATTGCTTGAATCTCTTTTTAATAAAAGGAATTTTAATCAAACCATCATAGGTAATTCTCCAGTTAGGTAAAGGAATTTCTGGAAATTCAGACAACTTTGAATTAGAAGGGTCTTTACCTCTGTATGCAGCTAAAAATGCAGGTATCATAACTTCCTGAGATGTAGCACCATATCCACCTGTAAGGATAGTATCATTATTATCGAATTCAACAGGATATCCTGTTACAGGATCAATATATCCATTAAAATTAGGATTCTGTTCTGCTAATTGATTTGCAATTATTACTCTATAGTTCCTCAGGTTATTAAAAGTTTTTGATTCATAATCATCATTATCTTTTCTAAATGCTGTCCAACTGGAAATAAAAGAAATACTATAACTGCCTGATTCATTTGGGCTAAATGAATTAAAATTATCCATATTATCATCCCATCTGAAATACTCTGAATGATCGTTTGAAGTAGTTTTATTTGCCGTCAATTCAATTCTGAATTGTTTTATAGGCTCGACTGTACCCCTTAATGTTAAATTTTGTGAGTTATTTCTTTTATAAAGCGTATTTAAATCTGAGCTTTTAGTAATCCAACCTTTGCTTCCAGCATGCCATCTAATATCATTTTGGCTACCAAAAGCAAAAGGTAAACCTGGAGAAATATGAGACCAATCCTGACCTAAAAATTGCGGGGTTTTTAAGTAACCTGGCAAGAAAATACCTTTATTTTCGGAATAATTTATTGATATGCTTTTAACCCCTAATGCAAAACGAGTCATATGTTTTAATATCTCTAATTTCTTCTTTCCTTGTCCTGCATTATCTTCTTGTTCCTTTTTATTTCTTACAACATTTCTACCTCTTCGTCCTCTGCTACTACCTTGATTTAATTTCTTAAAGTAGGGCACTTTATTGTAGAGGGTAGTTAAGTTTACTTGGCCGTTATATTGCACAGAATTGGAATTTTGTATAGTATTACCAAGATGCTTAATAGCCAATGGGGCAGCCGTCCAGCTAAAACCTCCATTGTAACGAGTATTTAATGAGATAAAGTTTATAATTGGAATCTTATTTAATGGAACTTGATAATTCATTCCAAAAGTTTGATTGTAAGTTTTCATCCTTCCAAAATCCCATACATTGCTCCATATAGTATCCATTTTATCTCTATAAAAAGGATCAGATTTATCAATCCTTCCAGCTGGCTCATCAATATTTGCTTGCTGATTAACTGCAAAATCTAACTTTAAAGTTCGCATTAAATCATACTTCAATTCATAGGAACGATTCCAAATAAAATACTTATTATAAGTTGGTGTAATTATCATATTTGAGTTACTTAAATTCCTCAATTTTGTTTCATTATAATTTCTATCAATATCTGTTCTAAAAGAGAAATATTTTGGCATAGTATTAAAATTAAAGTCTTTAATTAACCTAAAATATGCTGATTTTGGGAACTTAATTTTTGAAAACGGTTTTATATTTTTTGGCTGAGTATTGAAATTATAAGTAAGAGAGCCTCTATAATTTGTAGTGATATTATACTCTGTATTTATATTTCTAATGTAAGTCTCATTTTTAGAATACGATACCGTAAAATTCTCAACATCATATATTTTTGTTTTTTCAGCTTTAGCTCCTTTTTTCTGAACTTTAGTTTTTCTTATGTTTGTAAAATTGATGCTTTTCCTTTGCACATAATCTTGTGCAATCTGCTTTAAATCATCCTTTTGAGCTTTGCTATCTAATGCAGATAGTGATTTTGTAAGTAAAATATCAGGATCAAGAGGGTTATACTGAGGATTCTTAATTGCCTCTGACCTTCCAATATACATAGGAACTTTAATTCCAAAATCATCAGAAAAGAATTTGCCTAAATTAAAAGTTGATGAAAAATCATATTGATATGCATTATACTTTTGTCTTTCATTAACTTTTTTCTCAATACTCCCAAAACCAATAGTGCTCATATTACCTGAAAGTGTAACGTTTCCAAAATCAGCTAAGCGAGCTGTAAACCTACTATTTGCAGCCCAACCTCCATACTCATCAAATCCAACTAATCGCAATTCATTCACCCATAATTGCCCGCATTTAGAAAGTCCATCATCAGCATCCTCCATAGATTTCTTTTTAGGATTTCTTACCCCAATCATTATGGTTTTAACATGAGCTAAATTTGGATTACCAACTACAGTAACTTTTCCTCCGCTTATATACTTGATATATGGGGAGGTCACATCTGAACTATTTGAATTTCTATCTTGTTTTGCTTCTTTTAATATCTCAAAAGCAATATCAATTTCATTTTGTGTTGGCCAGATTGCAGAAGCTGATGTAGCATCATGAGCAGTGGGCTTTAAAGAAATTTCATACTCGTAATAGTTGGAAATAAAATCTGTTCCTAATCGAATGAAACAAGATAAATCTCCATCTTTCATATTATCTTCTTCTCCTTCAGCATGTACAAACATTTTAATCCTTTTGTATGTACGCACATCAATATCAGCAGTTTTATAAGCAGCTCTTGAGTCTCCATCCTGCAATTCACAAACCTTTAATACTAATGACTGTTCGTTCTGTTGTCTGAAAGTAGTTGTAGAATTATCAACTTCTTGTTCAATGCCTGGTGGTAACATATAATTAATTGGCTCTCTATTTCCATTCTCCTCGATATTGACTGCTGAAACATCAAAAGTTGTAGTGCCACCTTCGTCATTAGGGACATATTCTCCAGCTTCAGATAGGTCAAAATTATATCTTCTCCACTCTCCTCTCACCAAATCAAAAGTTGCAAACCTACAGACAATAGGGTCCTTAAAATTAGTTAAAGCTAATCTCATAAATCTGATAGACTTAAAATCTCTAATACCTCCAACTACATCATCAGGCTGATAAATTGGAACTCTAAATTGGTACCAATTAATACTCCTTGTATCTCCATTTTCTGTTTTTACTGATGTTTCAAGTATATCAGAAATATAATTACTCCCAACTATCATTTCATTAGGATCTAATCTAACTTTATACTGATAATAACTTTCAGTTTCTGATAGCGTATGATCCCTATTCAAATCCTCCGTATTTGGCTGAGAGGTTGCAGCTGTAGGGTAACTTTCAGGAGAGTTTTCTGTAGTTTTAGAATTCCCATCAGGATTATTAAAGTTCTTATATCTATCTAAAATTAAAGTAGATTTACTATCATAATCACTTCCTCTAAAATAATGAAAATCATCTGCAGAAGGATCATTATTTGCATTAATGTAAGCTGGAGATGTAGTTCCGTAAACATCTGCTATTTTTTGAATATAAGTCTCACTAAAATACAGTTTTTCATCTGAATTCTTTAAACCATCAAAACCAACATCTTGAAATAAACGTGCGGTCGGATCATTATCAAAAGCTTCAACAATTGAGAAATTAGTTGGGACCCTGCCCCAAACAGTAGTGTCTACATCTTCAACTGTAGCTGATGTTGGTAAGCCATTCTCAAAACTTTTATACCCATCTTTTAATACATCCTCTGAAATATTCCCTAAATGTAAATACATATCCCCACCGGAATGAGAAACATCTCCATCATCAGAATTAAAAGGATCCATCATCCAGAACTCAATAAACTCAATATTTGAAGCTTGAAAGTCAGTAGTAGTTAATGTGCGCATCATCCCTCCCCAACTTTTAGTAGGGTTAGTCAACTTGCCATCAGCGCCTATTCCGTTAATCGTATAATTATAAGGCCCCCTTTCCTCAGGGTAATATGCAATGTCTAAAAGAGAAAGGTTTGTAATTTGACTACCCATATTCGGATCTTTATTAGGAAAGACCTCAGTTTCCAAAACTTCACGAGAATAATGATAGGACTGCTGCGCAATTGTATTCCCATTTGGTAGAGTAATCATTTTATTTACATTTGGTGGAGTAATAGAAGTATTTCTAAAAAATAAAGGATCAATAGTGTACCAAGAAAGTTTTGCTCTATTAAAACCAATAATTAATGAATCGCTCAAGTTAGAATTTTCAAAAAGTTCAAGTTGTTTTTCTGGGATACTCGCTAACTTCCAAGCACCCATATTCTTTATGTCAATTGATGTTCTGCTTGATTCAAAATCATCGATATAAGAAACTCCTTCATCGCCAACTGCTTTATGATGGCCTGGTATAAGATGTGCAAATTCTGCTGTTGCAATTAATCTTGATTTAGCTTTTGTTTCAATTAATGGTAGCCAATCCACTGCTTTAGTTAACCATGGAGCTTCAGTTTGATAATTTGCATCTAAACCCCAAATTGTATTAGAGATTGGTTCATCACCAGTATTAGTTTTTTGGGTATAGGGCCTCTCAGTCAACCTCAACATAGTTGCCCCAAGCATAAAATCTTTATTGATTTCATAATCAGCATGTATACCAACTAGCGTTTTATTCTGAATTCCAAACATGGAATTATTTTCTAATGAAATTTTAATTGGGACCCCAGAATTTAAAATCCCTTCATTGATAATTGTTACTCTACCAAGCATGTAGTCAACTGTATAATGTTCGTTTTCTACTAATTTTTGCGAACCTGCAGTTACTGTAACTGATCCTTCTGGAACATTCATTGCATTTAATCTTATCTCTGCTCCAGAAGATGATTGATAAGTTCCTTTTAATCGGTACTTATTTTTTTCAGGATATTGCTGAGCTACTGTTATAGTAGAATCATATAGGGCCTGATAAGTATACTTTTCACCGATTGTGGGGTTTGAAAACTGATCTTTTAGATATGAGCCAAAAGGCTCACGAACAGGGAAGATTACTCTTCCGTTTGAGGACCTTGCTGTGATTCCCTCAATAAAATCAAAAAGCCCGTCAGATTGCACGTTAGACTGTTGATTTAATCTATCAAGATTTAGTAGTTTAATTAATGGCTTACCATTTATACCCTCCTCATTAGATAAACTTAAATAATTTGTTATTGCACCTGACTCTTCAGTATTCTCATAAACAACATCAAGCACGAATCCGTCTCTACTCATTTGATACGCCCCTAGTGCATAAATATTTTTCATCATTAAATGCCAATTTGGTAATGTTGGTGTGAAGTTAGTACCTTTTAAAAGCTTTACAATTAAAGCCTCTGGAGCAGTTGAGCCTGTTGAACTTAACTCACCAACCTGATAGGTTTTACTGCCTAATGTATATTGAAATGCAACTGCTAGAACCTCATCATTATTCAAAGCAGAATTTAAAGAAATATATCCGAGTTGAGAATTGATTGTAAATTCTGATTCAGAAAGTTTTCTTGAGCGCTCTAACTTTTCGTAATCTTCCCCATTTGATAATGGCGTACTACCTAAAACACTATTCACTTCATTAATATTTCTGATTCCTGAATAAGTAGAGCTTAATGCGTTAAATAAATTATTGGCTTCAGTATTATCAGGAAAACTACCACCGCTTGAATTTGAAAAGCTATTATAAATATTTGAACCTGTTTCCCCTAAATCCAAAAAGGCAACAATGTTTCTTGTATCATTAGTTGTTCCTGTTTTATTGGTTACCCAAATTTCAACTTTTGTAATATTTATACCTGAATTTATAAAAGGTAAATTCTCAAGGGCTTTGTCATAATTATCCTTAAAGTAATGTGCTAAAAAATAATGTTTGTTTGCTTCATATTGGTCGGCATAAATATCAAACTCTGAAGTTTGAGCACCTCCACTAACTTCAATTTCTGATTTAGTGCTTTTTTGCTGAGATAAGATTCCGGTGAGAGTTAACCGACCAAATTGCATTTGAGTTTTAAAACCAAACAATGATTGACTACCAGTAATTAGAGTCCCATTTAAGGGTAGACTTACATTCCCAATTTCAATTTTCTTTATAATTTCATCCTCATAGCCAGTATATTCTACTTTCATTTGATTTTCAAAATCAAAAGTGGTTTCTGTATTAAAATTCGCAGTAACTTTTAATTTATCGCCAATTTTTCCAATTACATTCATCTGTATTTTTTCTTGAAAATCAAAAGAAGTTGTTTTCCTTTGCTCTTCAGGTAGTGACGGATTATCAATTCTATTAATTTTTAAACCAAAAATAAGTTCAGATGAACCCTGTGGTCTAATATCCACAGCATTCCCTCCAAAGACTCTATCAAAAGTCTTTCCTGGAATAAATAACTTTGGTAATCCTAATGCAGATGTTTGATTTCCTCCCCTTTCTTTTGATCGTAAATTCCAATAATCTTTTACTGATTTTTGCTGAGCATAATCTTGATATTCTGAAAAGCTCATTATTTTAGGATTTCCAAAATCCAAACCACCTATTTTTCCCTGAATTATATATTTATTTATTTCAGGGCTAAAAATAACTGTTGCATTAAAATTAGCTGGATTATTCATAAATAAACCACCAGATTGCACTCTGGAAAATGGATATGATAAAGTTGTATCAGCAACAGATTGTGCTAATAAGTTTACGCTTAAAAATAGCGTACAAACTAAAAATGATATTTTATAAGTTATTGCTTTTCTCAATTTCTACAAATAGTTACATCTGACTTAATGCAGTTTTAACTAATTCCTCAACACTAGCAATTTCAGGGTTTGATTTAAGTATTTTCACTATTTTACTTTCAGCACCTTTTTTAGCAAACCCTAACGCTAGTAGTGCAGATAACGCTTCTTCTTTAATAGTATTGTCTATTTTATCAAACAATAAATCAGATTTAGGCATGCCTTTTGCAACCTTATCTTTCAAATCAATAATTATTCTTTGTGCTGTTTTAGCCCCAATACCTTTTACACTTTGCACCATTTTCACATCAGCAGTAGTAATATAATTAACAATTTCTTCAGGAGAAAAAGTAGATAGAACAACCTGTGCAGTACTAGGACCAACTCCAGAAACCGAAATTAAATTCCTAAATAGATGTCGTTCACTTTCTTCAAAAAAACCGTATAAAGTATGAGAATCTTCTTTTACTGAGAGATGAGTGAATAATTTGCATAATTCACCATCTATTGCAGTAAAAGTCTGTAATGAAATTTTTATTTTATAACCAATTCCATTTACATCAACTACAACATAAGTTGGAGTTTTTTCAATAAGCCTACCATGTATGTGTGTTATCATCTTTTTATTTGTGCATCAACAACCGAAAGGGTTACCATATTAATAATTTCACGAACTGTACATCCTAATTGCAAGATATGAACAGGCTTTTTCATTCCAACTAATACAGGGCCGATTGAATCTACCTCAGCAATTTCTTGTATTAATTTATAAGCCATATTTCCAGAGTTTAAGTTTGGGAAAATAAGTGTATTTGCACTTTCTTCTGCTAGTGGAGAGAACGGAAAAATTCTTTTCATCTTTTCAGAGTCTAAAGCAAAATCTCCTTGTATTTCTCCATCAACTACTAAATTAGGATTTTCTTCTTTTAATATTGCTGCAGCTTTTGCCATTTTCTCAGAATCTTTTGTTCTAGTCGAACCAAAATTAGAATAAGAAAGTAGAGCAATTCTTGGTTTTATTCTAAATTGTTTTACCTTTTTAGCAATCATAATGCTCATGTCCGCAATTTCTCCAGCTGTTGGGTCTAAGTTTATAGTAGTATCGGCTAAAAATAAAGTTCCTTTTTTAGTACGCATAATATACATTCCTACTACATTATTTACTCCTTCTTCTTTTCCAATTACTTCCAATGCAGGCTTAACTGTTGCTCTATAATTTCTAGTAATTCCTGATATTAATGCATCAGCATCACCCATTTCTACCATCATTGTACCATAATAATTTCTCTCGCGCATCAATTTTCTTGCTTCAAACTGGGTAATTCCCTTTCTCTTTCTCTTCTGCCAGAAAATATCACCATATTCATGCCTTTTATCTTCTTGTTGAATTGCTTTAGGATCAATAATACATACATCACACATTTCAAGAGAAAACTCTTCAATCAAGTCTAAAATTTTCTGTCTCCTTCCAAGTAAAATTGGTTCAGCAATTCCATCATCTTTTACTTGTTGAGCTGCTTTTAGGATTTTATAATGTTCTGCCTCAGCAAATACTACTTTTTTAGGGTTCCTTTTAGCTCTTGAAGTAAGTGAACGTATTAACTCATTATCTAAACCTAATCTCTTTTTCAAACTTTCTCTATATTTATTCCAATCTGAAATCTCTTCTTTTGCTACCCCAGTACGTATTGCCGACATTGCAACAGCTGGTGCAACAGCAGTTATCAATCTTGGGTCTAATGGTTTGGGTATAATATATTCAGGACCAAAAGCTAAAGTATTATCTTCATAAGCTAAACTAACTTCATCAAGTACAGTTTCTTTAGCTAAATTAGCAATTGCCTTTACAGCAGCTAACTTCATGTTTTCATTAATCTCTGTAGCCCTTACATCCATTGCACCTCTAAAAATATAAGGAAATCCTAGTACATTATTAACCTGATTAGGATGATTAGAACGGCCAGTTGCCATAATAATATCATGACGACTATTCATTGCTTCTTTATATGAAATTTCAGGATCAGGATTAGCAAGTGCAAAAACAATTGGGCGTTTCGCCATCGATTGAATCATTTCTGCCGAAACAATATTTGCTACTGATAGGCCTAAAAATACATCAGCATTTTTCATTGCATCTTCTAAAGTTTCGCACCTTCTGTTTGTTGCAAATAATTCTTTATTCCCCTCAAGCCCTTCTCTATTGTTCCTGATAACACCTTTACTATCTAGCATTACTAAATTTTCTTTCTTTACCCCAAGAGCTAAGTACAATTTAGAACAGGACATAGCCGCTGCACCCGCACCATTTACTACAATTTTAATTTTTGAAATGTCTTTTTTTGCAATTTCTAATGCATTTAATAATGCTGCTGATGAAATAATTGCTGTCCCATGTTGATCATCATGCATTATAGGAATATCTAGCTCTGCTTTTAATCTTTCTTCAATCTCAAAACATTCTGGGGCTTTAATATCTTCCAGGTTAATGCCTCCAAAAGTTGGCGATATTGCTTTTACAGTTTCTACAAATTTATTCACATCAGTTGCATCAACCTCAATATCAAAAACATCGATATCAGCAAATATTTTAAAAAGTAACCCCTTTCCTTCCATAACAGGTTTAGAAGCCTCTGGCCCAATATTACCTAATCCTAAAACTGCAGTACCATTAGAAATTACTGCAACCAAATTTCCTTTTGCAGTATATTTATATACATCTTCTTTCTTTTTATCAATCTGTATACATGGCTCAGCAACTCCTGGAGAATATGCCAATGATAGCTCTCTTTGTGAACTGTGTTTTTTTGTAGGAATTACTTCAATTTTCCCTGGTCTAACCTCAGCATGATAAGCTAGTGCTTCCTTTTTACTCACTTTCTTTGCCATAAATAATTTCTCTTATAAGTAGGCAAACTTAAGCAATTGAAACTATTTTGAACGTATAAAAAAGAAAAAGCCTACAATATTGCAGGCTTTAAAAATTTAAGTGAGATTAAAGTTTACTTAACTATTAGCTTTTTAATAGAAACAACTTCATTATTTAATATAAGATTTCCAAAGTAAACCCCTTTAGACAAGTCAGAAATATTAATACTTTGTGTTCCTTTATCAGTAAAGCAAATACTCTTAACTTTGTTACCAAGAATATCCATAATTACCATCTCAGAATTATCATTAAGATAATAATTCACATGCGCAAATTCTTTTGCAGGATTCGGAAAAAAGTTACTGATATTTAAATCAAGTATTTTATGAGAGGGAATTCCTATTGCAACATCATTATTATAAGTAATCGTAATACAAGATCTGTCAGCAGGATCTCCTGCAGGATAAAAACAATACTCTACAACTGCATAACCATCATTACAATACGCATCAAAAACACCTTCAAATTCTACATCATCTGCTTGACCAGATTGTATATTTGTTGCTGCGGTAGAAACAATAGTAGAACTACCATAACAAGTTCCTCCCCAACAAAAGTGATCATCAGTACCAGGAGCTAATATAAGCACATTTTTTTCACACAAAACATCATGATCTTTATTTGAAACATTTTTTATAGTTAAATGCGCCACCGTAGGCAAGCATGGGTCTAAGCTATCTACGGGACCATTTAGAACTGTTGCAAAATTTAGATTAACTAACGTCTCACCTGTAACCGTTAAGCTTTGTCCTGTTACAATCTGTGAGATAAAAAGAAGAGAAAGTATTAGTCTTTTCATGTTTTAATTATTTTCTGCAAATATAATAAAAATGTATTTGTATTTTGAATGAATAAGACAATTTCAATTTAGCAGTGTTTTTTATAATTTTAATCGTATATTTGCCCATTATTAAACATTAAATTAAAAAAATGAAAAAAACTTTACTAATTGCAATTGTTGCTTTATTCTCATTTAATAATGTACAAGCACAATTGCCAGATGGATCAATAGCTCCAGATTTTACTTTAACTGACTTAGATGGCACAAGTCACAATTTATATAGTTTATTAGATGATGGATATACTGTTTTTATTGATTTTTCAGCAATATGGTGCCCGCCATGTTGGGGCTATCATACTTCAGGGGCCTTGGAAGACTTATACATGAATCATGGACCTGCTGGATACCCTAATGTTAGTGCAAATACAACAGATGATGTGATGGTTTTTTTCATTGAAGGTGACGGAGGAAGTTTAGCAGAATTACAAGGGGGTGGAAATTCTCAAGGTGATTGGATAACTGGTACTCCTTACCCAATATTACCTACATATTCTGGATCAAATAGCGCACAAGTTACTCAAGATTATCAAATTGGATATTGGCCAACTGTTTACCAAATCTGCCCTGATAGAATAGTAACTGAATGTGGACAGTCATCTAGTCCTTACTCTTTAGTAAGTGCATGCCCTGCTCCTGCATCAAATGATAATGATGCTAGAACATTTCCTTATTCTGGTGAAACTTTAACTTGTGAAGGAGATATAA